>OLQU01000003.1_pt1 | contig 365150 bp, 324 predicted proteins | sample 1672271 | NCBI WGS metagenome assembly OLQU01 (sample SAMEA3136666, study PRJEB25190) | human gut metagenome | biome: human gut; feature: human-associated habitat; material: faeces | place: Austria | collected 2013 | reverse complement strand
CAACAGACCCGAAGGAAAAGAGAAGGCACATCCTAATTTATAATGTTAAGGTATACCTTGTTGTGGCTTTCTGCTTTGCTTTAGTAACGCTGTTTAGCGCAGTATTTGGTTCTGGAAACAGTGTTGCAGGAGTTGTTGTTCTCTTAGCATTGCTTGTATTAAGACAGGCGGATTTCGGAATTAAAACAACACATGGTCTTTTGTGTATTGCAGGAATTTTCGGGATTCTTATCATAGGGCCGAGATTTACAAACACTTTAGCCCCGATACCTGCATTTTTTGTAAATCTTGTTTGTATTATGTTACTGATGATTTTAGGCTGCCATAATGTGATCATGTCTAATCATTCAACATTTGTATTAGGATATTTAGCGTAAAATCGTATTTTAAAATGTCATAAAGTTTAAAAATAACCCATTAATAACCCAATTGCCTACAGGTGCGATAATTAAATACAAAGAGATATGAGTAGTTATGGGAATACTATTCTCATACGAAACTGCTACAATCATTCAAGAACACTTAGTAAAAGCTAGGTGTTCTTTTTATTGCAGTGCTTTAGCCCAGTATTCTCCAATAGGTAAACTACTCTACCCATTCAAGGACATTTAGTGTAAAAGCTAGATGTCCTTTTTGATTGCAAAGCTTTAGTCTGGTGCTTTAGCCTAGGGATTTAGCTAAGCAATCACAAACGTACAGAAATGTACAATAAACTAGGAAAGGAGTACAAAAGTGTACAAAAACAAAGAAAACAACTTCACTGGATTAACAGAAGAAGAAGTCAGACGAAGTCGGGAGGAACATGGTAGTAATAAACTACCAGATCCAGAACTAAAAAAATGGTGGGAATTCGCACTAGATGCTCTTAAAGAACCAATCACAGTAATACTGATTGTAATTACAATCGTTACTTTGATCTTAAGTATTCTAGGTGTTGAACACATTTCAGGACCAATCCTAACATTAATCGTAATCGGATTAGTCACAGGAATTGCTGTAAAAACAAACACTGCCATACAAAAATCAACAGAAAATCTAAGACGTAAAACAGCAATCAGATACTGTGAAGTAATTAGAGACGGTGAAGTCAAAACTATCAATGCGGATGATTTGGTTGTCGGTGACATTACTATGGTCACTTTAGGCCAGGAAATCCACGCAGACGGTTACTTGATTGATGGTAAGATTTCTGTAAGCAATGCAGTCATTAATGGTGAAGCAGAAGAGTGCAAGAAAACAGTAATCCAAGATTATGTCTATGAGAAGGATGAATCCACCGATGCCTACAAAAATCAGAATCACCTCTTTGCAGGAACAGTAGTTGTTGCCGGGGAAGGTCTTGAAAAGGTAACAGTAGTTGGTAAAGACACTGTAAACGGTGAAACCTTAATTAACATGCAGACCTTAGAAGCTCCTAAAACTGCTTTGGACATTGCTTTAGGCAAGCTTGCTAACTTCATTAACAAATGGGGAACTATAGCCGCAATCATTGCCTTTGTAACTATGACTGTCTCTGGCATTATGCAAGCTGGTTTAGCCCAGTACTTCTCAGGAAATGTATTAGAAATCATCAATAAGATTGCTGCCAATGTAAGTAATGCTGCGACTATCATTGTCGCTGCAGTACCAGAAGGCTTACCACTGATCGTTAAGTTAGTTACTAAGCAGAATGTCAATATAATGGAGAAGTTTAACATTTTAGCCAAGAACCCTAACAAGATTCCAGAATTGGCTTACGTTAATCTCATTTGTACAGATAAGACCGGTACACTCACAACAGGAGTAATGTCTCCAGAAGTCATCGTTGATGGCGAAGGCAATGAAGTTAGAGATAACTCCGATTTAGCCAAGACACTTCACGAAAGTATCGTACTCAACAACAGTAGCTTCTACAATGAAGAACATAAGATCATTGGTAACAATTTTATTGACAGAGCTATACTTTCTCTAGTTGTACCAAAAGAGTACGAGATGATAAACGAAAAGTACAGTATTGAAAGAAAGCAGGCATTCTCCAGTGAACTTAAATACTCAGTTGCATACTGTAGCAATGGATACTCGTACTACAAAGGAGCTCCAGAGATAATCATTGACAACTGTACTAAATACATGACAGCAGACGGTAGTGTTAAAGACTGGGATTCCAGTGCCACTTTAGCCAAGCTCTCCGCGTTAACTCAGAACGCAAACCGTTGTATTGCCATCGCAGTTAATAGTGGCGATTATGAGGACGACACTTTAGCACAGGGAATGACTTTCCTTGGAATCATAGGAGTAAGCGACCCAATAAGACCAGAAGCTATTGAAGCAGTTAAGGTCGCACACAAAGCAGGCATTCAGGTAATTGAACTCACAGGAGACTGCATGGAAACAGCACTCGCTGTAGCTAAACAGTGTGGTATTTTCAGAGAAGGTAAAGACGTTGCCCTCACTGATAACGAAATCAGAGAAATGTCTGATGATGAAGTCAAAAAGGTATTATCTAAGTTAATGGTGGTCTCTCGTTGCTCACCTAATACAAAACTGAGATTAGTCACCTTAGCCCAGGAGATGGGACGTAGTGTAGCTATGACAGGTGATGGTGTTAATGACTCACCAGCACTTAAAAAGTCAGACGTAGGCTTCGGAATGAACAGCGGAAGTGATGTAGCCAAGGCAGCTTCTGATATTATTCTCACAGATAATAACTTTGCTTCCGTCGTTAAATCTGTTGAACTAGGTAGAACATTCATGCACAATATTATGATGTTCTTAGAATTCCAATTACCTATTAATATCAGTTTATTAGTACTTAGTATTTTCTTCCCAATTATGATGGCAATACCAGTACTTACTTCCGTGCAGATTTTGCTTATTAACATTATCATGGACACACTTAATTCACTTAGCTTTGGTGGAGAACCACCTAAAGAGGAGTACATGAGGGAAGCACCTATCAGAAAAGGTGCAGGATTGTTCATCAGAGGTTCAAAACAGAGAATTGCACTTAGCACAGTTTCATTCTTAGTATTCTACGCTATTCTGATCTTCTCACCGATCAAAAACCTCTTTAGAACAGAACTCGAAGCTAACACAGCTAGATTTGCTTTAATGTGCTTTGCCTCTGTAGTAAATGGTCTTAATATCCGTACAGAACATTACAATCTTTTCGACGGTATTGGTAAAAATAATCTTTTCTATCTGATAGGATTATTCATTGTATTAGACACATTCTTACTTTGCCAGTTTACAGGAGGACTATTTAGCACAGCAGCTCTGACACCAGTAGCATGGCTGACTGTCGCAGCTTTAGCCCTGTGTATCATTCCAATTGATTTCGTTCGCAAAGCGATTAGAAATAAAAGATTAGCAAGAGCATAGCTTTAGCCCAGTGATGAAAGGGCAAGAGAACTTAGTTTAAACGCTGGGTTCTCTTTTAATTTAGAAATAAAATAGTAGCAAAACAGAAATAAAACAAACACAGAACAAGAGGAGGTTACTAATGTTAGTATCTTTAGATCAAGTAAATACGTTAGCAAAATCACGCTATAAGAATTACATGATAACTATACAATCGGTAAATTCAATGATGATGGAGGAGATTGCTAATAATGCAGGGACTACAGATGACGTGGACTTTTTACATACCTCTGCCAAAGATGTAGATACAATAGAACAATACTTCACTTTCATTGCTGTAAAAGTAATTGATGTTGAGGTGGAAAAAGTAATGCTAGAGTTAAGATTAACTTTAGCTAAGGAAGATAAAATAAACAATAAAATAAAAGGTAAAGATAAATTAGTGAGTGTTTGTAAACAATTATCAGAACCTTTAGCAAAGAAGGCAGAAGAACTTTGCAAAACTAAATTCTACAAGAATTCACATTTCGAAGTTGGTTCTAGAATTGCTTTTATTGATGAATTACAGATTTACAATTCAAACTTCATCAATTACTTAGTTTTTGTTCTTGATAATCTTAACATAATTCTCAGAGAAAACCTTGGCATTAATTTACGTATTGCAACTTTAGCTAAGGAAGACACACATTGTCCGTTTGATAAAAACATTAATAATGTTTTGAATGAAGCAGGATTTACTGCAACGCACATAAAAGATTTTTTAATCAAAATGTACGAAGCAAAGTAATAAATTATTACAAAGGAGGTGAGCTTTTGAATTTAGAACTTGTAACAGATTTAACCAAGATAGGATTAGAAATTAAAGTAGTAACAGATCCAATGGAAAGCTGGTTATCCTACAACTTAATTTGCATTCCTTTAACAAAGAACAATAAATTAGTAGGAAAAGAATACTTGTGTGATTTTAGAAATAGTAGTGTGGTAGAAATGAAGAATTCAAAAGCTCTGATCACTTTAACCAAGCATTCCGAATTATTAAGTAAATTTGAATTAAATCTACGTGATATGCCGGAAGAAGTAAATAAGTTGGCATTCTTCCTACTTGGTAAAAAAACTGGAACAACCATTAAAGGTTTAGACAGTATTAATGTGAATCTAATGGATTTCGCACACAGTAGGGAATTAGTATCTCTAGAGGTTTTAAATCTCTCTTGGGGAGTAAAGTGCATTAACCTTTGTAATTTTTATCGTAAAGAGAAAACCTGGATTTTTAAGGAAATCTCCAAAAGAATTAAGATGGATGATTTCTGTTGGAATTTAAATGATTAAGTAAGGGGTGTTTTAATGAATTATACAAGAGATGATCTTTTTAGTGTAGCAAAACGTTATAACAATTCAAAACGTAACTACCTGATTGTTAATAAAAAGCAATCTAAGTATTTACCAACAAAACCAAGTGATACCTTGGAAATGGTAACCACTTTAGCCAAGAAGGCTAAAGAAATTACTACGGATGACAGAATTGATTTCGAAGAACAAACACTAGTAATTGGTTTTGCAGAAACTGCAACAGCTTTGGGACATTTGTTCGCAAATCACTTTAGGAAAGCTTACTACCTCACAACAACCAGAGAAAACTTAGGGAATGATAAGTGCATTGAGTTTAGAGAAGAACATAGTCATGTAGTAGAGCAAAGACTTTATTATGGTGAACTTGAAAACGCAATCAAGAATGCTGGCAGCTTTAGCCAAGTGATCTTCGTTGACGATGAATTCACTACAGGCAACACACTTAGGAACTTAGTAACAGAACTGCTAAAGGCAATGCCAGCTTTAGCCAAGTGCAATAAATTCGCTGTCACTGCAGTAGACAGAATTAGCAGTGAGAACAGACTAAAGCTAGAAGAGTTTGGGATTAAGGTGTGTTCTCTGCTTGCATTCTCTGATGACAATTTTTCAGAACAGGTTAAACACATCAGAGTTTTCGAACCATTAGACACCTGTCTCAGAAAATCTGAAACAATTTCAGATTTTATTAAACAACAGGAGGTAAAACAGGGTAACAATGCTAGACTTGGTTTTTGGTGTTCTTTCGGTATTGAAGAAAGAGCTTTAGCCCGGTCACTTTACGAACAGTACAAAGAAGAGATTAAAAATGTTGATAAAATTTTAGTGTTAGGCACAGAAGAATTTATGTCTGTGCCTATTTATTTTGCACGAGAAATAGAATCACATCAAAAGGAAGTAGTTTGCCATTCAACAGCTCGTAGCCCAATTGGAGTTAATAACACATTAGCAAAGTATCCAATTACAAAAGGTTACAAACTTCCAAGTTTTTACGATGTAGAACGACTTAGTTATTTGTATCACATGGAACACTATGACTTAATTTTTATTCTAACCGATTCAAAAAGTATTCCAAAAGAAACTATCAAAGCCATGAGTTATTTAATGAGTATTTATAAAAATTATAATACACAGTTAATACAGTTTAAATAAGGAGGCTTTATGGAAGACAAAGAAATTAACAAGAATTCTGTTATGAAGACTTTTGGTACTTACAAGGGTGATGATGTTACTATTCTGCTAAAAGATGTGACAGACTTAGTCAAGCCAGTAGGTACTGAAGAAAAAGAGAGAATGATACAGAGTGGTATTCATTACTCCGAGTTGTTGCAAAAGGAGTGGGAACCTAGCAGTGAGTACTTACGGTTGTTTGAAGAAATCATGGGTAGCTTTAGCCCAGTAATTGCACAATTAGTAGCGACAGTGTCAACGCAGATTGTTAAAGACAAATGGGAAAACACCGTTTTAGTCAGTTTAGCAAGGGCAGGAACACCAATTGGTATTTTGATTAAACGTTACATTAAAGAGCGTTGGGGATTTGATGTTTCACACTACACTATTTCAATCATCAGAGATAAAGGGATTGATAAGAATGCAATTGATTACATTGTAAATAAACATGGTGAAAAATGGATTCAATTTGTAGATGGTTGGACAGGTAAAGGTACAATTAAGAAACAGCTTAATGAGTCTTTAGCAAAGTACTACACCGAAACAGGTCATAGAATTAAACCAGATTTAGCAGTGCTTTCTGATCCAGCTAGAGTAGCCGACAAATGGGGAACTCGTGAAGATGTTTTAATTCCGAATGCTTGCTTGAATGCAAACATTTCTGGTGGATTAAGTAGAACCTTCTTAAAAGACGGAATTGTTGGTAAAAATGATTTTCACGGGTGTGCTTTCTACAAAGATTTAAAGGGTAGTGATTACACTTATACTTTTATTGACGGAGTAGTGAAGTGCTTTAGCAAAGCAAAATACATCACTGTAAAAGATGGAATTACAGTTTGCGTGTATGATGGTGAAAAATATCTTTTTGACGAGAGTGTAAAAGAACTAACACCAAAAGAGGAAATTGAAAAGGTGTGCAAAGAATTTTCTTTACCTTCTGATAAGTATTGCAAACCAAGTATTGGAGAGACAACTAGAGTTTTATTAAGGAGAACTCCATGGAAGATTTTAGTGAATGAGAAGGATGGGGAGGAAAGCGAAGAACTTCGTTTACTGCTGGAGTTAGCAAGAGAAAAAGAAATTCCAGTCGAGCAGTATCCGTTACAGAATTATAAAGCGATTGGATTAATAAAAGTTTTGCATTAGGCAGTATTGGCTTTAGCTAAGTGTGCTTTAGCCTAGTGACAGCTTTAGCACAGTATCTTTATCCAACACATTAATTAGATGAGAGGTGATTTGATGGAAAAAGAAAATGTGTTATTCATTTCTGATATTGACAGGACTCTAATCTTTCCAAAACGATTTGCAAGAGATAGAGATGTGTGCATTGAATGGGCAAAAGATGGTAAAGAATTAAATTACATTAATCCTGATAATTTAAATACTTTAGTACGTTTAAGTAAACGTATCAAAGTAATTTTGGTTACCATAAGAACAAAAGAACAGTACGAGAGAATTAGATGGCCAATTGGATTAGAATTGCATTCAGTACTTCTTTGCTTTGGTAATGATGTTTACTTTAGCCAAGAACTCGAGCAACACTATAAAGAAAAGTACGATTATGGTTTACGTAAGTATGATGAAATTCTTTACAATGCGTTTAATTGGTTAAAATCGAAAAATTGTTTTATTAAGTGTAGAGTATGTGGTGATAGTTTTATTTCTGCACAGTTTAAGTCTGATGTTTCTGATAATTATAAAAGTTCATTAAAAGAAGATCTTTACTGCGAGTTTCGTATGGAGTCCTACATCTGCGATGACAGATTTTATGCTGTACCAATGAACAATACAAAAGGAGATGCAGCATTAGCTTTAGCCAAGTTACTAAAGCCAGATGCAATCGTAGTTGCAGGGGATAGCGCTCCAGATGCTCCAATGTTATCCTACGCTGATTGTGCTATTTATCCAAATACTATTTTGGACAACATTTGTTGTAAAAATACAAGTTTAAAGGAGTCTATGATTCAGTATGGAAAAGAGCCATTAACAAAGTACAACAGAGCAATCAACTGCATCTTTAGACCAGCTGGTTGCGTAGCAGGATTTACAGACTACGTAATTAGAGAAACAACTAATTTCGTAACCAAAGAACTAAAAATAGAGGTGTAGGAGGTGCACTAGGATTTACAGACTACGTAATTAGAGAAACAACTAATTTTGTAACCAAAGAATTAAAAATAGAGGTGTAGGAGGTGTAGTAACTTTAGCAAAGATAAGAAATTACAAATAAAGATTTAAATCAAAAAATTAGATAAGAGAGGTTAAATTGTTAAATGTTAAAAGCATTAAAAAACAAAAAGGATTTTAGAAAGAAACTATTAATTACTTTAGGTATTCTTGCGTTAATTCAGATTGCTTCAGGGATACCAACACCAGGTGTAAATACAGCTTATTTTAGATTGTTGTTAAAGTCAAACGGTACACTAGGGATGTTCAATGCATTGTCAGGAAATGGCTTACAGAGCCTGTCCATCACAATGCTCTCAATCACACCATACATTACCAGTTCAATCATTCTACAGTTGATGTGTTCAATCATTCCTTCACTTGGAGAAATTCAAAAGGATGGAGAAACAGGTAGAAAGAAATTTAAAATGTACACTGTAATTCTTGGTGCAGCTTTAGCCGCGATTGAAGCTGTAGGTTTTGCAGTAGGATTCGGGCAGAGAGGTTTATTACTTTCTTACAAATGGTACTGGGTTCTGTGTGTTAGCTTAATTTGGTTTGTAATGGCTATTGTATTAATGCTTGCAGGCGAATACATAGAAGAGAAAGCATTTGGTAATGGTATTTCTTTAATTCTTCTATGCAATATCCTGTCATCCTATCCTTCCGATTTTAGCAGCGTTTACACAAGATTTCTCAAAAGTAAGACTCCTAAAGAGATGGCATTACGAATTGCTTTCATTAGCATTTGCGTTATTTTACTTTTTGTTTTTACTGTAGTAATTCAGGAAACAGAAAAGAGATTAACAGTAAGATATTCTGGAAAACTTCAAGGATGTGTTAGCGACGAGGACAGCTATTTTCCAATTAAGCTGTGTCCTGGTACTGTAGTTCCTATCATTCTTGCATCCAGTATTATTTCTATTCCTAGTATGGTTGCACTGTTCTGGGAGAAGAGTAGTAAGTACTGGTTTGTTAAAGCTATGGACACATCAAATTGGTTTAGCCCAGCACATCCATCCTACTCCGTTGGAGCAGTGATTTATTTCCTCTTAATCATCGGTTTTTCTTACTTTTACACACAGTACATTTTAAATCCTTTAGAGATTTCTAATCAGTTAAGTCGTTCTGGAGGAGTATTTCCTGATATTACACCTGGTAAAGCAACTGTTGATTACATTAAAAGTGAACTTAAATGGATTATTGGTCTTGGGGCTTTAGCCATGTGCGTGGTTGCATTTATTCCTTGTATTCTTTCAAATGTATTCGATCTTTCAAAACTTTCTTTTGCAGGTTCTTCAATTATCATCATTACAGGTGTATTTATTGAGACCAAAGATAAGTTTTTAGCAGAGATTCAGAGTGAATTAAATCATAGTAAGATTTCTCTGTTTTAGCAAAGGAAAGAAATTAGTGTAAAGAAATCAGTGCAAAAATCAGTGCAAAGGAAATAAATTAAATGAAAAGAAAGGAAATAGTAAAATGAAGAAGATGATTGGTAATCTTAAATCACTCACAGTTCCAACCTGTAAACATACAGCTTCCATTACTGCTTTAACAGTAATTGGTTCTGTAGTTGTTGCAGCCATTGTAGCCGGATTTACATTTATTGGAAGTGAAGCCAGTTTAGCTGTTATTTCTTTAATTAGTAAAGTATTGTAATAGTTAAATTATGAACATAAGAATGAGTAATCTACTTAAAATAGTAGGTTACTCATTTTGCATTTGTAGGTACATGTTAGAAATTAATTGAAAAGAAATGTAAACAATTGAAAATATGTGTAAATTATTGTCAAACATTGATAATAACTGATAAACATTAAAAAATAATGATAAATAGTGTAAAGTATTGATAATAATTGTAAATGATTGAAAAATATTGATAACCATTGTAAAATAATTGAAAAACATTGATAAGCAGAAGATTTATGTCTTAGTTTTGAATTAGAAAAAGATTTAAAATTTAATTACCTTACATTAGTGTAACTTTAATTATAAAAATCTAACAAAGCAGGTAGAGAGACAGTCAAATGTTTCTTTCCCTTTAATTGCAAAAAGAAAAAGAAATTACTTTAGCAATTTCATTGCATTAAATTTAAATGATTGGAGGTATTCAAAAATGTCTGTTGAAAATTTAATAGCTAGCCGAAATCCTATTAAAATTTGGATAGCAGCAAGATATTTCTACAGAATAGGTGACCCTATTATAACCGATGAGCTGTATGAACAGTACACTAAATTACTTAAAGAACATCCAAATACTAAAAAAGTTTTGCATGAATACTTTATAAGAACTTATGACGAAGATCCAATACCTTTTGGTCTTTTACAGGAATTCGGAATAAAAGCTGATGATAGTCTTACCAAAGCTAAAAGCTTTAGCCAAGATCCCGAATACGGTAGGTATTTTGATGCACTTAACGAGGATAAGAGTCTTAGTTGTCGTGCTGTAGTAAGTTACGAAGAAGCCTGGGAATTCTTTAAAAAGTATAGGGAACTTAAGAAAGATTTAATGATTTCTTTGAAAATGGATGGGATTAATACAAAGAACATTTACAGCAATGGTAAATTAAAGTTATCTCTCTCAAGAGGAAGAAGCAGTGAGTCGTTTGATTTCACTGAGCAAACTAAATTAGTTTTACCATCAAGCATTCCACTTAATAAGAAAGATTTAAAAATAACAGGTGAAAGCTTTGTAACTTATGAAGGTGTTTCAAAACTTAGGAATGACATTGATAACACTAAGTACAAAACTTGTAAGTCATCTGCCATTTCTTTACTGAGAGTTAGGCATGACTTAGAATACTATAAGTTTTTGAAAACAGTCGTGTTTGCTGCAGAAGGGCTTGCAACAACTTTAGCCAAGACCTTTGACACTTTAAATGAAAGCGGGTTTAACGTAGTACCGCGTAAGCTAATTAAGTGGGAAGAAATTCCAGACGATTTCGAAAGCTTTAAAGTTTGGGCAAAAAGTGAAATCTTTGACTACATGTGGCAGTTTGGAGAGAAAATGCCTTCAGATGGTGTCGTAGTGGAAGTCAATGACTTGACCTTCTTTGGCGAACAAAAAGATCAATATTCTGACAGGCAAATTGCATTAAAGTTCGAGCAATGGTCATTCAATACGTACACTGGTATTGTACGTAATATTCTATGGAGACAGAATAGAGTACATGCTTCGATACGAGTTGAAATTGAACCAATGGAAACCGTTGATGGTTGTACCGCACAGTTTATTAACGTCTTTAACCCAGCAATCTTAATCTCAAATCACATACGTATAGGAAGTTTAATTCATTTTGAAAGAAACAGTGATGCAGTTAATATTTTAATTCAGAATGATAGGTTAAAGGATGGAAAAGTAAATGGTGTTATTGTCAAAGGTAATGAACCTAGTTAGGCGGTGATCATTATGAGCATTCAGGATGATTTACAATCTTTGAAAAACTTAAAACCATACTATCCAACATTTAATTTACATTGTAGTAAATTACAACTTAGTTTGGAATTTGGACTGGGGAATGGTGAAATCACTTTAGACCAGTATAAATACTTTTGTAATGAAATAGATAAGATTAAAATACATGCTCCTAAATTAGTGTACGTTTCTATGTATTCAATCATGAAAACTAATTTCGAATTCTTTTGCAATGTTGAGCAATTAGGAAGCTTGCGGATTTATTTGGATGAAAGCTATGGGTATTTAAAATCTTTAGCAAAGAGTGATTGCACTTTTCTAAGAGAAGTGATTAATGATTTGTTAGAATCTGTTTCAAACAAAGATAAGGAAAAAACTTTTGATCTTTTTTACTTTTTTAATTGCTATGTGAGATGTCACGATTTCAGTGTTTTAGCTGGATTAAGTAAAAAGGATATTGTTATTATTGGAAATGCGTATCATTATGTTATAAGTGAATTGATTACGGAAATGACTAATAGCGATGTGAAAGTATTGCAAGCTTTCGGTAATCCAGGCAACTTTAAATTAGATGCAAATGTAATTGCCACAGTAGTTACAAAAATATTGACAGAAAAAGATAGTAAGATTGTTGAAGATTTTATAGATACTATAGTTAAATCGTTTTACGGCAAATCCAAAATGGATGCAGTGCGAATACTTAACGATTTAGCAAAGTACTATCAATTTTATTTTAAAACAGAATCTGATTATTCAGAAATTTTCAAAATGATAGAGATGATTAAAAAGTATAGTAAATACAATGTTAGAGATGTCATCGGAGATAAGTTAGTAGATGAATTAATAGATTACATTTACAAATATTTTGAGAATTTTGAAGACTTTGATTGCTACAATTTTATTGTAAAAAATCAAATGTATTTTTCTAATGCTTCAGATAAAAAAACTATAAAAGCTACTAAAGATAAAATAAAATCACTATTAAATGAATGTAAAATTTTAGATTATGATGGTGTTTTAAAAGAATAGAAAAAATAAAGGAATGATTTTATGGTAAAAAAATTAGTTAATGGTGAGATTAAAGACCTCACAGACGTTACCATTGGAGGAATTAAGGTATACAAATGTACACCATCTAAAGGTAGGATTAATGCCAGTTTTAGCAAAGACAATATTAACGAAGATTTAAAATACAACAAAGACAACATTAGCGAAAACTTAGAAGTTAAAAAAGAAGACACTGAACAGAAATCTGTACTTGGTAGCATGTCAATCTTTAACTAAGAAAACTTAGGAGGTGAGTTTGAATGCTAATGATAATAATTACTAAAGATGGAATTATTGTTGATTTTGGAAAACCAACAATGTTCATTGATGATAAAGATTTTGAGACTTTTTTAGACAATCCAAAAGAAGCAGTTAATTTTAGAAATGAGTATGGCGAAGATGTTTGTATTGGTCGTTTAGGCCAGAAAGATACTGAAGGCGTCTACCAAGAGAAAAATGTTAAAGATGGAACTGTAAATTTAGATGACAGGAGAGCAGGAGGTGTTTTTTATGGTTATGTCTAAACAATTATTAGAAGAATACAAAAAAATGGAAATTACTGCTCTTGATGAGCAGATTTTATTTTTATGTAAGTATGACAAATATAAAGATGTTATTGACATGAAAGTTATTTATCAGCAATTTAAAACAGCTGTAGCTTTGAAAAATGAGGATGCCATAAAGATCTTTGAAGACATTCTTTTACAATGGATAGATATGGATGATATTGAAACTTTAAAGTTGTACACAACTTTAGCCAAGTAATTCTAACGGAGGAATAAAATATGAGTTTTAAATTACAAAATAGACAACGTGTAGATTTTAATAATTTAATTTACAAAGAAATTCCTAAATTATTAAAAGAAAGCACAAAATTTGTAAAGAATGATTATAAAATTGAATTTTTTCCTTATCCATTTAATGTAAGTGAACCATTAACTAAGGATGGTACAATTTATCAGGTAATTAAAGTGAATTGCGTTATCACTTCTTTAAAAACTGATGAAAAGATTTCTTTTAATTTAGATTTATTAAATCTTCCTATTTTAGAAGAGCTTGGTTTTAAAATACGTGGAAATTACATTCAGGTTTTGGATTCATACAATCGTAAATCTGGTTGGAGTTTTTCAAAATCAACAAATAGAGACGGTACCCCGCAAGTAGAAGCTACTTTACTTCCAATTGGTGACAATGTTAGATCATTAAATATTAAATATCAAAATAAAGGTATAATGGTCTCAAAGAAGAACAAAGATAAGAATGATAAGTATGCAGATATTGATATTTGTACTTTTCTTAAAGCTATCACTGGTATGAATGAGATCGAGTTAATACAGATGTTTGGTTTTGACAATCCTTTTGTTTTACAAGCCTTTAACCCAGATAGAAAGAAACAGACAGAAATTAAAAAAGAGAATTTCAACAATAGGAACGATTGTATCTACATGACAGCGTATGCTTTCTTTGGACATAAATTAGTCCATGAAGATTCAGTTATTACAGATTTACAAGCTATGCTTGATAGATCTCTCTTTAATAAAAATTACTTTGATTTAGGTCAGGGAAATCTTGAACGATTAGACAACACACAATCTTTTGTAAACCGTGCAAGCAACAAGTATTTAGCACAGACCATTACAGTTAATGGAAAGACCTATGAATCTGGAATTACTTTAATGGAACCTTTACTAAAAGAGATTGATAACAGTTTGATTGATACACTTAAAGTTGAGTATAACAATAAAATTTACACTCTCAAAAAGTTTTCAATCTTTAACTTTAGAGTGCTTGGATTAAAAGCAGCGGAAACAATCACTGTAGGCGATGTAAGCTTTAGCAAAGGTCATACGTTTACGATGGATGACTTACAGGTTCTTAATGATAGTGATTTAAGTTGCATTGAAGTAATTGATACAAACAATAATAAAATTAAAGTCATTCGAAGAACAGATGCTTCAAAGTTATATGTTGAGGATTTATACACGGCAATAAGTATTCTATTTGATAACATTAATGGATTTGATACATTTGGAAGTGACTACGAGTTAACAAATCGTGTTGTAGTTCCATTTGATAAAAAGGTGTGTGAAATTCTTACATCACATCTTAAAATGATTTGCAATACGTTAGAGAATTCATTGTCTGCGGCTAGTAGTAGCAATACAGCATTACCAGAATTCTTTAATGACTTTAGCCTAGATAAAGCTAAAGATAGCAGAAATGTGTATGACTTGAATAGATTTATTTCAAGTATTACAAAAACTGATACTGGCACAGGACAGATGGCTGATACAACCAACATCATGGCTAGCTTGGAACGAGCTAATAAGGTAACAGCAAACATTAGTGCACAATCAATTACTGATGCACTTGTAAGCGTGCAGGATTTACAGAATGGTCGTTTAGATCCGATTGATTCTCCAGAGTCTTCAAAGATTGGTATTGTTCACCATAGAACTATTTTAACCAAAGATGACGATGATGGTAATCTATTGGTACCATTCTTACCAGTCAGAGATGGTGAGGTAGTTAGCGACAAACCTGTTTATTTAACAGCGGTTGAAGAAAAAGATCAGTACGTTGCAGAATGGTGTGAGACATTTAAAAATGAGGACGGCAGTAAAAAACAGAGGGTTTTAGCCAAGTATTGCGGTAACGTTTTAACGGTTGATACACATTTAGTAACATACAAGGAGTATTCACCTTTAGCCTCGATGTCACCAGCACGTAGCTGTATTCCATTTCAGAATCATTCGAATGGTAAGAGACTTTTAATGTGCTGTAATCACCAAAAACAGGCAGTTCCAACCTTTGGTGCTTGTAGAGCAAGAGTAGGGACTGGGTGCGAAAGTATCCTCGATACAGGTAACTACACGGCTAAAAATTTACTACAAGATTTCTATGATTGTAATGTACAGATGTTTCCAGAGATGAAAAATCATGAAGATGCAATTCTCAATAGTAATTTGAAATTACTTAGTGTCGAGACAAGTCGTGAAACAAAAACATTAGTACTTAAAGTAGTAGCAATGGAATCTCTAAAAGAGAAGTTCCCACAGACTACAAAATTAGTAGTTCCTTTTGCACAGAAAACTACAGAGAAAAATATGTTCTCTTATAGAATTAATGCAGTACCGAATAATGTTTACAAACCAAACGATGTTGTTGCGTATGCTCTTGGTTACTCTTTAGACAAGAAACCAACTGAAGTATTTGCTGACTACGGTGGTTTTAAGGTTGACGAAGACACGTTCAATTCAGGTTTAGCCATGGGTATGGATTTAACCATAGCTTTTAAAACTTACGAAAGCTCAACAATTGATGACGCTGTAACAATTAGTAATGAAATTGTTATGGACGATACTTTGTCCTCTATTTACATGGTAGACATTAAGCATGAATTACACTCTGATGAGGAACGAGAAGAAGTATTCGGTAAGTTAAGCACATCTGATAACAAAAACAATTTTTCATACATCAAGGAAGATGGTTTACCAGAAAAAGGAACAATTCTTCGTAATGGTGATGTTGCTATGACTGTCATTATTAAAAAGAGTAATAGTTCGTACAAGCAAAAAGAAATCACTTTAACAGGTTACACAGAAGGACAGGTAATAGACTCATACATTTATGAAAAAGACGGTTCTAAAATTGGTAAGGTAATTTTAGCTACCAGAGCCACAGCAGAAGAGGGAGATAAAATGTCTGGACGTTGTGGTAACAAAGGTGTTATTGCTAAAATTAAACCTGCTGAAGAAATGCCTTACGACCCTGTTACTGGACGAACTGTACAGGTAGTTTTAAATCCACTCGGAGTTCCTTCCAGAATGAACATTTCACAATTACTTGACTTAGTAGTTGGGGAAGCAATGAGAAAGAAAGATCACAGAATTGTAATCAGTCCTTTCTACAAGGATGATTTGAAAATCGTAAACGATTTAGCCAAGGAGTGTGATGTGCATCCTAAATATTTGTGTGATGGCCGTACTGGTAAAATGTTTAAAAGGCCTATTAACATTGGTACACTTCACATGTTTAAATTAGTTCACATGGTAAATAAGAAAGCACACTCAATTGGTAGTCATGTTAAGGTCGATCCTATTTTTGGACAGCCACGACATGGACAAAAAAATGAAGGTGGTCAGTCCTTCGAGGAAATGTGCTGTTGGTGTGTTTCTGGTGTAGGTGCAACTAAAGTCTTACAGGATATGTACACTGTACAGTCAGACGATTTAGCTTCGAAAAAACTTTTGGCTGGAGAAATTAGAGATGACCCTAGTGATATACATATTGATGGAACTAATAACAGTGATTTCATTATGCAGGCCTTTATTCGTTCAATGGGTTGCGAACTCACGACAGTAGAGAATGGTTACGAATTTAGCCCACTTACTGACGAAATGATTCATTCGTTATCGAGCATTCCTGTAGATCATGTTGATAATTTACATTCTACAGTAATCTTTGGAGATGCTTCAAGACCAGAGATGGGAATTCGAAACAGAAGCAAATGGGGTTACATTGATTTAAAATGTGAAATTATACATCCAACATGGATTGTTAAAGGTTCTTTAGACAAGTTAATTCTGTGTAGATATAAACGAGAAATTAACATTGATTCAGAAAAAGCTCCAGAGGAAATGCCTTTAGGAAAAATTTCTAAAGATAGATTAGCAGCCATCATTAGGTCCGAGGTTTTAGTCAAACTTCCTGAAGATGGAACTAGATTACCTTTTGTTGTTTTAATTGATTCTAAAATTCTTGGAACACTTACAGAAAAAGAACGTGAACAGTACAGAACTGGAATGTCAGCTTTAGTAGAGATTTTTAAACGAATTGATGTTAGAGCAACAAGAGATTACTACCAAAGACTGATTGATAAAAAGGTAGATAACGGAGAGGAAGCAGATTCCGGTGTAATTGAAAGTTTACATTACTGTGATACTTTCCTTGCATCTCATTCAGACAGTGGTGAGACCTCTTTAGCCGAGTATGTTATTTCAGCGTTTCCAGTTATGCCACAATCATTCAGACCTATTATGAAAAATCTTAATGTTAATGGAGTACCTGATTTTGATTGGCATTATAAACAGATTTTGAATGCTGTATCGGATGTTAAAAATAAAAATAAGTCGCAGGATTCTTTACTTAATTTGTATAGAACAATTTCTATTTTTATTGGGTACGAGAAGGTCGATAGACTTGAATACCAGACGGTTTTACTTTGGTTCTACGGCCATAATTCAACCAATAAAAATCATGGTAAAATTCGTGAAGCTGTACAGAAAAAGAGAACAATTTGTTCAGGACGTTCTGTAATCATTCCAATGCAGAACGTACAAATGAAACCTACTGAAATGGGTGTACCACTTTCAATGGTTGTAAAGATGTGGGGAGATAGAATTATTTCCTACATTGGACAGCACACTTCTGTTGATGGCATTTTCAAGGGAGCTTCTGCACAGAAATTCCTTGACGTTTTAGCAGCGAAGAATAAAACTAAGTTCTTAAGTATGTATTGGGAGCATTATGCTAAATATTTTGATATCGAAGAAGATAGAGTTATCACACAGTTTATGGATTGGATTACAGAATTCATTGAAGGTGACGACAGTCTTGGTTTAGACCAGCAAGTTGTGCTTGCAGGACGACAGCCTTCTTTACATCGTTTTAGTGTACGTGCATTTTACGTTAAGATAGTTCAAAGCAAGGCTATTCAGATACATCCACTTTCGTGTAAAGGTTACAATGCCGATTTCGATGGTGATACCATGTGGTTAGTAGCTTTAATCACAGAAGAAGCAAAAAAAGAAGCTATCGAAAAGATGTCTCCAGAACACAATTTTATTAATCCAAAGAATTCAACCATTATTCTGGAGCATAGCCAGGATGAAGTTCTTGGTTGTTACTGCGCTACGATGTTAAAAGACAATGCTGACAACATTGGTGAGATCTATGAAGACACTAAAGACTTTGTTAATGATCTGTTCTATTACAGCGATTTAGCCCAGTTACAAACAGACGTAGAGAACTCTGTCATTGAGACCTACAACTTTGTGTGTTACACTGATTTAGCCACGGGAAGACACTACCTGTCAACAGCAGGTCGTATTCTGTTCAATTCACTTATTCCATACGGATTCACAGACAAGAAGTTTACAAACCCGTTAGCTTTTCCTGGAGTAGACTGTAGTAAGTATTACGATTTAGCCTACGATGGACTTTTAGCATCAGGATCTGGAAGAGGACCAATTAAATACTGTAGTATCTCTCAAATTTGTAAAGATTTATTTAAAGAGATGGGAGAACCTTGCATTTACATTTATCAGAAGATTCTTGAATTCGGTTTCTTCTACAGTGATTTGTTTGGAATTACGCTTTCAATAGAGGATTTGGATTTAAAGACTAAAAAGAAAGAGTTAATTGGTAAAGCAGACAAAATTAAAGCTTTAATTGAAAAGGACTATCAGAAAGGTCTCATTTCCGCAGAAGATAAGAAAGATGCAGTTGTTAAACTTTATAAAGAGACGAACAACAAAATTAAAGAAGATTTAATTTCTAGCATTCCAAGAAACAATAACTTCTTCATAATCTTTGATTCTGGTGCACGTGGAAATGCCAGTCAGTTAATGCAGACAAGCGGTGCTATTGGTATTCTTCAGAAGACAGCTACAGAGGATTTGGAAACTTCCCTTACAAGTAACTACACTGAGGGAATTAGCAGTTTTGATATGCACTTGTCAACGTACTCATCACGTACCGGTGTTGCCACAACACAGAACGAAACAGCTACAGCAGGTCATGCTACCCGTCATGCTGTGTACGAAGCAGCCGGACTTGAGATTGTTGAATACGACTGTGGTAAGAAGGACTGGTGGTATGACATTGAATGGGCAAATCATCGCCCAGAGTTGGATAAGTTCATTCCAACAAGAGAGTGGTTTAATAAGCATCTACTTGGTAAAGTCACGGTTGATAAAGAAACCTTTGAAATCTTTGATTCCACTTTAGCAAAGTCTGACGGTGAAAGAGGAATTATTACTGAGGATAGCTACGATAAACTTGCAAATGGTTTTCATCACATTGCAGTGCAAGCTTTAGATGAGTTATTTGACGATGATGATGACGATGACAACGATGGCACGGAGTTCTTTGGTGGTGTTGCTTTAGCCCAGGGAATCTTAACTTGGGACGTTGCTCTCGAAGGTAAAGGACTTTTTACACCAATAGGTATGAAAATAGTTGGTAATATTAAAGAGTACAAAAAGTTAGCAAAAACATCTAAAGACGGTGGCAAAGATTACTACGTTAATGATAGATGCGTCACAGTGATTAAAGAAAAGCACATTAAAGAACTCAAGACAGAAAATGGTATTTTCACTTTCCGATACAAAATGGCAAAACTTTCACGTAATTTACTTGTTAATAGAGAAGGGCGTAATTTACCATTCTTAGAGTTACATTCAGAAGTTTTTCCATCAGGTCATTTGATGGCTGTGAATTTAATCACAGAAAAAACTCTTGATTGGGTTGAAGAGAACGGAAAAGATACTATTGAAGCCAGAATAATGTTAGATTGTGAGTCAGAGCATGGTATCTGCTCACGATGCTATGGACTTGGTTTCTCAGATGCAAAGTTCCAAGAAATAGGTGCTAACGTCGGTATTGAAGCAGCCCAGTCTATTGGAGAACCAGCCGCACAGCTTACGATGTCATTAGTTAACTCTGGTGGTGTTGCAGGGGAATCCGTAGCTAACGGTGTAGAGATTGTTGGTGCTATGCTTCAAGGCAATTTACCTGGTAGCATTTTAGCCCCGGAAATTGCTAACATGGATGGTTACATTAACATTATTCGTTATGATGATACCGTAGGTATTAGAATCGAACCAGAAGATTCGGAAACAAGTAAAGTGTGTAAGCAGTGCATGGAAGATAATCAGATGTTAGATTGCCCTTATGGGCGAGCCAGCAAAGTAGCTTGCTTAGTAACTAATAAGCAAAGAGCAACAAGCTTAAGGGTAGGTAATGGACAGTACGTTCATGCAGGAGACCAGCTTACAAATGGTTTCTTACAACCATCAGGAGAACAAATTAATGCACGATTTGTACATCCTAACTTGATTACTTCTGAACATATTCCAGATTTAGCCAAGTTACTACGAACAAAGCAAATCATTTGGTTGGATTGTTATTTTTATACATTTAAAGAGAATAATATTTTCATTAATCCTCGTCATTTTGAAATCTTTGCCAGATTGCAGTTATTTAAGGTCACAGTACTTGACAGTAATAGTAAGTCTTTAGCCAAGAACAATGATGGAAATAATGAAATTAATTATTTACAGGGTGGTCGCTATGATTATAGTGAAATCGCAAAAAATTCTAATAAGCCAAAGAAATTTGCTATTAGAACATCTACTATAGATGAAGTTGTAACTGACAATAGTGGTTTACTAACAGCTTTAAGTTTTGAAGATGTTCCAAAACTTCTGTCTCAGTTTGCCAACGAAAAACGCAAGGTCGATATTCGTTATAACAATGCAATCATTGGTGGTCTTAACATTGGAGCAGACCTTGAACATTTAAAGACTCAGCCAAAGATGTTACACAAACCTGCAGTAATTCAGAAATTCAAGGTAGAACTACCAGATAAAAACAATTCTTTGGTCGAGACATTTTACAATGCTGACACTGAAACAGAAGCATTGAATGATTTGGATTTATCACAAGCATTGGATGATTTGTTGTCCATGGATTCACTTGGTAGCGTGGCTTCGGATGGATTTAGCAGCGAACTTAATGTTGATAATGAAAATGATGATGACAATACAGGTGTAAACGAATCGGAAGCAAACAGTACTAGCTTAGATGCAATGTCCACTTTTAATTTCGATTTTGATGATGAAGAGGACGATGACGAAGTTGAATTCACTGGTAAAATCGACAACGATTTTACTAAATCTAATACCATGCTTGGCGGTATGGATCTATTTAGCCAAATAACAAAAGAACCAGTTGACAGTAACCACAGCATTGAAACCGGTACTGAAATTAATGCTAATCAGGAAATTACTCCTGATTTAACAGGTTATTTCGCAGAAGAAAAAGTAGTTGATAGCGATTTTGATGATGAAGATGGTGAAGACTACGAAATCAATGAAAGCGATTTAGAAGAGTATATAAAAGGTAATGATGTTGATGCTACGCCTGTCAGCAATTCAGAAGATGTCGATGTTGATGTTACAGATGTTGATGCTGATACCACAGCTGTTGATAATGAAGATATTGATGCTGCAACAAGCAATACTTCTGAAGAGAATCACACTACAATGAAATTATTTTAATGCTACATAAAATTATTTTAATGCAGAGCATTGCGATGTAAAAGTCACAATGCTCTTTTCTTTAGCCCAGTTTAAAGCTGGGCTTTTTCACGCTTTAGAAAGGAGAGAGTTAATTAAACAGCGTGGAAATATTTTTAAATTTTGTTTTTAATTTTAATTTAATGTAGGTGATAATGTGAAACACAATCAGAATTTGGGAAAACGACATGCATATCGTTTTTACATTATTAATTTAAGAAAAGCTTGGAGAGAGAACAATCAAAGAACTTTAGCCAAGCAAGCAAACAACAATTGTGAAAACGATAAGACTTTTGCAGTGCAGAAACAAAGGAGTGGTAATAAACAAAAAGATTTAAATAACAGTGTTGTAGTAAATGATACTACTAGAAGGACAACCAATGATACTAAAAAGAGAATCAATAATGCTAAAAGGGTAACTAACGATACTAAAAAGAGAACCAACGATACTAAAAGGGTAGCTAACAATACTAAAAGGGTAACCAACGATACTAAAAAGAAGTCTAATAGTTCTAGACGAAAAAAGACACAAGGAATGACTTATTCACAAAAGAAAAGGGCTTCGTTTAATTATCGTAATGAATATTTTAAAAAGAATCCTGGTATTTACGGTAATATTTGGTTTTGCTCACAATGTGGAAAAATACTAATAGGTAAGCACAATGTTGTTATTGACCACATTATGCCACTTAATAATGTGGCAGGAGTTAATCGAACATTTAACACAGTTGCTATCTGCCAGAAGTGTAATAGCTCAAAGTCAGACAGTGTTGATTACAGAGTTGTAAAAGGGTATTTAGCAAAGCTATTCGAAGTGTTTACTTCACACCTTCCAGACGCTTTAGCCCTGGTTCTATCTTTAATTGTATCCTTAGCTTATCAAATTTTTAATTTATTATTCATATTGGTTACAATGCCATTAACTTTAGCTAATGGCAAATTTTTAACATATGCTGTAGTTATTGTAATAATTTTTGCTTTTATTTTTAGTAAACTATGATATCAGCCATACTAAGAATAGGTAAATATTTTTTATTTTGGTCAATTTTGGAGGAAATATGTTAAAAGGTGTTTATAGTTTTAAAAATTTAGATTTAGATATTGCACAAGCTTACATTGCTATCGTTCTTGATTATCACAGTCAATACAAAGCTGCAGAACGAGTATTAAATTTTTACAAGTACGTTAGTAGTGATGAGAATGAAGTGACTGTAATTCGTGAAAAGAAATATCTTGAGTATCTCGCTTTAGCCAAGAAACAAAAGAAGTCTTTTTTAGCCACAGTAATTCATGATATGTACAATAATAAAGTTTTAGACAATGGTCGAAATAGAAATAATAGTTTAGCAAATAAAGTATCTCTGCTGGATTTAAATGTTAACATTAGTGAGAAAGAAATTTATAACGATGTTATGATTTTACAAACTTCACAAGAACACATTTTAATTCATTATATGAGAACACATACTTTCTTTGTGCAATTTAGAAAATGGTTGAAAAATAAGTATCCAAAGGATAAATTTAATAGACCTAATAATTTTACAGATGCTAAATGTAAAGAATTGCTCAATCCAGTAATCACACGTTGTAGAAATTATTTTACTAATAATTTCAATAAATCATCTATTGGATTAGATGATTATATTTTCAAAGCTTTAAATATGTATTTCAAAGATTCACCTGACAAAGATGGTAATTATGACAAGAAATCAGAAGTTAATGAGTTCTTTGAAATTATGAATAGGCATGGGCAGGATAGAGAAGTTAGTGGTAGTGATGCAGATTCTTCAACAACGGCTCTTAATTTTGTAGGTATTGATTTACATTTACGAAAATCGGAAATAGATTTTCGAGATATTGCAATCAAAATTTGCAAAGCTTCTAAAATACTTTATACACATAAAGGCGGCGCAGCTTTCTATGATATTTTTTCACGTTATAGAGATTTAAAATTTAGGAGTGATGAAAATGCAATAAATGCAGTAAAAAAACTTCGTGGTTGCTTTGTTTACGATTATGGGCTAGAAGATGCTTTTGATATGCAGAAATCAGATGCCAATGATTCTTTTAGAAACAAATGTAATAGTCGAGAACGCTATTTATATATTTTTGATAAAATTTTAATATCTGGTGGAGTATCAATGAAAGATATTAAAACTATTTATGATAATCAAATCGAAGTATCCTTATCAGTTAAAAAGCGTGATCAGAAATGTATTTATAAAGTTGAAGGTGGAAATGTAAAAGGAAATTTTAAGAATAGCGAACGTTTTAAAACTATCTATGATGGATTTATTGCGCTTAAAGACCTTATTAATTTTATTAACAGTTCAGATAATGTTTTGGGCGTTACTCTTTACAATCTTAATACAGAAGTGTTTAGAAATCAGGAGCTTGCGAATACCATCACAGATTTAGAATCGTATGTAAAATATGGAAGCATAACTTCAAAATTAGTTTCAGAAGTTTCCAGTGATTACGATGGCGTAATGATGAAGTCAAACACAGAGGTTAAAGATGAGTTAAATAAACTTAAAGTTATAGACATGTTTGAAATTCTTAAGGACACTCCTTTAAATTCAATTCAGAAAATAAGAGAAATAGAAAAGAAAGAAAAACAAGAGAAAAATTCTCTTGTTTTAAAAATCAACGCTTTCAAAAATAAAGTAAATAGCTTTAACCCAGAAATATCATTCATCCCAAAGAACTTCGCATGTCCTTCAGACTATGTATGCGATTATATTAATCGTGGTGGAACTAATGTTGATAGGGCAGAGATGGAACATTGTATAGTAGCAATGTGCATACTCTTTAGCAACGTTAAAGACTTTGATTTGAATGAACAATTTCAGTTCGTTGTTATTTCAAAGTATTTAGCTGCGATTGAATGCATTATGGCATTGGATGGAGTTCCAATGCTAAATAAACAGGGTCTTTTTGATTATAAAGATACGGACTACATTTTAAATTACATGGATGAAGAGGGTACCGAAGAGTGCTATGTAAGTAAGCATGGTACTAAAAGTATCTACGTATTTGACCATAGTTATAGAAAAGTATTTATTGATAAAATCTTTGATACCCTGATTCCCGGTTTAGCCCAGGAATTACCATACTGGCAGAAATTACGAATTTTATTTTCTATCAATAATTTTTTAATTTGTTTTCTGAAATCAATGTGTGGGATTTCTAATATTCTTGATCGTTATGCGGATAATCCAGTTAGTGTGTATATTTCTCTGTGTGATTATTTAGATGTGTTAAATCTTGATTTAGACAAGATTTCTGTTCCAAGACTGTACAGACTGTATAATTACACAAGATTAATTTATCAAACTGGAAATTCAATTGATGTTTACAAAGCAAAAGAAGTTAAAAAAGAATTTGAATTATGCATTCAAAAATTCTTTATCACTTTGTTTTCCGATGAAGAAAATAAAACTTACTACAATTTATTACAGAAGATGAAAACAGAAATGTTTGACACCTTCAAACCTAAAGGTTGTTTACAAAATGTTGATCCTGCAAAGAGAGATAGCTTAAGAAAGATTGCACGTAAGTTGGATTCAAGAGATATTTCATACGTAAAACAGGCGCATGAAAAGTTCTTTTGCGACAAGGATTTATTATATCGTTTTAGATCTTGTGCAGAATTTAATGAGGATGGGTTCGCTGTTCAGAATGGAGAATTGTTTGAATCAAGTACAGGTAAATTCTTACATCATACAGGTGCTTCGGTTAAGCCAGACATACTTGGTATCGAAGAAATTATATCACCAATTACAGATAAAGATGTATCAGAGTATGCACTTTTCTATTGCTCAGGACGTTAAATTAAGAAAGATGAGGGTGATAATTTAAATGGAAAACAAACAGCTAAAGGAAAACAAACAATTGATTGAAGAACTGGAAAATGCTTTTGGTGATGGGTTCAGCTTTAACCTGGATGAAATTAATCCAGACGAGTATGCATCCAATAGCTTTAGCAAAGAAAGTGATGATGGGGTGTGCAGCACAGCACACCCCTCTTTAATGTCAATATTAGAAAAGAAAGTAAGAACTGCAGAAGAGCTAGAATTGCTAAAAACAGAGAGTTGTTTTGTAAATATAATATACAACGACGGAAGTGTTTTAGTATTGCATACAACTTTAAATCCCAAAGTTTTAGCAAAGCAGTTTACATATCAAAAAGAGAATGCTCTTTTCGATTTAGATCGATATCGCTATTTTAGAATTGACGATGACGATGATTGTACACAGATTAAAATTACAAAAGAGAACATTTATGAGAATAATGAATTAATTTCATTCATTAATAGTGTTTTATAGGGAAATAGGGAGGTAGGAGTGTGGTAATTGATTTATTCCATGATGATAAATTAAATAAAGAATTCTCACGTGCAGACAACTATATTAATAAACGTAGTTTCACATTAAATGCAGATATAGAGGAGTTAAAACAACATTTAAATGTTAATTGCAATAAACCAGAATTTATTAAGTTTAGAAATGAAGTTGTTAAAGCAGCATGCAGTGAAAGAGATTGCGAAGAATTCGTTGGTAGTTATAGCGATAATCACTTTAGCCTAGAACTACTAGGATTAGAAAAGAATAGTAAAAAATACATGGTTTTAGTGGATTTCAGCGAAAGTCTTGATTACATTTTACATTTACTTTCTCATTGCGATATGGAAAATATCAGGGCAATTCCAAATTATACCGAGGTGTCCAAAGCCTTTTTAAATGGAGATATGGACGCTTTAGCAAAGGAAACATATTCAATCTTTATACAGTGCGATCCAGCTTTAACCAAGTATATGAGTGATCTTTATTTAGAAGTTTTATACACATACAGTGACAATGAAAATTTACTTAACCGGTACATTATCATTTTTTACAAGAAAATCCTAGAACAAACGAGAGCAGCCAAAGCTTACATTATGTCATACATAAGAAAATTTGATAATAATTTCCGTTATAAAAGTAAAACTTATGCTGCATCTTTAGGCACAACAGAAACTGAAATTACTGACACTAATTTACTTTTAAAAGTAGATGGTTTCGATGATTATAATTTACCTTTACATGTGTACAAAAAATATGAATATTTAGAGGAGTTAGAAAAGGAGGGATAATATGGTCTTAGCTGGATTAGTACGTTTAGAGGGTGTTGAATACTACTTTGCTTGGAAAACATTAAAAAAGTCAAATACTTATGTTTTATTCTCCAAAGTACATGCACAGGATTTAGCAACGTATGAAATTATGAATAAGCATGAATTCCCTATTATCCAATCTGCAACACAACTTCCTAATTTCGCAACAAAAGATTACGTTATGGAAATCGTAGAAGAGCTTAAAGTATCTGGAAGAATGAAGAGGTACTCTAGGTTCAATACTAGCTTGCTTAATAAGATATTGAAGGAACTTAGCTTTGCAAGAACATACAGCTTTAGCCAAGAAAATACTTACACAAATGAAAGTACTTTCGTAAATGGCAAAATTCTAAAAGACTTTAAAGCAAAAGATAAAAATCTTTCCTATTTATATGAGAAGTCTGGAGATGAATTTCAACGTATTGAAATCGAACATAATGATTTTAACTTAATGTTAACAACCAAGCTTGCTAACTTTTCTTTAAAAGAATTTAACATGCAAGAGTTAGAAAACTATCAGAAAAAAGAGATTAGTACACTTACATTAGATGCAGTCTCATTCGATAAATTGTGTAACTTATTAGATATGTCATGGTTCTGGGACAGTGAAACCGGTAAAACCAAAAAGCATTATGAGGTTATTCAAACCATTACTGATTTTGAGTACAAGATAATGTATCAGTTGTACAGAGAGTTAGAACATTGTAAGAAGAATGGTACAAAGCTTAATATCTCTGTCGATACCGAGACAACAGGTCTTAACATCTACAATCTCTCGGAGAATAACGAGGACAGAGATCATTGTGTGGCTATTCCAATCTCATGGAAACCTGATACTGCATACGTTATTTTCACCGATATGGAATACTTTAGCAATGTACCCAATCAGTATGCTATCGACCGTTTAGCACAGCTTTTTGAAAACTTCAAAGGAGAACGTACAATTACAGTTTATGAACCTCCAAAGGAGTATTGGAATGATAACGATGTTGTAACATTAATTCAGGAAAATAAAAATGAAGAGGAAAAGAAAAAAGAAGAATCACAAAACAATGTAATAAAAGAAGTACAAGAAAATTCAGCTGAAATAACAGAGAAAAGCAAATCATCTCTTGGTAAAATGAACTTATTTGGAAAAATAAATTCTAACGAAGATGAATTATTCAGTGACGATACATTATTTGCAGTAGACAAAAATAATGTAGTTAAACAAGTCTTTAATGCAGGCGAGCAGGATAACGCTTTAGCCAAGCTTTATGAGAAAACTAGTAAAAAGTCTGCAGGTGATTCCGATTTAGCCAAGAACTCCAAACAAATTAAATTTACATTTGTACGTAATCTAATTAACCTCATTGGTCATAATATTATGTTCGACCGTAGAGTTTTCTATATGTTTGGAAAATCATTTTACTTTGACGATGATACACTGCAGATGGGATTTGATCTTAATCCTAAAACTGTACGTGGTTCTGTTGCCTTAAAAGGTTTAACACATCGTTTACTTGGACATGAAACTCCAGAGTTATCAGACATTTTAGGCAAGGGCAATGAGGACAAGTATAGATACCTTTACGATATTTTAGTAGCAATGGTGTACGGTTGTGCCGATGCTGACTACACTTTAACTATCTTTCACATTCTTAGAAAACTCATGTCAAAAAGGATGTACAAAGAGTACAAGCGGCAGGATGTGCAAATGCTAAATATTTTAGCAATTAGTGAATATTATGGCATGAAGACAATCGAAAAAGATGTCGAAGCTTTAGCCAAGGAATCCGAAGAGAATTTGAAAATTCTCAAAGACTTTATGTATTCCTACGTTGGTACATACGTTAATTACGTTAATCAGCGAGAACATCTTAGTATTCAATATCAATCTGGAAAGTTAACGCAAGAACAATACAATAAGGCAGTTGATAATATTAAGGCTGATAAAAATGCTAAGTATGAATTTGATGTGAAAGCAAGCGAGATTCGACATGTTATGTATGATATTCTTGGTTATAAAATCTATGCATGGACTGAGGGTGCTAAGAAGTTACCTAAGACCGATAAATACGTAATGAAAAAATTAGCTTCACAGAAACGTAAGAGTGATAGTCATACATTCGGAACAATGACAGAAGATTTATTGGTTTATGGAGCTAGCAGAGAAAAATATAATGAGTACGTTGCAAAAGGGTTTAAGTACAAAGCGGCCGATATGTGCTTAATCAAAGCGGATGATTTCAACAAGTGTAAAAATCCTTTAGCTATCGTTTTAACCAAGTACGCTGAGCTAAACAAAGAGTATACCAGTTATTTCAAACCTATCAGAGAGACCAACATGGAAGGTAAAATCTTTAAGAATTACTCTTTAGCCAGGATTGAAACACGAAGAATTATGAATCCTGGACAAACAATGAAAGGTAAACTAAAAGCGCTCATACGGTCTTATACAGATGATTACTATTTGTTAGACTTCGATATGTCACAGGTTGAATATAGAATCATGATCTCTTTAGCCAAGTACGTTTCCATGGTTAATGTCATGAACAATCCTGAAAGAGATTACCACACTGAGACTGCTTCCTTACTTCATGGTGTTCCTGCACATTTAGTCTCGAAAAAACTTCGTAAGAGTACAAAGTGTTTTAACTTCGGTATTCCATACGGTTTGTCAGACAGAAGTCTTTGTGATAATTTATTTGGCAAAATAGATAACGATACATTGTTTGCAACAAGAGAATTATTACAGAAATGGCTTAAGAGTAATAAACCAGTTTCAGACATGTTAAATCAGTATAGAGAAGATGCTCTTGTAGAGCAAAACATTTCAGACGATTTCAGAAATTACATTGATGCTTGGAAAAAGGATGAACTTGGTCAATACGAATTAAATGCTAAAGGTGAAAGAATTCCAACACCTATCGGAATGTCCATCAATGAAAAAGGGTTCTATCGAATTTACGATTTGCAGGATTTAGACCAGGCAAAGAAGGGTAGAATTCAACGTGCTGCTGGTAACTTCCCAATACAGTCGTTTGCAGCAGAAGTATTTAGAATCATTTTAACCCGGTTCTATAATCGTTGTGAGGAAGAGGGAATCAATGACAAGATAATTTGGCACATGTTAATTCATGATGAACTATTGTGTTCAGTACACAAGAGTTTACATCCTTTCTATATTTACAAATTAGTAAAAGAGTCGTGTATGATTACTATGCCAGGACATACTAAGTATTTCGTTGGTATTAACATAGGTGATACATGGGCGCAATGTAAGGATGATAGTAGAGAAGCTCCTGTTATCTTCGTAGAAAGAATGATTAAGAAATGGGATAACGGTGAGTTTGGAAAAGGACCTTTCTGGTTCGATGATCCTTGGGGATTTATTAAACCATATAGGGATCAGTATGTCCAAGATAGAATTCTTGAAATTATACAAAGACTTCAGCCAGATGTTATGAAGAAACCAATTAATGTACCTTTGCTTTTAGAAACCTTTAGCAACTACACTGTACGAAGTTATGTAGATGATTACGATATGAATTACAAAATCACAAAGCAGTACGATCCAGACGACCCTGACGAACAAATCCAAAAGAGCAATGATGAATGGACAAGCCGTCTTGAAACATGGGCTTTAGCTGTGTTTGGTGATGGTAAACAAATGATTGATATAGATGGTAATTTAAAAACATTACATAGCAAGCAGGATGATAAGACCCAAACTGCTGATGCTTTAGCCAAGATGCCAAATCAGGCAGAAAATTCTAAGCAAGCAATAGTATTTGATGACATTGCTTTAGACGATGAAGAAGACGTTACATTTGGTATGCTGTTTGATGATGATACAAACGTAGATAATTCTTATTGGGAATTTGATGATAACGATTTACGTGTTAGTTACGATAATTACGGTGAAGACGACGATAGTGAGGTTGAGAAGGATGATGTTGAATTCATTGATGTCCAAAATGCTTCTAGCGTAGCAGCGTGCATTAAAATTGAAAAACCAATGAAGAACATTACAATGCTTAATAAACAAGCAATCATCGAAAGTAAGCACTATAAAATAACACAGAAATGTAAAGAGTACTTACAACCTTATATTTCTAAGTCTGGAATACGGATTGTATTTCATGAACCAAATGGATTGAAGCGCTGGCAGACCATTAAACAAAAAACAGATTTAAAGAAATTAGATAATTGGTTAACAAAAGCTAACGAAGTAATTAATCAAATAGTTAAAACGCATCATTAAGAATTAATTGTTAGTGCTCGGTATCGGTTAAGCTTTAGCCAAGCAAGTCCATTAGTGCTTGATATCGGTTAAGCTTTAGCCAAGCAAGTCCATTAGTGCTTGATATCGGTTAAGCTTTAGTCAAGTAAGTTCATTACAAGGCTTTAGTCAAGCGAGTGAACCACAAAGCTTTAGCCAAGAATTCCAAGCACTAACAATTTAGACCAAAAACAAAGGAACACTTAACATAATAAATATTCTCAATATTTTTGACACCAAAGGAGATAACTATGGGAATAGGAATGAAAACTAGAAATGATAGTTCTAATAAAGGAACATTTAATCAAGAACCTAAAAAGAGGGCAAATAGCCAACGTAAACAAGACAATGCACAAAAATCTTTAAAGCAGTCTCCAAATCAGTCTCTAAAGCAACAGCAGATGCAGAGCAGACCTAGAAAACGTGCTAGTGATGCACAATGGCACTCTGTAAATAATACAGAAAGAAATAGCAATAGAAGTAAAAGGGTTAATCCACAGTATAAAAATTCACAGTATAAAAATTCTCAATACACAGATTCACCTTATGAAGAAGAGGAAGATTTTACATCACAAATTAGTAATAACAATAAATCACATAAAAAAGCAATACTAATAGTTGCCGTGATTGCATTAATTACTCTAGGGTGTGGAATTTTTTATCTCATGAATCAAGTGAAATCAGCGAACAATAAAACACAAACCAATTCAAAGCTACTGACAAAACCATCCGAAGATGATGGTAATGCAGAGGAAGATGATGAAGATGAAGATGCTCCCGAAGAAGGGACTACATTTGATAAAGGTTTTGAAACAGGAGACAGTAACAGCGAGGGTGGAAAATACGAAGAAGGCACTTTAACCAAGACAACTCCAGAGCATTATTCTTCATCCGATTTTCTTAAAGATTTGAATGGGTATGAGATACCTGCAGTCTACACTGTTCAAAACGTTACATACGATGTAGCCCATGTAAATTATCAAGCAAAAAGAGCAACCATTGATGATGGTATGGAATTCTATTGGTTAGAGATTGATTACAACGGTAAAAAATACAGGGCACAGTGTAGCTACAACATGTTCAGAAATTTAGAGTCCGAGGGTATTTGCAAAGTAGCAGTTGAAATCTTAACATTAGATTCTGGACAGCAAGTTGTTTCTTACATGAAAGTTGTATCAGAAGACTACACAGTTGATGATGCCGAAAATGATTTTAATTTTTAAACAAACGTATTAGTTTATCATTAACTTCAAATGAGCGTAGCGACCGCTTTAGCCTAATAAGAGCTTTAGCCCGGTGACAGCTTTAGCCTAGTGAATGGCTTTAGCCAAGCAGCCATCAGGAAGCAATGCGACTACCCGTTAGGGTTAACTGCGTCAGCATCGACCGACCGGAAGCGCGAAGCGCTGGAGGGAGTGGAGATAAATAAACCCATCTTTAGATCGAGGGAGCAATACGACCGTGGAGATAATTTATCACAGCACATTTAGGTGTCAAAGCCTACATGTGCTTTTATTTTAATTAATTTAAAAAAGGAGGTAAATCATGACATTAAAAGAACTAAAAGAAAACCATGATAGGTACTATGCTTTTTCACATTTTATGACTGTTGAAGAAGCAAAACGATTAGGAAGTATACCAGAAGAGTACTGGGATTATTTTCCTGATACTTGCGAATGTGGTAGTGAAAATATTCTTACTGGAAATTTACAACAACCACAATGTTGTAATCCTAAATGTTTTATTAAACAGGGATATGCACTTAGTGAACTTTTAACAAGATTTAAATGTAAAGGACTTGGACCAGCACGCTGTATTGAAATTGTAAAGACCTTGTCACCACAATTTAAATATGATTCTTACATAGAAATTCTTGATATGAATCCGAATAGTTTTCCTATCGCTTTAGCCCAGAAAGCTTACTCTGTGGATTTATTAAATGCAATAGTGAAAATTCGAGGTGAGAAAATAACATTTCCAACTTTAATAAGTAATCTTGCTATTCCGACATTAGGTGATAAAGCTTTGAAGTTGTTACAGGGTGTTAACAGTTTTGCAGAATTTGCAGCATACGTTAAAGCAGCTGGAAGTTTACAGAAATTTTGTGATTCAAGAGGTATTCATGATCCAATGGTTTTCTTTTGGATACAACAAAGTTTAATTGATATGTGGTTAGCAGATTTAATTATGCAGAATAGCGTTAGAAAAGAAGGTAAAATTAAGATCGAAATTTGTATTACTGGATTTTTACATTTAAACGGTAAGCGAATTACAAAAGATGAATTCGTGAAATTTTGTAATGAGATTTCTGTTAGCGAAGATGGCACACAGGTTTTTGAAGTAATACAAAATACTGCTAAAGTAGGTGCTGTGCATATTATAGCTGATTCACCATCAAATAGTGCAAAATACTTAGCAGGATTGCGACGAGGAGAAGAAGTAGATATTGACGGAGTCAAACGAAGTGTTTTAATGAGTTCCTCCGAATTCATTGATTATTTAAAGGAGTTGTTGGAAAAATGGAAACAGAAGCAAGACGAAATCAAACAAGTGGAACAACAGAAAACGAACTTACAAGTACAGGGAATGAAGCTATTTTAGCCAAGTCTTTGCAATCAAATGATTTATCCGATTTAGCGAAAGACGATGCAAAAGATGATGCAATAACAGATGATGAAATTGATTTATCCGATTTAGCAAAAGACGCTGCAATAACAGATTCAACAGAGAACTATGTAAACGAACAGGCAAATAATGTATTTGATTTATTACTCAAAGAGTTCTCCGAAAACAATACAGATACAACAGAATCATTAAAAAACTCACTTGAAAGTGAATTGGAAGACGCACTTAGCACCGATGCTGACGAAGCTATGATTGATGATATAGTCAATAGCTTAAAAGTAAAAGGTTTTGAAAACATCGATGATTTACCATACGAAACCTTAGAGGTATTAATTAATCGTGCAGAGGTTTTTGATGAAAATGGAAAAAGCATTGAAAAATTCATTAATGACGTTTGTGGAAAAGTAATTAATGATTTCGCTAAATTCTATAAAGACCTCAAAGCGTCACCAGCAATCAACTACATTCACGATGATGACGATGTAAAAGTTTTTAAATCTTATAATATCGATTATGAAGGGGCTTCTGGGTTATATTTGAAACGAATAAGAGAGTGCATAACAAGTAATTTTATGCATGATGTTGATGTGTGCTTGAAAACCGGTGAGAACTTTAGCAAAGAAAAGATTGAAGAAATCATACAATTTGTTTACCAGCGTTTACGTAACGATCCGACTTTAGCTGAGCGAATTGATAATAATTTTGATTCTTTCATTCAAAATGTACAAAGTACTTTGCATAATATTTTACAGGTAAATAGAAGAGCTTTAGCCCAGAACCAAACTAATAAGTTGTACAGAGATAATACTTCTAAGTATTTACTTAAAGATGAATTGCAGATGTTTCAGGATTTATTGCCTTCTGCTAATAATGACTTCAGTTCTCTTAATGTTAAGTTTATTAAGCAAATTTTTACAGATGGTGATAAGTATTATTTTAAATGTGAAAGCTGTGGTGAGAAGGTTTATTTAGACAAGTCAATCGCTGTAAATCTTAGTTTTCCGTTAAACGGTGCAGCTGGAAAACGTTCTTTAGTTTTGCCAAAGATTTTTAGATGTAAGTGCGGACAAAAGCATTTCTTTACTGATATCGAAATCAATCTTTTAAAAGAAACAATAAAACCTATTGTTAAATCTGGTATTAATGATTTAACAAAAAAATTAATCGATATGAGTAAAGGTTCCGCATTGTTAAAATATGAAATTCCAATTAACTTAGTAAAAGATAATTGGAGTTATTGTATTGTTGCAACAAATTCTAACGAATTACGTAAAGAGGGTAAATCAAAAAGTAGTGATGAACTAAGCTTTAGCACAGTTTCTGACACAGAATTTGAACAGGCTGTAAAAAGTTTTTATACGTTATTAAATACTTTTAATCCTAATGTAATTCCTAAAGTAATCTCTAAGTATGACTCAGAAGAGAAAGAAACAGATATACTCGATTCAGAAAAACTTGATGATATTTCTTTTAATTTCAATCAGAATGATTTATTTGGACAAGACGATGACTTCTTTAGCCAAGTAGATTCATTCTTCGCAGATAGTAGTAACGACCTCGATGACCTCGGTGCAAATCAGTCTATCAGTGGAGAAGCAGACGTAATTAATGGTGATAACAATGATAACGTTGCGGCTAAATACGAAGAGATAGGAAATTTAGATGACAGATCTGATTTACTTACTTATAAGGAAATTGCAGTGTATTTCTGTAAAATCCTGAGTATTGATTATCCTGTAGTAAAAAATAAAGCACTATTCAGTTTAATTTTCTCAATCAATAATAATAAAGTTCTAAATGAGTATCTGAATTGTTCAAATATCTATGAACTTAAGTCTATCTTAAAATTCATTGATAGCAGTGCAATACTTCTTGAAAAGAATGTACTGCCTGATGATCAACAGGTTGTTGAATTAGAGTATATTGCTAATTATTATGGTGAAGTCAACACTTTAGCAAAGTTAGAATCTCTTAAAGATGATAAGCCTGCTTATTGCCAAGAGCTTTTATCTGTGTTGGAATCTGAAAAAGTCTTAATTAAAGATGAATTAAAAAAATACGAAAATGAGAGAAAAAAGATAATTCTTGAATTAAATGATGTAATTGAGTCTCTTGCTTTTACACAAATTATTAATATTTCACAGGTTAAACTTGGTGATATTTTAAATATTGTAACTGATAAAACAATTTACAAATTATTCGATTTAATTACAGATAGAATGATAATTACAAATTATGCAGAGGATTTCTATGACAGATACAAAACCTTTAATATTTTAAACAGAAATTCACTGAAGAATAGCTTAAATGTAAGAACACAGGCTAAACATATTACACAAAGTGTTATGAACACTATTATGAATAAAAGTGATGATTTAGGAATTACAATTAGTGAAGGTGAACTGTACAATAACTTTAGAATGGTGGATGCTTTAACACAAAGTAATCTCGGAATTCTTAATGATTTAAACAGTGCTTTTACCAATGCAGACTACTATGAATTCTGTAGATTAGTAATAAAAGTCAGTAATTTGCCTGAAAGATTAAATACGTTAATTTCAGATAAATACACAGATTTATTCTATGAATTCATTAATACGTTCTTGAACGATGCAAAAGCAGTGATGGATGCTTATGAAAGTCCTGAAAGCTATTACTTACAGGACTTTAGCCGAGATGAAATCACTTTAGCAAAGACATACAAGAAGCAGTTACACTTTAATCGTTATATGCCAAAAAGACTTCCAGATGAAGGTATTATTGATTATATTAATCGCTACGAAAAGATGTTGCACAACGGAGATTTAACTAAGTACAATTCGGTGAATTACGGAAAAGGGTTCGATACTTATGCAGAATACTTTGGTTTACTTTTTAGTTGTTCTGCTTTGTATGAAACCACATATCACTCATTTACAACGGCTACTTTTGTAACACAGTTTGTTAAAACAGTCGTAGCTAGTAGAAGTAATAAAATGCAAACCGGTAAACTACTTGGAATTTCTACCCCAGTCTTAAATCTGATTGATTACGAGATTGCAAATAACGAGTCAGAGATTAATTTTGAAAACATTAATTTATTGCTTAAGGTAATATCTGGAATTTACATTACTTCTGTAAAACGTCGTGTAGATGCGTTGTACGAGAGCTTGTACAACTACGTTGTTAAGAATACAGACGCTTTAACCAAGTCTCTAAATTATTTTGATGTGAAGAATTGGTTATTACAGATAGCATCTGACGATGAAGTAAATTTCACTCCTTACAAAGATGTTCCAGAAATTACAGATTATAGTGATTCTATATCTGAATTATACACATATTCAGAAGACGAGGAACTTAAACAGTACATTTAGGAAAGGAGACAAAGTGTTTGTTATTTTGTTAGAGAATAGTAACAATACTGTTCTTTCTGAAGTTGATACTTTCACAAACCATTATCCTAGAAGTTCTATTAAACGTATTACTAGATACACTACACTGGAAGAATTGCATAGTTTAGCCAATAAACCTTTACTTAGTATTGGGTGGTTAATCATTTGTCAAGACACTGCTATAAAAAATTCATACTTGAAATTTCTTGAAGGGCTAGATCAATCTAATCTAGTCCTTTTTAGAATTACAAGCGAACAAAAATGTAGTGAGTTACTATCGGCTCTAAAAGCCGACAAAGTGCAGTATAGAATTATAAATAACTACAAATTAAAAGAGGAAAAGGTCATTGACTATGTTTGCAAAAATTTAAGTATAACAAAAGTTGATGCGAAGTATTTATGTACACGTTCTGGATACTATTTGCCAGAAGTGGTTAAAAATGTACAAACTCTTAAAGTTCTTCCTAGAATTACAAAACCAATTATACGTAAATACACGGAAGACAGACGTAGTATAGCTGTTTATGATTTAGTAAACTATTTAATTGGAATTGGCGGGAAAACAACCTACGAAAACTGCATGCAATTGGTATACGAGTATCGCTATGGTTTTGAACATTTACTAAAAACCACTTTAGCCCAGATCACCATGTACATTAAAATTTACAATCTAATTCTAGATGGTGAATTAACTTTAGCCAATTGTAAAATTAAAAAGAAAGATTTGCAGGATAAAGAAATCTCTAATCTTCATGATTTTAGACTTTATAAAATTGTAGAGAGCTTTGATAAAATCTCATACGATTATTTAATACTTTTACAATTAAAGCTGCAACAAATCTCACCGAAATTTTATTCTGGAGTTTTTGACTTTGTAGCTTTACTAAAAATTAATGCTAAACCAGGTGTTGAAGCCAGAGTGTCTACAAAAATAAATACAAAAATCTCTTCAAAAGTTAAAGAAGACTTAAAAACTTCTGAAAAGAGGTTAGATGCGTTCAATCGTAAACGTTACACAATGACTACAGACGATTGCCAAAAAGCTTTCGAATACTTAAAGGAACAGAGGGACAAATGAAAACTTAAAGGAACAAAGAGACAAATGAAAACTTAAAGGAACAAAGAGACAAGAGGACAAACAAATACTTAAGGAGGTAATTAATTTGGAATATCAGAATATTTTAAAGTATTTACAAATTGCAAATAAACCTATTGAATTTCCAATCACAATTGTTGAAAAGTGTAAAGACTTTAGCAAAGAGTTGAGCGGAGTTTATGTTTATTTTGATAATGAAGATATAGAAAATATTAAAGATGCCATCATTGCATTAGGAACTCCAGAAGCACATCATTGTGCACAGCTTTTTACGCAAATTCCGGGAGAAGCATACAAAATGATTTTAATGCGTAGTGGTTGGAGTTCTTTTACAGACTATTTCATTAATCAGTATGGTAGTGTTAGTAATATTTTTGTTTACTTAAATAAGGGAAAAACTGATCAATTGGTTAAAGAGCAGCAGAGTATTTTTTCCGATGATGTCAATGGTGGTATTGATGCTGATCACAGCTCTGAAGTTGGTGACAATCACAATTCTGGTGCTGATAACCATTCGGAAGTTGATGAAGCTTTAGCCCAGGAGTTAAACGAAATGCCAGAAGTTGATGAAGCTTTAGCTGAGGAGTTAAATGAAGTGCCAGAAGTTGATGAAGCTTTAGCCAAGCAAGCAACTAACGAAGAAGTTGCTGACAATAAAGCAAAAGAAATTGAAGACTTTATTGATTCAATGATAATTTCGAGAGAAATTGAGGAAGAAGAAAAAGAAGAAAAAGAAGAGAAGAAAAGACTGGTACAGAAAAAAAGAGAATTACATAGTGAACTTAACTCTTTACTCAAAACAAACAATGTAAATAATGATTCACTTAATCTCGGAATTTCAGCCAGGGATTTAGCAAAGTGGAAGGAGAAGAGTAAAAAGTTTAGTAGCGAAGTTGATAAATCTTCTCCCAGGAAAAACACTTTTAAAGAAAAATCAGACGACAAGGAGTACCCCTCTAGCCAAAACAATAGTCCACCAAAGCCAATCAGTGAGCAAAAAGAAAGCACGGAAGAGCAGAAGATTGCAACGGAAAACCAAGAAGTAAATGCAGGGCAGGAACTCTTTAGCAAAGACCCTACAACAAATCTCTTTAGTAAAGAAATGGATGAAGAAGAGTTAAATGATGAAGAAGAGTTAAATGATGAAGATGTTGAAGATGCTACAGCTGGTGTAAATGGTGGGATTGCTGATGATTTAAAAGTCCCACACTTAATAGGACATTTAACTGAATTGATGGCAAATTCGGAAGAAGATTTAAAAAAAGATTTAAAAGACACTCAAAAAGAACTTCAAGAAAAATTTAAAGAAGATTTCAAGAAAGAATTCAATGAAGATCTTGAAGAAAGCTTTAATAGATTTCAAGAAAATTTAGGAAGAAGTTTAAAAAATCAGTCAATAGTTGACAAAACACAATTAACTGAAATACACGAAGACTTTTCTATTACTAAAGAGCATTTAGAAGATACCAAAAGACTTTTAGAAAACATTGTTGACAATAATAACTCTGAAAAAGTAACTGAACTTCTGCAACAGATTTCTGAAGTTAGTAACACAATTTCTAAAGATCAATTAGACACCAAAGAAGAGTTAACTATTTTAATTAAAAAAGTAGAGGGAGCTTTAGCAGAGTTTAGCAAAGACACTAATGAGAAGCTTGCAATCAATTCAGATGTATTAGCTGAGATTAAAAAAGTAGAGGGAGCTTTAGCAGAGTTTAGCAAAGACACTAGCGAAAAGCTCACAATCAATTCAGATGTACTGGCTGAGATTAAAGATGTTAAGGGAACCTTAGCAGAGTTAAAAGATAACTTAAGTGATAAATTTAAAGTTAACACTGATAGTGTTTTAGAAACTAAAAACGAAATTCAACTTATGAGAGAAAGCTGTAAAGAAATCATTTCTTCTTTAAATAATTTGCAAGAAAAATTCAGCAATGCTTTCTATGAAGAAGACGACGATGAGTTTGAATAGGAGGTATTGAAATGAACAAAAAAGATAAGGATAACATGTTAATTCTTGGGACATTGGTTGGCTGTATTTTACTATTTTTCTTTTTTAATTTCATTACAAAGAAGATTTACTTTATTGTTCTGGTAGGTATCATTTTAGCTGTGCAAACTTTTATAATCATACCAGCAATATGTAAATACTACTATGAACTAAATGGACTAAAACCAGGCTATGATAGGTTTATTCCACTCTATCAGGAACTTACTATTTTTCCAGAAGCTTTAGCAAAGTTCCTCGCTGTAATGTGGGCAGGAACTGCTATTCTTTTCTTAATTATTACTTTAGGAAGTAAGAGTGGAGTTCTTGGTACAGTTTTTGGTTTACAAATCATAATAAACATTGAAAACGCTTTTGGAGATACCTTAGCAAACATTTTAGCATTAGTATTAATAATCAGTAACTTTGCAACAGGTGCTGGCTTTATGCATGTTCGAAAAGACGTTATGCGCATGGACGTAGATTTTAGTGGAAGAGTTAATAGACGTTCAATTGTAGAAGTTCTTTATTATGTCGCATTATACATACCTGTATTTCGTTGCGTAACCTTGTGTAACATTTGGAACACCCTGCTTAGATTGGCTAAATTGAACAAATACAAACCTACAGTAGAAAACACTGATTTATATGAAGATGACTAAATATAGGTGGAGGTGAAGAATCGGTGAGTTTTAATTTAGATAGTGAACTGGATTTAAATTTTGATTCTAGTTCATTAGCAGATGACCTAGAGGGTTTTGTGAAAAATGACACAGTGCAAGAAAGCATTACAGAGTACTCTAAAGAGCCAATGACAGACGACCTTAGCAAAGAAGAGTCAACAGTAGACAACTTTAACAAAGACAACTCAGAAGAGTCAACAGTAGGTGACTTTAGCAAAGACGACTCTGAAGAGCCAACGGTAGACGACCTTAGCAAAGAAGACGAAAGCGATGAAATTGATTCATTACTTGATGACAAATTAAATCAAATCTTTAGCACAGAAGACTTTGATGATGATTTTGAGCAATCTGCAGAAGAACAAAATGTTGATAAGTACTACCAAGAAGATGATGTCAATCTTGAATCTGTTATAGATGAGTCAACGTATGCAGAAATAAAGTACCCATGCTTGTTGTTGAATGGTGCAAGCACAAATGAAGAAGTTGATTTTCTTCGAAGCTTTAGCACAGAAAAAAACAATAGCAAAGCGATTTATTTGTATTGTGAAGCTGCTCAGGGTGTTTGCGAAATTGGGTACATTAAGTTGACTCTTAAATTTCTATTAACTTTAAGTAGAATGCCAGGATACAGATTGTATAGTTTGTATTCGGATACATCAGAAAGAAATGAAATAAAATTAGATGATCCTGAAGTTCTTAGTAATTTTATTTCATTATAGTAGATAGGATGATTTCGTTTAATAGCGATTTCGTCCTTTTGCCATTTCGGAAAGGAGGTGGAATCATGGGTGAAGGAACCAAAATTTTAGGTATTCTGATCATAGCTGCAATTATCTTTTTCGGCAAAGATAACATTACAAGTGATAAAGGCGGAAAAGGTAAGGGCGGTAGCGGCGGTGGTACCGGTGGTGGAGGTGCTGCGTAATGCTAATGTTTCTGGTATTGGTGCTTGTTACTTTTGGTGTTTGTACAATTAATCTTTCAAGTCTTAATCTAACAGAAAATGAATTACATTTATTGTACGTCAGTGATGATGCAGACTTTAGCCAAGATAAATCGACTAAAGCGAAATCGGACGAAGAAGAGGAAGCTTTGGATTTTGATTTCGAAAAAGATGCAGAGAGAATGACAAATGCAGAAAGCACTGCAGAGAAAGATGCTTGGGATAAATTTTCAAAAGATTTAGAAAAGGATGGAATTGATTTTAATAACTTTGATTCAGAAGAAGAAGCACTAAATTTAGCTAAGAAAATTTACGAAAAGAGGTGATTTAGATAAACGAGTATGAAAAAGCAATTATGTTTAATACAAAATTAATGAAAGTATTCTACATAGTACTTGTAATTGCCAATCTGTTTGTTCCACTAAAAAAGAGTACTGGTGGCTATGTTTTTTCTATTTCAATTTTTAACATAATTGCATTAGGCATTCTATTTTATGCCTTATTGATAGGGTTGGGATATTTTAGGCATAATATTCCATTTTTATGGTTAGGTGTTCTTAGAATTGTTCAGGGACTTTATAAATTTTTAATACATCCTGAAAATTTTAATTGGTACGGGTTCTTGGTATTAGTACTGATGGATGTGTTTTTTATTTTCTTTCTATTGATGGATAAGCGTAATTATTCGTATGTAGAGGAAGAAGATGATTTAGATGATTTAGATGATTCAGATGATTTAGATGATTCAGAAAACGAAATGGCAGAGGAGGAAACAAAATGATAATCAAGGCGGCAGACGCTGACAGAACTATGGATCTCGATATTAAAGAGTTACAGGATGGTTTTGAGTATGAAAAGATTTGTTACTTATTAAATTATAAGGCAGGCGTTACACAACAGGAAAAAGGGTTTTACACTTTTTATGTAAAGGATAAAAATGCTAATGTAATTGCAGCAAGAATGTTCGATCCAAAGGATTACGTTAATACAGGATTTACTGCAATGCTGATGAAATCTAAAGCTGTAAAGATTAAATTCATGGCACAGATTTGGAATGGTTCTTGGTCATTAATTGTAAATGATATTGAAGCATGGTCAGGAGAATTTAATTATGAGGACTATGTGGGAAAGGCTGAATACTCAGCAGATGCTCTTGAAGCTGTTTACAGTAATCTCTTTAGCCAAGCTCTAAATCCGGAATACTACAGTGAGTTCTTTCCTGATTTGTGTGATGGAAGAATTGGTGGATTTATCTCAGTTTTAGAGAAGTCCTTTACACAACTTTATTCTTTTAAAATAAAAAGTCTCAATGTTAAGGATTTGCATCAGATTTTCTTTATTGTTATGGACGCATACTTTAATTTTCTTAAACTAAAGAAGCAATACGGAATTGTGCCAAGCCAAAAGATATTTGAAATTGTTAATTCAATACATTTTCAGTATTCTGATTCAGCGTACCTTAATGAGATAACTGACACAGTTTTATCTTTAACAGGATTAGCCCAGCCGCAACACATTTATAGTCATTTGATTTGTGGAGTAGTGAATCAGACTAAAGAACTGCTGACATTGATTTATAAAAATCAAACAATGCCAAATGGTTCTACAGCAGTTTTAGCAAAGTCTGTACCTAACCATAATGATAAAATAACTTTATTGAAATATTAAAGGTGAAGGGGGTTAGAAAAATTAGTAAACATTCAAAAAAATATTTACAATGTTTTATTTTTCTACTCCTATTCTTTTTAACTGGATGTAATCCTTTAAATAGTTTTGATTCAAATAGTGTGGAAGCCGAAGAACATGTTGCAGCATCTGGAAATGGTTCTGGATACATAATTGACTCGTATGATATTAAACAACCAGATAAAAAAGCGAAAAAGGTTGTAAAGACTTATGATACAGATACGACAGATGTTACACATATTTCTATTGTGTCAGCACTTACGGATGCAACAGAAAGTGTACTTTCTAACATAGCAGATCATGTCAAACTTAGAAGAGAAAAAAGAGAAGAAGAAAAGAACAATGAAGCTATAACTGCAAACAATCTTGGTAAGTACAAGAAAGGAAAAAATCTCGGAACATTTCGTGTAACCGGGTATTGCCCATGTAGAGCATGTAGTGGTAGATATGGAAGGCATACTTCTACAGGTGCAATAGCTAAGGCAAATCACACGGTTGCTGCGGATAATAGAGTTTTGAAAGCAGGTACTTGGATAATCATTAATAATAAACTTTACAGGGTAGAGGATGTCGGTGGTGCTGTAAAAGGAAAGAAAATTGATATTTTTGTCAATACACATCCTGAAACATTTACATTAGGTTTTGATTACGCTAATGTGTACTTAGCTGTGAGGAAGTAGAACGCTTTAGCCAAGTGACTTCTTCTAGCTAAAGTAATACACCCTGATGGGAAGTGGAACACCCTGATGGAAAGCAATACACTTTAGCAAAGTGACTTCTTCTAGCACAAAGAATAGGAGCTTAAAATGAAACGTATAGCGATTGCGGTATTGGCATTAAGTTTTACATTTGGAGGAATCTTTAGTGTAAAAACAGCAATGGCTGATACTACAAATAAAAAAGACAAAACAGACATTAATTATGACTCTCCATTGATGACAAATGAAGACGATTCTTTAGCAAAGATGAATTTAGCAAGTTATGATGTAAAAGATGCTGAAGAAATTTCGAAAGAATTAGATTCATACAACACAGAAAAAGTATCATCTAATTACGGCATTGATTATGACAAAGTTGCTGATTCAAAAGATAGCAAAAAAGACGCAGAAAAGAACTCAAAAGAAAATAGTAAAACAACACATACAAATTTACCAATGGATGAAAACGATGAAAATTATAAGTCGGCAGACATTACATACTATTCCCCAGATGGTACGGCAGTTAGCCAAAATGGTAGTAATGGTGATGACGATACGAATGAATCTCCAAGCACTGATGAATACTCTAATTACAGATACAGCTATTCCACTTTAGCCAAGACTGTAATGACGCAGGCACTCAGAAGAAATACAGAGTTTAGACAAGCTTCTAAACAGCGTCAAGAAGTGATACTTTACGCTATGCAATACATAGGAAATAAGTACGTGTATGGTGGTGAAAGTATAACTGATGGTATTGATTGCTCTGCTTTCACTCGCTATGTAATGAGACATTTTGGTAAAAAATTACCTAGAAATTCGTACTCACAACGTAGTTCTGGTAAAAGTGTTGATAAACCAAATACAGGTGATTTAATTTGTTATAGCGGACATGTAGCCATTTATATAGGAGATGGTAAAATTATACATGCTAGCAATCATCATGCATATCCTAGAGGTGGAATAAAGGTTAGTAGTTCTTACAAGTATAGAGCAGTTAGATCAATTAGGAGTTTATTTAATGATTAGATTTAAAAAGAAGGCAGTCTTATTAATGGGCTGCCTTTTTGCTATTAGCTTTAGCCAAGGCTGCACAAGTTTTGGAGGTTCTTCTCAAAGTTCCGTTGGTGGTGTAATACTAGGAAATTACGATGTAAAAGAAAAAGAGTCAATTCCAACTGTTAATTACATAAATTACAACACAACAGGAGTAATTGGAGCTAATGCACAAATTGCAAGTGGAAGTGGAGCTTCCATTTTAGCCAAACAAAATACAGTTGAAGGAGTCACATCCGGAATAGATAAAAACAATGGAACTGGAGAAGAAACTGAAGTTATAACTAAAAATAAGAACGGACAAGCAGCTGTTAAAAAAGCTATCAAAGGTAATAAAGAATTGGCCAACACAACTGCAAAAAGAAAAGCAATTGTAAGTTACGCTTTGCAGTGGGTTGGAAATAAATACCATTATGGAGGTACCAGTTTAACCAAGGGCATTGATTGCTCTGGGTTTACCATGAGAGTAATGGAACATTTTGGTATTAAACTAGATAGAAGTTCGGATGACCAACATCATAATGGTAAAGCAGTAGGAAAACCACAGCCTGGAGATATTATTTGCTACGACGGTCACGTTGCTTTGTATATCGGTGATGGAAAAATTGTACACGCTAGCAATGAGGCTGCATACCCAAAAGGTGGTATTAAAATAAGTAGTAATTATAAATATCGGACAGTTGATACCATAAGAAATGTTATTGATTAGAAAGAAGTGATTCAGCTTTAGTCAAGACATTGCGAACTAACTATCAATGGCGAATTAATAAGCAGTCACAGATAACATAAGAAATACTATTAATTAGAGAGAGGTCTTAGTGCTTTAACCAAGTACTAACTTTTCTCCGGAAGGCGGTGAGAAATGAAACAATCTAAAATGACTTTGATTGCGTTGATCATTATTTTAATAGGTTTAGCACTGTGTACAATTCACATTGTGTACGCAGACAATCAAAATAGTAAAGAAGCAAGCAGTAATGACTTAGGATTCATGCAACAAAGTTTTGATACTAAACAAGTCGAACACACAAGTAAAACAAAGTTAACTAGTTACGATAAGTCTGGACAACAGAGCGATGCAACTGGTAACTTATCTGATCTTTCCGAGAATCTAACAACAAATAACAGTACTGGTTCTAATAGCTTAGGTAACTACAGTGAAATTGTTGGTGGTTCAGAAACAAAAATACCAAAAGGTTTAGGTAAGAAACACAGCTATACATCTTGGCAGTCCGTTAATTCTTCTAATAAAGATGCCTTTAAATTAGTAAAGAAAACAGGTTTGCACTTTGACAATGAAGGCTTTGCAAAAGTTAGAGGTCGTTACGTTGTAATTTGTACAAAAGTGTTCGGTGATGTTGGAGATTACGTAGATTTCTATAAGGAGAATGGAACTGTAATTCCGTGCATAATTGGTGATATTAAAAATAGTTTTAACAAGTGGGGAACTTCTAGTGGAAAAGATATCTTAGATTTCTTTGTTGATAGAGCTACATGGTATCCAGTTGATGAAGGTGGGAATGCAAGCAAGAAGCATGTTAATCCTGGAACTAAAAGTTTTCATAGTGAGTGGAGCGGTACTTTAGCTAAGTCTGTTAATGGCGGTAGCTTCTTTAGCAATCCAACTGGAACTAAAACTGTACAAGATTCAACAGTAGTTGACCCTTCAACCGATGAGATTACCAACAAGACAAGTTCTGAATACGTACATCAGATGATTGAACTATTAAATAGTTACAGCCCTACTTTTAAAGAGTATGGAAAATACATTGGTTATTCAAATGGGTATGTGCCACGTACTTACAATTCTTTCTTAAAGAGTGTTAAAAAACATAAGAGTACTGGTGCAAACTGTGCAACGTGTATTAATTACGCTTTAGAGGACATGGGACTGATAGATAGCTGTAATCTGTATTTTAAGCACAGAAGTGGTTTTAGAAACGTTACATCAAAACTTGCTAGAGTAACAAAACGAGTTAACAAAGCAAACGGCATGTCTGTCAAAGAAGCAAGCAAAAAAGGACTTCTAAAGTATGGTGATATTGTTGGTCTTAATTTAAGTAATGGAAGCCAGCACACTTTTGTTTACGCAGGATTAGATAAAAAAGGAAGAATTCTTAACTACGAATCAGGTGGTTCTGCTCGTAAAAAAACAAGTCCACATTTTCCATACGGTTGCGGTCCTTTCAGATTTACATACGGTGAAAGCCATAAGATTGGTTCGATCTTAAGATTTACAGATTAGGAGGCATTGAAATGAAACGTTTATTTTGTAAAGTGCTTTGCCTTCTTCTCTGCTTTAGCCAAGTTCTCTGCTTTAGCACAGTAACTCAAGGACAGTTGGTTGTAACAGCTTTAGCAAAGGAAGAATCAGGTTCCAATTCTTTAGGTTTTATTATCGGAGATTATGACGTAAAAGAAAAAGAAAAAGAGAAGAAAGACTCTTATCAAAGCTATGATAAAACAGGTCCTAAACTTGAAAATGCAACAGTTGTTAATGCCAGTGGAACTTCAGAGAGTATTAAAGAAACTGTTAACAACGATAGTGTTAATTCTAATGGCGGAAAATACATTATCACTATTGATCCAGGACACAGTAAAGTGAGCACTGGTTCAGCAGGCAATGGAATAAAGGAAGAGGAGTATACTTTAGAGATAGGAAAATTACTGTACAACATGATGAAGAACGATTCACGCTTTGAAGTACATTTAACACGTAGTTCACCAGCAGGTGTTGTAAATTCAAAAAGACCTCAAATCTCAAATAAGTTTAACTCTGATTGCTTTCTTAGTATACATCTTAATTTTTGGGAAAGTCCATCCGCACATGGTACAGAAACCGAAGTTAATAAATCTGGAAAAGGAAAGACTAGTCAGGGAATGGGCAATACTGAGTATGCAAAAATTATACAAAAGTACATGCAACGTGCTACAGGTTTTACAGATAGAGGTCTGACAGATAGAGCACATTTAGCAGTTTTAAACAACAACAAAGCTGCTGCTGCTTTAGCCGAGATAGGATTTCTCAGTAATCCTACAGAAGCCAAAGCATTAAAAAAGAATAAGAAAAAGTATGCAAAAAGTTTTTACGATGCTTTTATTTACATTGCTACTAAGTACCCAAAACCAACAGTAAAGGGGAATGTTACAGAAGCAAGTTCTTCCAAGTTAAATTCATCTTTAACTAGTAATGTGACTTTAAAAAATGTATCCAAAGCGGAGAAGACCGTTAAAAAAGGTAAATACAGGGAAATCGATGGTAAACATTCAAATGGTATTTATTCTGTTGCAGGGCGTAAATACACTATGTATGCACAATCAAAAGGTACTTCTAGTTGGTGCCATTCACATGGTTGCAGTGCCAGTGTTTTAGCCATGATGCTTTCATCCGCAGGGTACAACTACACAGCTGATCAAATTCATAGTGCGAGTGTAAATAAAGACTACTCTACTAAAGCTGCTATTAAGAAGTATGGCGTGAAAAGTGGTAAGTACAGTGACTACGATGCCTTCAATAATGGTATGCCGATAACCTGTTTTGGTATTAGTGCAATCATGCGTAACATGGGATTAAGCTGCGATTATGTTGCTACATGGTCAAAAGATCAGGATGCAATCAATGACATTACAGCAGCTTTAGCCCAGGGAAAATGCGTAGCAGTCTATGTGAATAGTACAAAAAGAGATGGTATTCAATTTACTGACAACAATCACTGTATTCTACTAGTCGGTTTCCAGAATAATGGAAATCTCAATTTTATTAATCCGGCCGGAGGTAGATTAAATTACACACATAAAACTGGTGAGTGCAATAATCTTAAGTTATCCAATTTAGTTAAGTATTACATGCTTAAGAATTCAGAAACAGCTAATCAGGTTGTTTATCGAAAATCTACACGTTCTGGAGGATACGTTAAGTATTAAAGCAGAATAGTGTACATTGTAACTATTGTTAGTGTCAAAGCTAACAATAGTTTTTATTAAAATATAGAGGTATTTTCGCTCCTATTAGAGCATTAATATAATGCTAGAGATTTTTATGCTGTTGTTAGAGTACCTCTTAAACAAAGCTAATAAGTTATAATTTTACAAAATGGAGGTATTTTATGAATCTAAGTGATTTTAACTATTGTTATTTAAATAACATTTACAGGACTAAAGATGTCGTTGCTTTTGAATTGGCGTTAGCCGATAAACTTTTTAAACATTGTGCTATTTATTTAGTAGATTCGGAACATTTAATCGAAATCGAAAAAATGGATGATTTAATAAAAGATTTTAAAATTGTTGATGGATTACTAAAGTGCACAACTGTTAAAATTGTACCTGCTTTTAACGGTATTGAATCAGAGATAAACAAACTGACAGAGATTAAGCAAGACACTGGTTCATTCTACGCTTTAGCAAAGGAAGGTGCTAACAACAATTATGTCATTATAGATGAAAAACAAATTGACATTAACGGAGATCAGGATAATCTTATTGGTCCGGGTTTAGCTAAGTTTCTCGACATTAAACTAAGTAATAGCACTATGTCTGCGTACTGTAGATTTACAACAGAAAGTAAAATCTACAATCGAATGCTAGTAACACTAGAAGGAGAGGAAATTAAATTCCATCCATTTTACTTCGGAGTTCCAAAGGGGGATAAAAATAGTGGTGTTAGCGATGGCGAAGAAATCAATAAGATGGATTTCTTTAGCCCAGATAATTTAAATAAAATAGAAAATAGATTTCTTGGAGTTACATTTGTAGGAACGAAAACAATCAATTCACAAACTTATGATATTTATTATGCAAAAATGATGCAACTTTACACTAAAATAAATATTATTAATTCTTTTGTTAATAAGGCGACTTCAATGCATGTTAAATGGACTAATGCTATTGCAGCATTGAAGTTTTTTATAGCAACGCAGCACGAAGCTTTAGCAAAGGAAAACAAAACACCAGAATGGGCAGGAGGTTCTTCAAGTTACAAAAGCACTTACGGAGTTTATTTCAAATCAAGCAAAAAGTTTTTTAAACAGTCGGAAATCACAAATCTTTACAATGCAGTCGTAAGTTGTATTAATGACAAAGGTTCTATAGATGCAGTTTGTACTTACATGGAAAATAGTTTTTATTCAAAAGATGAATTAACTATTATTTATCTTTTTCTGAATTTGTACAAGCAATCAGTGATTCCTACAGAATTACTCTCCTTAGCTTATGGACAAAAATATTTAATCGAGAAGAAAGATTTATTGATGACATTATACTTATATGAAATACGTGTTAATGCATACAAATCCAAGCTATCTTTTAAATCGATTAATGATGACCCTTTAGCCCCGACAATACTCGAAGGTAGTGATGAAAATAGTTACACATTAGTTAATAATTTATATGGCTTATAATTAAATAAAATGAGGTGAAGATATGCAGTACACAGATTCGATTGCAGCTTGCAGGCACATTTTTAATGAAAAGATTCTTTCTTTATTAGAAAAGACAGGAGTTGACAGATTATCTATCATTTTAAATGGTAAATACTTACTTTACCATTCTAAGATGGTTTATGTAAAGCTTACACGTAATGTTGAACTTGGTATAAATGAATTACGCTACTTTATTAAACGTGTTGACAAACCAAGAGAAATGAAAGCAGAGGCTGTTGATGTCACTTTAGCCGAGGAAATCATGTCAACCGAATTATACGGTATTGATTTAAAAATACCATTCAACTGGAATGATTGTAAAATCGTAATTGACCAAGATATGTCGTTGTTGATAATAGAAACAGGTATTTACAGAATTGCAAGAGAATTTGCTTGTAATAAAGATTCTCTTACTGCAAGTAAAATAATAGTAAATGTTAGTAATGAAAACACTGTTGAGAAGATTGAAATAACAGATCGTGAATCACTTAAGAATTTAGTACGTATCTTTAAAGAGAGATCCTATAGAAACTTTAGCTCAGTTGTCTTTTGTAGACTCTCAAATAAGTTCATTGCTAGATTTTATTCAAGAGCCAATAGCTTTTATAAGATACTATATAGCTTCATACCTGTATTTATTTATTACCCTAATTTGTATAATCCTATCTTTGATAATCCAGATAACTTGGTGGAGCATTTACAGTTGTACAAATTAGCAGTTGAAAAGGGTAGAATTGCAGGTAATCCAGAAGGTTTACATGCTTACATGTTAACCCATGAGGAGATATGTAGGGCATGCTCAATGACACATTTTATGAGATTTACTCCTAGCTTTTTCTATGAGTTATTGGTTGGACTTCTTAATCCAACTTTAGACACGTTCCCTTCTGTCACAAATAAAATATTTGTCAAACCAGAAATTTTGGATGACCCGTTAGGAAATAAACTTCCAAGGTGCTATACAAGAATGAATTATATTTTTGAATTGCAGCGATGTAATGAAGCTAAAAATGACCAAGCAGCACAGAAAAAATTTGAAATCTTAAGACAGTACATAGAGAAAGATGCACTGTACTATTGTTGTGAAAGAAATATTAAAAACCTTTTTAACTATGGGCCAAGTGTAATAGATCCTCCTAAAATAACGGTCGAAACAGTTTACTCATACCTGCAAGAGATGAGATTGCTTTAGCTCAGGTGAATCCCAGGCTTTAGCCAAGACAACAATTTTAGCAAAGTTTTTATGCCCGCCCTCGTCCGCCGGAGGCATTCAACACAACCCAGCCTAATCAAAATATGAATAAAATAAATTAAAGGAGATAGTAAATTGAAAGATAGAATTATTCCAATAAAAAATCCGGCATTGCCATTTTATTATTCAGATGTTAAATCTAAAATAAAAGATACTATTGAAGTGACATACAATACAAATGCTTTTTACATTTTTTGTAAAAACTTTGAAGTAATTGCAGCCGAAGTATTTAAATTTGAGAAAATAAAAACAACATTAGAACAAACATCAGAACCAACATCGGAACAAACATCAAAAATGTCTACGCTGTGTACCAGTATTGCTTTAAATACACTCAACGCCAGGTATGACTTTAAAGATGTAGCCAATTATTTAAAAGAAGAATTTAATGTTGAAGTTGTATTACAGGAAGACAGCGAAATTGATAGAGAAGTAAATGAAATGCTAACTTTAGCAAAGGCTCTAACTAAAATAACATCCACACAGCTTAGCAGAGTTTTAGTCCAGTGCTCACCATTATTTGGAAAATGTTCAAAACAGTCGATCGAATTGGTAACAGCTTACATTAACGCAGCTTTGGTGGAATTAGAGTCCTCTAGATTTTGTAATATCTTTTCTATCTATGAATACCTGTTGAACAACTATAGTATTTTTACTGACGTTGTAAATCAGATTGAATACATTTGTAATAGTTTTGCAGGAGTAACGACTATGTACACAGAAAACGGTTTTAAAGATTTAGAACAGTTTAAAAAGTTGTGTATTAATACTATTAGTGTTGACAAGAACTTAGAAATGCAGCCAAGGAAGTTTACTTCCTTTGAGAAAGAAAGTATTTTACTTTACTTTAGCTTAGGCACTCCAAAACATAATACAAAGAGAATTAATGACTTCGTGAATTATTTATGTAAACAGCAAAATATTAGTTGGGAGCATTGGGAAAAAATGCTGATGCTAACATTTAAAAGAAATGACCTTTTCCGTAAGGTATTCAATTACAGTTATGTTGCTGATTTTGTTTTAGCAAGCAATAGTTATATTGCCACTACTACTAACGGTATTGCCAGTGATGCCACTGATGCCAGCGGTGTTGCCACTAATGATAACTTAATTGACGAAGAGGCTTTAGCACAGATTAAATACATCTTTAGCAAAGAAGAGGAGATTATTCAGTTTTTACTGGATAATAACAATTGGGAAAATAATTGTAAAACATTAGCAACAATCTCCCTCAATGATGTATTAGAAGAGAACTTTAGAAACATGTGCGACAACGCTTACAATGACTTTTCAAAGAAGGCTTACAATGCAAGTGATGATTGCAATGACTTTTCTGAAAAAGCCTATAGTAGTTTTAATGAAGAGTGAAGGAGTGATTAAATGTTTTGTATAACAATGATGATACGAAATTACTACGAAGTGCATGGCACTTTTAATGGTATTGAAAATACAATACTACATAATAGGATTGAAGAGATGAGAGCTAAGACAGAAATGTCTTATAGTGATTTTCTCTATTCACAACTTGGGTACAAGAAGATTGAGCATGGTCCTTTAGCCAAGTTATCCTTCGAAGAGTTAAGTGAAGTACGAGCTTTATACATTACAAGGCAAAATAAAGAATTGGCTAAGATGCTTGATGTGAAGGAAACTGGTAACATCAATAGTATGTTTAAAGACGCAGGAATCCCAATTTTGTCTTACAGATTAGAGGATTGGAAGATGGACCCTAAGTATGAAGAAATTGTAAAACTCTTATCTTTCTACTACAAAAACGATACCAATTTGTTTTGTGTTATTAATAACAGACCATTACCTATGTTCTACAGCTTAGAAGTCTTAACAACAAAAAGTGTAAATATACAAAAGATGTTAGATGTCTTGATGGCAGACAAGGAGATCAATAGGGCTTTAGCAAAGATAAAATACAAAAAGGGTTCTAAACTTTTTATTCAAGGAAAATATTGTATAACACCAGTAAACTACTCTGATGAAGATAAACTATTGATACAAAGAAAAGCACTTGAGATTGCTTGTTTTCCATACTCTGCAAATCTTAATAAATTATTCAAAACATCTCAAAATTTATTATTTCTTTCAATTCAGGACAATAGTAAATACTTGAAGGTCTTAGATTTTGCAAAAGCTATTGGAACTACTTATCAGGAAATTGCAAGTACTTACGGAATTCATTTGCCTGATCAAATGCCTGTATTTAACAAGTATGGTGTTTTACTTTTTAAATTAACAAAAGATCAGTCTTATGTTATTGACGCATCTTGCGATGAAATTAAGTGCCCTTATAAAGAAAAATCATTAATGTTTAATTAATGATTTTTCTTTGTAAAATATAAAGGAATAGGTGAAGGAATAAAAACATGAAATATTTTTTATATGATGTTGAAACTACTGGATTTACTAGACGTGATGAAGTAATACAGTTTTCAGGATATTTGCTGGATGATAATTTGAGAAATGAACATATTATTAATTTTTATGCCTACACACAGATTGAAAGTAATCCAGATGCCCTAAAAGTTCATCATTTAGATAAGAAACTTTTATGGGAACTTTCACAGGGAAAAACATTTGAAGAACAAATCTTTCAGTACGAATTTCTGTTTGATGCGAAAGACATTACTTTCGTTGGGTACAACATTCCATTCGATAACAGACTTGTTAATCAAACTTTAAAGAACAACGGCTATGAGCCTTTTAATTTTGGTAGTAAGGTAACAGCTTTAACCAAGTCAGAAGGACGTCATTATTTTGACTTGATGTCGCCAATGTCTTCCATGTTTAACCACGGGATTAAAATGAAACTTAGCGATACAATTAAACAAATTAAATTCAAAAGCTTAAAAGAGATTAATGAAGTTTACGATGTTATATTTAAAAATGTAGGAATGCCTTCAGGATTCTCTGAAGATTTAGCCAAGCAAAACGAAATTAGTAAATTTCATAATTCACTTTATGATTCTTTTATTTACTGGTGTTTACTACTTGATTACAAAACACAGATTAATTGTATGTTCAGATAACTACGTTGGCTGCATTAACTGCGTTGATTACGCTGGCTACGTTGGCTGCATTGACTGCGTTGATTACGCTGGCTATGTTGGTCATACTGGCTGCATTGGCTACGTTGGCTTTGGTAATTTTGTAGATTGAAAGGAGATGCATAAACTGAATGTAGACATGAATACAGACAAAAAGCAACAAGAAGTGTTAAGCTACGATGATCTCAAAATAAAATTAACTAATCTTCAAAGAGATTTAGCTAAGTGTAGAGAAAACATAGAAAATTATGAACGTCAAAGTAAACATTTAGAGCACGAAGAATTAAACATTAAACAAAGTTTTGAAAGAACTTTAAGCGAAGAGTCCAACAAAGAATTAAATCAGTACGTTAATAATCTAAGTGCACCCGTTGCGAATAAGGTCACCGAATTGGAGGACGAACTGCTTGAATTAGAAGACAGATTTAAGGAAGAAATGTCTAAATTTTCAAAAGAAGATTTAACAGATTACTATTACAGTGAATCAGAAATGCTAGAAGATGTTCACAAAGCTTTAGCCATGTTAAACGAACGCCTTACAAATTTAATTGGAGAACGATTCCAAAAAGAATTAAATCAACAATTAGACTCTGTAAGCTTTAAAATACAAGAGGATGATTTAGAAGAGATTTGTGATTACTTTGAAAAATTAACAGAGTACTTTGATAATATTCAAAACAATAATAGCAAGGTAACTTCTATCGAAAACATCATTAAAAAACTAAATACTATTGGAAATGCATTGGAAACAGGGAATAAACAGTTAACCTTAGTGGTTATGCTTGTTCTTTGTTTTATTTTTTACTTTGCTTTCAAATTTGTATTTCCAATCTATGTCATAGCTTTAGCCATGTTTACTATCTACAATGTCAAACTTAGCAGTAAAATCTATACAACAAGCTTGTTAAGAAAAGTGATTGAAGATAACATTTCTGCTATTGAACAGATGTACAGGGACAAAGCTTTAGCCCAGTTAAATCAAGAGAAGAGAGAACTGGAGGAAAGCTACAAAGAAACTAAAAATGAATTAGAAAATGAGTTAAGTGACACTAAAAACAAATTAGAATCAATTTTAATGTCAGCCAAGGAAAGATTTACTTACGATGACGATAAATTACGAGAAAATCAAAATAATTTGTTGATTGTTAATAAAAATAAAAAATCAGAATTAGAACGGTTAAAATTACAAGAAAAACAAAAGTACGATTCCCTGCTTAAGGAACTTGAAGTAACAAAACAACAATTTGACCAAGCGGCTGACAATTTAAAGAATAAGTATATTAATTTTGATAAGGTGGGTGATTCCTACGTTATGGATAAAGATTTTTTGTTAGATATAGATGCAGTTACAAAGAAACCAAAATTCTTTGAATTTAATTTCGGAAGTAATTTGTTTATTTATTCTGATATTACAGATGTCATTAATTTTATTAAATTATTTGTTGTGCAGGTAAGAGCACGTTTAAAGCCATCATGCATTAATATGACTATTTTTGATGATAAATTCATGGGAAGAGATTATCTGTGCTTTAAAGAAACCGAAGATGACAAGTACGATAACATCATGCGATTATTGATAAATAAGGAAGAGTTAAAAAACTATGTCGGAGAACTTTCTGAATTATCAATAACAAGAACAACAAATATTAAACGAGAATTTAATAACATCATTGAGTACAACAACTTTATGCTCTCACAAAATTCCTTACCAGAATCCTATACTTTTTTCTTTGTACAAGATATTGTACTTAACACTTTACTTGAAACAACATTTAGACAGATCTTATTAAACGGAAGTGACCTTGGTATTTACCCTTTTGTTTTCCTAAGTATGGAGAACTTTAGCCAAGGTGGTAACGACGCCAAAGAGCTGATTAAATATTTTGATAACATTTACACCTTTGACCAAGATGCTACGCATCAATACGAAGGCTCTAATACTATCTTAAAACGTAAGGCTAAAGATTTTGTATTGGAGAGAATTCTTGGAGAAGAGAGCTAAACAGCTTTAGCCAAGATTTGTTATCAAAGAGAATTCTTGGAGAAGAGAGCTAAACAGCTTTAGCCAAGATTTCCTTAATAAAAATAAATTCTTTAATTTTATTAATTTTAATCATTAAAATTAATTCCAAATTTCCGATTTTGTACTAAAAAAACCAAAATCCTACAACTAACCTTTTGAAAACTTCTACCCCTTTTAAAAATTTAGTAAGTTATAAAAATTTACTAAATTAAGAAAGGAGGAATCATCATGCAGGACATTAATCTTGAGGTTGTCCCTCAGATGGAAGAAGCAGTCACACGGTTAGAAGATGAGATTAAACCTGGATTTATCAGAGTTAAAGATGAAATCGTAGCTGCAGGTGAATTCACTGAAATGCCAAAGCTCATTGAAACTTGTAAAGGCTTGGAAGATGGTGCAGGCACTATGCTTAAGGTGATTGGTGAAACAATTGAAGCTTTTACTGCATTTATTGAAAAGTACAAAAAGATTGGAGAAGCTACAGGTGCTCTCTAGGAAAGGAGGAATAAAGAATGGCAATTAAGTTAAATGTAGACCAGACTGCAGAAACAGTGGCTAATTGTAAGAAAGTTATGAACTCAGACATTCTTGATCTTTTCCAGAGTGTCGCAGGTAAGCTTGCTGAAGCAGGCGATAACGAAGTATCAGCACAGCTTTTAGAGTGCTGTAAAAACTTCCAGGCTACTTTCAACTCTTTCACAGAATCAGCAACAGCTGCTATTAAAGAGTTTGAGAAAGTAGAAGAAATTAACGAAAGAGTCAAGAAGCTTGACATTGGTGAAGTTTCTGCCACAGATGCTTCATTTGGTATTGATGCTCTTGACCCAAGTTTAATTAATTAACAGGTGAACATTAATCAGTAGTGGTGATACCCTATTGTAATTACATGTTGCACACGGGGATTACTTTCAATCGAAGGTAATCCCCTTTTTGCATTCCCAGAGATAATTCTCAAAATGGCTTTAGCCAAGTGAAATGCTGAGCAGTTAAGAGCTTTCCGTGAATGCCTTGCATAGAAAGGCTTTAGCTAAGTTTTCATGTTGTCAAAGATACGAAAACTTTTTAACAAAATAAAAAGAATTAAAATGGCTATTTAGCCAAGTTAGGAGGATTTATGATTTTTTATATTACCTACGACTTAAAAACACCAGAAGGAATTAAACAGAAAAATATTTTACTCGGAGGCTCTTTCACAATAGGTGGACAGAAGTTAGATGTACACGCATTCTCTTTAATACAGAATAAAGAGGTAAGAGGTCTTGTGCATGATGTTTGTGATTTTAAAATTGGTAAGATCAAAGAGTTTACAACACCAGTGATTACAGTTGAACAAAATGTAATTCAGTATTTAGGAATGACTGGTGTCACGTCAGTTTATACTAAATTAATTAAGATTTTCAACGATAACTTTGGGCTTAACCAGGCTTTAGCCAAGAACGACATGGAAGCTTTTAAAGAAATAGTAAATACAGCAAAAAAACAATTAGCCGCATCTGCTCTTGCAAAAAGCTTTGGGGAATACTTCAATTTCTTTATTGATACCGTTTTTGGATTCTATCGCTATACACATTACTGTACACTTAAAGATTTTGATAATTTATCTAATAACATTATTGATGCAGATTGTTTCGCAGAAACACAGGATTTCATCAATAGCTTTAAAAAGATCATTATTATAGGAGACAATAAGACATTAAAACAAAATGCTTATAATAATGAATTTTTTATTAATATCCCATCGTACTACACTTTATCTAATGATGAACTTGATGACATGGGTACCTTAATCCCTGATTTAATTAACGATGTGTGCAAACCTTACACAGAAAAAATTGCATACACACCTGATTACAAACAGGTTAAGTACACACCAATTAAGTTAATTGAAGGACAGAGCAGTAACAATGGTAATTTAATTTATGAGTACAACGAAAGATATTACAAATCTCTTTTAGCTCAGATAAAAGAAAACATTAAAACATACTACGAAGATGCTGGCAACAATATTCAGATTTTAGACCAGAATGGTGATGTCAAAGACACTGCAATCATTGATCCATTTTCGCAAGATTACTTACTTGAATTGTGCAAAAGATTGTATTCTCTTCATTGGTCGCACAATCGTGCTGTTCCATGCTCAATAGCTATTGATAATGTTTCAGAAGATAGCGATATTACTTCTGCTGAATCTAAATACGAATTTTATTTAGATGAAAGACAAGGAAGTGGGTATATTAATGCACTTGTTCTTCTAGAAAATTTCCTGAAGAGTGTTAGTACTAAATGTGGTTATAAGGTGTATGTAGATGCAGTCTTACAGTTATCTCGTTGGGGACTTGATAAACCAACAGCATTAGTTTTTGATAACTACGATAAGGTATTTGTTTTAGGTACAAATGAAGTTAGAAGTAAAGCAATTGATTTAAGTACATGTGTAATTGCTAAGCATGACTGGTGTGACAACTATGTGGCAGAGTACATCGTATTAGATAAAGAAATTACTGACAAGAGTGTAGAAAGCTTACCAACTTTAGCAAAGAATTTCACAAAAAGAATTACTGTGCCAGTTGGTATTGGAATCGCAACGGACTATGTTCCAGAAGCTTTAGCCAAGTCACAAAGCTTTAGCAAAGACGATGTGACAACAAATTACAAATACTATTCATTTATTGATTTTGTTAAACTGATTGAAAATGATAAAGATTTTGTTGAAAATCTTTCTGGAGTTACCTATGATGGTACATCAATCAATTTAGCTAAGTTAGACCACGTAGAAACAATTACATCAATTCTTGAAAAACTTCACAACAGTAGTATGCTTGAAAGCTACAATCCTTTCTTCAGAAGTGAAGAACTTACAGGGATTTACATGGAGATTGGTGCAAAAATGGACAGTGAACTTCCACCATCTATCCTAACAATTTTAAATAGTAAATTTGATTCACCAAGCTTGGCTATGGGATTTAAAACAATTAGTTTTTCTTCTAAAGAAGAATTATTAGAAAAGAAACGTACTTATCAGATTGTAGGCTCATTACAGAATGCAATCGATGTGTGTATTCTGAAAGAAGTTTTACCTATTTTCTTTGAAGTTAATGCAGAAGTTAATTCAACAAATAATGCTGGTAATGTAGGTAACGTGGACAACATTGCTAATGTCTACAAGGAAGTAATTGATAAAAACTTTGTTTCAGAGATAGCTTTCTACCAATCTGCAAATCAAAACAACGATTTAGCAAAGAACACTGCGAGCGACGCTGAGGTCAGAAAGATGGACAGCTTTAGCACAGTGAAGGACAAAGTTAAGCCTACAACATCTAACAATGCTGCAGAGCCGGTAAAATCAGTTAAGGAAGAGTCTAAAGAAGTAGAAAAAGTTAACAGTGAGACAACTTCTAGGACAGCAGAGTCACAGGTAACTTCTAAGGCAACAGAGCCACAGACAACTTCTAGGACAACAGAGCCGCAGGCAACTCCAGATGTAAAAATAATTAGAGCTTTCACAAACAAAGAGAATGCACACTATTCTCCTAAATTATTAATTGACAAAAATAATAAACCATTCGCTGCCTTAATAGTAGAACAGGACGGTAATATCAAAAGCTTTACTGTTTTCACTTTAGCCGAGTTCATTAATATCTTTGGAGAAAGTGAATATCACAATTTAAGTAAAGCTATTCGTTTAAAGAAAATAGTAGAAAAATTTGTAAAACAGTGTATCTATACTGGTTCTTTAGAAAACTACGATGATTGTGTTTACTTTAATAGTTTAAAAGCTTACGTAAATTTTGCAAATGTACTTGTTAGCTTTCTCTAAATTAAGTGCCTGCAGAGTTTTCTCTAAATTAAGTGACCACAGAGTTTTAGCCAAGCATTCTAGCGTTAGCCTAGTATCTAGGCTTTGACTCTGCGTCAAAGGGAGGTAATAATTTTGTTAATTTTCTTTAAAGAGTTTTACAAAAAATTTATAGAGCCACAAGTAACTGATTCAGATTGTATCGATGTATGTGGTACAAAATACTGGTTTAAAACAGCAGCAAATGGAATTGATTTGGATGGCATTGGAATTGATGATGATGAAGGTGCTTTAGCCAAGTTAACTTTGGATGAAAATCTCTTTATTGGATGTTCTTCAGGTGGAAATGCATACACTGCCTTATTTACCATAATAATTGGATTATTTCACGAGTATTCACCTTACGAATTAAAATACAGGGAGTTGCATTGTAACGAATGGAGTTTCCTGCCATCCTTGGTTGATTTTCCACATTGCGAATCTGAAACCAGAGTAGATAATCCAATAATATTTTTAAATGTTCTCAAAGAAATCCAAAGAGAGATGAAAGAAAGACGGAATAGGTTTTCTGATGTTGATGCAAAAGATTTCAATGAGTACAGAAGAAAATGCAATGGAGCTAGTGCAGAAAATTCTGCTACAATGCCTGCCAAAATCATTGTAATTGACCACATCGAAAACCTATTTAGACTAGAGCAGTATGCAAAAACAAGAGGTAAAAATGGCGATGAAATAGCCAAACTTAATGGCACAGCGGACGAAATGTTTGATGTTATGACGAACAATAAAATCAAAAAATGTAAGGAGTCTGTACTCAGCGCTTTAGCCAAGCTTATGTCGATAGGGGCTAAGTATGGCTATCATTTCATTTTAACATCGGACGACATACAGTATTGCGATTCAGAGTTTATAAAAGACCATTGTGAAATAATTGGACTTAAAGGAACATCTCCATGGAAAAGTAAAGAATACCTTGACAATGATTTAGCCACGTCTATCTTTGGTGATAAAACAAAGATCGCCATTAAAGACAAAGATAAATGTAAGCTTTATCAGGTACCTTACATTTTAGAAATTGGGGACGAAGATGGAAGTTTTAATGACATTAAACAGAAGTTTAAGTACTTAGAAAAGACATTATAAAATAAATTTTTGAGGCATTACTAAAACCAAATCAAAACAAACAGTTAGGAGGTTTAGTATGCTAACAATAGACAACATGGGAGCAGTTAGACAACATAATTTGTACATGGATTCGCTTAAACATAGTAAGGTTGGTGCTTTAATGCAAAAGAATTTCTTTGAAGAGATCTTTCCCGCTTTAGCCCAGCACACTGAGTTTGCTTATCCGTATAAGGTAGGAATTCCAAAATCTTTGAACGCTATGTTAGAAGGAGATTTCGAACCAGCCTACACAATTACAGTAACCAAACCTGTACAAGGAATTTACACACAGAATTGGTTTGGCGATACAATAGATGGTTTTTACTTACATGGCTGCGGTTATGTCAATGGTGACAACAGGTATTTAGCCAAGCAGAAACTTGACGATGCTGACATTCACATGATTTTAGCCGGAGCAACTGGACAAGGTAAATCTGTAACATTAAACTCTATCATTCTTACGGCGTGCTCAGAGTATGCTCCGTGGGAGCTGAATTTAACCATGTGCGATGCCAAGATCGTAGAGTTTAAGACGTATGCCACAAAATTCCCAATGCCTCACATCAGGTCAATTGCAGCTACAGGAGATGCAGATTACTTGATTTCTGTCCTTGCTAATCTTCACAATGAAATGCAAGTAATGAACTCAGTCTTCACTGTAGCTGGTGTAAAGAACATCAAAAGCTTCCGAAAGAAATTTCTTAAGAGAAATGCAGACGGAAAGATCGTTTACTACTTGGCACTTCCACAAAATTTAATTGTAATCGACGAGTTCCAGACAATGTTCAAGATGGCAGCAAAACGAACCAAAGAAATCATTGATATTTTGGATGGCTTTGGAAGGCTTGGTCGAAACACTGGTTATCATTTACTTTTAGCTTCGCAGGAGTTGGGTAGTGATATTCCAAAAGGTATGCTTGGAAATATTAAAGTTAGAGCAGCCATGGGTTGTTCTCCAGCTGTAAGTACAACAATTCTGGGTAATGACGGTGCTGCAGCAATCTATGGAACAAAAGGAGCATTAATCATTAATACTAATGCTAACGAGGACAAAAACAAAGAAAAAAATGTTAGGTATAGAGTTCCATTCGCACCAGACGATGAGCTTGCAGAAATTGGTACAAGTATCATAAGAAATGGGGATACACTTGGCTACAAGAGAACTCTTTCTTTTTATGATGAACAGCAACATGTTTATCAGAAAGATTACGAGCAATATCTTCGTAGCTTTAGCTCAGATCCAAACAGATTTCTGTTGGGTGAACCATCTTTTGTAATGAATGACGATGAACAGATAGTTAAACTGAACTTAACTGGAGAAGACATTGAAAACATTTGTGTATTTACAGGAACTAACAAAAATCTCAAAAGAAATTTTAAGATGTTAGAAACAAATGTTAAATTACAAGAAGAAAGCCTTAAAAAGGCAAGAAAAGGCAATATTATGAATATTGTGATTTGTGGTGATGTCATGTTTGAAAATGACTGTAAAGCATCTGAAATCGCTACAAAGACCGGTAATGGAATATCATTGTTTTTTGATAGTAAATCTTATGAAACTAATCAAGGTTTTACAATCGCACAAAGCATGATAGATCGAAGAAAGCTTGCATTGGAGATTGATAAGAAAGTGTATGCAAGAAGATATTCAGACATGAAAAGTGATGAGTTCTTTGATTCTCTTAATGTACCTGTAGGTTTCGACAATGAGTTAAATAAATCACGTTGTTATTACATGCTTCAAACACTCAGTATAGATAAAACCTTTAGACAAGCATTCTTCCCAGGTATTACAAAAGTCACAAATGACCATTTAGCAAAGGTTATAAAAGCAATGTTTAGCCTGTACAAATCTTACAATTTGGCTAATGAATACGCAAGTTACGAAAAGCTACCAAAAGTCTATGTATGGCTTCTTGGGCTTAATAAAATTCAGGGACTTGGTAGAGATATGAAGAGTAAATTTATCAATAGTCTTAAACAGTCTCTTATGGACTGCTCACAGGTAAATATTCGTTATCTAGTGTTTACGACAACTTTTGAGAACTTAACCGACCTGAAAGATTGTATGCGTTGGTATTTGTGTGAAGATTTAAGTGCACAAAATATTGGTAGAATTAAAGCTACCGACGACTATCCTAATCAAGTAGGCGGAGGTCTTGAAGTACTGTTTGAGCCATCGTTGTCAAAGAATAGATGTTGTAAATTTAAAAAGATGTTTCTTGATGGTGAATTGCCACCTGTAGGGTAATCAGCTTTAGCTAAGCACTCATCTATAGGTGAATTGTCCAAAGCTTTAGCCAAGCACCCATCCACAAGTGAATTGTCCAAAGCTTTAGCCAAGAAACATTCGCTGAAATAAGTAAGAACCAAGCACTTAGACGATTAATTTCTTCTAAGTGCTTTATTTAAATAACAAAGAGAAGGAGGTAAGCTATGCTTAAATTTACAAGAGATAGTTTTGTTGATGTAGATACTTACAACGAGCATTTACATTACAACGGATATATCCTGTATGATAGAAAAAAGATGGAAGATATCTTTTATTATGAAAGTGCAAAAAAGATTACTTATCAAAATCTTGCTGTAGACGTAATGTCACATCACAGTAATGGTTTTTATAGCACTGTAGCGAAGGAACCCCTGTACAGATATTTAACTTATTGTGAACATTGTCCTGAGCATTATTTTAAGAAAAAAGGAGTAAAAGGTATTTCTATAGATATGAAAAAAGTAATAGATAAATTACTTTCTAATGGTTATGCAGAAGAATTTCTGGAGAATTATAAAAGATACAGAAACTGCGAATCCTACTGTAATACTATCAGAAAAGTTTTAGAAGAGTGTACTGAGCAACGAGGAGTTAATCAATTCGGTGTTAAAACGCACGCCATTTATTATGATGTAAATGTTCAACAAAATTTACGGTTTAACTATAAAAATCGTGATATTGTTGCTTTCCCTAAAACGTATACTAATACCTTCACAACTGAGGATGGGTATTTCTTAGTCTGGGGTGACTTTGCACAGTCTGATTTCCGTATTGCTTTCAATTTACTTTTACGTAATGAAAACAACACTAAATTTATGAGTGACATTGAAGATAAGTATGAAGGTTTAGCCAGGTTAATTGCACAGCATGAAGGTACTACATTTGATTTAGCTAAGTTTAGAGAAATGCGAAAAATGTACAAAACTTTAACTTTAGCTACAATGTATGGAACAAGAGATTCAATTGAAAAACCAAAGCAAGAGTTTATTAAAATGCTTTCTAATTATTTAGAAAATTGTACAAAATACGTTGAGTATGAAAAAAGAATTAATGAACGTATTGCGTTAGGAATGCCTTTTGCAGTAAAAAGCTACTTTGGTCACGAAGAGATAATTAATGTAGATTCCTATGACAGAAATCCCCTTTTTAAAGCTTTAAATACACCAATACAAGCTGGTACATCAGAAGTTGTAATTCTAACAGTAAATAAGATTTTGGATATGTTTTATGAGCTAGGTTACACAGAAGATGATGTTAGCGTTTACATGGTACGTCATGATGAGCCTGTCTTCAAAGTTAAAGAGACAGCTAAAAAGGATTTATGGGTATTCAAGCAGGCTACGGATATTATCGTAGATAACTGGGTTCCACTTCGTATTGACTTTAGCCCAGGATACTACTACAGAGAAGTAGATGAAGATCTGCAAAAAGAGATGCAGCAAAGTTATGAAGAAAACGCTGATAAGATTGAATACTTTGAAAGTGATGAAGAGAACAATGGAGAGGAGTACTATCCAATTAGTCCTATCTTAAATATGTCAATTTATTATGAGAAGTTAGAGGATTGTACATTACTTTGTTTCTGCGACATAGATAAAAATCGTATTGATGCTAAAATAATCAAAACATTAGACGATGACGTGATTAAACAGTATGTGTACAGTAAACTTCCTGTGATAGAAGAAAAAGCCTTTAGCCAAGGTTATTTCGCAGTAATGATTTATAACAACTATTACGACGATAAATTGTATCTAAATGATAGAACTCTGTTTAAATTAATTAAAGCTAGCGGAGAAGGGCCTGCTAAAGCACAAAAAATTACGCAATGCATTGCATACAAAAGGGCTTTGAAATTAGGTATTGAGGATAAATATAGACAACCTATTCAAACTGATTTAGATTTTCTCCGTACCGTTGGAGATTTAAATTATTTGCGGAGCTAAGCTTTAGCTCAGATAGTTGGCAACACTTACATACCAATCAGTATGACAGCACGGTGTTGGCAAGCTTTAGCCAAGGTGGAGGTGATTACAATTAATTACAAGGACAGTACTAATGAGGTACTTTTAGATTATTATAAAGAAAATGGATTTCAGAAAACTGTAGCCGTTGCAAAAAGTATGTATAACGTAAATTTAAAGAATGCTAAGAAAAATTTTAAGACTGATATGAATGGTGAAGTGTGCGAGACGGTTTTAGAAATTGGTATTCTAGAATTCATGAAACGATATCCAAAAGCATGCGAGCATTGGGTACTAAAGAAAGGCTTGATAATAAAAGATATCGAAGATCCTAACAATGGCTTTATGACTGAGATTGACTTGGTTTTAGCCACGCCACAAATGATATATTTGTTTGAATGCAAATCATATACAGGTAACAAGGTACTCACTAATGAGTGTACAATTACAACGCCTGCTAGGTCGTTCGATGTTTACAAACAGAATTATCTACATGCTAAGACATTTTTGGCACAATTCACACCATACCGTTGTAATAAATCTTCACAAGTTTTTCCAATACAATTGGCTCTTTTTAGCCTAGCAAAAGGAGAAATAGTTGATGCTAGAACAGATGTTAATAAAGCTTTAATGCCTTTGGTTGAAATTGAAGATTTATTTGACTTTTTAGCCAAGAACATTCCAACCTCTAGGAAAAAGATTCCAACACTTTGGAAAATGGTTTACGTTAAAGAAGCATTGGATATAATTTCAAACAGAAGTGATGAGTATAGAAGTAAACATCTTAAATATGTAAAGAAGTTACATCCAAAGAAGTAAAATCGTGAAAGGGGATTAAACAATGAAACGATTACATAAAGTTTGTGCTGTTTGGAATGATTTAGACAAGTCATACGAAAACGACAGTGAAAAACGGTTAGCACATTCAAAACCGCAAATAACACGGCTTGACTTTTTAGCCAAGCTTGTTAGATACACAGGAACTATTGACGACATTACTAAATTTAAAGCTATTTTCTCAAACGAGATTAAATCATACACTGACGATGAATTGGTCCAGTATAACCAGCTGATTGAAGATGTACAAGAGATTCTTGAAATACTTTCCTACTGTAAACCAGCTGAAAAAGAAAAAAAGCTGTTTGAAATCAGTGATGATTTAACAATAAATGAAATTCGTGAAGTAGTTAAGGCATACAAGTCTGAAGCTTTAAAAACACTTGATAACATGGATTTATTCAGTGATGCCGATGATGTCGGCAATGCCGGTGATGCAGGAGAGCAGCCTAATGCTAGTAAGATCGCAGCCGTAGCTCCTTTTAATGCTCATGATTATTATATCACAAAAAGTAAGATTACGTGCTTGCCTACAGACCTCTTTAGCAAAGGAAAACTGTCAAACTATTTTGAAAGCGTAGATGGGGAAATACGATACATGTGTGCACCAAGCATTTGTAATGAATACGTTTACATTGATGACAAGGCATCGTTCTTAAATTATTTGTACTATGCATCAAATAATTTAAGCAGCATAAATGGATTTAAAAAAGCTGTGTATACTTTTCTGACTGAAATGTATACTTTAGCCAAGAAACAAAAAGTAAGATTTAAATTTCCATACGTTTTTATTTCAACAGACTTAGTTACAGAAACTAAAGCATGCTACAAAGTCGGTGAACTAACTTTTCGTAAAAATAAAATCACATGTCTTGATTTAAAAAATAAAGGACTCACGGATTTATTTAAACGAAGTTTTATTAATACAGAAGAAGTGTATTTACTAGAGACTACTAATTCAAGCATTACATACCAGGTAGTACTGGTTGGTAATCTCGGCTAAAAGCTAACGCTTTAGCCAAGTAAGCAAACACACTTAGAATAAAAGATAAAAAATAAAAAGAGAAAATAAAAGATAGAAAAGAGAGAATGAAGAATGGAGATTTAACAATGTATAATAAAATTATTTTAAAAGGAATTACAATTAGTGATTTAGGAGAATGCCATGAAAACTTTAAAGAAAATTACTTACAAATAACTATGAAATGTAATAGATTTTCAAAAGGAGAAGATACTTTAAAAGTTTATTTCCAGAGAGACATGAGTGGGCTGCACTTGCTTAAAAAAGGTGTTAAATTAAAACTTACAGGTGAAATCTGTGTACATAGTATGAATGACGAAAATACTAGAAAAAATCACACAATAACATTTGTTATCTGTGAGAGCTTTAAATTGTGTACGGGAATGGATAGAAATGAGCCTGATGTAGACGAAGTGAGACTTGAAGGTATTATTTGTAAAAAACCTACTTTCAGAATCACTGCAGCTAATCTAGCTTTAGCCACGATAATACTACGTGTATCTTGTATGGAAAACATTTCATACGTTCCGTGCATTTTCTGGCAGAAGAATGCTAACCAAATAGCAGACATTCCAGCAGGAACTACAATTGAAATTACTGGTAGATTACAAAGCCGTAATTACATTAAGAGAGTAGATAAGAAAGAATTAACCAAAACAACTTACGAAGTATCTGTCAGTAAGATTACAAATGTAATTTGGAATGACTAAAAGAGGTGATTGAATGAAAGATTTCGGACTCTTTAGCCAAGTAATAAAAAAAGGAATTCAAAAAATAAGAGAGATTGATAGTAAAGCTCAAGATGAGTTTATTAATATAATCTGTAAAGATGTTAGGGGAATGGATTCCGAAATAGTACACCGTGCCAATGCTTTCTATGTTCCAAACGATGATTACATGATTGTTATGTTTGGTGAAATACTAAAAAACAGTCAGTATGATTGCTACTTAATTGATGGTACATGCCGATGGCTAAATAATTTGGTTTTTCCAATCACAGATTTGGCAGGCAATGTTGTCGGTCTGGCAGGCTATAATCCACATAATTACTTACAAGCAAAAGAAACAGGTGATAAGAGTTTAAACTACTATGGCTACTCAAATAAAGATCTTTTCATTAAAGGTAATTATTTGTACTGTCTGGACGGAGTTTATAAAAAAGCTTTAGCCCAAGGATATCTCATTATTACTGACGGTTTATTCGATTGTCTTTCTTTAAGCTCCTATGGCTATCTGGCAGCGGCTTTATTAGGTTCAAATGTTAATGAACAAGTTTTAGCACAGCTTACTTTTATTGATAGAATTATTCTTGCACATGACAACGATGAGGCGGGGTTAAGACTTGCTCGCTTTTTAACCAAGAAGTTAAACAATGTTGTTTGTGTTAAACAGAAGTATACTAAAGATGTCGATGACTTACTTAAAACTTCTTACAAAGACAATTATTTAGCTATGTTAGATAACATAATACAAAAGAAAGAATTAGCAATGAATTTATTTTAATGTACATTGTTAATCTTTGTTTAAAGTTGTAAACCCATTTAGCTCAGTTTCCTTCATTATAAAAAATTAATGGATTGAAGAGATCCATTTGTGAAGAAAAATTTAGTAAAATCAAAAAAGAAAGGACAATGAGACATGAGTATTAACTTTAAGGAACTCCAGAAGAAAATGGAGACAGCAGGAGACAATGGTGTTTCTAAATTAAACATGAGAAATGAAGAGAAGCAGAAGAAATTTCAGCCTAGACGTTTTAATCACCTTAAAAAAGAAAAGAGAAAGAAATCTAAGCTGTGCTTCGTAAAGGAAATTGCAATTCCTTTTAATCCACAGACAGGTAAAGAGGATGATACCTTTAACCCAGGTTCAAAGTGGAGACCACCATTTTCTGTTGAATCAGTAATTAAATTAGCTAAGAGCTATGCAGCAGTAAGTGATGATGCTAAGCAGGCTTTAATGCAGCATGCAGGTGTTACAGAGTGGGATGCATCAAATCCGGATGTTGTAACAAAAGAGGATTACGAAATCTTTAGTTGCTATCTTACAGCACGAATTTTTAGTATTCCTGCTGTACATGTAACAATCCCATCAATGTGTAATAATTCGTTTGGAAGAGATTACACAGTAAACGTTAAAAGTGATCCTATTACTGGACAGTACATTGGAGAAGTACCGCGGATTCTTCAGGCACACAAATTCTTCATTGAAATGGCATACGAAGAGTTAGCTGATTACAATGATAGACTTAATAAGAAAGAAATTAAACACGATGAAAAGCAGCAGCAGGAGTACCGTCAGGCAATCTTTAACAAAGTGCCAATTTCGGATTTAAAGCCAATCAACTTCATTCAGGCTTTTGAGATTCCTTTAGACCAGAAATTTAATCTGGACGATTCAAAGTGTTTAGCAACGAGTGACAAGACTTGGGTTGACAAGCAGACTGTTCTCGTTAGAATTAATAGAATGATTTCAGATGTTTTAGACAAGTTCATCGATGGAGATTACTCTGCAATCGACAAGTATCCAGAATACTTTGTTGTAGACATGTCTTGTCCAGCTGATGCTGAAACACCTACAGAGTTAGGTAAGAGAACTGCTTACGAAAAGGAAATGGTATCCCTTAATGAAATGGAAGGATACGACAACTTTAAGGCAGCAACTATCGACTACTTAGATAACTTTGAAAACCTTGAAGAAACAGTATTCAGAAGTAGCTACGTTTCTAAGTATGACTCTAGCGTAGAGTCAAAGTTGCTCGAAGCGTGTGGTTCTCTGATTGACATTAATAATCCTTTCCTCACACAGAAAGTGATTGAAAGCAACAAGGATTTCTTAATGCTTGCACTTGGTGAAAAGTACGATGAACTCAAAGCAGAGATTGATTGCGGTATTTCTGACAAGGCAAAAGGTAATCTTGATGCAGTGGCAGCACAGGATGTTGCAAAACAGTTTGACATTGCAGGAAGACTTAGCGATGAAATTGATTCTGCATTAGATGAAATCGAAACAGCCGAAGTAAAAGTTGACTAATTTAGCAACAGGCTTAGTACAATAACATAAACGCAAAGGCGTACAGTTTAACTGCTGTACGCCTTTTTACATTACTAGGGCATAACTTAAAATTAATGGATTTTGGTTAATTCACTTTAGCCAAGACTTTTAACAAGGAGGTAAACATTTTGATACATTCCGTTAAACTCATTAATTGCCAGTCCTGGGCTGATGGCTTAATACCTTTAGCCCAGGATAGAATTAATGTTTTAAAAGCAGATAATAATAGCGGTAAAAGTGTACTTTTTAAAATGTTAAAAATAACAGCATGTCCAGGATATTTCACACCTAAAGAACGGAAAAAATTAATTAGAAATGGGTGTGATAGTGCAAATATACTTTATGCATTTACAGATGGAAGTATCGGTATTTGTGCAGTTTACCCAACAAGGGTAATGTATCTTTACGCTACAGATGGAAAGAACTTTGAAAAGTACGAAGAACCTCCGCATGAGATGATAACGAAGTTGGGAATTATTCATAATTCAGATAAGTTTGTGGCAAACATAATTGACATGGATCAATCGTTATTGTTAGTTGATTCAAATGTACATGAGAACTATGAATTAATTAAGTTACTTACTGAAGACGAATCATTAAATGAATTGAAAACAAAAATACAACTCAATTTGGAAGACTTCAAGGTAAAAGAGAGTGACTTACGTTTTCAATCGTTAGATATTGAAAGTTTACTAGAAAACACAGAATACAAAGATGTAAATAAGATTAAAGCACGAATCAACAGGACAGAGCTTTTGATGGAGCTGATGGAAACATTGGATCAGATTAATACATTGTATGACAAGATTCAAAACAATTGGGTAGAACATCTTGACTATCCAAAATTACTTAAGCAACTTGAGTTACTAAAAGTTCTTGCTAACGCAATCACTTTAGCCAAGTCCATCACTTTCCGAGAGAAAGTAAAGCAAGAGCAAATTAAAACAATGGACTGGGCGATTGCTTATGGTAATGCTTTAGCTAAGTTCAAACCTGTACAGCAAGTGGATTACGGAAAACTTACTCAAGAGATAGATTGCATGAAGTTTTTAAAGGACTATTCAGCAGCTTTAAAACAGCTTAAGGTAGTTGATAAAACAAATCTACAAATGGCATCGAAAAATTATCAAACGCTAAAAATTGTTGGAGAACTGTTTGATAAAATTCAAAAAATCATAACTATCGAAGACGACTTTAGCAAAGTGAAATTTGAAGTAAAGGCATTGGAGTTGCTCCAGCAATACCTGAAAGATTTGGATAAACTTAAAATCGTTAACAGGCTTGATAAAACAGAGAGCGAACTTGATACATTAGAGTTACTTTCCACTTTAGCCAAGAAATTTAATTGTATAGTAAATGGTAATGAAACAATTAGAAATCTTGATAAAGAAATCAAGGAATTGCGAAATACAATTACAGAGCAGGGAACTATTCTAGAATGCCCTCATTTTGGTAAAGTATTGTACAATGGGCAAGAGTGCTTCCATGGTGTTTTAAGCAATGAGGAGGTTAACAGGAATGAAACGAGCCTATCTGATTGTAACTGATTTACATATTATTGATAAAATTTTAGTCTCAAATCGTATTGATTATAGCAAAGAGATGAAAGTTGTAAACGATGCTTTGTTTGGTTTTATAGAAAACTACAAAAGCAGGGGTTACGAGGTTATTTTACTTTTCTTAGGTGACATTTACCACAGAGGTTATACAGATCCATCTGCATCGATTGATGGTAATAATTTACTTATCTATCTATCGCAGCAGGTAAGCGGAATGTACACCGTAGTAGGTAATCACGAATTAACTTACTATCGTAATAATCCTTTTTACACTCTCTTTAGCCAAGCTAACTCTACTAGATTAGAGCGTGTTAATGACAGAGTAACCAGACCAAAAGGACGTATGCAGATTATCAATATTGTTGATATTCTGAAAGATGGGGAGGTGCTTTTTAACTTTAATCATTATGGGTGCGGCATAGGTTTAACCCAGGAAGGAAAAGTAAATATTGGTTTGTTCCATCAAGAAGTTGTTTGCAGTGAAATTCTTAGTTGGATGAAGAAACGTTTTGATATGGATATTTTTGCAAATGACGTAATTAATTTGGACAAGGATAATGTTTTCAGAGGATATGATTATTGCTTTCTTGGACATATGCACAAAATGTATGGAAAATTTGAGATGGAAGATGAAAACACTGGTGATGAAACTACCTTATACTATTTAGGAAGTCTGGGACGTACTAATCATAGCGAAATACAGGATAACTTTTTAGAAAGAAATATCCCTGCAGTTCTTGTGGAGAATGGCTGCTTTAGCCAAGTGGAAGACAATAAATTTAATTTATTACCACGTTCTAAGTGTATTAGAGAAGAGATTGTAAAAGAGAATCAAGAAAAGAGAAAAGAAGTAAAAGAATTCAAAAAATTGAAAGATTACAAGGCCTCCTCTGATAATCCAGTTCAAAATGTGTACGAACAAGTTTCTACTAATCCAGAAGTAACTAAAATTCTTTTAGATTTACAAAATTCAAATATAGATCAAATCGGAGAAAGCTTACAAGAAAAGATAGAAAAGTTAAAGAGGAACAGAATACTATTATAGTTTGAAAGGAGATTTAAACAATGATGGAAGGAACAAACACAGCAGCAAACAAGGTAGCAAATACAGCAGGTTTAGCAGGACTTAGAGATAAATTAAACTTAAAACTTGGAGCTTACAATGAAGCAGTAAAAAATAATAAAATTGCTGCCAAAGAGATTCAAGAAACACTTCAGCAGGTTACTGAAGAACATATACAAATTTTAAATGAATTCGGAATTGATGTGGAAGAGTTATTAAATGTAGACATTGAAGCATTGACAACGGATGCAGAGTATTTAGCCAAGAAACAGCAAACATTAAACGATGCTTACATAAAGATTGATGAAAATGTGAGAAAACAGCTTGGTCTTGATTAATGTAGGTAGTAGGTAGTAAGAAATAAGAAGTAGGAAGTAAGTAGTGCGAAGTAAGTGATAAGTGATGGGTGGTAGATATGTATAAGATTTTTATTCTGGATGTAGCTTTATTAAATACTTTCCTTGCTGCTGCAGATACAGATTATGTTAATGCAATCATTGGTAAAGGAAATTCACATTTATTAATTAATCAGGCTGAGGTATTTAATGTTCTTGATCTAAAGACAATAACAACGGAGCCTGACTGCCACGTTAGAATTCCAAAGGTCATTTTAGCCAAGTTGATACGATCAGGTTCTATTGAATTGAGAATTTCGGACGGAATTGTTGAAATGAAGTTACTCGATGAAAATGAAAACTGTTATTGTACAGCAAAGTTTCTAAAGCAGGATTTTCCGGTTAACGATTATAAATTTAAAATGGAAGTGATTAGAAATCTTTCAGATGAAGCCAAGATAGATTTAGCACAGTTCGAGTCTTTAGAGAAATTAATGAGAACTACCAAATCAATCTTAAATGTCTCCGACGGAGTAGCAATGATTGTAGCCACTAATGGAAGAGTTTACAAAGAGGTAAGCAGTAATTATAAATTTGCAGTAACACAGTTTGCATACAGTTTATTAAAAAGATGTTCTGAAATTGTTTACAACGTTGATAACTTTTTAATTGCACAAAAGAACGGTTTAACTGTAATTGTAAATAAATGCAAAAGCTTTAGCAACAGTGAATACACTCTATTTACTGAACAGAAAGCTTCAGTCGTGTGTGGCATTGGATTGACAGATTTAAAGTACTTTTTAAATAAAATGCACTCAGACAATTCTAACATTAAACTTAATCTTCAAAACAGAACGTCACATTTTAATTTAGGAACAATTTCTTATGAAGTACCAATCGAAGTTAATGATTTAAAAGGAGCACCTAACGCCGATTATACTGTTTCAATACCAGAAAGTATTGTGCGAGAAGTTCTTTTCTCAATAGAAACTAAAGGAGCCACTTTAGCAAAGAAAAGAACTTTTACACAAATACGAATAAAGAATTTGTTAATTGTATTCTAAATGATGTTAGTGATGTTAGTAATTCTAATGATGTTAATAATGCTCAAGAGAATGATGCTCAGAAGAATGTAGAGTAATATCTTCTGTACCACTTTAGCAAAGAGCAATCACTAATAATGACGAGTTCAGGGAGATGAAGGATTAACAATGACGAATTCAGGGGAGATGAAGGATGAAGAATGACAGATTTTAGAAATAATAAAAAACTTTACGAAATATATTTAGACCGGCTTAAGCTAGATTACGAAAAAGCCAAAGAGATGAATGATAAGATTACAATTTTAAGAAAGCGATTGCAACATGTTAATTTACTTCTTGATGATGTGGAAAACTATGTTAAAAATTTAAACTTTCTTTTAAGAGTTGTTAACATTGAGGAAACAAACTTCAAAAAACGTAGACTTGGTTATCTTAATCAAAGTATTACCGAAGCTTTAGCCGAGATCTTTCCGAATGAACAATTTATTGCCAAGATAGATTGCGATGTGGTAAGAGGTAAAAATTATGCACAATTAATTTTGTATGACAGAGATGGCAATGAAAGAATGCCCTTTGTACAAGAAGGAAAGATGTGTCAGTACTTAATAAGCTTTGCTGCAGTCAAAGGAGTAACAACAGCTTTGGGTAGCGATACAATGTTTATTGACGAAGCTTTTGGAGCAGCATCGGCTGATAATACACAAAAGATGGGACCAATCATACAAAATATTGCAGAGAACGGAATACAAGTTATTTTAGTGTCACAGAATAGTAGTCTTTATGAAAATATTCCGCACAGAGAAATTTATTTTCATAAAGATAGCATTACACAGAGTGTTGTAATAGATAGCATCACTGATTATTGATTTTGCAAACATTAAATCAATTTAACTGTATTTTCTCAAATTATGATTATAAAAAATAGTATAAGTGAAAAATTAATAAAAGTTTTAAAATAACAAATCTAATTGGCTAAAGCTGGATTATTACAAACTTCAAATGAAAGTGTAATCCAGCTTTAGCCAAGTTTGTTGATTGGAAATAATTGTAAAGAAATGAAAAGAAGTGATAAGTTCTGAAAAGAAGTGTAAAAGTGTGATAAGTTCTGTAAATAAATGAAAAGAAGTGTAAAAGTGTGAAAACAATTGCAAACGATTGAAAACGATTGCTAACAGAATTTTTAATTGTCAAAGATTATTAATTCTTTTAAAAATAATAAAAAGGAGTGTTGGAAATGGTAAAGATTGATTACAGCACTGTATCTAAGATTTTCAAGGGAGAGGAGGATAGCTGTTATGATGAATTAATTAACAATTTTGCTAGAACTTTATTTGAGTTCTTTAAATTACAAAAATTTGGAGATGTGTACGTTTTACAAAATTGTGCAAAAGTTATTACAGATTTAAAATTGAAGTTTGACAGTAATCGAGGCTTTAGTAAGCATTCGGTGGCTCGCATCAAACAGTTTAATGCACTTGGTATTTATTTTGAAGGAATAAATAATCCAAAAGAGTATGTTGAACCAACAATAAATTATGTTGTGCTAGATAATATATACACTGAAAATCTGTGTAATAACTACGATAGTTTAAAGGGAACTCTTAAATCAACTTTAGCCCAGGATAAGAAAATGGGAGTTGGTATTGACTTTAGCCGAGAATGTGCATGCTGTATCGTAGATAATAATTTAAGAAATAAGAATTTGTACAATTGTAATAAAATTGTAGAAGAGATTGAAAGAACTTTCAAACAAGTAATATTTCTTAATAGAGATCTACACATAATACAGGAAAGCGGTATTAATTCTACTAAAAACATTGATATTAATTTTTATAAGCGGTCTTTAAGAAGGTGTAAATTTTTAAATTTGTATAAACCAATTTATGAGAATTGTATCAAAAATACAAATAGTATTGACAATGCTGTAGGCGCACGTAGATTACTTTATGATTTATTAAGAAAGAAATCTCAGTGTAATAAGCAAGGCTATAATCTGGTATTTTACTATAAAATCGATCATAATATTAAGTTAAATGCTGTTAAGGATATTGAAACGGTAATTAGTAATATGGATCATATTTATGCTTCATTCTATTCTTTGCTGACAACAAAGTATCGTTGTAGCTGCGTTAAAACCGCAAATAATGGTGATGATATTGCTTCCAGTACATCATGGCTTTTAGCACAGGATAACATGTATGCTAAAGATTATTTAGAAATGTTAGATAAATTTCCTGATGTTACGACTTATTATTCCGATGAAATGGGTTATTATTGCGTAATTGATTATGATAAGCTTAAGAGAGTTGATCCCGATTTTAAAAGAGATTACAAGTATGAAGTTACCATTATTAATGTTAAATACGACCCTGCAACAAAACATTGGTTAAGTACAAACGTCGAAGAGGTTAATTACGACTACTATTCCATAAAACCTTTGGATTTTCATGATTATTTTAGCTTAGATGCTGAAAGCAAGGAAGATGCTAAAAAAGTAATTAATTCACTTTCCGATTTAGTCAAGCAATTTCATAGTAATTTAAAGAACAAAGGAATTACACCATCAGAAATAATCCATCAAGGAAATTTACTTTTATACGAGTATGAAGGAAATACATACATTGGATTTATTTCTTCAATTTCTAGAAAACTTCCTTTTATCCTTTATCCAATGGATGAAAACTATGAACCGTTTAGAATTGATTTAAGTAATTCTTTTTCTGGAAGTGAAATGTCAATCAATAAATTACAGAGTATTTTCACCGATTTAGACTGGAAAAATACTTTAAATTATTTGGCAAATAATGGTGCTAAATTCTCACTTAGTAATCTCGATTTCAAGTTAAGTGATTACGCTGATGGAATTATTTTCGTAAGTATTTTATACGAGTATTTTATTGTAACACAGATACCTGATTTAAAGCATGTAGGTAATAAATCTGTATTTGCAACTATTGACGAATTAGGCATTTGGTGTGAGTCAGCAAGACAGTTTAGAAAAAATTCAAGAACTGGTGATAGCTTTTATTATAACAGTTTACTCAGAACATTTGATACAGACGCATTACGAAAAGAAAGCTATTTAACTTTCTTCGGAGGCCCGCACCCTTATGTAACGACTCAAATAGCATTGAGACCTAATTTAATTAAGTATAAGGGGGACAATGATGATTAAGAACGATGATATTGTTGAAACAACAAAAACACAACCAGTACGTTTCAAAGCATTAACACCTAGTAACATTGATTCCCTAAGCGAGCAGGAAGTTTTAGCCCTGGTAAAAAATAAATCAGGATTACCTGATAAAAAAGTTAGATTAGAGATAATTAAAATGGTCTATGAGATACTTGGTTTTACTTTAAGTAATGATGCATTACTGTGTTTACTTTCTGAAAATCATGCACAACTGTGCTTGGCAACAGCAGGTGGCGGTAAAACAACGTTTTCACAGATTAAGATAGTGTTAGAAAAGTTATGGAGAAAATCAGCCATAAATCCGGCACAAAAGATAGATGGTAGAAATGTTCTTTGCTTGGTTTATAATAAGCACAATCGTAAAGATATGTTAGAAAAACAAAGAACATTTGTAACCAAAATCAATTTAGCCACGAACCCTTCTACTAATCTTGATCCAAACATTAATGCACTGACAATGCATGCTTTCTGTAACTTATGGGGAAACACCTATGCCATGCAAATGGGATTTCTTAACTTTAGACTAGTTACAGAATCCGGAATTGAAAGCATGATGACAACAGCTATTAATGTTGCTTGCAAAAAATTCAACATTGACTCTTCAGTAGTAAGTGCAGTGGATAATTTCGTACAGCTCTATAATTACCAAAGAGAAACAATGCTTGATTTAGCACAGTTAACTGAAACTGATAAATTTATTGACGTTGGACAAAGTATTCCTTTCGTAAAATTAGTTTTTACACTTTTTAATTCTCTAAAGAAAAATAAAAGGTTATACGATTTTACGGATATGCTTCTTAGCTTTTACGATTTAATTCGAACGAATGAGGACATTCTGAATGAAATAAGAAGTTACTATGATTACATTGTTGCAGATGAAGTGCAGGATTTTACACCAATAATGTGGAAGATTCTGCACTTAATTTCTGGGGATGACATTCCTTTACTTTGTATAGGTGACGAGGATCAAAATATTTACAGCTTTCGTGGAGCAGACATTTATGACACGTTACAGTTTAAGGAACGCTTTAGCGACGCAGAAACCTTCTTGCTTACACGCAATCGAAGATGTAGAGAAAACATTCTTAATGTGGCCAAAAGCGTAATAAATAAAAATTCATTACGCTTTAGCAAAGAAATCCAAAGTGTTAAAAAAGGTGGTAATGTAGAATTAATTAAATATACAAAGCAGCAGGGAGAGTACTTTAATTTACTTAATAGAATTAAAAAGATGGAACAAACCACCTTAGCAAGTACAGTAATAGCTTACAGAGAAAAGGATACATCAGCCATTTTCATTGACTATTTAGCCAATACAGATATTCCATTCTATGTTATAAGCGGTTACCAACCCTTTAGCCACGAACTGTATAAACATTTATTCAATGTACTTGATTTAATGATGATGCCAGGCGATAGTTTATGCTTATTGAATTTATACAAAGTACTACCTATCAAGAAAGCTGAAAATTACAAACTGTTAGATTATGACCCAAGAACTTTTTCTTTCGGTCCAAAATATCAAAGAAATATTTTCCAAAAAATTGATTATGGTAAGTTTTATTCCTACAATAACTTTGCTACTGTAATGCAGGATTTATCTAATATTTCAGATAATATTGAAACAGCACCAATGAAAAGTTATTTCAAAAGACTTTTTTATTATGTTAAAAGTTACTTCTGGGAATTTAAAAAGAAAATTAATAATAATCCAATTGATGATTTGTTCGAAACTTTTATTTATGAACTCTTTAACTCAGATTTAACCTATCCAGAGTTTCTAGAGGAGATTTCAAGACGTAAGGAGTTATTAAAACGTTATGCAGAAATGCAAACTGGTTTGGCAGTATCAACCTTACATGGCTTGAAAGGATTAGAGTTTGATAACGTTATTATCATTAATATGGACGATGATTTATTCCCTAATTTTTCTTTAATCGATAGTAAAGAGTATCCAAAGAAGACCAATCTTTCATTAAAAGAAGCTGAAAGACGTTTATTTTACGTAGCAATAACTCGTGCAAGAGATAATTTAACAATTTACTACAATGAAGAAAATCCTAGTATTTTCATGAAAGATGTTCGCATTGGGATGGAATCCGATAATTCCGATTTAGCAAAGAGTACAGGCGAAGTGGATGCTAACGTTGAAGCAAAGAATGATAGAAAAGGAGTTGCTGTTAAAGTAGATTCTCCATTAGCAGAGATGAATCTCTTTAGCAAAGACGAAGTAGAAACAAAGGATATTATTGTTTCACTTTCAACAGATGAAAATACACAAACTGATAGTTCTTTAGCAAATGTAACACACAATCAATCAACTTCAGAAGAAGTCGCTGATTCCACTTTAGCAAAGACAGAAGAAGTCATTGATTCCACTTTAGCAAAGACAGAACAGCAATTTGATTTCGATGAGGACGACGATGACGTTACTTTCTATTTGGATGATGATGGTAATTTTAAAATGAATGGTGTTTTAAATAATTTAACATCTAATCATGCAACGAATGAAATTGAAAATGCTAAAACAAATCGTGACTATAAGGAAGAAATTGAGGAAGAAATTAAGGACGTTACAAATGTTCAACTTGGTGAGACAATGCAGGAAATCACAAAACAGGTTAGTATTCCTGCTACTGATTTACCAAAAATGCATTTAGAAAACTTAAACAAAGACAAGAAAAAATTTAAGAGTAGTGATTCTTACATTTCAAGGCTTTTTGGAGATTATAACAATGAGTAAAGATTTTTATAGTACGGTGTATGAAATGAATAATCATGCACTTTTACGAACTTCAGTTTATCATGAATTGGTATTTTATGGAACTGAAAGGGTTAATTCTTTTTTATTAGATATTGTAAAAAATAATAGAAAAGTTTTTATCTACGGAGATTACGATCCAGACGGTTTGTTTAGTGTCTTAACTGCACACGATTCTCTCATAGCTTTAGGATGTGATAATGTTGTTGTATATAGGTACAAAAAGAGAACTCACATGCTAGACGAATTGGCCGTAATAGAGTGCATACAAGCTATGCCAGATTATTGTATTATTTGTGACACTGGTTCTTCAGAACTGGATAAGCTGGAAACGATTGTTTCCTATGGTATTAAGGTAATAGTACTGGATCATCACAATACTATTTATGATTATCAGGACTTTAGCCAAGTCGGTAAAGATTACTATGCTGAGCAGGACTTTAGCCCAGTTGCTATAATTAATACAACAATAGAGAATCAAAAAGAAGGAAAAAAGGTTTATGAACTTTCCGCAGGGGCTTTAACCTTTTGTGTCTTTGACACATTTGCAAAGAGCATCAATAAAGATTTAAAATCACTTGCTGCTTACGCTACTGTCGCTCTTTATGCAGATAGCATGAATATGGGAAATGACATAAATCGTTCAATCTATTTCTTGGCACAAACATTTAACAGAGATGAGCTACCAACAAAAATACAAATGTTCATGCATGCTAATTCATACTTCTATTCAAGGTTTATTCAATTTCGATTAATACCTAAAATAAATTCAATCTTTAGAACAGAAAAGTTCGAATACATTAATGATTGCTTTTTTAACGAAAATATAGAAGCGGCCGACAAAGCACGATGCCTTGAGACAATTGAAGACATTTACACATCTAATCGAAACATGGTTTTAGCCGTAGCAGACACAATAGATTATGTTGAATTGAATAATTTTATTTTAGCAGACTTGAAAAGTGTTAGTGACTATTTCAAGATTTACGAAAATAAGTTGTATAACTATACAGGTTTGATTGCAAATAAATTGTCGGATAGGTGTGGTAAACCTGCAGTTGTTTATTGTCCAATGGTAAATTATTATAAAGGTTCTTTCAGAGATATTTCAGGTAGAAATTATCTACAAATCTTTAAACAGTTTTGTAGTGCAGGAGGGCATGGAGCTGCATTTGGTATTAAAATACCTTACTTGGAATTTGAATCTTTTTTACATAATTTTAAAAGATTAGACAGTGATTTCCCAATTGCAGAATTACAGAATAAACCAATTATCTTTGATTACAACTATGCTAAAGCAGATACAAAGTTATTAAGGGATATGGCATTGTACAATGAGTTTGCTGGACAAGACATTCCGTTGGTTTATTTAAGAAAAGTATTTTCTGTCAATATGACAGGAGGCAAAGCTAAATATTATTATTTATATAATTGGGATGGCTGCACTATACAGTCATCCTTTGCTCTTAATGTTGGTGATACTATTCTATTACAGCCAATAAGAAATAACTCATTAAGAGCAATAGCTATAAAAATGTAATAGAGTACACCGCTTTAGCCAAGTCAACGGCGAAGCGGTGTATTTGCATTTAACAGCTTTAGCCAAGTTAATGGCGAAGCGGTGTATTTTGCATTTAACAACAGAGAGTGCCTGCACTTTAATGATTTCAGAAAGAGGTGATAACTTGAAAATAATTTATGTTATTAGCCCTACCTTTTTAAAATCATTGTATAAAGAAGCTTTACATTATGATTTTAAATTGCAGGGTTATGGTAACGTAACAAATGCTTTAAAAGGTCTACTTAAAACTAATATCGATGACATTCTTGGGTTTGCTTATGTAAATACTAGATTACCTAGTAATACGCAACCTTTAGAGTTTTTTATAAAAACATGTGGTATGTTGTCAGAGTGTTATGATAGACCTAAAAAGTTTTTATTTGCATTACAGGATACAACAGGACTTGAAGATATCTTTAGCCAAGATTTTGGAAATCTGGAATTTTCATTTTTACCAGACACTGATGTTTATACAGATTTGGAAATTAATAGAGGTGTCTTTGGTTCTATCCTAAAGTACAACTATGACCCTTATAGATCGATTGTAGTTGGTAAGCAAAGTGAAAGTAAGTTAAAAAACGTTGAGGATGGTAGTATGACTAAATCAGATTTAGTTAAGCTTTTAGATGACTTCAACCGTCTAGAATACATACAACCAATTAATCCCTACTTTCTTAATGTTTTTGAATCCTTTCACATGATGGACAGTTTAAAAAGAACAATTGAAGATGATGAAATCTATCAGGATTATGAAGAGTACAATAAACTCTATGCCACGCTTAGAAGAGTTCATTTAAGTATTCAGTATGTACAAAATGATTTGAATAATAAGGCAGCTTTAGCAAAGATGAATTATCGGATTAAAGATAGTGCACCGTTAGCTAAGTCTTTACCATCATTAGAACTATACGAAAACTTATTAGACTCTATTAATGACACATTAGAAAAGACTAGCAATAATTTACCTGAACTAGATGCTAGTAGTTACACTTTAGCTAAGAGTATTATTTTTATTCTCAAAAAGGAACTCCTTAAAGTACATGATTTAATTTACACAGGAAGGAGTGAATAAAATTGATAAAATTAGAAAAAGATGATGAAAAGAGAGGTCAGACAAGAAATCTTGATGCATTATTAAATGTAAGGGATTTTGGATTACAAAAAGAAGTAGTTAAAATCTTTGAATCAAAGATTTATTCTGATAATACAGAATTAATTACAGATTTAGAGATTTATAAGTTTATGTCACGCAATGAAATACTGAAACATTTGAAGTTTGAGTTCCCAGAACTTATCTTTGAAAATGTGAAAAGTGTTAACCGCAAAGAAGAGTTCTTAACAATTGAAGGTCGTTATGGAATTCTACTTGACCACATTGACAGTAAGTCTGTAAAAGTTATAAAGAGTGTTTTCCAAACTTTAGACCAGACAAACCTTGAATTAGATTTAAAGCAGTTTAAAGAAATCGAAATTGTTAACATCACTGATGTTAATTTTAGAGAATTGTCTGAGTATGGGTACAGACCAAAATATGACCCTATGATTCTGTTTAAGAGAATTCTGATTGAGGTTATTAAATTAAATGGTACAGATTTACATTTTGGAGTTATTCACAGAAACATGAGAGCTGAGTATCCAATACAGTACAGGGTTAATGGAGATTTATATGATTTAGATTTATTCACTTTAGACAAGGAATTAAATCATTCAATTATCTCTACATTAGTCGAAACTAAGACCTCCGCAAATAGCTTAGACTTATCTCTTCCAGATGGAATTACAGCTAATAGCAGCGATATTCTTGATAATGGTAATGTTGAATTACGAATAGCTGCCAACAAAGTAAAAGATGGTTTACAGTGCGTAATCAGAATACAGGAGAAGAAGACTTTCTCTTACACAATTGATTCACTAGGCTTTAGCAAAGAAGCTCAGGATTTCTTAATGTGGTTAAGCAAGAAGAGAAGCGGAATCACATTAATCACAGGTGCTATCAGAACAGGTAAAAACACAACGGCATTTGCTTTAGCGAATGAAATGATTAAGTACCCTATTAAAATGATTGATTACTCTTCACCAATTGAAGTATTAATGCCCTTTAACCAAGTGGATTACTTAGCCGATGAAAACAATCTTTTAGCTTGTGTACGTTTAGCCAAGAAGCAGGACGTTAACGTTGCTTTCCTAAATGAGATTCCAAGCAAAGAGGTTGCTTTTGCGGTAAAAGATTTAGTTAATTCATCTATCCACGTTATTACAACAATACACATGGATAGAATCTGGCATTTACCATACAAACTGAATGAGTACTATGGAGATAGCTATAAAGATGTAATTAGTCAGATAAATGGAGTAATGAATCAAAAAATGTTTGATGTAATGTGTCCCAATTGTAGAGAAGTTTATCCAACGTCAAGCATTAGGGATTTAGCCAAGAAAGCATTTCTCGAAGAGAGAGGTCTTCAAAATGTTTGGGTTGCTAAAGGTTGTGAAAAATGCATAAGCACTGTAAAACATTCAGGACACAATAAAACTGGAAGTGTAATAGGTGCTAACCAACCTTACGTTGAATTTCTTCGTTTTGATGATAAGCTGAAAAGCCGTTTGCTTGCATGTGACCATGCTTGGCAGATGGAAGAGATAATTAAAGAAGTTGTTAGGGAAAATAAGAATACTTTAGAAGATACTATGTTTGATGGTATTCAAAGAGGTGTTCTTGATTATAACGCTCTTGATTATATTTTATAATGACCAAATTAAATAACCATAGAAGAGAGGTAGTGTGAAATGTTAGGTAGAAAACGTAAAGAAGCTGATGTTTTTGATGAACCAGACTTCGAAGAGCAGGCCTCCCGTATTCCTACGGAAGAACAAAAACAAAATAACAGACATAATGTTATGCTAAGTATGCTAAAAGGTACAATGCTTACTTACTCTTTAGCCGTAGATAGTTCCTATGAACTTATGCTGTGTAACTTACCAAACAAAGAAGATTTAGCACCGTTAATAAATTTAGATACGCGGCTGGACGGTTCTATTAATGAGAGACTTGTCAGTAAAGTAATAAAAAATGTTGAGGATTTACTTATGAATGAAGATGTACCTTTAGATTACATGGATCCGGAGATTGAGTCGTCTTACGCTTCAATTTCCAAAGACACCAACAGAGTGGAGGTGAACATACTGTGAAAAGTTTAGATAACGAGTCACATGTATTTGTATTAATGTTTTACTCCGCTTTAGCAAAGGAGGTGCACATCTCATGAGAAAATTAGGCATTGGAATTTTTGCAGTATCATTTTGTTTCACTTTAGTATTTGGTGTACCAAAAATGCAGGAAATGACTCATTTAAAAACAGAATGCTCTGAATTACGTAAAAGTAATAGTGAAAATCAAAGTGAGTTGGATAACATTCAAGAACAAATAGATGCTGAGAAAGACACCATCAACAGTATTAGAAAAACTAAAAGCAGTCCTTACGATTTAAAAGAAGTTAGTAAGAATTTACAAAAAATAAAAGGTGTAAAAATCGAATCCGTAGATGCTTACAACAGTAGTGACGAGAGTGGTAACGTTTTAGTTAAGACCTTCAAGAATCCAAAAGGTTTAGCCAAGTTAACGTCAGATGTTAATTTACTTGATTACAAACTTAAGATCGATGACGTTGATAAAACAGTTAGCACAATTAATGCTTTAAAGCTAAACGTCATCTCAATGAGTATCGATAAAGCTGGAAAGAAAATTGATTTATCAGTGAAATTCATAGGAGGTGATGAGTAATGAAAAAATTATATTTATTGCTTGATAATGAATTAAAACTGTGTATTACTGTGGATAGATGTATCATTCTTTACAAAGAGTATGAGTACACGGAATCCATTTTAGACCAGCTCTATTCAAAGATTGCTGCACACAATGTTGATGAAGCAATTGTTATCACAAAAGGAATTCTTAGCGAACAATTCTTTAATGAAAGCTACAAAGTGTTTAGCTTTAGCATCAGGGATTCAGAACATAATTGCTACGTTAGTAAATTCGATGTGAATAAAGTTGTTAATTTACTTAACACAGCTGGTGTTAATAATGTAAGAGTCTTAGACAAGTTTGGTTACTACGTCTCACTTAATAAGCAGGATTGCTGTATGATAGACACTTTAGGCAATGCTTACAGCGTAATCACCTTTAAAGATAAAATCAGGGACATTAGTTACAATAGTTATCAGAATCTTGAAAAAATCCTGATTAACTGTAATAAAAAGTTTGCTGTCAGTGATTTTATTGATATGACAACCTACTACGATGAACGTTATCTTAAATACTTTAAAAACGTAAATAAGATTCAGGAAGATCTTGAGAAATCAGTCAGGGATAATAATGAAAGTAGAGCCAAAAGTTTAATTATGGTGTTGGCTGCACTTTCAACATTTGCTTACTCTGAATTAAAGATTGCTCATTACTTTGAGCTTAATCAGGATAGAATTACACTGATAAACGCTAATCCAATACATAGTGAGGATGATTACGAGAATGATTACGAAGAAGACTTAATGAACGAAATTGAAGAGGAATCAGAGGACACTGAGGCTGCCGAAGCTTTAGCTAAGAATTCCGAAGAAGATAAAGAAAGTAATTCAAAAGAGATTCTTGAGAAGGCTAATCAAACTCCTAAGAAAAAGAAACAACCGAAGAAGCCTAAAGAAGAAAAGAAGAAGAAAAAGAAAGAGAAGAGAGAAAAGAAGGCTGCAAACAAAGTCACAACAGCTGTAAACGTAATAGGAATAGCATTAGCGATAGGAATGCTTGGTTCAACTGCATACAGCACACAGTCTGTTACAAAATACACACAGCAGATTGGAGCACTTAGCTCACAGAATGAAGAAATCCTTGACCAGATTGATACTTCTAATGCAGTTTTATCAGATTATCAGGGATTCACAAATAACTTAAATACTTCTGCTACATACGCTAAGATGTACAACACTTTAGCCAAGACACCATACGGAAAAGATGTTAAAAACGTTTCTTACGAAGATGGTGTAATGAAAGCCGAATTGTATGTTAAGAAAAAACAAGAAAAGAAAAAATCAAATCCTAAAGATCTTATTACAAAACAGCTTAAGAAAGATTTAGGCAAGTCATTTGAAGTTCAGCAATTAACTGAAGAAAAAAGTGACAAAGGTGGTTACTTACTTTACAGCATCAATTTAGCAAATAAATGATGAAAGGAGATTAGTATGCGTTTAGGTAGTTTTTGGGGCATTACAGCACCTATGCTTGTAATTGCAACCAAACAGAATGGAATGGAAAGTATTCTTCCAATGCTGAATGCTGTTAGTACTAATAAAGAAATTATTACTGACTTAAAAGCAGAATTAATTTATTTATTACGTGCTGTAGATAAAATTCCAAAAAAGTACTTTCCTCCTGATAATTTCCCTACAATTGAAAACTTTGACAAAAGCATTCGGTATGCTAATGGAAAACTTTATGCAGAAGGAGTTGACGAGCAAGACTTCTACATGAGCTTGGCAACAGGATGCGTTATTTATTTATTAAAGAAACATAATAAATCTGGAACTGATTTTAATCTTGAAATTAAACCAGTCTCAGGAATTGAAGACCCTGTTTGTATTAATAATAGATTAGTAGTAATTAATAAAATAAAAGAAATCATTAAAGATGAGGATTTCTATCTTTCAAATCTAACTAAGATTTATAGAAAAGTTAGTAAAGAATTGATGACTGGTGCAGGAGGGTGCGACTACAAGGCTTTAGCCAAGTCATTCCTACTAAATGAGAAAGTTCCAGAAAATCTTATTGTAAATGGAAATTCAGTAAGCTTTAGCCAAGAAGAGCTTAAAGTGATTGAATTCTTTGTCTCCTCTAAGGAAACAATTCTTGAATTGCTTTCGCATTTGAAGGTAAAAGAGATTACCGAAAATAGAGTTTTTGGTAAAACTTTTCGTGAATTAATGATGCGTAAACCAACATCGTTGTATTGGGCAACGCAAGAACGTTTTGATATTATTAAATCCAAAAATAATGAAAGTTTTTTAACAAGTCTTCTTAAAGAAATGAGAATAGATTTAAAGCAATTTGAGAACTCTTTAAAGACAGAAGTGATTTCTAAAAAGCAGTATAAATCCGGAAATCTTTCTTTGTCCAATAAAATTTATCTTGAAAGAATCAATAGCTTTAGCCAAGAGAAAAAACAATTTTTCCTTGAAATCTATTCTTTAGGTTTTGTAAAGCCAGATGATTTGGTTGATGAGACTTTTAACTTACTTTCTAACATTTACGACGTGGTAGATTGCATTGGAATACTTGGACTAAATAAAATCTTTAATTTAAACTACACTAGATCTGAGTGGGAGAAATTTATTAAATCTCTTAATCAAATTGGAATTTGTGGTATTAATTTATTCTCAATGAACTTATTTAAAGATTCAATTGGAAACATGACTTTTATTTCAAATTATTACATCGTAAAAACTGATGAAGAGATTTTAGAGTTTAAAAATGTTCTTGATAACATTAAAGACTTAGTTAGTACCATTAAACCAATAGGTACTATTTTAGAGGACTGATATTTATAAGTTAATATCACAATAGAAATGGTAGGTTTCAACGCCTATCATTTTCTTTATTAAAAAACAGGAGGTAAAAAATGTTTAATAAGTTAGTAATCATTGATGCTTCTGCCTGCGTCTATACAGGAATGTGCTCAAAACGTCATAAAGACAAAAGTTACTATGGGTATCCTGTAGGTGGGCTACATTATTTATTTCGGTATGTTACCACAGCTTTAGCCCAGACTTCCCATGTCATAGTCGCTTTTGATTCCAGATCATTTAGAAAAGATTTATTAGATGGGTACAAGGCAGGCAGAAAGCATGATAAGAGAGTACAGTCACAGCTAGAAATGGCATACGAAATGTTACAGAGAGCAAACGTTGCTTGCTACAAGTACGATGGCTATGAAGCAGATGATATTATTGCATGGGCAGTACAGCAAAATGTTAATAATTTCCTCGAAATTGAGATGTGCGGAAATGACCATGACTTGCTACATAATGTACAACGTAATGTAGTATTTAAAAGTATTAGTTCTAATACAACAAGCGTATACATGATTAATTTCGAAAAAGCTATTGAAAAAGGAGTAACAATTTACTTCAATACCATCTCTGCATACAAAGTTTTTTGTGGATGTACCTCTGATAAGATACCATCGTTAACCTTACAGTGTGGTCTTAAAGGAAAGCAAATCTATGACAAGTACATAGAATTCTTAAGAAAACAGGAAATAAGTTTTGATTACAATATTATCACAAATAGTAAACTAGTAAATATTTTCGCTGCAATGTCAGGATTATTCACCGATGAAGAAAGATTAGATGTCTTTAACCGAGTAAAACTTGTATACCCTGCGGAGTGTCCAGAAGGTGTTACTATCACCGGCACATGTCTAAAAGAAATTAATGCGAATGAAATGTGCTACATGCTTACATTATTTAATGACTATGAATCTCTTAGGTGCTTGAAGTATAGTAAATTAACTTTAGCCCAGGACGATATTAATTTATTGCGTAAGGCTTCCAAAGATTTACTAACTGGTGCTTTTGAGGTTGATAGGAGTCAGGAATGTAGTATCAATAGCATGGATGTTTTTGAAGAGGATTTATTCCTACGTGATGTTTAATGGAGCTTTAGCAAAGGAGATTAGTAAATAGCTTTAGCAAAGGAGATTTAACATGGATGAAATGAAATTGTTAAAATTTGAAAAAATGAATCAATTAATAGTAATCTCCGCAAAAGGAGATAATTCAATTTACCAAGAGAAGTTTAAGGTAAAAGCAAACAATCTCACAATCAATTTCATTGAGTATGTTAAAAGTCAGTTGCACAGTAATGTTGTGACTGACTTTTTTGGTCGCAATATTTTTGCGTATTTAAATACTTACAAATTTTTAAAAGGTGAGATTTTTTTAGAGGATGAAGCAATAAAAGTACTAAATTACTTCTATGAAGATATTGCGAACTTTCTGATTAAAAATCCTCTAAATATGAAACTTTGTGTAACACTCAATCCAGAAGGTGAGACTGATTTAAAGTTTTTGCTTGGTAACATTAGTGAGTACAAGGACTTTAGCCAAGTGAAAAACTTTCTAGAAAGTTTACTTAATGCCAAAACAGATCTCGAATTATTTCAGATAATTCAGAGCAGTGAGTACTCTTTCATACTTGATTACGTATTGAGTATGGATGATATAAAAAATAAGATAAATAGCTGGATTTTAGCTACAGCAATTTTATCCTATTTAGCACAAGGAGTAACTATAGACAATTTAATAGAATTTCATGGAGGAAACTATGCGTAAAAAGGTAAGAAAAGGCTGTGCCAATGTTATTGCAAATGCAGTAAGACAAATAGCCTTAACATCGTTGGATTCTTTGAGACCTGTAGCAATTAGAGTTGGAAATCACTGTGATGTGATTTCAGCAGGCGATAGTGTTCTCGAAGACATGGTACAAATCATAACAAATCTTAACTCTCTTAATTTTGTCAGCAAGTCAGCCGGCGAGATTGTAGAGTTTAGAACAGTAGTTAAAGAAACCCTAAAGGCTTCCGATTTGAAGGGAAATTCCTTCGAAGCTGTTCTTCCTGGAGAAAAAGATGTTGAAATACTTCACGTACTCAATGACGAGATTGAAGTTGTTGTGTATTTCAGGAACACGTGTGGCGTTGGTACAAAAGATGATAATCTCTACGCTTTAGCCAAGGCAGGCGTAGACACCGATAAGCTAGTCGTAGTAAACAGTAGACACACTGATATTTCAAAATTCGCATACACAATTTCAGAAGACACTGATGAATTAACAGATGTGATTGATTTTCAGATTGAGTCTAAAATTTCAAATTCTTTAGAATTTAATGAGGAAATTCTAAAGTCTAGTGCGAAAATTATTCGTGATATTCTATCAGAATTTTAATTTTAATTTCGATTGTTACACCAAAAACAATTTGGTGTTGCATTATAAATTTTTAAAGAAAGGAGATGGAGAGAGTGACTACTTTACACGATCTCATACAGATTGGAGCATTAAAATCTGCTCTACAATCTATTTCCCTAGACAGTTATCCAGGACGTGTGGCAAGTCAAACAGAGTTCAAAGCAATGAACGAGGATGAAAAACGTAGTTTTAAAGGACTCGTTGTGATTGACGGTGCTCAGTGGTATGCAACAGTTCGTGGAGCTGATCCCACTTTAGCCAAGAAAATCTATTCAGGTGATGGTGGACTTCATGTGGGAGTTTGGAATAGGGAAGCTAAAAAATACTTTCTTACTGAAATCATCGATGGAAAAATTTGTACTGTCGAAAAGATTTCAACGCAACCAGATACTAGTACAGGAGCAAAAACTCCAGAAGAAAACAAAGTAAAGGAGAATAGTACTATGGCAGAAACTAACATGAGCTTATTAGATGAGTTCGGAGAAAACGCATTAAAAGACATTAAAAATGAATCAAAACCAGCAGTATCACCCGTAGAAGTTGCAGCAGATGCAAAAGAGAAAACAGAAGCTCAGAAAAACAGAGAAGCTAAAGAGAAGGAAATTGCAGAAATCAAAACAAAAGTTTCCGGACAGGAATTAGCTGACCGTTCTTCTGTAATCAGTAAGAACCAGAAACTTGGTAGATTAATTGCATACGTTACAAAAACAGATTCTACAGTTAAAGTATCTAAAAAGCAGGTAGTTAAAATGCTTCAGGGTAAACCAGCTCTGAAAGCAGATGCACCAGAAACTATCAAAGCAGAACATGATGCAGGTAAGAAAGTTCCTACTAAGTATTTTCAGAAACGTACAAGTGCGTGCTTAAGAAATACAAATCCTGGTTCTGTAATTGGAACAGTAATCGCTACACCTATCGGAGGCTGCTTCGATCTTAATGACCTTTCTAATCCAGAAAAGAGATACGAATTTGATGAGAAGCACACTGACTTACAGTACAAATACCATCCAATCGAAGAGACATACATTGTTCTTAGTGCATGGTATGACGGTAAGATTAAAGAAGATGAAGTTAACATGGGTGCAAATGCAACAACAGTACAGCTTGTTAACACAGTCGTAGCAGCTAGAAAAAATGAAGAAACTTCTAAACCTAAAGTAAGAGCAAAATTAGTTCAGAACAAAGATGTGAGAAAATCTTTACTGATTCCTGGAAACTATTTCCCAGCAAAGGTTTACGAAACAATCACATACCAGAACCTTTCTGCAAAAGATGCAGCTGAGCTTAACTACAACTTTGAATCCATGCTTAAGAACGATGATGATGGTTCCATTTTAGCACAGCTTAATGAATCCAGCACAAACAACATTGTTCGTACAGCAACAGGAGTTACATCTGATGTATTTGCTGAAGGAAAATCTGCAGGACCAGCAACATTCGGAGAAATTCCAACATACTATGATAAGACAAAGAATCTTACAGAAGTTAAAATTGCTAAGAGAGATAAGAAAGCTAGTAAAGGAAAATCCGGTGTATTCACATACCCATTCATCTACCACAAACTTGATGATCGTGAGCAGGGACCTTTTGCTATTCCAGAATTCAAGAAAGTATTTGACAGCTTCCACATTGATGAGGATAAGTTTATCTCAGCCGTAGATAAATCTACAAAAACAACTCGTACCAGCTCTTCCAAGGTTACACTGTCTAACGATGATTTCCTGAGAGCAGCACTGCTTGGTGGTGACATCATTCAGGGAGTTGGTTCACCAATTTCTAAAATTCAGGAGAACTTATTAGACATTTTTAACTAATCAAAGCAGCAAGAAAAAATTCTTCAAAATCGACTAATCAAAGGGTATCACTCTCAAGTAGGGTGATACCCTTTTTTCATTTTGTGGGTGTTCTTTTGAAATCCACTTTAGCCAAGATAGCTCTAACATGAAGTCGCTTTGGTTAAAATACTAAGAGCTTTAGCCAAGATTTACTAGCTTTAGCCAAAAATATTATTAATTTAAGGTTACAACACCTTTTACAACACTTTAATAAAGAAATTAAAACATCCAGTGATTTAACTAAGATTTTTTAAATTTCACTTATAAAATCTTAGTAAAAATTCAACAAGAATTGATTGACTAATAATTAATCAATACTTTTTAGAGACAATGTAAAAAGAACAAGAAAGGAGTTAATTCAGTGAGAATTTATACATTTGACCAACTAATTGGTAATCAACACTGTATTAGTATTTTAAAAACTTGTATTACACAAGGGACATTGCCACATTTTACGATATTTCATGGCATTGGTGGTACAGGTAAATCTACATGTGCTGAAATCACAGCTTTAGCCATGACTTGCCAGCACACAATGAATGGTTCTCCATGCTTAGAGTGTACATCCTGCAAAAGTAATTTAGATGCCATAAAAAGCGGCACTAAATCTTCAACAGTGGCCAAAATCAATTTAGGCAGGGAAAACACAAAAACAGATGTTGATAGAATGATTAAAGAAATCTTCACATTACAGTCTTCAGAAAGAAATTGTGTGTACATCTTAGAAGAGGCGCATGCATTGTCTACAGCTTTACAAACTTCTTTGTTAGAGGAAATAGACAGGTTAGATAGCAAGACTTACATTATCCTGTGTACAACTAAATTAAATGATTTAATTCCGGAATTAAGAAGTCGTGCTGTACTTTTTCAATTTAAAAGATTAACTGACAAAGAGTCAAGATTACTTTTAGATAAGTATTTGCAGGATAACAGAATTTCGATGGAAGAAGAAGCTAAATTAGCAATACTTAATTACACTAAGGGAATTCCACGTGAAATAGTAACTTCAACTGAGTTTTTAAGCAGGAACACTAAAACATTAGAGGAATTGCTCGATCACATTCAACAGATTAATGATACTGTTTACTTCGAACTTTTCCAAGTTTTAGCAACAGGTACAATCTATGATTTAAATTGTTATCTAAAGGAAGAAGTCGATAAATACGATATCAGAAATTTCATTAATGGTCTAAAAGAGTTTTACATTAATATGTTCTTTCAGATTGAGGGAAATGTGGACACTTTAGCCCAGACCTCTAACGTAATGGAGTTTACATCTGTTAGTGAAATTCTGAAAAAAGTAGATCGCTTTAGCCTAGGAAACTTAATTAACAAGTTACCGAGCAATGCAAAGCGTGTTGACCTTTCTTTCTTTTTAATTAATCTCTATCAATACTTTCATAATAAGAAAACTTCTGACATTGTGAGAGAAAAGAAGCAATCAGTGATAACACAGAAAAGTATTGCAGCAGTTTCTGCTAATGAAGTAGAGAAATCCTCAGAAGGATTAAGTTCTCTGCATGCATTCTCAACAGGCAATACAAAATATAAATTTGGAGGTGGCAATAAAAATTAATTTAAAACTAAATTAAAGAGTTTACGTAAAGAATTAATTGTTTACATTGAAGATTCACTTGGAGGTGATAACAATTAGAGTCAAAGTAAGAAGCATTGTAGATACAGATAAGCAAGTAAACTTAAATGAGTTAAAACCAGTAGATAAAGTAATTGCAGGATTTGTATCTCAATGGCACCAAACAAAGTTCTATAAAAATATGGTGAAAAGAGAGTCTGAACAAGAGTTCGCCAGGATTACAAAAATGGATGAACAACTAAGTGAGACTATCCTAGCATTCACGCATGCTGAACTTAATAAGAATGCATCTTTAGCAAAGCACGACACTAAGTGTGTTGAAATCGTTTTAGCCATCGATGCTAAATACAAAGAAAGCTTAGGCAGAGTGATGCAGCGTAAAGATTTCATTTCATACAATTTAGAACTAATAGAAGAAAATAGTGACATGCGGAAAGCATTCAATAACATGCCAATCCCATTAAAAATTACAAAGAAAGTTGTTGGGGGTGATGATTAAAAATGCTTGATGTTAAAAGAAAGATTTTGACTGGAGCAGTAGTGGCATTAAGTGTTGTCAGCTTTAGCCCAGAACTCCCCAGCTTAAGCTGCTTTAGCCAAGCAGTACCCAAAACGGTATACGCAGCTACGTCTGGATCGGCTTCAGACATTATAAGCGAAATAACAGGCAATGGCAACAAAGGTGATAAAAGTGATTCACCTTTAGATAAAGATAACGAAGACACAAAATATAGGTCTGTAACTGGTATTCATTTGATTAACAATTTGTGTCAGAATTCTGATTACAAATTAACAAAAGATAAGTACAATAAGATTAAAAGTAAAATTAATCCAAGCAGTAAAACTGTGGAGGATTACAATACTGAAGACACCAGGCAAAACTTAATTGATACTGATTCAACAACGTCATACTTGATTAGTAATAACATCATTTCAAGATTCGAGAACTTTAGATACAAGAATGGTAAAATTAACTTTAGTACAGATCCTTTAGTTATGCCATCAGACACTAACTACACTTCAAAGATTTACAGGAAATCTGACCTGTATGTAGCCTTGTACAAGGCTGTTTATGGTGTAATAGATTCAAAGCCTGTTGTCTTTAATTTACCATCCATGAGAAAAGTTAATGGAAGTAATAGTGTTGTTTCCGATGTTGTTAATTACAAAGGCAAAGAAGGTACTGCTTCTTTTGCAGAGGGTGACTACTGGGCATACGTATCCCCTAATGTCTATGAGCAGTATTTAGCAAAGTTGCTTGACAAAGGTTTGATAGATGAATCCGAATTAATTCAAGATAATAACCACACTTTTGTATCAGAATACAGAAAGCTCTCAAAGAAATCAGTCAAACCGGCATGGTACAATGATGGAACTGTAGCCTACGCTGGTAAGAATAACAAGGCTTTAGGCAAGTCATTCACCTACAATAGTAAGTGTAAGCTCAAACATAAGAAGTACAATTACTTTGTAGACGAACAAATCGATGAGATGGAAGCACTCTCAATCATTGAGGACTTTATGCGGCTTACTGAGAAAAACATGACAAAGACAGAAGCAAACATAATTACATACAAGTATGGAGCCAATGCTCTGTCCGGCTTAGCCGAGAAAGACACTGACACAGTATCATTCTTAGTTGCTAAAGGTGTTCTTAATTTTGAAGACGAAGACTTCCCTAACTATTACTCCACCTTTAGCACCGATTCTGCTTACGACTTAATTTACCGATTTGCTAACAAAGATGCTCGTTATGACTTTAGCAAAGTCGCATTGACTGATGAAGAGTCATTTTGGGCAAAGAAAGGTTTTTCACAAAATACGTTAAGTGTCATTAGGACTACAACTGTCCCAACCGTAGAAACTGTGGAGTCTGGAATTACCTACAAAGACATTGTAGAGTCAAACAATCCTGATGAAGATACTACAGATTTAGAAGAGAACGATGGTTGGAAAACTATTGGTAAGATAAAGCAGCGGTTAGAAGCTGCACTAGGCAGCTTTAGCCCAGTTAAATCTGCATACGCTTTGAAAGCCACTACTTACAACAATTACAAAGTTGTAAAGCTCTTTGATAACAAAATGAAGTACACCTACAATGATGTAGCTTTAGAACAGTTAAGTGAATCGTCACCAGATGTAGAAAAGATTGAGAAAACTAATGACTACACTAGAATTACTTTTGTTGTAAAAGCAAGGAGTAGTGAAGATGCTGTTTCTGCAGTTGATGGAAAAATTTCATGTGAATTAAGTACGGAAGGTACAGAGGTTCCATGTTTTACTTCTATTGAAAATTCAAATGGTAAGGTAACTAACATGATTTCTCAGAAAAGTATTGAACAACTTTTCCCAGAAATTTCAGTTGTGCATGATAAATTATTAGAAAACACTAACACTGGCTGTGAAGCAATGTTAATGGGAGATTCAGGATACGCAATTGTTGGTACTAAAGTGATTGTCAGTGATGATTTAATTGTACACGATGCAGGAGATGATGTTTACTACAATCTTGAGATTATTACCAGTTTACTTACTAACGCATACTTAAAAGAATTAGATAAGAAGATTGGTAATCAGATTACAAGTTTATACATCTCAGACTCAAGTCTTAATGAGAGCAGATACAAGGTGTACTCTGACAGTACTTTACTTAACAAAACTGATGTAATTCAGTTAAAAGTAAAAAATAACAGTGGTGCCGAAAAGAGTACAAAGTTTTTTAACATGGATTCAATGTGTAGAGGAATGAATACTGCTTCAAGAGTATTTAAACTAAAAGACTCACAAGGAAGAGATGCAAGCGTTACAGTAATTGTTGATTTAGATTTTGTTGTACCATCAAGTACAGCTTTTGCTGATGGTAAACTATCAACCAATCTTCTTAATGGACCACTTACAGCAAATAACATTGCAGCATCGTACTTCAATAGACCTTCTGACTCTGAACCAGACTTACAAAACTGGTGGGATTCTAATATTGGTTGTTCTAACGCATTGTACAATTTCTTGTATGGTACAAATGGTATTGTTTACGTTGAGAGTGGATACTTGGCACCAAGCATGACAATTCTAAAAAGCTCAGATGCTATTACTGATAAACAGGTTTCACAGATTTTCAAAAACTTTAGATTGTATGACATTAATGGAATTTCTTACAAGAAATTCTTCGGTAACGATTTAGACAAGTTTTGGGAGTTTTACTTCGATGCTAATGCGAACACTGGACTTACAAATCTGTCAAAAACTTTAGCCAAGGATTCTCGTAAATTCCAACAAATTGTAGGAACAAGCTCAACATCAGGTATTAATTACCAAGGTAAGTTTTTCATTACAAATGCTAATACAATTTATAGAAGTCTTGACAATGCAGATGATGTAGTTACAAAAAATCTCAAAATTGACCATAGTAGTAAACGAATTGATTTAACTACAAAGACTACAAGTGATAGCACAACACAACCTTCGGTTGGAGATAAAATTCAATACGAGTATTCAGATGGTAATAAGAATAAAAAGACAACAACCTGGACTTACTGCGGTATTAAAGATGGGTATTATGTATTGATGCCAGATATTAATTTAATGAAGAACGCTTCGTCCACCTGGAAGAAAGGTTCTCCTGTTTTACAAACAGCTGGTGGAAGTGCATACACAATAAGTTCTTTAGCCACGGACAATACAATTCAGTATTACCTTAAGCAGTTTTACAAAGTTGGTTTTCCTGACATTTGGGACAAAATAGATGTTTCTGGATACACAACTAAAACAGCTTCCAGTAAGCTATGGAAAGTTAATGCTAGTATGTTTGGCGACAATGGCTTTAGCCAAGGAAGAGACCAACAGTACTATCTTAGCGGTGGAAAGGTTTACTCTAGGCAGATAGTTTCTAAGGATGGCAAAAGGGTTAATACTTTAGCCGAGGTGTCACATCCTAGCGATGATATGAACGTAGCGGCAGTTCCTATTGCGTATATTCCAACTGGTGATATTTCAGTTACGACTTCAAGTTCAGGTAATAATATTGTTTTTAAGGCTAATGCCGGTTACAAAGGAACAGCACTTCATTATGGTAATGTTTTCTTAAAAAATATTAATCAAAGCGTAATTGATTACTCTGTGTACAAAAGCATGAAGACAAAGAAAATCAATGAATTGAATGATAATGATACCATTTACATTGGTACAACTTTGTTTTGTAAAAAAGGTGAGTACTTTGTATCATCACCTATTACAAGCGATGAATTGGTAGCAATAGCTAAGGATGCTGGAACTACATCCATCAAAGGACAAGCCGTAGGTATTTTTATGGGATTAAAAGTCCGAGTTGATGGAGCAGAAAGAAATCTCAGTGACTATGTTATAGACGCCGATACCGGAACACTGTTTAATGAAGGAAATGGTGAAAATGGAATTGTCTATAAGCAGGGCGGTACTGTAAAAGTTTGGAAAGATAATACTGCACAGGGAACAGAAATTGCTGCCAAACAAATTTGCATTAAAGTAAAATTCGATGACAATTTGTTATGTAGACCAATTAATGATAAAGGTAACGCATACACATTACTATATGCTAACACATACCTTGGTTCCGAGTCTCTTGGTAACTTACCATTCCTTAGTGAGAAATTAGACTATGACAGATTTAGCAACGTAAATGCTACATTAAGTATGTCTAAGTTTAATCTTTCTGAGTTTGCAAAGGTTGCCAAAAAGGAATTCCTTAAGAGATTTAGAGATAGATTTTTCGATGATTCTCGTGGATTGATTTATAATATCATAATTGCTTTAGCCTCGTACTTAACAGTAATTAGCTGGTTAGTATACGGTATTCTGCGTTATGGAATTGGTAGACACTTGTTAGAGATGATAGCAAATCCTACAAGAATGCAATCTTTTAGAGGAATCGATTTAATCAAAGTCTTTACTCTTGGAATTTACAACTTGGACACAGAGCCTACTTTAGCAAGGTTCTTCACAACGTCACTCATTAACGTAGCAATAATTTATGTGGTAATGTTTGTACTACCGCATTAGGAGGTTGAGCACTTTGAATTTAGAAGTTGTTAATTTAGAATTAGAAAGACAGAAACGAGACACAGCCATAATCCTAGAACTACTTCTAATTGCAATGTGTGCTTACTTAGTATTAAATACTATTCATTTAGCTTTAGCAGATAACCTATTAGATTTGTTTGATTCCTACGCTTTCCGCGGAAGTTTGAAAACTATCGATAAGTTTAACTGGGTTGGTAAACTCATGAGCTACATCATTTCAGTGTTCAGCATGATTGGACTTTTCTTAGTTTGCTATCAAAGATTGATTTCATTGCTGTATTTAGCAGGGCGTAATACCTTTGATACGGTTCATGAAATCAAAAGTAGCCTTAGCGGTGGTAGCGGAAGAGATGCTTTTGGTATTCGCTCAATGTTTACTAATGCTATGCAAGGTGGAGGACAGTATGGAACTGGTCTTGATGCTATTGTAGGTTTTCTTTTAAGTTTACTTCCAGACGTTAAAAAGTACTCTGACTATAATCCGGAAAGAATGGCTTTTAATGTGCAGGAAGATGACAGTTGTACAACCTACATGTTAAAAACAGCAATCCCGACAATCATGATGATTTTCTTCTTTGCTATGGGTTACAATGGAACTCTTTGGCAAGGATACGGAGTTATCGTTGATGCAATGGGAACTGCTGCAGATCAGTTAGTTTCTACAGATCTTAATTCAATTGTTAGTACTGCAATGAACACAGGTAAAGCTTATAAGTTCTCATGGGATGCCAGTGACAGTGACTATGGTGATTTTATGCAAGATATGGTCAAAGCTGTCTACAAGCAGGCACTCAAGAATGGTAGGGACTACACAAGCGATACTCAGCAGTCAGTCGGAAGTTATGTTGATAGCATTTTCCTCACAGGTAAAGGTTACAATAAAAGTGATATGAAACTTTACAAGGGTTCAACGAATAAGACAATTTCTATCGGTAAGGGTAAAGGTTCTATTTTCACGGATGCTGACACGTTAGCAAAGGCAATTGGAAACACCACAGGTTTCAAGGGCGAGGACGATGCTAAGAACTTAACATACACTGTAATCTCCAACAGTACTAAAGATAGCTACAAGATCTCCAATGCAGTCGAACTGGTAATCTCTGCATACGACGTTGGATTAAATTCCTCCGCTAATGGTAACTACATTCATGTCACCATCAGTAGAAAGAAGAATTCCGACGAGACGATGTATTGGCACAAAGCTGACGATGGAGCAAAACCAACTAAGAATGGAACATCTAGTGGAAAATCAAATTCTAGTACAAGCAAAAAGAATAGTGGAAAACAGTAGCAATGCAGTAGCAATGCTTTAGCAAAGGTAATGTAAGACACAGCTTTAGTCAAGTAATGCTAGGCATTACTTTAGCCAAGTTTTGTTACTACAATAATTTCAGGGGTTAATAGTGTAAAAGCTATTAACCCCTTTTAGGTTGTTAATCAATTTTAATTGAGTGATAACCTTGTGTTATACAGATTAATGAATTGGCGTAAAAGGAGGTAAAATGCGACAATTCAAAAAATTAATTGTATTCAGTTTAGTTTTAATTTTGACTGCGAGTTCTGTAATTTCTTCATACAGCATACCGGTTAGAGCAGATACTAGAACCGTGGAAGATCAACGTCAAAGTATTTTAAATCGTTGTGTAGAATTGGAAAATCAATACACAACGAAAGCTATAAGTGAATACACATTGTTATACAATCTCCGTATTATTACTGAGATTGGAATGTATTCAAAACTGATAGAGAAAGAGACTTCTCTAAACTTTAGCACAGCTGAAAAAACTTACTACTGTGAGAAGTACAAAACTTTAGTAGAACAGTTTAATAAGATGTACTCATTAGAGTCCTCTAAGTACGATTGCTTAACTCTATCAGAACAGAACTTTAATTATGAGAATGTGAAAGAAAATCTCATTAATGTAATTCCTTCCTATTTAGACAAGGAACTCGGAGCAATCCAAAAAGATTACGATAATGCCACAGATAATACTGATAAAGAAAAGATTCTTAAAAAGAATACAGTTACTTTGTCAAATTTGTACAAAATCATAATCACTTATCAGGATGTTCAAAGGGATCTTACATCTTTAACACCGTTAAAAGCTGATGATACCAGTAAGACTTTTTCTATTGTAGAAGGCGAGAAAAACAATGAAACTGCAAAGAAAAAGATTAATAAGTTAATAACGACTTATTCTAAAATTCTTACTGTAGGTAAAGAAGCTTACGAAGAAACATTAAAATCTGTTGATTTAAATGTTAGTGATACTAAGGATTACATTACTGAACTCTGTGATGCTGAGATGTATCATGGACAGATTGTGTCAAAGGAGTCTTATGCTTTGAAAGGAGCTTACTTTGCTATTTTGGCCGCATCTGGTACTTACTTGCCATTACAAAGTTATGCAGGTAATGATACTTTTACAAAATCATTAATTAAATTAACCAAAAACGAAACAACTGCCAAAAATCTTGTTAATTTGTATAACAACACAAAAGACTATAGAAAACCTCTTTACAAGCGAAGCATTGACTCCAATGGTAACCCAACAGGCACAGCAAAACTTCTTACCGTAAGCGAATTCTTCAAAGATATTGAAGAAGGTAACTCAGGAGCTTTAGTAGCAATTCAGGGTAAGTTCCGCTTTAGCACAGAAGGAAATGCTTGGGTGTACTACAAAGACGATTTAGCCGATACAGTTACACAGGAGGTTCAAGAGTCCTTTAACACAGATGATAATACAGATACGGAAGGTGATGAAGTAAATAAATCTAAAGATACAGGTGATACAACAACATTAGATTCTTTAGAGAAAGATTACAAAAATGGTGAAAAGAAAGAAATTAAAGTAGATGACTACAATGACCAAGGTACATTTAATAAACTTTTAATTGATGTAATAGAAACACATGAAGATTACTTATCGGCTAAAAAGTTAAAAGCAAATAAGTCAGTTCTTAATCCAATCAAAGGACGTTTTGAGCAGGATTGTGCAGATCTTAAAAAGATGGCTGGCATGACCAATTTCAATAATCCAGCTATCACAACAACGACTGGAACCATTTTAGCCACGGTGCTTAACATTAAGTACAAAGAAGTTACTTTAGACACAGCAATTAATAATCTTCAGCTTGCTACCGACGCTTACAAAGCTTTCAAGGGACAGAGTGGCAGAACCTGCTATGAAGAAGCAAAAACCTACTTAACTGAAAAACCAATCCCTACTTACATCAGTGGATTAAGTAAGCTTTACGGTAATAATGGAGTAACTAAAAGCAATGCTAAAGCTTACACTAAAAAGGCTATTAGTAAAGGAAACAACAAAGGCATTTTCATTTACACAGGTGACATTACTAAAAACTGTATCACTTTAACCAAGGACTTTAAAGAAAGCAAGATTAAAGGATACACAAGAAATAAAGAAGCAAGCTACGCCGGTGTTGGAACTAAGTATAACTACATTATAGCAGAGTATAAAGCTAATGGTTACTACTATCCATCAAACACAAAGAAGAAAGAACAAAATGTAATATTAACAAAATACGACTTCTCTAAAGGCGAGAAGACAAAAGCTAGCAACGACAAGATTTTAGAAGCTTTAGCCAAGAACTTCCAACCATTGGAGGTTTACGCTGCTAAAGCAAATCAAAATAATAACGCAACTAGCACAACTAACAAGAATAATAACAATAATAATCAAATTGAAAACGTCAAAAATAAAGTTAATGATGCTGTAAAAAATGCTAAAAATAAGACAACAGAGACTTCTGGTAATACAAACACAGATGCGAATTCTAACAGTGATGGAGACACTGATTCTAACAATGCCAACAATGATTCTAACAATGCTAGCAATGACACTAGTACAGAATCAAGTACAACAGCAGCAACAACTACAACCACAACTCCAGCTGTAGAAAGCACGCAGGAAAAGAAATATAATTTAGACACAGCCACCTATTCATATGATGAAGTGACTGATGAAAATATTATGACGCAACCTGTTTTATTCTACGGCACAGATTATGAGCGAGCAGTTGATAACACAACATCAATGCTGCTTAGAAACATTCTTAAGAATGCAAGTGCATTAAGCATCATAAAGAGCAAGTCATCTAGATTTTTGTATATGAATTGCTACGGAGATATCGTTACTGATGATAACTTGGTAATTTTGCCAGGAGCAGCCAATCCTTTATTGTACAGTGACAATGCTAATTATAATCCATATACAGCAGCTTGGATGAATAATTATCCATCCAATATCACAAATAGTGAAAACTTACAATTCACTTCAAAGAATGATGTTGGTAAATATTTAGCCATGGCTAATACGATGGATGAAGATTACACCGATGCTGATGTAAGTGCTTATTTAATTAATGGTGATGACAGTGTTGATGAAACAAGCGAGATCGCTTTAGCCAAGCTCCAACGAGAGTTTTATGCGAACAGTGTTGACAGCTTAGATATTTTATCCACTGGACGTTATGCAATAGGTTCTTACCAAAATTGGAAGAATTCCGATTTGTATAATTGGAGTTCTATTGTAATGAAAAAGACACCATTGGTTGACGATAAGATAATCTTTCCGTATGTACCTAAAGATGATACTGATGGTTCGGTTGGTGCATCCATCGCTAGTAATTTATATACTTACTATACAAGAGATGCCAGCGAGAGTGGTAGTACATCTAAATTAAATGATAATTATATTTGTCATAACTTTATCTTTTGTAATTCAAATGGTACAAACAATCCTGTTGGTTATGCGAAAAACTTCCAGTTGCAATACGATACTTATGTAAAGAATACGCTTGAAAGATTTACAACACAGTTGATTGATTTGAGCAATTCAATCTTTAGTAAGTTAGGTAAACTGGATGGTGTCATTGGACTAAAGAATACTTACACTGATCCAATTCTTGGAAATCTTCTTGGAATGATTAGGCAGTATTGGATTCCATTCTGTTTTATTGTTGCATTAATCTTTTTAGCTGCGTTCATGCGTATGCGAAGAGATTTGATAGAGTCAGTAGTTATGGTAGTAGTTAGTTTGGCTATTACTTACGCTTTTGTTAATATTGTACCAGTATATTTACCTTTAGCTTACAATTCTGTTATTAATAATGTGAGTGAAAATCTTACTTATCAAGTTTTAGGAACGTCTGCTGAAATTAATGATATTGAGGATACACATGTTTCTAGTGTTGGCAATGATGGGGATTTCTTAAATCAAACAACTTCATTAACATTGTATAAAGTGAGTACGAAAGATTTTGCAGACTTTGCGGATTCTCTTAATGTGGAGCAATCACAGTTATTAGGTGGTAAAAAATACATCGTTGATCAAGCTTCTGGTCTTTACGCTGAGGGTGATAAACTTAAGATAAGTGCTGATGTTCTCTTTAATACATTACCAATTACTGGTTCTTACGAAGACAGTGGCGAAGGTACTTACACTTTAAAGGCTACAAAAACAGTTAGTAATAACTTAGATTACTATGCTCCTTACTATCAAATTGTCGATGGATTTGTTGGCAAGCTAAACGCTTTAGCCCAGATCTACGACATTCCGAGAAAAACAACAACGTATGCACAGAGCACAGTAAAAGATAGTTACTTAGTTTACAGTTTTGTAAATAGTCCAGTTTTCACAACTCCTGGTAATTACAAGCAAAATGATGTTGAAGAAACTAATTTGTCTGATTCAGACCAAGAGGAAGAGGCTTTAAATAACAAGACTGTGGAAGAAGAGTTAACTAAAGAGTTTGGCAGTGGTACTGATTACTTAGGCATTGGTGATTTAGTATACAATCTTGGTGATAGTGAGAAAAAGACTTTATGGGCACAAACATTAAGAAAGAATGGTTACTACACCGCAGACTGGGAACCTGTCAAGGATAAATTGAATTCTTTAGTTGTATACGTAAATTATCAAACAAAGAAGTTTATTTATGATATGTCTGACGAGGTTGGTTCAATGTCTGATGATACTATGATTAAACTTATTTCATTAAGAGCTTTGGTTGCGTTCACTCAGAAGGCAAGTGAATACGGAAACTGGTTATATCCATACTGTATTAACTATGATGAGTATAATCTTGGAGATATCGCTAAGTGTATTTACACAAGTGATTACAATAAATATGTCAATTTAGATATGGATATTGTTAATTATGTTGGAAATGATCTTGGATGGTTTTTCTTAGTTATCTTTGATATTGATGTTGTACTTATGTACCTCGTTGTTTTCATTTTGAAACTTTTAGTGTCGGTGCTTTATGTAGCTTTAGCCACGTTACTTGTAGTTAAACTATTTACTCAAAATGATTTGAAAGCACCTATTACAGGTTATCTAAAGTGCAATGTAATCGTATTTGCATTGTTTACCATTTTAAGCTTGTGTCTTGTAGGTGTCTCAAAGCTTAATGGCAGTCCTTTAGCCCTGCTCTTAACTCTATTAGTCTTAGCCCTTGTAACCTATGTTTTAGCAGTATTACTTAGTTCATTAGTAAAAGGTTTTGCAACATTAGGTAATGAAACAATTAATGCAAAGATCACCGGTTTAGCCAAGCATCTGCCTTTTGGTAGAGGTATGCAGCAAAATATGCAGGTTAATACAACTAACGTAAACTATGGACAGAGAAATTCTTACTCCGACTTTAGCCAAGGAGAAAGAAGTGTTTTCGACTCATACCGAATTGATAGTGATATTGATGACTTTGCAGACAACTCAGTTGGTTCCTTCGATTATGAAAGCAATTATAACGCTAGTAATGATTTGATTGAAGGGATTTACGAAGGTGATGAAAACAAAGGGGGTAACAGACGATGAGAGATAAAAGAGACAAGATTTATCCATTAGACATTTACGAAAGGGTTGCAAATCGACAAAAATTGGTTGGTGCAGATAAAACTACCTTTATAGTTTCATTGTTTCTAATGGCAAATTTCTTTCTATTTATAATCTTACATAGAGTACTTGTAATTATGGCTGGACTCCCTATGTTTGTACTCGTTTTAGTCCAGTTAGCTATCTTTATCTTTTTTGGTATCTTTATCTTTAGATACGTGATATTTAATGAAGAAGCTAAAATGCGTGAATACTCAGATAAGAATAGTGATTCTTTTGCACGTTTTATGCATTTAAGAAAAGACTCTACGCATGAGATACAAGTAAGCCGAAATGCTTACGTGCATGCTTTTGAGTACGATAATGGACAAGCTACATGCACTATTCGATTTAAGTTCGGTTCTAATGAAAATTATAAAGCTAATGAAACAAAGCAGTGTTTAGAAGAAGCATTCAAAGTTTTGACAAATAATAATTTCACATTTAGAACAGTAAGTGATTCAGAAAACTTTAAGAAATCCAGAGAGTTTGATAATTACATTGCCAATGTAAATACTACGAAGTATGAGGATTTAAAGCCTCACATTTTAGCCATGTCTGACGAAATAATCAGAGTATCACTTCAAGAGTGTAATGTAGATCAGCTGTACTTAAGTTTTCAGACTGCATCGAGTTATCAATTGGAAGATTTGGAAGCTGTTATTAAACATCTTTTAAAAATCTTTAGGGGGCATATCACCTGCTTTAGACAAATAACTTTCTTAGACCTAAGTCAGACATTAGACTTCTATAGAGAGTTCTACAGTGTTGAAGCCATCGATTTAGCCATGATGAAAGCTATCGAACTGTCAGAGGGAATTGATAGTAATTTTAGTGAAATCGTAAAAATTATTTCATTAAAATCAAACGATGGTAGGGTATTCAAGTCAGATTTAAATACAGATGCAATCTTAGTAACTGGCGAGAAAAAAATAGTTAAAACGTATGAAGAAATTCAGAACGACGAAGAAGACTTTAGCCAAGACAACTAGCTAAAGTGCCAATCCTAGAGAGTGTCAAAGCTCTTTAGGATTTTTATTTTTAAATAAAATTAAAAGAGAAAGGAGTTTAGCTATGAGTAAATTATTAATCGTAGCAGGAAAGAATTCTAAAAATCTTAGAGATTTTATGACAGAAAGAGGTACATTTGAAGTTCCTTTTTACTATGAATCTTTAAGTAAAAATTCTAATGAAATAAAGAATTCTATCATTAAAGTCGATAAAATGTTGTACTTGTATCAACCTGATGAAATCAGTATTAGGTATGATATGGGAATTCTTAAGAACCTTTTAGCCAAGTCAAGCTTTTTTGATCCAGGCGAAATTACATGCATTGTGAATGGTAATCCAGATGAGAATACAAAAGCAATCGAGTATTTTAAATCAGTAATGGAGGACGTTGGCTACACCAATTATCAGGTCAAACGGTCTAAAAGTACCATGACTTATGAGGACATTTATAATCAATTACTTGGAGTTACTGAAAGCGTTAAATTTAAAAATAAACGTAAAAATGTATACAGGGTTGAGAATTCCAATGAGTCAAAAGAAGTATTTCTTCCAGAGTTGGACACAGGTTTAACCATTGAGCCATTCGATTACGAGTCTAACCGAAACTATGAAAAGGCAAAAGAAAATGCAAGCAGGACTGAAAGTGGTATTGAATACGTTGACAGTATGAAACCAATGAAGAAGTTTGTAAGACCTTCGTTTGGTTCAGTTAGTTTTGATTCTATCTTACATGGTAACAAAACAATTTGTATCTCCGGTTTAGCCAAGTCAGGCATTACAACTTGGACCTGTGCTTTAGCCACGTCTGCAATCGATTTAGGGAAGTCACTGTTGGTATTAGATTACACAGATAATCAGGATGTTTATGACACAATGGTATTAAATCGAATTAAGTGCAAACAGTACAGTATGATTGAATTACTGCAGAATTGTAAAGTTGAAAAGGGAGTAATTGGAGTATGCGGTCTAACTAACGAAAAAGAGAGAAATGTTAAGTCAGAGTTCCTACAGAATTTCTTTAGCAGAGTAGATACTTATGATTATGTTTTTATTGTAACATCAATCAATTATATGGAAAAAGCCGTGAAAATTGTTGGTGACATGCTATCAAAGTTATTTCTCTGTACATCCGTAATACAGCACGACGTTGAGCTGATGAATACCTACGTTAGCAGAGTGGTTGACAAGGCACATACAATGGTAATTTTAAATAATGTTATTAATGTGATGGACGACTCAATCTTACTTGATGACAAGACTTGTAAAGAAATTTTAGCAAATCAGTGTAAAGTTGTATCTCCAATTAAATTCGAAGACTTACATTTAGGTGCGTACTTCTGCATTAAGCTGTTGGAGGTGTAAGAGCTTTAGCCAAGAGCTTCTACATTAAGCTACTGGAGGTGTAAGAGCATTAGCCCGGAGCTTCTGCATTAAGCTACTGGAGGTGTGAGAGCTTTAGCAAAGTTACGTATTTTACTAAAATAAAGAAAGGAGTAATTGAATGCCAATGAATTTACAGAAAAATAATTCAACCACAAATTATGACAATGAATTCGGTGTAGAAAGTACCAAACACTTACGGGCAATCCTGTATTTGGATGATACAAGTAGATTAAAAATCAAAACAAATGTATCTGAAATTGGTTTGTATGGAATAAGTTTCATAAACAATTTTAGCGAACTTACAAAAGAGTTAATCGCAGAAACCAAAACATTAATTATTCTTGAAGGATACTTCAACAAAGCTAACTCAGTATCAGACCTTATCTTGTACAAAGAGCTTTTTGATTTAGATATCTTTTGTCTTGGTAATGTTGAACAGTTTAAGGGAAGACTTAATGGAATTGCAACTCTTTACAGTTGTGATATTACTTTTCTTGACTTTGATCTCGTTCAAAGTGCTGTCTACGGGGACACCACTTTAGCCAAGGCACCTGAAGAATTACAGATAGATGTGACGCAGACTACCAACAGAGATTTAGCTAAGCGAATTCTAAAAGACACAGTTAATTATAATGCAGGATTAAGAAGTCTCGCTAATGAATACTTGTCATTGAAAGATACCTTAGATTTAACGATTACTGATCGTGATAGATACAAAGAATTGTATGAGGTATCGGATGCAAAAAATCTTAAATTAGAAAAGGAGAATTCTAAATTCGTAGAAGGTTATGCAGACATTGTACAAAAAGTATTTAAATTAAACACTTCTTTAAAAACTTATGAATCGGTCCTTTCCGCAGATGTTTACGAAAAGGTTGATTTAACCAAGTATACAAACAGACCTTTAATTATTTATTTCAAAGAATTCGAAGATTTAATTTATTTGGATACTTTTATTGAAACACTGTATTATGTGTTTACAAATCAGTATCACAAATCAGTTAAAGTTGTTAGACTCTATGACAGTGCGAAGACAAGAAAGCTTTCAACTCTTCCAAACTATTACTACAGATTATACAATAAATTTACATCGGAAGAAGCCATTGTACATAATTTTATTTGTAAAACGGCAGACTACAGAAAATTGTTCGATGTTCTCTTAACTAATAATTCTAACTTAGATGTTTTATTAGTGTTTGACCACAAAGATTTGAATGACTTAATTTTTAGTGGAAGCTACTTACAATTTAACCTGTGTAGAACCTTAAAACATTTAGAGTCCTACAATATTAAAAAAGAGAACACAATAGTTAATTTTGCAGGTGATGAGGAAAAGGGAATCTCATGGGATTATTATCCAGAATTAAAAACAGAGGAGATGAAAGACAGAGAAAGAAGATTTTTATTCCTATCATCACGTCCTGTAATTACAAGAATTTATGCCCTTAGTAAATTCTTTGCTGAGTCAATTTGATGTGGTTGCTTTAGCCCAGCGAGAGCAGTGACAGCCACTGGGTTAGGCTTTAACCCAGTGAGAGCTGGGAGCGAAGCGACCCAGTTGTTTGACCGGAGGCGCGTAGCGCCGAAGGGAGTCAACACAATTCCTAGATATAGGAGGTAATTATTTGAGATTAATAGATTTATATTCAGATTACTTCGCCAATTGGTTATCTGGTGGCAATCTGATAAATCAGGAAAAGATTTCTCTTTTAGGGATTAAACCACTTTATGATCGTTTTGTTACACATAAAATGATTAGTAAAGCTTGGTACATTTACTCTTTTCCTGTACATAATGATTTAAACATAACAGAAGTAATTCGTAAAGAAATGTTCAAGTTGTGCCCAACGGTAAAAACAATTGTACACACCTACAACGTTCCTTTACGAATAAATGTAAATAACGATGTCTTCAAAAGACAATTCCACCGTGCTGAGGATGATTATGCTAAATACAATGCAGTTTTTAACCAGTTATCACAGTCTGAGCAAGCAACTGGACATACTGGTTACACACAAGACGGTAGGAAGTTTTATATTACAAAACATCAGTTAGATAGAATTAAAGATAACTATGATAGCTATAATTATATCTATCAAACAGCTACAAGTGGCGGTACTTTTGTGCACACATACTATTTTATACAAGCGTCTGCACCTACTAAAAGAGACATGAAAATCTACAAGAAAGAATTAATGTCTTTGCTTGGCTCACTTAATGTAGGGTTTAAAGAAATTGTAGGCAGGATTGGAACATACTTATCTAACTTCGGACCTGCAACATACATTAGAGATGATGTACGCAGATTTGCCCCAATGTTAATGAGCAATGAGAATTTAACTGAGCAAATGCCATACAAGACAAAAGGTCTCGTTGGTGGTAAAGGATTGCTACTTGGTTTGGATGCCGAGACGAAATTACCATTGATGGTAGACTTCTTTAACTCAGGAGCAGCACAGGTAATAATGATGTTAGCGAAGTCTGGTGCAGGTAAGACATTTAGTGCTTTTCAAATTGCTCTAAGTCTGATAGCGTTAGATATTCATGTTTCAGCCATTGATATTAAAGGTCGTGAATGGAGAAAACTTCTTAAGTTTGTTGATGGTGTTGAGATTAATATGGACGACGAGAATCCACGTTTTGTCAACACAATGAGACTTGATGACTTTGGATGCACAAGAGAGAACTGCGAATACTACTTTAGAATGGCAGTAAGGGCAACAGTTAACTTACTTTCAATCATGGTTAATTTAAAACCAGAAGAGGGTAACGTCACCGACTTAGAAACCATTTTAGAGCAGGCAGTCTTAAAGTACTTTTCACAGAATAACGTGGATTCAAAGAATCCAAAAACATTTGTTAATACAAGAAGAATGAAGTACGCTGATATTATTGATATTATTTCCGATTTAGCCACGACCAAATCTTATAGCGAAGATCAGCGTGAATTATGCTCAGTAATTAGAACTCGCTGCTCAACTTACTTTGTAACAGAGGGACGTTACAGCAAAGCATTTAAGAATGAAATTACCGTAGCTGAGGTTCTTAGAAAACCATTAGTAATCTACTCTTTTAATAAGAACGCCGATGTAATGCTTGACACAATGGACACTCTAAGAGTTTTTATGGTGCAGTATTTAGACACGAAAAAGCAATCCATTAGAAAAGAGCAGAAGTTACATACAGCGGCTTTCTACGAAGAGTTGCAAAGAAGTAATCAATTTGGTAAACTAGTAGAAACAATAAGTCATGCTGTAACAGGTTCTAGAAGTAACAACGTAATGATTTTCCTGTTGCTCAATGCTGTATCAGTTTTCAACAATAATGAATTGAATGCTATTAAGTCCAACATTACCACCAAGATAGTTGGTAAGTTAGAGGACGGTGATATTGACCTTTTAGTCAAGGAGTACGGTTGTAAGCCAATTCAGAAGCAGCTAGAGAAGATTAACGACAAATCTACCAACAGATGGCAAAACTGTTTTGCAATTCTCTACGACACAGGAGTTGATGTCGACAAAGCTATCTACAGAACTGTTGTACCTCAATACATGCTTGAGCAATTCAAGACAAGAGATTTTAATGAGAACATTAAATAGGAGCAAGAGATTTAGCCAAGAACTAACTCTTTGCTTCGATTTAGTCCAGTCCCTCTAGGTGTAACAGCCTTTTGGGACTTTAATAGAACAAGGCTTTAATTGAGTAGCAAGTCCGCAATCCATGACAGAGGTAAGGACTTGTGATTTAGCCAATAGAACTAAAATGGCAGTACTGCTATCTTTAGATCAAAGGAGCGCAGCAACTGCTAAGTACGAATTTTAGTTTTTAGCCCAGTAAAATAGAAAGGAGAAATAGTATGCTAAATGTTTGGTATAAAGGTGGAAATGTAACTGTATTGACAAATGCACCTCTTTATTTCGATGGTGTTTTTGAACCAGAATGGTTTGATGATCCACTCGTAAAAGAAATGGTAAAAGATGTTGATGATTCCGAAGTGGTTGGTCCATACTTAATTATTAGTCCTGTACTTGGTCCAATTGCACCAACACATTTATCAGGAGGAGTTAAAGTTTTAATTCTTTTACTTAAAGATCCTAATTTTATTTACAATATTTCGAATTGTGGAGATAATTGTGCAAAATGGATTCTTAAAATTGCCGAAGAAAAAGCTTTGATTCAGCATGAAGATTTAGTAGTATATTTGGAGCACATTATGCGTTTTGAGAATAATTTTTGTATAAAGATTTTAAATACAGGTAAAGAGGTTCGTACTATGCAAGATTATGTTTTAGAATTATTCAAAGCAGAAGCAATGGTTACTTCCGGTAAATTACCCGAAGCTATTTTTGATTAGGGGTGATGAAATGAAAGGGATTTTTCATTTTGAAGTGAGTAATAAAAAACAATTTTATTCTTTTGATGTAAAACGAAATATTACAATTTTAGAAGGTAATAGCGCAACAGGAAAAACTACGTTACTTGAAATTTTACAAGATTCTAAAACTATAGAGAAAAAGCATACATGTAAGGTTATCACAAATGCTAATTATTTTGTTTATTTAAGAAGCGATCAAAGTCGAAACTGGTTAGAGGTTTTTGAAGGATTGTACGATACAATTATTTTTATCGAAGAAAATAACAGATTTATTTATTCAGTAGAATTTGCTGAATATGTTGCCTTATCTGGTAATTACTTTGTAATAGTAAGTAGAAATTCAATAAAAACTTTACCTTATAGTTTTCAAGAAATTTATAAAATAGAGAGTAGTAAAAAAGGTTTACAACAGGTTTACACATTTAAAGAAGTTTATTCTAATTTTCCTGAAATAAATTCTAATATTGATTTAATTATCACTGAAGATTCTAAATCAGGTTATCAATTTTATAGTCACTTCTTTAACCAAGTAGAAGTAATAAGCGCAGGTGGTGCTGCAAATATTTTAAATGAACTTATTTCAGCTAAAGCCAAAAATATTCTTTGTATTGTAGATGGTGCAGCATTTGGTTCACTGATTAGCGATTGTTATGAGTTTTTGGAATCTGATTTTGACAAACGTATTACTTTTTATTTACCAGAAAGTTTCGAATGGGTACTTTTAAAAGCAGGTGTTATTTCATTTGGAAATTTAACACAGATACTTGAAAATCCGTCAGATTACATCGAATGTAAGGAGTATGTAAGTTGGGAAAGATACTTCACCCATCTAGCCGAGGAGTACTCAGATTCTAAATGGAAATACACTAAAGGCACATTACATCAATTTTATTATAATAAACATAATCAAGAAAAAGTAAAAGATATTATGCCAGAAGAGTTAAAAAGATTAAGTAATCTTAAAATAATGGATTTTAAATCCGATAATAATAAAATGTCATTATTTTAATTTTGACATAATTATCAACAATTTAGCCCAGTAAAATAGAAAGGGAATACTTCACAAAGTGAGATCCAAGAAGATCCAAGCATACCCAAAACAATAAAATATTTTACTTTAACTCAGAAGCCTTTGGTATAACAGCCATTGGCTTTTTTTAATTTACATTAAGAATACACTCAGAAAGGAGTTTACTATGTATTTCAAAAGAGACATAGACAAGAAGTTATTAAAACACTTTAGCCAAGAAAATCCGACACCTTTAATTGTACGTGGTGCACCCGATGTAGGTAAGTTCACTAGTTTGCTTAATTTAACAGGAAACTTTAAAATAGTAAAAGTCATTGACCTGACTGATTTCAAATCAAGATCTAACATAAAGTTCAATTCCAAATTAGAACCTCGAAATGTCGGAACAGATGACTACACACAACTAGAATTCCTCATACAGAGTGAAACAGGGGAAGAGTTCCTAGAAGACCCAAACAATTTACTAATTCTTCGTAATGCCGACCATGTCTTTGGACTCCTAAGCATTGTATCACGACTTGGAAAATACAATAACTGTAAAATCGCAGTAACAGTAATAAGTCCGCACTTCTTTGGTGACACATCTTATCTTGTAACAGACTTAACTATCATTGGAATGAAAACAATGACGATCAAAGAGTTTAGCAAAGCCTACAATACTTACAGAACAACAGACATGGGAGCAAGCCCTAAAGATGTCTTTAAGTTGTACAAACAGTGTGGAGGTTTTCCAAGATGTCTGGAAGCATACTTAGATCCTGAGTTAGAAAAGATCAAACCAAAATACATCATCATAAATTATGTCTACAACTTCGCTAAGTATTTTGGTTACAATTACGAAGTTATTTTTGATTTCTTAACTGCTTTCACCAAAGTAGCTTTAACACAGAACTTTATCTTTACAGACATTGCTTTTGACTTAACTAATTACTTAGAAAGAACATACTTTAACTGCACATTCAAATACGAACAGGTAAAAGAAATACTGGCAGAGTTGATTAACTATGGCATTTTAGCCAAGAAACCTATCTACGATATGCAGAAAGGAAATGATACAGAATACTACACTTTACATTTCACAGATATTCTTTTTCATAACTACTTTATCCAAAGTATCCTATGTACAGAAAAAACAAAGGCAGCAGCAGACTTAACTTTTTATGTTTACGATGCTCACAGGGCAGGATGCTTAACTAAAGACAAAAACATCTTCCTACGTAAGTGTAATGATGATGCGTGCTATGAATCGAATACATCCGCAGACATTGATAAGTACAAAGATGGGTGCTATGAATCGAATACATCCGCAGACACTGATAAGTGCAAAGATGTGTGCTTTAGCCCAGAATATTCTATTAACGTTACTCCTGAGGTGCTTTTCATGTTACAAAAGACAAAAAGTGAAGAAAGAACATTTTTTACCTTTAGCAAAGAAATGGAGAATGCACTTTTAGAAAAATACTCGGACTCCAGAGTTCTCCGATATTCCAAGAAGAAAATCCATAAATTGTATGGATTAAAGAAGAAAAAGAAATAAGCTACAAGAAGGAGGTATTAATTTGAATTCAAAAGAAAACAAAGAACTTTACTTTGAACGTAAAATGGATACCACTTTAACCAAGTGGAAGAAAGATCCAAATCGGCACCCTTTGCATGACCGATAGTGGTAGAGGCCTTGTACACCACTAAAAGAGTTCTAAAAGACTTCAAGAAAATCATAAAGGTCTAACATATCTCTAAGGATTGCAACACACTTTCAAAATGCTCAGCACATCCAAGAGAACCGCAAAAGAATGATAACACTCACCATAAGCACTTAGGACTAAATTCCCTGAGTGCTTTTATTTTACCAAAACAAAGAACACAATAATAATTTTATTACAAGAAAGGAAATACTAAAAATGATTAATGACACATTACACATCGGAGATATCGTAGTTGGAGCTAAACAGCCTTTCTCAACAGAAAACAGACAATCATACTTAATTCTTAATTTTGCAGAACATACAGAAACGGGAAATGCGCTTATTGTTTATCAAGAAGTTTACACTGGTAAAATTAGATGTGGACTGCTTGAGACCTTCATGGCTAAAACAGAATTGTTATTGGCTAATAATTTCTGCTTTAGCCAAGCATGCATCACTTTAGGAGAAAAACATAAGTTTTATCCGGGAGATATAGTTAGACATTTCAAAAGAGAAACCGTTAATGAAGATGAATTAAGTAGTGGTAAATATCTCTACGAAATTCTTTATTATGCGGAATACCTCGAAGAGGACGTTGTGGTGTACAGGGCTTTAGACGCTTTAGCCGAGGAACCATTCAAAGTCTGGGTAAGACCAGTTAAAATGTTTGAGTCAGAAGTAGATATGGAAAAATATCCAAACATTAAACAGCAGTACAGATTTGAATTAGCATTACGGAGAACTAATAATAGCACAATAATGATGAATCATTAAATAGGAATTAACACTAAAATTATTAAGGAGGTTCTATGTATTTAGAAAGAAAAATTGATAATGATCTTTACATTTGGCAGCACAATGTTAATGATGTTCTAGTAGTCCAAGGACCACCTTGCGTTGGTAAAACAACCAGCATTCAGCATTATGTCAAAGAGAATTTCGAACACTATTACATCATTGATTTAGAAGATAAGATCGGAAAGGAGTTCTCAAAGAAATTCTCTAAGGATGTACAGAACTCTAAGGACTTTAGACCAGATCTTTCACAAGACGGTGATACACATGGGTTACACCCTGCCTTTTCTTTCATTTACAGTAATGAAGGAGCGTTGGACAATACTAAAAATTCAGTACTGATAATAAAGAACTTACAGTTTAGTAAAGACCCAACTGGTTTAATAAACTATTTAAATCAGTTTGACTTTAGACTAATCTGTACTCTTGAGGACTCTTTAGCCAAGTATTCTAACATTGTATATTCACCACATACCTACATTGCCATAATGACTGGTATTACTTTCCAAGAATTCTTAGGTCTCTACGGAGCTGAAGAAGACTACATTACAACCGTAGATGGCATAGGAGTCCAAGAAGCAGATGGCAGAAATGACAAAAATGGCAAACACAATGATATTTGGTTCGCAGATGCACTAGAGGTTTACCAGAATGTAGGATGTTATCCGGAGGTAGTAGAAACATACTATGAGGATGGCGATTACTACAATGAAATTTACGACCAGATCTTAAAAGTTTGTAAGATCATAGCAAGACGAGAAGATGTAAGTGAGGTCTTTGTTTACAAAGTTTTAACTAGTATTGTTTGGCTAGCTTTAGCTAAGGAAAACACCTTTACTGATTTAGATTTGGAGGTCTGGGAATTATTAAGACGCTTTAGCCCAGAAATCCAAACCACTCAGTTAGAACGGATTATCATAGCTTTGATCGATTTTAGTGTAATTAAACTCTGTCCTATCTACAATCTCAAAAAAGAGAAAATCTCAACCAAAAAGTGCAAAGTATTCTTCACAGAGCATGCTGTCTTTACAACTTTAGCAAAGCTCCAAGGTGTCATTGATTGGGAAGATTCTCTAATGGACAATTTTATTTACAGCACAATCTACAAAGCTATGATTAACTACAGACACCTTTGTGGTGATAGCATTCAGTGCGTAGTGAAGAAGAAAAGAAAAGGTAAAGGAAAGAAAAAAGAAAAGAGTATTGGATTTCTCATTAAATCTGAAAGTGGTCACCTACACAAGTTCATTACGACTTCTTCAGCTAAGGTTCCTGCGAAGATAGCAGAGCACGCCAATATTAGTAAATACTATGAAGAAAGTTCTCCGTTGTTCTCAAAATGGAATGAAGCAGAACCTTCAGATTGTGAGTTCTTACCTTTGTTCTCTTTAGCACAGACTGTTCTGGATGGATTGGATGGCGTAGAAATTCCATTACCTGTATTGGACTAAATAATCACGTTACAACCACGAAATAAATAATAACGTTACAACAACGAAATAAATAATTAAATCAACACCATAGTACCGGTAAGTGTAAAAGCTTACCGGTATTTTTATTTTAAAATTAAAGAGGTGATAAATTGAAATTTACAAAATTTCTTACAGGTGTAGGTTTATTCATAACATTAGGTACTGTAGGTCTGTGCTCACATTTAGCCACGGACAATTCTGATTATATGTATTTAGTATCTAATCAAAGTAATGCACAACCAAATGATCCTAATGCACAAAATACTGAATTAATAACAAAATTAAAAAAGGTATTTGGAAATAAGAGTAAAGAAACACAAGGTGAAGGTACCACTTCCGCATCGTCAGGTGCAGGCGTTAATTTACTTTTAATTGCTAAAATGAATGATGGCTATGCAAAAGAATTACTAAATCTTTACAAAGATTTGCAAGAAGGAAAGATTACAACTAAAGATACTAACTTTGTTGAGGTTAGCACTTTGCTAGGTATGCAGGTCAATGAAACTGGAACTTATGATGGCACTTTAGCCCAGTCATACCTCCCATACAAAAATAACAAGGTAGTTTGGAAACAAAGTTACAAAGGACTGACACCAGAACAAATGACAGTACGTGGTTTCGGGGACAAGGAATGGCAAAAACTCGGTGGAGGACGTTGTTCATGGTTGAGCGAAGGAGCAGACAACCCAGAGGATAGAACTCCATGGTGTATGCAGGGAAACAATATCTTTTTAGCCAAGTCCACTATTAATGGTGTTAGCAATTCTGGAAGAAAGAAAGCAGAACAGCATTACATACCAGATAACATAGCAAGTCTTAATAGACGTTTTAATAACTTTATTAAACACTATAGGGTAGACTCCGGCTCACTTACAAGTGAGGAGAATTCCATTTTAGCCGCGAGCGTACACAACAGAGGTGAAGGTGGTGTTTTACAATGTGCGTATGGCTTCGGATATAATCCTGAAGGTGAAGAGTCTAGTGACAAAGCAAGCAAAGTATTAAAAAATAATAATTACAATTTAGGAGTTGCCCTTAATAATTCAGCTTCATTACTTTCTAGTTACATGTCAAACTCAAAAGCTAATCTTTCAAGTCTCACAAGTTCTGACAAAGGACGATTAATCTTCGCAGCAATAGCAGCTCATTCAAACAATTGGTTCTTTAGTCAAGATGCGTACAAATACTTAAGTGGTCATCGCAATGATTTTATAGATGCGTGGAATAAGCTTTATCCAAGTGAAAACGTCAGTAGTAGTAAAGCTTTAGCCCAGGTAAAATCACGTATTAGTAATTTAAACACAGCAATAAAAAACATTTCAGGAGAGTCCCTTACATCCGCACAAACCAAAACAGTTTACGAAACAAACAGTGATTATGATGATTCAAAATACAATAAGAAGCGTGGTTGGGGTAGTGTTTACTGTGTTGTTAATAAGAAAATTAAATATGCTGATGGAAAAAATCACACATTAGTAAGTTGTTATGATTTAGTAGGTGGTGGTTACTTAGTGAGTGCTTGCATGATGGGCAAATACGTTTACGCTAAAATGCTAAAAGTATCTGGAGTTGGTATAGATCCAACTAATCCTGCAACATACCTGAACAATTTAGCCAAGTCTGGTACTTATGTTCCGGGTGGTAGTAACAGCAGTTCTAATAATGGAAGTTCATCAACCAATTCTAAAGTGAATACCTGGTTAAGTCAACAGGGAATCGAAGTGAGCACTTTAGCCCCGAAACAAGTTTCATTGATGGAAGGTATTTATGGTCGTTTAGGAACTCCTTACAAAGCTTGCAGACATAGTAAAGGTTGCGACGGTTATTGTTACGATTCAAACAATCCGTCCCATTTAGATGCAGCTACTTTCATTTGGAGAAGTTTTTACGATGCTGATATGAAAATTAATGCGTTATCATGCAGGGATTTGGTAAAGGATGGTCACTTTAGCCGAGTAGCTTGGAAAAACAGAAAACCTGGCGATGTACTTGTTACATTTGGAGAGAAAAAGGCCCATGCTATGTTTTACTTAAAAGATAAAGGGAATACTCTTACAGTTGCAGAAGCTACAGCTGGTAAAGAATCCAAGGTAACCGATTTAGCCCGAGGAACAACTATTTACGCAAATAAGAGTGGAAGTAAAAATACAGTACATTATGGTAAAAAGGGTGGAAAGAAATATGTACTTCTAAGATACAATGGTATTACTAACTAAAACTGTGAATTGAATTACCATCGTAAAAACAGCATTCCTTTATAAATTTCTAAAAGGAGATACAAAAATGACAGATAATGTTAACAAAGTAACACAAGACACTATTGAACAGCAGAGAGCATTACTTTTAAGCTTACGTAGTAAATTGGTAGGGCAAAGACATACTTTACCTTATACAATTTACAAAGATGAGGAAATCGAGAACCTTTTAGCCAAGCAACCTCACACAATAGAAGAGCTTAGCCAAGTTAAAGGTTTTCCAGATGGCGGAAAACGCCTTAAAGGATTTGGGGAAGCAATCCTTGAAGTCTTCAACAATACAAGTAAGGTAAAAGACATTGATGTCAAGTGCGAAAATGGAGAACTTGAAATTGTAACGGTACTAAGAAAAATGGAGTTGTTTTAAAGTCAACAATAGACAGCATAACAACTTTAAATAAGTACAAAAATAAATTTTAAAAAGATGTCAAAAGTAAGAGGTCAAAAGTAGGATGCACATAGCATTCTTTAAATGACAGGTAAAGCTGTATTAGTGAAATGCTAATATGGCTTTCAGTTTAGCCAAGGCAGACTACATTAGTTAAATGTTAGTACGGCTTTTAGCCAAAGCAATAGACTACATTAGTGAAAAGCTAATGTAGTTTTTAGAATTTAGTCTACGATAGATTAAATTCTAATTACAGCAGATCTTTTAAGTTTAGTATAGGACTAGCTTTAGCCAAGTATAGGACTAGCTTTAGCCAAGTACTAAACCATCCAAGGTACGCAATCTTAGCAAAACATTACTAAGAACTGTATTCATCTAATCCTACAATGCAAAATTGGAGGGATTAAAGATGAAAGGAAAATTTAATAAAATTTTCACAGTAACAGCAGTACTTCTTGGTATCTGCTGTTTAGCTATGACGCCTGCTAAAGTAAAAGCAAATGCTTTTGACACAGTAAAAACAAATGTATCACAAACAAGAAAAACAACTACTAAGAAAGTAAAATTATCTTCAAAAGCAAAGAAAAACAAAACAACTACTAGTACACGTAAGAAAACTACAAATGCTAATAGTGCACCAAATGTTGCCACATCAATTCGTAAAAAGATTGAAACAACAACTATTGTTAAAACCACTTTAACTAAGGGTTCTAAGACTAAAGTCATAAAAACAACTGTTGTAACAAAAACAACTACAACAACAACCACTAAGTACAGTGGTGTTATTAGTGTTGAAAAGTTAGCTCCTAAAGCACACAGTAGTGTTAAGAATGCCTTTAATCAGTTAGGATTTAAAATTTATGTAGACCCTTACCTTAAAAAATACAGTGGTGTATTTTCAGTTTCAAATCATAGGATTACTGTAAAAAATACTGATACATCTGTTTACCATGAGTTGGGACATTTTGTTTCTTTCGTTGCAGGCCAGTATTGTGATACAAACGAATTCAAAAATATTTATAACAGTGAGAAGAATAATTATGTTGGAAACAACAAGTCCTACGTAACATCCAGTGCTTCCGAGTACTTTGCAGAAAGCTACAGAGACTATTTACTTAATAACAAATCTCTAAAAGCTAAAAGACCAAAGACTTACTCAGCTATAAGCAAAGCTTTAGCCAAGATAACTCCTGCAAGAGTTAAACAGGTACAGAATGCATACGGAATGATTTGGAAAGCTTTAGGCAAGTAAGTGCACAATACGCTTTGGAAGGCTTTAGGCAAGTGAGCACACAATACGCTTTGGAAAGCTTTAGTCAAGTGAACACACAACATGATTTGGAAGGCTTTAGCCAAGTGAACACACAACATGATTATGTAAGTAATTTAAGAGGAAAAAATGAATAGACGATCATTAGAGTTCTTAGGAATAATGTTTGAAACTAAAGTTGTTTTAAAATTGAAAGAAGATTTTCCAGATGCAGTCATTTTACATAATGTAAATTCATTTAGCTACGCTCTTAAAAAAGAAACACAAACTGATGTTGTAATGATTTCTAGTGGAGGAATTTTTGTAATTGAATCTAAGAATTTTATAACATCAATGAAAGGTTTTTACAGCGATAAGCTATGGGAACTTCGTTCAAGAGATAAAAAAGCAAAATTTGTTTTTAACACTTTAAACCAGAATGTATTACACACTCGTTCTTTAAATGCATCAATGTACAGGAAATTTGGTGAATTACCAATACATTTTTGGAATTTAATTGTATTTCCAGATAGTACATTTCTAAATACTGATGTTAAAGAAGTGTGTAATTTTTCTAATCTAGCAAATAAAATTAACGAACGTATGGATAAAAATTTAGGATTAGATGTATACAAGTATGCTTCTATGATACGTAAAATCGATAGTGATGAGTTAAAACGTCAAGAAGACGCTTATGGCCTTTCTGATGAACGTGTAACTCACATTAAAGCATGGGAGGAATAGAGAATGTCTAAGTATTGCTTTACCTGTGGTGGACAAGGATTAGTTGATTGTGTTTGCCCTGAGTGCGGGCATGCTCCTGCTGGCAGTTCTTCAAAGCTGCCAAAAATGGACAGCTTTAGCCAAGTTAAGGCAAACACAGAAACTACACTTGTTGAAGAAGGATCTGCTGAAATTATACAATCAGCTTACAAAGGAGTTTTCTGGAATAGGCGAATTCTGGAGAATGATAATACAGAGAAGTTACCAGAAAAGTTTGATATTGCTGGTAGATACAACGATAGATTGTTTGTTAGGTTTTTAGACCAGCTAACAAAGTTGGATGATATTTTTAAGGGAGGTGGAGTGCCAAATAAATCTGTGTATGTTATAGCACCTCCTGGGTATTCAAAGACAGTTTTTGCTTACTCGTGCATGCAATACGCTTTGGCAAATGGATACTCGGTTGCACCACTTATTGACACGATTGAATTAAAACGTTTATTAGTATTAGCTTCAGAAAAGTTGGATTATAAATTGTATAGTAGATTTACTTACGATGATTACATGACTAGTGATGTAGTTTTCGTTACAGTAACTCATACTTATTACAGGTACGATGCTTATTCCATTTTAGACGAGTTAATCAATCGAAGAGCGAGAATGGGTTTAGCCACGTTTATAATTTCAAGATACACTTTAAAAACACTTTATAAATGGGATAAATACAATTCACTTGATTCTTTAAAAAATTCAAATAGTAAAGATAATAGAAAATACCCTTCAGTAGTTGCATACGTTGAACCAAGAAATGGAGGGAACTAAAATTAATTTCTAAACAGATTACTCAGTATTGTTGAATTAATCAGTATTGTTGGATTAATCACATGCTGTAGAAAGAAAAATTAAACTAAGAAATGGAGGGAACTAAAATTGATTTCTAAACAGATTACGCAGTATCGTTACGATGCTTTAATAAAAGAACAAGAAAAACTGAATGAAGATTTAGAGTTCTATTTAGATGAGCAGAGAAAAGCACGAGATAAAGGGGATCTTTCTGAAAATGAAGAGTACTCAACAGCGTCCAAAAATGTCCAGCAAAGTAGACAAAGATTAATTCAAATTGCGGATGAACTTGCTGACGTAGAAATCATTGAGATTGATAAAGGACCACGTATTGGTTTGGGGTGTAAAGTAGAAATTATTGAGACCGATGAAAACCATAAACCTTTAGCAGAGCCAAGACAATTTTATCTGGACGAAAAGGGAGATACTATAATTGACAAAGTACTCGGCATTCATTCAGTTTTAGGAAAGGCTATTTTAAATGGTACTAATGGAAGTTACAAGATACAGACCGAAATGGGAACAATGTATTATGACGTAAAGAAAATTTTAGAAGAGTAGCAAAAGGTAGTAATAGAGGATTGATAAAAGGAGTGATAGAGTGGAAAAGAAAACTACAAAGTATTCAGTCAATTCACGTGAAAAGCCAAAAATAAAAGAAAATAGAAAGGATGAAAGCAGAGGAAGATTAACAAAATTTTCTATTGTGATAGCTATAATTATTATAGTAATGGTTAGCATGGTATCGTGCTTTGCTATTACTTTAAACATTAAGAGAATCGAAGCAAAGAGAACACAAACTGCTATTGAAGTGGTACAGGACCTTTACCAGTTTAGCAAAGTAGAAGATTTAGACAAGAATATGCTAAAAATTAGAAATCTTACAACGCAGTCTGTTTACAATCAGTTAACTGTTGACAACGAAGAAAGAACACTTAATACCTATTTAAAGTTTAAAGGAGATGCAACATCAGTTAATGTGGTAAAAGCAACTTCTTCTTACATTCTTTACACACTTACAAATAAAAACATTGATAAAGATAGAGTTTTTATTTTTATGTATGATTGCAATAGTAAAGGAAAACTTTCAAATGTCAGAGAAAGCGAATGCCTTGATTTTCTTAAATAATTTTAGTATCGAATGGAGGAGAGTGAGTGGTAATTGAGATAATAAAGATAATAATAAAAATTGTAACTTTTGTGATTTTTTGTTTACTTAGTTCTTACGTCTTACTTTTTGGAAAAGAAAAATCTGGCATTAAAATTGATTATGCTTTCGCTTCAGCAATTTTAATTGGGGTGATGGTAATTCTATGAGATACACAGAAAAAGATTTAAAAACTAAGTATGACAATTTTACAGATTATTTGTCAAGCATAGTTAAATTGCTACTGCTATCTCCTTTTAGACTAGTAAATGAAATTAGTAAGAAAGTTGTTTACTTAGAACAAAAACGTATCGAAAAACTGTTATTAGTTGCTACAGCAATTGCTATTTTCATAATAGGTCTTGAAGTAGTAGTGGGTATTTTCTTTAACAATGTGAATTTACTAAATGGTAAATTTCCAATAGTTTTTCAAGCTTTAGCCCCGTTAACAATTTTGTTAATCTGGGGATTTGTAAAAAATTATGATTTCTCTATTCATTCTAAATTGGAAGAAATTTTGAGCAATTCACAAAACAATGAACAAGAATGTAAAGAATGTGAAGATTCCAATTCTGCTAAAGAAGCTACAACTAAAGACCAGTGCGAAGAGACTCAAGATGATGAAGTTAAAAATCTTTTCGAAGAGTTTAATTCAACAAGTGCTGATAATGTTTTTAGTGGAGGTTTTGAGGGAGGTTTTGAAGACGATGATGATGCTGATGGGGATGACGATGAAATTATAAGTGGTCTTTCTGACCACTTTAGCCAAGAAGATCTGGATAGGTTACAAAACAGCAGTATAATTTCAGAGATTGATGAGGCTTACAAACAATCCCAAAATGATAATCGGATTGTAGACTCAAAAGAAGAAAATTTAATTGATAATAACTATTTGGAGAATGATTGCCTGGAGTATGATTGTGCAGGAATTGATCCAAAACAGTTTATTAACAATGAAGTCTACAGTAATCAAAACGTTAAAAACTATCAAAACAAACATCAGACAACTGTAACTAAATTACAGGAAAGAGATAAAAAACCTAATAAGAATTTGTTGTTTACAGATGAAGAATTGCAAACATTACAAAAAATGTGTGATGCTGCTGTTAAAAATTCTAAGTACATAGATGACAGTACAATAGAAATAGCTTTAAGTAATCAAAAGTATGATGACTTTAGCCAAGTTGACAATTTCATGGAAAATGATGACGTTGATTGGCTTCAACAAATTTAAATAAAAATGGAGGATAAAAATGGAAAAACATTTTGTAGTAAAAGAACATCAGGCTAATTATACTATTGGAAATTTAGAGCCTGAAGATTTATTTAATTTCTTAAATCAGAGTATTTCAATCGTTAAAGGATTACAGAGCTTTGATGAGGAGATTGGTGACTATCTTAAAGAAATCTCAGAAAATAGTGAAACCAATGCTTTAGCTAAGCCTGATTTAGAAACAGTTTTAACAGACGATGATATTGATGAATTGCTTGAAATAATCGAAGCAGCAGAAATACAGAACTTTGATGCTATCGTTAAATTTTACAATCATTGTTATTCGACGTGGGATTCTCTCAATGCGTACATCAAGAACACTTTGGTAATAATCAAAGAATTTAATGTAATCGTTACTAAGTATTCTAGTTCATGGACATGTCCAAGCTTCAGGGATCTTAATACGCTTTCTACTTATGGTAAAGATATCATTAAGAATTTATTATTCATTGTTTACTTTGAGTTTGACATGGAAAGTGTTAATTGCCAGGAAAAGGATGAAAGATTTTACATTGATGAAATCTATGATAAGTTCTGTAAGCACTACGGATTAAATCCGGAAGAGTACACTAAATCCATTAATGATTTAAGGTCTATCTACAAAATTAAATTAAATTTCTTTGATGAGTACCCAGAACTTGAAGAACCATTTGAAGCAATGATGGGACCAAACATTATTAATATTGACGAGGATAAGATTACTTTAGATATTGTTAAACAGGTTTTAAAGGGGGATATTAGCGACCAGCAGGCATACGAAATTCTCAAAGAAGATGGTGAGCAGAGCGATGATTTAGCACAGTCTACACCATTCAATAATGCTCTTCCAGGAATGAACATGTTTTAGCCATGGTAGAGCAAGATGTTTATACAAAGGTTCTTAGCACAATTTTAAATGAATTAGAAAACATCTACGGTTTAAAAGAAATCAATGCAAAAGGTACAAGAAAACTGTGTGATTTAAACATTGAAGATTGCTTACTTCAATTAAAAGACTCTATCTCACACAGTACAAAAGAGACACGAAAGAACAATGATCGAAAGGCTTTGAAGAGTATCATTTACCTTAGCTATGTTTCCCACCGTATGAAGTTTCATAAGAAAATTAGACTTGATTACTCTAGGTATCCAAACATGGGACAAGTTTCTGAAATACTATTAGTTTTTACAGAAAAAATTGTGAAGAGCGATGAGTTAAAAAAGATTAATAGTATTATTGTAATTTTAAGTCAGATTGATGCTAAAACTGCCAAAATGAGGAATGCAATGGGATACCGTTTTCTTAGAATTTTTATTGTAATTCTATTAAATGGAAATATCTCGCATGCAAGTGTTATAGCTGATTTTATTTTAAATCAGTTTATTATTGAAGAATAGCAAAGTGTGATGACAACACACTTTAAGCACAGTACATACCCTGTTTTAGAAAGAAGGTGCTACCATAGAAATTTTAAATGTATTGTCTGAGAAATTAGAGATAATCAGGAATAGTGAAACGTATCTTGATGTAACCTTTAGCCAAGACGAGGTTAAAGTTGTAAATGATTTAACTCAATTACGCTTTCTAAAATTGAGCAAAACATTTCCCAATAATTTCAAAACAGACGCAAACGATTTTACATGCTTTACCAAAATTAAAGAACATAAAGAAAATACAGAGACAACATTGTATTTAGTATTAGAATTTTTTGCTTTAAGAAATCCTTTCTTGCAAACTAATATCAATAGAGTCTTCCAGAGAAATGGACTAAGCTTTGGCACACTTTAGCCAAGACTGACACATTACATGAAATTAAAATTAAAACAAAATAGTAGCTCATTTAGATTTAGTCGTCTAAATGAGCTTTTTTACATTACTACAAAATAAACTTAAAAAAATAAAAATAAAATTAATTCGAGAGGTAAAAAGATGGCACGATTTAATACATACTATACATCATTGGAAAAGAAGTTATGTAGCATGAAAAGTTGTAAAGCAGTCTCAAAAGTACTTGAACAAGATAATCTACATGACTTACAGAGCATTGATGTATTAAAAATGCTTGCACACAAACATGCAATTGCGATTTATGATACAGGTTTAGGCAAGACCTTTTTAGCATCAGCGATTATGAAAATGCTACATAATAAAGAACACAAAAGTAAATTTATTATGTTTGTTACTAAGAATCAGTTATTACAAACTCCATACAAAATTAAAAGACTTACAAATTTTGATGTAATTTGTACTGATGGCACAAAAGATTCAATACAGAACTTTATTGGTAAGGCTATGGACTATGATGTCACTTTAGCCACGTACAGTTGTTTAGCAAGTCAAGCATTCATGGATTTCTTCTTTGAACATCGTAACGACTATAACTGCATTGTCGTTGATGAAGCACATAAATTAAATAATTTCATAACAGCCGACGTTGGTGCAAAATTGTACGAAATCATTAAGAAGTTTGAATATGCTTACGCTTTAACAGCAACACCAATAACAACAGATATAGAACAGTTAGCTAGATTAGCTTCCATCTTCGATAGCGAGACCTACCATGATTATCACGGATTACAAATGGCATTCAAATATAATTCCTACAGAATTAGTGATGACCCTTGCTTTTTTGTATCACGTAACGCAGACGCTTTTGGTAGAGTAACAGCACCACATGGAATTATTGTTTGGACAGATCCAATGCCATTTCAGATTGACGCTGAGTACTCGGAGTTATCAGACTTGTGTAAGGGTGAGGGAGCTACGGAGCAGGCTGAAGCTTTAGCCCAGCTTATCCAATTTAATAAAAGTAATGGGAATGAACGCGGACTTGTCTACATTAATCGACACAAAGTTAGAGAATGGGTACTACCATTTTTAGACGAAGCAGGAATTACTTATCGTTGTATTAATGGTAAAACACCAAACGATGAAAGACAGAAAACCTTAAAAGAATTCAATGAAGAGAAAACAGTTGATGTTGTAATAACATCTGTAACAGAAGCACTTGATTTAGATTGTGACTATGTAATTTTTTATGAGTTTACAGCTAATATAAAACAGATGATTGGACGTGCTCAACGTGGTTTTACCGATAAAGATTTATTTGTGTTTTATATAATAACAGACAAAACAAAAGAGGTAGATTACTTTTACAATAATGTTTACAAACGTTGTGAAATTGCATCGTATGTTCTCAGGAAAGATTATTCAGAAGTCTTAGATTTAGAGGATGAACTTCTAGAACATCTTACACATCCTGAACAGTATGTATACAAAGGATGGTAAGTTATTAAAGACTTTAGCCAAGACTGTAGGATAAAGAACAGTTAGCAGTATTCACACAACTTTAGCCAAGAACTAACTTTAGGCTATACTTAAATTGTAATGGTAATCAGAAAGGCGGTTATCATAAATGTTACAAATAAATATTAATAAAGATGAGAATTTGCAGGATGCCTGCAATATTTTTATCAGTGCTTTATTACCACATGATAGGTACAATGCTACCTATTATACTGAAATTTTGCAGACCCTTTTTAGATATGTAAGATTAGAAGAGTTCAGTGGCCCATATTATATTTTATTAAAAATATTAACTGAGTTAAAGGATTTAAAATCAAGGTTTGAAGACTTTAGCCCAGTTCTTACCGAAGAGTCATTAAGTAATACATTAGAAGTGTCTATCGCTGATTCAATTACAAATCCAGTAGTTGGAATGAAAGAAATTCTTGAAAGAGAAGGTTTACCAAGTAATTTAGAAATCGAAACGGTTAAAGAAAACGCTTGCCATAAGTTGTATGCAATGACAATGGAATTGTATGAAACTTGCTTCTCACTTGAACAAGAGAGTGAAACAGCTCTCAATCACGTACCAATGCTAAGGTCAGCTTTTTTAGCACATGTGAGTACAGAATCAATTCACACACAAGTTGCTATTTTACAAAGTCAGCAAAATCTCGATAGACATAACTATTCTGGATTGAATGATTGGTTATCTTATCTTCAGATATTAAACATAGAATTAACAGAACGATTAAGTGATGAACAAATGGTCACTTCTAATGTAGGAGACGTGGAAGAGGGAAGAAATCTTTTAGCCTCGTTGAAATCTCAGTATATTCCTTTAGCCCAGTACGGTATCCCAGAAATCGACTACAGCGACAAGGAATTAAAAACACCGGGAACACCAATCCTCAGACACCGATTTGTAGTAATCGTAGGTGAAATTAATATGGGTAAATCCATGTTCTGTATTTGGCAAACAGCAAGGCTTTTAGCCGAGAAAAGAAAAGTCGTTTACATGTTTGGTGAATCAACGAGAGCTAAAATCTATGCACAGATTCTTCTTGCATACATTTGGGTTAGATATCATAAAAGTCTACTTATGATGCACATGATAGATGATAGTGAGTGCACAGAAGAAATCATAAAAATTAAGACTATGGCAATGCAGGAAGTAAATGATTTACTTTACCTGACAGAAAGCTACAGCTACGACAACTTGTACAACGAATTGGTGGCAGATTATGAAAAAGCTAAGTTTGATGCAGTTTTCATCGATCACAGCTACGCTCTTACTGGTATCTCAACGAAGGATAATGGTAAATCATCTATTGATAAGATGTCAATCTTTCTTCGTAGTTTTAAAAGAACTTATCCAGTTTATGTGTGCGTTGCATCGCATCCTTCAACCGATGCACGTAATGCAGTGTCCAAAGACAAAACAGTTGGTGAGTTTATTACTAAAGGTAGTAGTAACTTAGCAGCAGAAGCTGATGAAACTTTTATCTTAAAAGACAATGAAGCTTTAAGAAAACAAGATCAGTTAATGTTAGAGAACAAGAAGCGTAGGGATGCACCTGTAATTAAGTATCCAATTATTCTTCGTAAACGTTTTAATTGTTGTTCTTTTGAGTACGATGCTAGCTTACAGCACGTTGATGTAATTGAAAATGCTGAGGCTGAATCTGCTTTAGCCGAGTTAGATCGTGCTTATGGAGAGAATGAAAACTTGTATGAATTAGAAGCATACTAAATGTTTAATTACTAGACATAATAGAAATTTGTTTACTTGGCTATGCTAGAAATTTGTTTACTGGGCTATGCTTCTGCTTTAGCCAAGTAATCCCTAAAATAAAATAAAGGTGGTGGTTTTTGTGAAGATTGTTACAATGCTTACAATTGTACCAAATAAATACGCAAAAGATTTAAAAGAAAGTGGGAGAATCAGTAATTTCAGTACATTACCACAGATACATCCTATGGCAATGGAAGTGATAAGAAATTTTGTCAGTGAGAATATTGGCTATGATAATTTACCATTAGCAAGCTTAAAATGTGCAACAACAGGCAGTCTTGCTGGGGTTGAGTTTAGTGAGTACTTGTCTGTAAATTCTAAAGATTCTGTATTATTTCAGTTAGAGATTCCAGAAGATATGATTGTTTCTATTAATTACGACATGCTTCTGCGGTGCTCAGCAAACATGAAGCATGCTACGGATAGCTTTCAGCTAGAGATGGAAAAAGATTTATTAGAGTCCGAGTTAACCGTTGGTATCGCTGATGATTCAGATGGTATCATTTCTTTCATACCTTTTCTTGACTATGATAAGTGTAAATTCTTTGCCAGACTTGATACTAACTTTAAAGTAGAACGTGGTTCAGACTTAACCAAGAGAAGTACAATTCGGCTTAAAGAGCTTACAAGTTTTGAGTAGCAGTGGCTTTGGATAGCAGTATTCTTAATAGCAGTGGCTTCAGTCCAGCGTCTTCTGCATAGCAGTGGCTTTAGTCCAGTGTCTTCTGCGAAGCAGCGATTTAGCCCAGAAGACTTTGTGGACTAATAAAGTCAAAAATGCTATAATAAATAAAAGGAGAAGATAAATGGCAGAAAAAGACATGGCAGAAAAGAAATTAGAAGATTATCCTGAAGTCTTTACTGATATTGTAAATACTTTATTATTCAGTGATTCTAGCATCCGTCTTGACGAAAACAAAATCGTAGACGGTCCAACAGAAAGCATTTACAAAGCAGAAGAGCAGGATAAAGAGCAACGAAGAGATACATTTAAGTATTATGATATTGGTAACAAAGGTATTCTATTTTGCGTAGCAGCATACGGAATTGAGAATCAAAGTACCATTGATAATGTAATGCCGGTTAGAATTATGAACTATGATGCATCGGCATACAAATCACAGGTTTTTGGTTTAAAGAGTAGTTCAAAGCAGACTAACCAAAAGAGAAAACGTATTTATCCAGTAATAACAATAGTTCTTAATTTTTCAGAAAAAGAATGGAAAACTAGTAGATCATTGTATGACATGATGGCTTTGCCATCTGATTTAGCCAAGTACGTTCAAGACTACAAGATTAACGTATTTGACGTGGCTTTTCTTGAAGACGATGTAATAGAGAAATTTACAAGTGATTTCAAAGCTGTTGCTAGATTCTTCAAAGATAAGCGTTTACGCTTAGAAGCTAATGATACTATTGAAATTAAACATCCAGCAGAGATTGCTGATTTGTTTTCAGTATTTACTGGAGACGAAGGCTATAGGGATGCAGTTCCTAATGTCATTAAAAAGAAAGAAAAAGGAGAGGTGATTACAGTGTGTACTTATACTGAAACAATTAGAGATTCGGGTAAAATAGAAATGCTATTTGAATTAGTTGAATCCGGAGATATTTCACCAGAAAGAGCTTGCGAAAAATTAGGGATTACACTCAATGAACTAGAGAAGAAAATGAAAGACGCTAACTTCCAGTTTCCCAGGCATTACAAATAATGATAATACTTTCGCAAAAGAAGAACCTGTAGAAGCAATCAGTGAGCTGGGAAAAGTAGAATCAACCAAAACAATGCATTTGTTCTAATCAATGCTTTAACCCAGAACTTTTAATATCTTTGATAGTGATAGCTCTGCAGAACAGTATTCTTAATAGCAGGGACTTTGAATGATAGTGACTTTAGCAAAGACAATGTAATACATTTAAAATTAAGACTCAGTCTAGTCAAATAGGCTGGGTCTTTTTAATTATAATTTATTTTAAAGGAGAATAAAAAATGGAACAAATGAATTTATTTGATAACAAATCTGGTTTAGCCAAGATACTTAATGGCAGGGTAGAACCTGCCTTCGGAATTGATTTGGGAACAACAAATTCCGCAATTAGTGTAATTATTAACAATAATAAGCCAGAACCAATTGTACTCACATCAGGCAAAAAGACAATGCCATCTTGTGTTTTATGGAACGGTAGTAAGCAGGGATTCATTGTTGGTGAGGAAGCATACCGACGAATTGACGAAGTAGAACATTGTGTTTATTCAATTAAACGTCACATGGAAGATCCCAACTACACAAGAACTTTTAGCTACGGTGGCGAAGAAATTACAATGACGCCTGCAGAAATCTCAGCAGAAATTCTCAAAGCTTTAGTCAAGCAGACTAAAGGGATGTATGGGGAAATTAACGATGTTATTGTAACAGTACCTGCATACTTCAACACAACTGGAAGAGAAGCGACCATTAAAGCTTGTGAATTAGCTGGTCTTAATCTTTTAGGACTTCTTGTTGAACCAAGTGCTGCATCACTTACTTTCGGTTTAGATGACGGAACAGCAAAGAACATCATGGTTTATGATTTAGGTGGTGGAACGTTTGATATTTCTTTAATTAGACTTTCAAGTACAAGTAAAAACGACGATGACTTCGGAGATATCTATGGTTTTGATGATGAAGCAGATGAAGCGGCGGATACGGCTGATAATGATTTTGAAATGCATTACAAAGTTATTGATACGAATGGAGATAGTCACCTTGGTGGTGATGACTGTGATTTAGCCCTGTACTCAATCGTTGAAGAACGATTAAAAGAAAAAGGTGTAAATGTAGAATTACTTTCAGACTCTTTTAAAGCTGGTATGATTCGTCGTTTAGAAATGTACAAAAAGACGGATATTCGTTCTAGTTATAAGATCAATGTTAATACAATACTCAAAGATGCTGCCAAAACAGAAATTAATGAAAGTGTTATGATTGGACCACATGATTTCGAAAAGTCTTTAGCCCCGACCTACAAAAGAACAGTTAAATTACTTAAAGACTTGATTAACCAGTATGAATCTCTTTATCCAATCAATGATATAGTTCTCGTTGGTGGAAGTACTAAATCAGAGATTATCAGAGAAAATTTAAGAAGAGATTTTACTAATTACAGAATTAATTGTAATCAGGAGCCTGACCTTTCTGTTAGTCTTGGAGCTGCTATTGCTGCTAAAGTAAATAAGTTTGGTGATAAAAATATTAAAATCTTTGATGCATTATCATTGGCAATTAATGTAAGAGAAGGTAACACTTTGGTACCAATTATCCCAAAAGCTACAGAACTTCCAGCGGTTGGCAAAAAGTGTTACACAACAGTCGTTGATAATCAGAACACAATTAACGTTGAACTGTATCAGGGAAACACAAAAATTCCAGAAGAAGCTGCTTACTTAGGCAATATTACTATTACCGGAATCGACCCTAAACCGGCAGGTGAACCAAACATCTCAGTCGATGTCTCAGTTGATGTAAATGGAGTATTACGCTGTAAAACTGTCGTTGACAGCTTTAGCCGAGATATAACTTTAGAGCTAAAGAGCGATGCACACGCAAAGACTTTAACCAGGGAAGAAAAACGTATTATCAAATGGAGAAATGGAATCAGTGAGATTAAAGACAAAGCGAGACGAGAACAGTTAGAGAAAATGCTTGAGCAGTATCCAAAATACATTGATGCCAAAACAATTCGCAATGCAATGAAAGAAGCAATCAATCTGGATGGATGGGAGACCACTTTAGCCAAGTTAACTCTTGAGCCATACAAGTCTATTCTAAAAGAAATGATAGCAGAATATCCTAACAAGAAAAGTGAAGAGGAAATCAATGAGTATGTTTCGGAAGCACTCAATGAAGAGTTCAATGCTAAATAAAGAAGAGAAGCCCACATCCAACTTTAGCCAAGACAGGCAGTGATGTGTTATCTTTAGTCAAGAGGTGATGTTTAAACATGATGGATTCAAACAAAAAGATTAACTATGAATCTGCACAAAAAGTCAAAGACTACTTAAAGAATGGTAATGCAGGTAAACTATACACGTTTACTAACTTCTTTATTAAGAACGGTTACATTAAAAGCGAAAGTGAACTAGAACATCGAGGGGGTAATGTTTTCACACATTGCCCCTTCCATTACGATAAAACTCCTTCTTTTTCTTTCTCAGAGAAAAGAGGGATTTGTAATTGCTTCTCCTGCGGTTTTGGTGGAACATACATTGATTTGGTTTTGAAGTATGAGAACGATGTGAATGGCAGAAATCTATCGTACTATGGTTTGCTTGATGACTTTCTTAAAAATGATTCTATCATGCAGGCTACTCTAGGCTTTAGCACAGTATACACTACGTACAATATTTTTAAGGACGGTTTCGAATTTAAACCGTTTAAACCAAAAAGGCTAAAAGAGAGCTACGTTCCCAGTCATTACTTAGAATTGGCAAATAAAATTAAAAGAGACGGGAGACCAAAGGAAGATATTTTCGAATTCATTCTCTCAATGCAAGCTAATGTTCCAGCCAGAACAATTTACTATCAGTTGTATGGTGGACAGGATGTAGATCACGTGACCACAGGGAACATTGATGATGATAGGAGCCTTAGCCCAGTTACCTCTTCACAAGAAAACTCAAGTGCTATCGAATCTAATAGTAAGAGTATAGAAGAAGCTAACAGTAAGAGTGTAAAAGACACTGGCAGCGAAGTTAAAGTGTATGATTTCTCAAAATTGCTTGAGAATTAATATATTTTTGATTTAATCAATTTAGAAAAGGAGATTTTTATGAAAGCTTATGATGAATCTTATGTGGAACAGATTATGTACGCACAAGCAGATATGTTTATGTACGTAAAACGTACATTTCCAAATTATGATATAGACGATTTTATAACTAAGTATATGAAAAGTAATACAAGACGTTATTTGGATCATGCTAATATGGAATTAGCTAGCAAAGATGTTAAAGATCTTTATGAATGGTTTGTAAAATTCGATAATTATAAGCCAAAAGCTGGTAATACATTTGATGAATATAAGACTGGTTGGATAGGAGCATTTTATTCATACGCTCAATGGTATTATAATATACCTAGTGAGGAACTAGTAGAAAAAATTCCTATTGATCTTTTAAAGGAGTCTTTTTCTGAGTTAATTAGAATGGATATAGAGAAAGCAGTCAAAACAGTTGGAAAGCAATTAAACATTAAGATAGTAAGAACAAAACAGAAACCGTTGAAGATGAAGTTATTCTAGTTTAAATAAATATAGCAAATAGGAAACAAATCTTCCATACACAACCCATTTCTCTGTCATAGGGGATTTGGGTTTTACTTAGAAATAATTTAAATAACAACAGCACATTACCAGTAGTAAAAAGGCTACTGGTTTTCTTATACTCTTTAGTAGAGGAGGCCATCATGAGAGCATACAGTGAGTCCTATTTAGAACAAATAGTAGAAACACAAGGACAACTATTTGATTTTGTATCTTATAAATTTCCTGAATGTGACACAAAGGATTTCATCGATAAGTACATGCAAAGTTATACTAGACAACGTATTGATAAGGCAGACGCTTATTTAGCAAATGAAGATGTTGAAGATCTTTATGCATGGTTTATAAAATTAGACAACTACAGCTTTAGCCCAGGAGAAACCTTGACAGGGTTCAAACCAAAATGGATAGGAGAATTCTATGCTTACTTCCAATGGTATTACAATATACCAAGCAAAGATGTTATTAAGAAAGTACCTCTTAATTTTCTAGAAAAGGCTTACTATGGTCTACATGATTTAGACTTAGAGTTGGCTGTGGAAAAAGTGGGAGAACAGCTAGAGCTTTAATAAAAGATCTCTTTATACAATCAAAGCTTTAGCCAAGTCACAACACACAATCAAATAACAATAACACATGACCAGTAGTAAAAATGCTACTGGTTTTCTTATGTAAAAAGAAAGGAGGTTTTACAAACAAATAGCAACCCACATCAACCCATTTCTCTACAACAGGAGATTTGGGTTTTCTTATTTAACAAAGATGTTACATCGGAAATGGCAGTGCTTTAGACAAGCCCGACCCTAACAAGATTGGAGAAAAACAATGAAAAATAAAAGCGCAACAAAGATTAAGAAAGATAAGAATTTCATTTCTTGCTTTAACCAAGAAACAGGTTTCTACTTTAGAACAGGAATTCTAGAAGATGGGAAAGACACCGGAGTAGACCCTTTCATGGCTAGTTTCCCAGAACTCCTCGATGTAGGAATAATGGGCCATTGTATCCATGGAAAAATAGGACTGTGTCAAAAAGCCGGCATTGGTTGTTATCAAGACGGATTGCATTCTAACAATCCCAACATGTCTCTAGAAGACTTCAAAAAGATAGCAGAACAGTGTAAAGGAAAAACCTTTCAGTTTGCACTTGGTGGATGTGGTGATCCAGACCAGCACGAACATTTCGAAGAGATTCTAAAAGTGTGCAAAGAGAATGGCATTGTGCCTAACTTCACAACATCTGGCTTTGGTATGACAAAAGCTTTAGCCCAGTTATGCAAGCAGTATTGCGGAGCAGTAGCAGTAAGTTGGTACAGAAGTCCATACACCCTTAAAGCAATAAATTTACTTTTAGCCGAGGGAGTAAAAACTAACATACATTATGTACTTTCAAAGAGTACTCTCACAGAAGCTCTTCAACATTTACGAAGAGATGTCATTAACAGTGATTTAGCCAAGTCCACTTCAAAAGATGATTTAGCCCAGCCCTATTCGCACAACTCTTTACAATTCCCCAAAGGAATTAATGCAGTCATTTTTCTTCTTCACAAACCGGTAGGTTTAGGAACTAAGGAAGACATGATAACTAAAGATAACAAAGACTTCTTGAATTTCCTTGATTTAGTGAACGAAAGGGAGTTCCCGTACAAAATTGGCTTTGATTCATGCACTGTACCAGCTTTGATCAATTTGGACAAGGTTGATCCCAACTGCTTAGACACATGTGAAGGCGGTAGGTGGTCAGCATACATTACTCCAGACATGAAATTACTTCCATGTAGTTTTGATAATCAGGAACAGAAGTGGGCGGTCGATTTAGCCCAGTACTCTATCGCAGAGGCCTGGGAGAGCAACACATTCAATGATTTTAGAAATCACTTTAGCCACAGTTGTCCAGATTGTAAACATCATACATCGTGCATGGGCGGTTGTCCTATTGTACCAGAAATTATATTGTGTGATAAAAAACATTAATAAAAATAAAAACATTGATAAAAATAGAGAGGAGACTAAACAATGGCATTAGTTTCAGGAATTATTACCATTAATTCCAAAAATGAATTTTCTACTTTTAAACGTATGCAGGTAAGTGACATTACTGATTTATTAAAGCTACCTAAGCAGCTACAGTATGAGATTGGTATTGACCAATCAACTTCGTGTACTGGTATTTACATTCAGGATACCAAAAACTTAGTCAATATTCTGTTAGAGCTTGAGTACGCTAACAAAGATAAGAAAGATTATTTTGCTGATATCTTTTATTTAATAGGATCATTGGTCAAAGGTAAAACAGTTAATTTAATTGTTTGTGAGAGACCAGTTCCAAAGGATGTTGGTTCATACACGTATAGAGTTTTAACCGAGTTATTTGGTAAGCTTGAGGTTTACTTGGAGTTCAATCCAGATTTAGCCAAGACCGAACTACAATCAATTTTTCCACAGGCTTGGAAATCACGAATTATTGATAAGAGTAAGGGAACCGGTCGTATTAATTCAAAACTGAACTGTGCTGAAGATATTTGTGACAAGAAGCCACTATTAAAGAATTATCTTTACATGTCACCTGCAAAAGATTTAGATGGTTTTGATGCCTGTGGCATTTTACTTGGTTATAAAAAGTGTGCATTCACAGACAAAGGTATGCCTAAAATTTATGGTGTAGTTGAGAAAACACATATTAGCAGAGTTTACTATCGTTATGTTGATGTTAGTAACGTACATTCAGCAGCAGACTTTAGGGAAGCTGTATTTGGTTTCTTAGGAGAGACCGTTGATTACTTTCAACCAAAACTAAAGGTTTATAATGATGATGGTAACTATAATTTATTGAGAAATATTAAAATGGCTTCGTCAACGTATAGTTTCACAGTTACACAATTACCAGATAAAGTAATTGAACCTTTACGCTGGAGTTTTGAGTTCGAGTATGATAAAAACAAAGTTATGTTTGCTTACATAACTAAAAAGAAAGATTTCAAAAAGAGTGAGTTAAATGTTTTAGATTCCGTAATGCCTTGGCATTTAGAGTATGGTGCTATTAGTTAAAGTGGTTGCATAACAACTTTAGCCAAGACAATCTCTTTAGCCAAGCTAACAACTTTAATAAAAGAGGTGAGTATTTTATGAATAAATTTCTAACAGCAGAAGAAGCGAATGCCGTTTTAGACAAGTATATCTCTAAAGAGATAGAAAATTATCTAAAAACAAATGTATTACCTAACTACAGTTATACGCATGAAGATTTGAATAAAAAGATAAATGAAGACGAAACACTTCTTGAATTCATTAGAGATTCGGAAATTGCATTTGGCCTAGATGAGGTCGATTTAGACCAGATGACTACGGAAGAATTAAATATGTACATACTTAAGCTTGATACCATGTACATATACTTAGAGGTACAAGAACCCATGTGGTATTTAAAACAGTCTTAAAATTAAGAATTAAAAGATTTAATGACTTTAGCAAAGGAGATTGATTTATGATAAAAGTTTACAAAAGTATTGATGATTTTAAAATTGATTATCCAAATTTGGATTTATTACAGAACGCTTTAGCATCGGGGGAAGGCGACTACAATCTTTTAGTAGCGGCAACCACAGTTCCTTCTAGTGTCGAAAGAAATTTTGTTAAACACCAGCGACTCGCTCCAAACGACGACACTCTTTCTTTTCTTAGAAGAAATAAAAACGTAAGCATGGAAGTGTTAGAACCTTTTCTTAAAGATGACATTGATTCCTACGAAAAAAGCGTTGGAATTGAAATGCTAAAATTTATGGGAAAAATGGGAAATGTTAATTTGGTATTTTACGAAGTACCATTACCATACATTAAATACTTAGTAGAGGTTATTAGGCTTTCATTACCGAATACTGAATTCTGTTATGAAAATGCAAACGACAGTATGGCAAAGTCTTTAGACGAGGGATCGAAAGAAAAGTTATTGTTCGAAGCTTTAGCCCAGGAGGATTTAGATGAAGAAGATATCTTCATCGAATAGGAGGATAATTTTGAATGAAAACAAAAAATAAAAATTCAATCATAGATTCCTTCTGGAATTTCCTAAGTAAATTATTATTACCTTTTTGTCTTTTATGTGTAGCTCTTGTATTATTTTTAAATGTATTTTTCATAGCGAAAGTACCATCAGGAAGTATGCTAAATACCATCAAAATTGGTGATATGCTACTGGTTAAAAATTCATTCTTCTGCAATGAGATAGAACGTGGTGATATTTGTGTTTTTAAAAAGACAGGAGAAAACTTTCTCCTGGTTAAAAGAGTAGTTGGATTACCCGGTGAAAAAGTAGAGATGAAAGATGGCACAGTGTACATTAATGATAAAAAGTTAAAAGAGAGCTATGTTTCTTCTGAATGCGATACTAATCAAGTTTTCTATGTGCCAGACAATTCATACTTGTTTTTGGGAGATAATAGAGCTAATTCTAGCGATGCTCGTTATTGGGAAAATCCGTATATAAATAAAAAATACATTAAAGGAATTGTACAGTGTAAAGTTTACCCGCATTACTCTAAATTAAAAAATAATTAAAAAAATCATTAAGAAAAGAGGTCAAAATGAGAAAACTGCAGTATATATTTATTAGACTGGTTTTCAATGCTTTATTTGCATTAGTGTTGTTGAAATGCTTTACGCTTGGTGCACAGTATGGTGTACAATTGATTGGACTTAATAATTGGCTAATACAATTATTTTGCGGTATAAGTACAGCATTACTTTTTAATGCCGTACTTTCTTTAGCCCAGAAAACTATTTTATTGTATTTAAAGCACCTTCAAATAGCTTCAATCTGTGTCCCAGATAAAAACCCGAATGTAGTTGTTTTCTCCAGAATAGGAACCGTTAGTGTAATAGTAATTCTTAATAAAATACTAAGAGGTTTAGCCAAGGAAATTGTCGAATCGATCAAAAACGGTTCCTGCGGTTCTATTGAATTGTTTGCAGAAATAAGTCGAAGCACTTTAGCCAAGGGAGGTAAATACATAATTGGTAAATGCTTTGATTACCTAGATGAGTGCGTTTTATCATACTGTTACACACATCCAAACGATTCCCTTGGTTCAGCAGCAGAGAATGCAGTTGTAATTTTTCTAGAGAACTCTGCAACACTATTAATAAAAACAACCACTGTATGTTTAACATCGGCATTCATTAAAGCAGTAATAGCGATAGTAGAAACATTACTTCTGTTGAAGGTGTTGCCATTTTCTTTCATCAATTTAATTACAATCTATTTAATTGTACATGTCTCTGGTTTTGTAATTGCAGATTCATTGGTCGAACCTTTGATGCTCGATAGTGTTGTAAAGGAGTTTTGTAATTTAAGTATTAAGGATGAGAATAACATTGGAGTATTAGAAAGCGTAGCAAGCATTGCTCAACAATTTAAATCAATGCTATAAAATAACGTTTCAGATAGGAAACGCTTTAGCCCAGATTAGTGTAAAAGCTAGTTTGGGCTTTTAACTTTTTTAACAATACTACTACTGTAGTAAATAAACTTATGGTAAAAGGAGATAAACATGAAAAAAGAGAAATTAGAAGAGTTTTTCAATGGCATTAACAATGCAGAAGAATTGGTAATGTACCATCTGTTTAAAAGAGGATGGAAATTTGTAAACTCCTTTAAATCAGGAATAATGATAAAAGGATCTGTGTTTTTTGTAATTAAGAATTATGCAAATACACATACTTACAATAATTTTATGTACACGGAAAATGATATTGATTTATCACAAATTAATTCTATAGCCGATTTGAGAAAAACAGACATACCATTACAGATTGACTTTAGCCCAGTAGAGACTGATAAGTGCAGCTGGTATGTGTCATACAAAAATAAAGTTGTGGAAAAAGGTATGATTTCACAATCACAATTATTCTTACGTTCACAGTTGGAAGGTAATGAACCTATTCAATCAGCTGATGAAAAAAAGATTGAAAAGTTTAAAGAAATGATTAACTTAATAGATTCTTACGCAAGTATGCCTGAGTATGCTTTAGCACAGCACGTTTACGTAGAAAAGATGGTAAAGAACAAACTGGAAAAGAGATATGTTTTTAAGTCACAAGAGTTTAATATTCATGAATCTGCCGCACAATTATTAAATATTTATTTTAAGTGTGTATCAGATACACCTATACATATCCCAAAAGATAAGTATATATTGATTGAACATGCTGCAAAAGTATTAGGATTTAAGAAGTTAAGTGAAACAGACACACAAATTAAAATTAGTTTACCAATTAGAAAAGAATATTTTTATAAGATAACTAATGTGTATTCACTGTATGACATAGAGCAAGCATTTCCGTGCGAGGTCAAGCAAGACTCCAAGAAAGTAAAGATGCTAGAGATGGTTCGCTTTAGCCCAGATTTACCTGAGCTAAACAATTCTAATACAATAGATTTAAATTCTTTAAAACGTATATATATAACACCAGATATGCTAGATATGTTAGACATTCTTAGTTCTTTTGAAACAGGTGTAATAGAGCAAGAAGATGTTTTAGTAGAGTCTTTAGCTATGGTGCGTGAGAATACAGATTTAATCTATGATCGTTTACCAACGGAATTGGATAATTATGAAAATTATGAAAATACTTTTAATTTAAATCGAGAACAGAAAGAAGTTATTTACAAAGCTTTGAACAAAAATCTTAATTACAGTATTTTACTTGATAATACAATTAATCAGGGCTGCTATGGTTTGCTTCTAAAATTATTGGAAGCTGGAGTACAGCCTTTACAGCTACTTGGTCACAGCTTTAGTCAAGAAACTCTTGCAGTTTATCTGGAAGCAATAGAAGCAGGATTTGACTTAGATATTTTTCTCGATTTACCATGTGAAAAGGATATGCTTAAATATTATGTCGAAAACATAATTAATAGTATTAATGTCGAATGCGAAGAACTTTTAGCTGAGGGTTTCTCTCAAGAACAACTTTCTTATATCAGAAAAGCTAAAAGTCGTAAAGAGGACTTTTCTTACGTCGGTAAAAGTGATTCTCTCATACAACTGTGGCTAAAAGACTATATGCACAGAAATGACATTAATTCACATTTATGCGAAGAACTGATTAATTCTTATAAAGGTACTGATACGTACACAGAAATCAGATTCACAGATTTAGACCAGGAATCTCTCAAAGAAATTGCTGCACATTTATTCACAGATAATGACTTTAGCATAGCTGACACTACTTGGTCTAAATTACAGCAATTTATTTTGACGAAGTCAGAAGCTGTATGCTGCAGCACTATCACCGGTTTAAGAATTAAAGTTTATGGAAACATTTTCTTAAGTTGGGACGATAATAGTTTTACATTTTATGAATTAAGCAAACCACTATGTAAGGTAGTGTTCGTCAATGGTAATGCAATTGTTAGCGAAAATAGTACATCTCCAAAACTTACAGAATACCTTGAATTACTTTAGCAAAGTAATGAGGAGTTATTGAGAAAAAGTAATGAGGAGTTATTATGAAAAAATTAAAAAACTTCAATAAACTAATAATAGTAATGGCAGTATTGCTGATGGCTATTATAATTCTTTTAATTAGTAAATCTGTAAGTACATCAGCAGTTAATACAGATAGCTATGACTATGAAAATGATAAAGCAGAGAGATTTACTGATTTCAAAAGTGACGAGGATAACAGCTTTAGCAAAGTGAAATCCTCGATAGACTATAAGATTAAACCTTTAACTTTTAAGTTCAAATCTGGTGAATTAACTGCTGATGTCTCAGGGCAATCCAACTCTTATCCTTTTATAATTAAATCATTAACACATAAAAACAATGGTTTATTTCTTTGTATGGAATTTAAAGATTCTGGATTTGTTAAAGATTTTCAGTTAACAATTAAAGTAAACGAAAACACTAAAGTAATTAAACAACCACTAATTGATTGTAGTAATAAAATTATGCTGTATGTTCCATTCAGCTTTAGCCAAGAAATAACTGAATCTGGTGTTGATGTAACAATTTCCAACATCTATTGGCAAGAAGCAAACATAACTAATTTAGCAACAATTAATTATGAAAAAAGTTTGGCTAATACAAATTGTTCTAAAACTGTGATTAAGAAAAATGATGATAAAAGTGATGCTTACACAGTAAAGTATGATAATTTACTAAATTTTTCTTTAGAAAAAACATCGTACAACAGTCTGCATTTAGCAACAATTAATCGTCCACAAGATTTAGCCACGTATTTAGAAAATTTAATCTTTGATAAAGTAAGCACTAAGTACTATGTAATTTTTGTTAATTCGCATAATCAAACAAATAGCAATAAATTTTATGCACATCTGAAAGAAGATGTAATTTTGAAGTCGGACGCTAAAATCGAACAAATAAAAATATGTATTGAAAAGGAGTGATAGCGTGGGAAATTTTAACAATGAAGAAATAATAAAACCAATGTCGTACTTTAGCGAAGATGATAAAGAACAAGTACAATTTAATTTTGACATTGAAGAAGACGATGACGATGATGAAATTGATTTGAATTCTTTAAATAATGCTACACAGTTCAATTTCGATGATGATGACGACGATGATGAAATTGATTTAAGTACATTAAACACAAGTGGTGTTGAGGAAAGCATTGAAGTTAATGAAGGGAACAACAATGCGGTGAATTTAAATTCTGATGCTATCATAGACCCAAATGTTGATGCTGTTATGACCACAGATTCCGGTGATGCTGTTATGACCACAGATTCCGGTGATGCTGCTATGGCCACAGATTCCGGTGATGCTGTTATGGCCACAGATTCAGGCGATGCTACTACAGATTCAGATTTCGATATTGCTACTGCAAATTCAGAATTTAATAAAACCGATGAAGTAACAAATGATAGTAGAAATAGTAATGGAACAACCTATGCAGATATACAAAAAGATAGATTAAATAACATTATAATTTCAAATACTGGTACTGCAGGTAATGTGCCTGCATTAACCGATTTAGCCAAGCTGACACCGTTGTGTAAAGACTACTTAGAATACATGGCAAAACAGGGATATAGACCTAACTCAGAAAGTTTCGAAGACTTCTGCGATAGAACAAAAAGCGTAATATTCTATGCGTACACGGACGATGAAATAGCAAACAAGATAACTACTGCTGATGTACAGGCTTGCGACCTTAGCCAAGTAGAGTTATCCGTTTTAGCACAGTATCTAAAAGTAACAAGAAATGTAAACTTATCTCCAGAATTCTTGCAGTATTACATTAACTTTCCTACTGATTTTTTTGATAAGATCGCTTTTACCTTTAGAACAGCTAGCCACAAAGAAATCGAAATGATTAGCGATTGCTACGACAAGCCATGGTATAAAGATTACATTATTCCATTATTTTCTCTTGAAGAGAAAGATACTCCTTTACTTATTAAATTAATGCAAAAAGGTGATTTTAATGAGAAAGAAGCGTTACAGTATACGAATGATTTAAATAAGTTAAATGAATACTTAACACTTAAGTTGAATGGTGGTTATGTCCAAAATATTTTTGATAAAATAGGAAATAATAAAGAAGACATTGAATTATATCGTAGCTTTGTGAATGTTATTGGAGATTCAGACATAGCACAAACATTATTTACAAAAAGTTGTGATGATAAATTAATAATTTCAGATTGCTTACAGAAAATACACAAGAATTTCCCTAATAATCAAATTCTATTACAGAATGGTACTACAATAAATTTATTAGACTTTTTGAACAGGTATGAGAATGATGTGTACTTTATTGACTTATTTAAAGGACTTTCTAAAGGTATTTTCGATATGGAACTGTACAACGCTATCACACTTGTACAACCCGACAATAAACAGATCACAGCTGGCTTACTTATTTATTATTCGGAGCAGCCAGCTTTAGCCAAGTACTACCAAACATATCGAGACGTATGCGTGGCAATCATAGCTAATGACATTGATCGCTTTGGATATGATTTAGACCAGTTTACGACAGATATGAATTCTTTAGTTTGTAATGATACAGTGCTTAAAGACATTTTTAAAGTAGTTGTTTGTTTCTATTATTCAGAACTTTTTGATATGTCTTTAAAGGACTACAAGCAGTGGGTGGCTCTCTTTAGCCAAGACTGTAAGCGTTATACAGAATTAATCAATTCACATAAAGAATTCGATTTAGCACACTTTAATAAGTTTTGGGCAGAATATGCAGCAGCATATTTCGGATTTAAAAATGTGAAGATTGATAAAGATGTTAAGAGAAGCATAGTAATAAAGATTAATTCTAAAATGGTAGAAAAGGTGTTACCACTTGATATTTTTATTTATATGGATGAAGGCATAGAATCGTCAATCAATAATAATATCAAATGGGAGATAAATTATGTTACATATGACCAAGAGAATAAAATTTTATACATTGGTAAGCGTAATCTTTACGGTCACTACAAAAAACCATTAGAACTGTTGAAATACAGTTTAGAGCATTTAGCTGAGAAAGAAACCTTAAGAAATTACAACATTGAAGAATACGGAATTACAAGCCGTACAATATTTATGAAATATTTTAATATGTTCGTAATTGGGGAAAACATTGATTTATTTTACCCAAAAGAGAGTTCTTTCTATGAAATGGACAAGGCAAGGTGTTTAAATAATTTCAAGATTAATTGTGCTGTGCTATACAAAAATAAGTTCAGTGTTTACATTGCATTCGATGCTATTCTCTATGTTATATATAATGTAGAAACTCCATATTCATTGCTGATGTACAGCCAGAACTACGCAGTAATAATGAATTATCTAAAAGCTTTAAGAATTATTTACTATAACAGTGCAGACAAATTTATTTTACTTACATACTTTATTCTATTGCTGCATGGTAAAGATTTAAATAGTTGTAAATCAATCTGTAAGAACACATTCATCACTATCTTAAACGATGAGCAGTTTAATAGGACATACAATAATCCAATTTCCTTGGAAATTTTTCTTAAACATATAGACAGATTTTATAAAATGGCACAGAATTCAGAATCTGTTGTTAGCGTTGATGATGCTACAGGATCAATCTGTATCGATTATAAATTGCAATAATTTATGAAGTGATTTATCGGAGTGCTTTAGCAAAGTAATTTATGAAGAGATTTATGAAGTACTTTAGCAAAGTGATAATGATTAAAAGTATTACCCTTACTCAAAGACTACTAATTACATTGTCACTTTAGCAAAGCACTTTTTTGATTTAGTAAGGAGGTATTAAATTTATGAATTTTACAGATTTAACCAAGAAGGTGAGAAAAGTACCAAATGTTAGGGTATTATCCGTCTGTACTTTAATACTTCTCAGACATAAAGAAGTATCATCGTATTCGGAAGTTTTATACAAAGTTTATGGAGTTTACATCGATGTGACTAATTATGAATTGTATAACTACTTTTGTAAGAAATTAATAGAAAGCTATAAAACTAGTTTAGATAAGATGTCTCTGGAAGACATTAATAATACTTTAGAAAATATTGTTACTAATTATTGTGATAAAGAACTGAATGTAGCCATTGCTCATGGTTATTTGTCAGAACTGCAGGAATACCAAATAAGAGAAAACTGGAGTGCTAAACAATCTAAATTAATTGATTTTTTAATTGGTTATTTTGGAGATAACTTTACACAATTAATAAATCCTAGCATGTCTAATCGTGCAATTGTTTACATCGCTACGATACACAATGAGGATTCAGATTTAGCAAAGGTGGTTTCGGAGTATACGTTATCCGACGATATTCTTTATCAAATCTGTCTTGGAAGTTTTCATAACATAAATCTATTTGACTATGCCATGCAGGGATACTCAGCAGAAGATTTAGCAATGATTAACAAAGCTTCACAGTTACCAGGTTTCAATTTAGATAATATGTGCGAAGATGGGACTCATTATCCGTCTTTAGCAAAAATAAGAGATTTTATAATTAATTATTAATTTTTTATATTTTATAGAGGTCATTTCTTAAAAACTCGTGCATTAATTGTTTAGAACAACAAATGATAATTGCATGGGGTGAGGAAATGAGCGAAATACAGAAAAATAGTTATTCATTAGCTAAAAAACAATTTAATCTAGAATTAATAAATTTAATTCAAAATGGTATTGCAGTATCATACAATTTGGAAAGGCTTTATGAGAATAACATCGGTTTTATTTACGATACTATGATGGATTGTAATATCAGTACAAACAGCGATTTAGCCAAAGATTTAGCACAGGTTGCGTTTTTTGCAATTTATGACTCAGCCATAAAATTCGATAAATCAAAAGGTTTGAGTTATTTAAATTATCTGAATCTTTGGCTAATACATTATTTTTATCGAGAATTACTTCGCATGAAATATTCATTTAAAATCACAAATACAGCTTACTACAATGCAAAACATTTAGACAAGCTTTCAGATTTCTATGCAATGGATTTGTCTTACTTAGAAAATCATGAGATATTAGATGGCATTGCTGACGGAAGTCTTATGTATACAATTCATTACGAAGATATTTATTCAAACGCTTTAACCAAGGAGTTTTGGAAAATTGTAGAAAATTCGTTAACTAAAATGAATTATGAAATTATTTTACTACGTTTTAAAGACAGACTTAAGTATGCACAGATTGCAGAAAAGTATTCAATAGGAAAAGACAGAGTTAGGTTAAGAGTTCTAAGGTCTTTAAAAAAGTTAAAGTATAATAAAGATATTCAAATTATAGCTGAGGATTGGTATAACATAGATGTCGCAAGAAGTTTGCGAGAAGACAGTACTAATGAATAATAAGTTTGCGAGAAGACAGCACTAATGAATAATAAGTTTCTAAATATTGATTATCCTTTACTAAATATATCCACATTAATGAGACATTTAAAGGAATATTATATTGTCATTCTAAAAGACTAGTGTGCTAAATTTACTTTAGCCAAGAACACAACTATTAAAACATTATAAAAAGAAAAACCATACATTGACTTACCTTTTTTATAAAAAATTACTTAAAAAGAAAGGAGACGTAATTATGGTTATGAATAGTGTTGAAAACTACAGAAGAAAACCAGTAAAGATTACAAAAGACATTGTTGCTTACATTATAGCAAATAAAAACACTTTAATTGACAAAGGGGTTGCCAAAAGAGTTAGTAACTCTTGTCAGTGTATTGAATGCGGTAAAGAAAGCGATATTTACCTTACAGTAAAGGGTGATGGAAGTACATCAATGTGTTTAAACTGTGCAATTGGAGTCACTTTAGACAAGGCAATAGAAATTAACTGTACTACATCTGATGGTGCTAAGAGCATTGCCAATGGTACTGACAATGGTACAGTAAGAAAAATGGATTGCTTTAGCTAAGTAATCCTAACAAAGAAAGGATAGTAAAATGTTTAGAACAGATACAAGAACAATTTCTAAAAAAGGTGGATTTACAATTCCTGTGCAGATTAGAAGAGCATTAGGTATTTATGATAAGACTCAGGTAGATATTGTGGAGAGTGAAGATCATGATGTTTTAATGTTAGTAAAATCAAGACCACATTGTATTTGCTGTGGAAAAGTTGGTAACAGTCTAATCAAAGTAAATCGTGACTCTGTTAATCCGATCAATTCACGGTATGTTTGTGCAGAGTGCATTGATTCTCTCAATGCTGCTTTAGCCAATGGGGAAACAATAGGACATGAACTAACAACATCTGATGTGATTGATAACTACAATATTAATTTACATAGAATTGACGAGATTAAGAAAGAGAACGCTGAGTATGAACGATTAATTCAGCAGGAAGGTTTAGCCAAGTTAGGTCCAGAAAAGACTGTTACTCTTACTGGTGGAAATTCTGAAATTAAAGTACAGGTTTCCTACACAGTAAAAGAAGTAACAAAAGCTGGCTACGAAACTCTCAAAAGCTTTATGAACGAAAATGTTTCAGATAACTATCTCGCCTCTAATCTTGTAGAAAAGTTTGATGCCAATTCAGACTTTAAAGAGGCAGCGGTCATCATTTATACTGAGGATTGGAAGAAAGGTACGTTTGAAGACACTTTAGCCAAGTATGGCTATGGTGATAGAATTAAGCCAGACACTTTAGCAAATCTTGCTTCTCGTTGGAAATTTGATAACAAGGATTATAACAAAACTCTTCTGATAAAAGCATTGGTGGCTGAGCAGGACGAAGCTGTAAGCTTAGATGGCGAGCAGGCAGATGCTTTAATTAAGGAATTAACTCTTGTTGCGAAGTATAACTATGTTAAGCACATCTTTCCTAAGATTGATACTAGCGCTGATATTGATCTTTTGAGGGACTGCTTAATAGTTAACTCTTGTATCAAAATAAAGAAGTAGGAGGAGAAGTGAGATGAAAAATAACATTAAAATAAAAGTAGGGAGGTATTTTAATTAGTAAATTTCGTTTGATGGTTTTTATAGCCCTACTTACATTTAGCCAAGCTTTACTGTGTGCATGCGAAAACAGTGGACGTGGTGAAGACCCATTTCCAAGTTCTATGAAAACATACACAGAGGAAGATACCGAAAAGATTAATAAAAAAATCGGAGATTTCTTTTCTAACATTTTCTTTTGGGTAGACGTTTGGTTAGATTTGTAAGTATAGTTTAGACCAAAGTTAAATTAAAGATGAAAAAACTAAGAAATAAAAAGAAAATACAATTTAAAAAGCGTATTGCTGTTGCTATGGTTGGAGTTACTATCGCTACTTTCAGTTCCGGGTGTAGCTTTAGCCAAGGCACTGCAAGCGGTAATCTCTTTAGCCAAGTAAAAACACTTATTACGGGTGAAGACGAGAAAAGCGAAATACCGCAAGAAGCTACAACTGAAATCAAAAAGATTGCCCAAGAAGCAACCACAGAATCAAAACCTTACACAGAAATTAGTAAACAACCAATTGAATTGTCGCAAGACGAACCTGCTTTAAGATACCAGTCCGGACAGGATGCATACATTCTCAAAGACGGTAAGCAGCAAGGAGTTATGCATTTTAACCTTGCACAACGACTTGGTATTTGGGATTACACTAATCCAACCGTTGTCTCTAATGGAATTTATTACAGTTACACTTTTAATCTTAAGCTTGATTTTGCTCAGTACTTTAGCCAAGTAGAATCTGCCAAGATTGAAGTGAAGCCAGAATTGTTAAATAGCAAGGGAGAAGTAATTGGTGAAATTGCTAACATTGGGTGGAATGGTTTTGAACAGATTGCAGAGATTTACAAAAGTAATCCAGTAAAAAACATTGAAGTTTGCTTACAGCCTACACAAGACTTTAGCGACGGTGATTACATTAAATTCAACCTAACCGACACAGAAAATAATGTTGTATTTGACAGTGTAAACTATGATGTATCTTTACTAAAAAAAGCGACTGATGGCCCTACCATTAAACGTATTAAGGATACAACTAAAATTAAATCAATCAATGGTGCTAAATACTCTTTTACACTTAATAGCGTTTGCAGCAGTCAAGAGTATTTGAACATTGATTCTTACTCTGATCTAGTCAAAATGATGGATTTAGATTACACAGTCAAATTACTAAAGGACAAAGTAAACGGAAGAGTAGTAACAAGGTTTAACACTTTTAGCGGAGTACAAATGAACTCAGAAGTTAAGCTGGCAGTTAATACGTGTAATAACTCACAGTACAACTACACTTACTATCAGGATGCTACACGAACCAACTACTCCGATGTCGATGATTACGTTCCTTACGTTACTTCAAACTTTCCTTACATTAAGAAAGGTGAAACTGCTAACAATGTAACTAACCGAGTTCTTAGCTACGATTTGGATTCCGAAGATCCGATGTATGTTAGGGTAATTCCTGAGTTTACTAATGAAAGAAAAGCTAGAAGTGATGAAGAAATGTTAAAATTCAACGGACGCTATGTTGTTTATCAGGTTGAATTGAAAGCTCGTAATTTACCTAAGTACTACAAAGGAGAATGGTAATGCTAAAGACAACTAAAAGATTTGTACTGATAGCTACTACAGCAGTAGTGTTGACCAGTAGTGCTGGGTGCAATCTTTCAAGCTTTAGACAAGTAACTAATAATTTAATTGGTTCAAGCTTTAGCCAAGGTAACTCTGAAACGAGTACACAGGCTGATGACGATACCAAAGAAATTAAAGGTACAATTGAAGAACTTTCCAACTTACATAGTTCTAAAGAACTGAAAGATTGCGTAAAGCAAAACTTTAAAAGTAATACTGTAAGCTTAGCACTTGATGGTAAATCTAAAAAAGAAATTAAATTGTATTTAGAAGTTTTACAAAAATTAGAATTCATTTCATACAAAGATGGTAAACTTAAGTACAGTGTGCCATCGATTGATGGAATAGTTAATTACTTGTCTAGTGACTACAAAGGTTTCATAAAAGACTACAATAACTTCAAAACATTGAAGTTGAGCGAGGATGAAGTAAAGGATTACGTCTTAGACTATTTAATCCAACTTTTTGACAGTGATAGTAGCTACAGTAGCAATGGTAGCAATTCAATTAAAAACGAAACCAAAACGTGTAGTATTACAGTAACTCGTAGTGGCAAATTAAGCACTGATTCTTTTCTTACTGAATTAGTAAGTAAAGTGCTTGAAGATTTGTTTACAAAGGTTGCTAACACAACCTTTAGCCCAGAACCACAAAAAACCACTACGAAAGTTAAGTCAAGTGATTTTAAAATAGGTAAATCCAAAGTAATGGTGTATCCATTAACGGACAAAACTGGTAAGGTTATTTCACAGCAAAAGATTTTAGTAACAGTTGACTCTGTTTTAAAAGATCAAACCGCATACGAAAAACTATGCTCTATTAGTGGCATGAATGCAAACATTAGTGTAGACTACCAGAAAAATTCTCTATACTATGTTCATTACACAATTAGAAATTTGTCTGGCACTGACCTTACTTACAACGACAGCTTTAGCATGGTGAGTTCTGATGGAAATTCATACTCACTTCCTAATGGTAGTTGTTTCGGATTAACCTCTTCAACTGTTTTAAAGAAAGGCAGCGACACAAGTTTAGACACGGCATTGATTGGCCCACGTAATGCTAAACTTGGATGGTATGATAGCACTGCTAAGTACTTTTATCAGTTAGGTACTGAAGATGCGTAGTCTTCCGTACCTTTTACTAATGCAAAGAGATGGTTGCTCATGCTTTAGCCAAGTAATAGAATTTAAATTAAAAATTCCAGAGATAAGTTTGGTAAAAGCTACTGAGTACTGTATCTTTGACTATTTAGATTTTGAAAAAATGTGCAAAGACAGGGATAGATTAATTTCTCTGCTTAATGCTAAATTTGAAAATTTTAGTGATTACAGCAAAATGCAAATGGTATACGATGTAATAATGGTGAGAAATAAGAAGTGTAATTTATTTTCTCTTAAACTTTTTATTATTCTTACGGAACTAGATTCAGTACCTTTAATGAAAAGTTTTTTACAGCATTCTCCAGAGTATACATGTGTAATAAAAGAATTCCGCTTTAGCAAAGAAAACCTTATTAAACTAAAAAAAGAGTTAACTAGAGAATACAATACATTTCAAATTCAAAATGGAATGATTGTTTACGAGTGTAAAGTACTATTTTTAGATGATTTATTTTATTTATGGGAAAGTGAAGGAAAATATTTACTTTTTAACCAAGTAGGAAATCTGTGTGTAGATGCTACTAGTTATTTTGAATTTATTTACAAAGTCAGTATTATGATTTTGGATTCTAAAAGGAATTAATCATGTGTACTAGATTTTTATATATTGATGGTGAAAATATTTCAAAAATGGAAGTTGTAAATAGTGTGAATAGTTTCTTAGAATTACTTAAGCCTTCTGATATTTTCGTAGGTAAATTGTATGGAAATAGGGACTCTGTAAAAGCATACGTTCCTTTCTGTTTAGCAAACGGTTTAACCTATGTAGAAACCTCGGCAATATCAGTTTCTGGCAAAAATATTACTGATATGAAAATGACGGTTGATTGTATTTTTGATGTATTATACTCAAAAGATTCTGATTTCACAGTTACATTACTCTCCAAAGATTGTGATTTCTTACCACTATTCTACAAATTAAAAGAGATGGGTGTTAAAGCAGAAATGCCATTCTCCGCTTTAGCCCAGATAACCTCTTTTGAATTTCTATCATCGTTTACAAAAATGGAGAAGAACTATCAGAAAACTACTTCTGGTTTGGATGCCTTTTTAAAACACAATGGTTTCTATTCACCAAAAAATTCTGATTGTTTAGGAAATTTATTTTCTAAGATTAAAGAGAAAACAGACAATTTCTTTCCAGATTCAGTAATAGAGGAACACATTGCAATTAAAACAAAGAAGTTTAATAAAAGCATTGTAGCTACCTATGGGGAGAATAACATAAGTGAGTTTAAAAAGATTAAACCGAAGAATTTCTCTTTTGAGAATGTAGTGGACAGTTTAAATCTAACTGATCCAAATGATATTAACAGATTATACGTAAGCTATGTTAGTAAGATTTTTGGATACGTTCCTAAAAATAAATCTTTACCGGCAATAGTGTTGAATAATTTAGCAAAGGAATTTGCGATAGCATAGGTGAAGTACAATGAACATTTATAGATTAATGGTAAATGAAGGCATTGTGTATCCAGCTGTATACAAACGAATAAAGTGTAATACTGACATAACAACAAAAAAAGGTTTAAAAGCCTTACTTAAAAAATTACGAGGAAGTGTCCAAAAGGATGCTTCCTTTTTTATTTCTGTGGGTGCAGAAGGAAAAACATCTGCTGTCTTTATAATTACCTGTGGATACGCAACCAATAAAGTCTTTAGCAAAGAACTACTTACGGCAAGTATTTTAAGCCAATCTAGTGAGTTTATCATAGTCACATTTTTTAGTAATAAGCATGACTATGATAACGAAATTGTTAAGAAAGACTTTAGCAAAGTAAAAGAAGCTTTTGACTTACTTGAATTACACTTAATAGATTACTACACTATTGTAGAAAATGTAATTCACTGTATTACTATTTAATAAAAAGGAGTGTAATGGTTCCTATTTATTTTTACGATGAGAAATCAAACGGGCTATTAGTTGATTACTATGTTTTGTGCGATTCAAAACAGCTAATAAATACTAATCAGCTTGTATCATTGTTAGAAAGAGAATTTAGACTTAGTGATTCAGCATCAGAATTTTTCTTGGCAATCTACTGGAGTCAAACATACGACTGTAAAGGTATTTTATTTGTTTCAAAAGGTGTTAACGATAATTCTAACTTTAAGTATAGCATCGCTATTAAAGGCGGAATTCTGCTAAAAGCTTCCAGCTTTAGCCTAGTACACAACCACCCAAATAAAAGTTTACACTTTAGCCTAGCAGATTGCCAAACAACAAAACATTTTAAAAATTTAGGAAAGATTTTAGACATGCCTCTACACGAGCATGTCTTAATTGCTAATCACGATTATGCAGTATTAAAAGGAGGTGAATTTTATGAAGACAATGAGTGATGATTTATTTCAACGTCCAAAGAAAAAAGAGGATGATACCTCATCTGGTACCTCACAAAATACACAAAAAATAAATGAAATGGATTTATTTGGAGACGTTGAAAAGAGAAAACATTCTACAGAGCCAGAAAAATCTACTATAGAGGAACAGCTACAGAATTATTCTAATAATTCCGAGGATGCCTTTAGCATGGATGACGATTTATCTTCCCTATTTAACCATGAAGAGAGTAGTGATAATGCGACGAAAGCCAGAGCTGCGGAAGAAAACCACACCGGTGGGTTGGAGGCTAAAGATAAAAGGGAAATAAAATCTGCAGATGCTTTTAACATGGATAACGATTTATCTTCTTTATTTAACAGAGAAATCAATTCTAATGAAACGACTAAAGAAGATAAAGATTCAGTTGATGAAGCTTTAGACAAGAAAGCTTTAGACAAGAAAGCTCCCAAACAAATAGATCTTTACGTTGACATTAAAGATAAACATGTACAAGGGTATGAAATACCAAACACCAAAAATAAACATGTGCAAGGGTATGAAATACCAAATACTAAAAATAAACATGTACAGGGGTATGAAATACCAAACACCAAAAATACTTCTGATGCCAAAAAAGATGTTAATAAGGATGTCAAAAAGAGTGGTAAAAAGGATGTCAATAAGAATGTTAATGAGGATGCCGATAAGATTGCCGATGATGCAAAACATTTTAGCCAAGAGAAAACTTCTACTGCTAATGATGCAAAACATTTTAGCCAAGAGAAAACTTCTTTCGCAGATGTTAGCATGAAAACACGCTCAAGCAAAGTAGGAGACTACATTGACAAAATTAAAGCGAAATTAGCCACAGAAACACCTGGAGAAAAGCTTAATAAAACAAAAGATGAAAATGGTGACGAAGTTACAATTGAGGATAAAATCTATAATAGTTTAGAAACAGGTTGTAACGTAGCACTTGATTTAATGGAAGGCGCAGGAGAAAATTTAGCTTTCAGATTAAAAAGAGATATAACTAGTTTATTTTCCTCTTTTCAAAATAAAATGCTAAAAAAGAAATTCAAAAGGAATGATAACATTATTCAATTTGGAGATTTCATGTTTTATGAAATGGGAGATGAATTAATGCTCTATAAATACGTTGGTATTAATACAGAAATAAAAATACCAAGTTATGTGGAAGGCATGCCAGTAAGCTATTTAGAAAAGAATTTCTTACGTTTTAATGCAATCAAAAGTCTTGGACGTGGTCTTTCAATTGAAAGGATTCAAGATGTTTCTGTAGAAAGCATTAAAGATAACTTATTAAACATAAAAAGCGTACAACTTCCGAGTACATTAAAAATTCTACCGTCAAAGGTTTTCGCAGGATGTAAACGAATAGATGAATTAATTATACCTGCATCTGTTAAGATTGTGCAACCAAATGCATTCGTTGGGTGTAGACCGACAAGAATTATTTTCCTCGGAGAAGCTCCTAAACAATTGCAGGATTCCAATTTAGCAAAGGTAAGAATTTATTGTAAAAAAGAGTATTTTGATTCATTTTTTAAATTAATGAGAAACTATGATGATTATCTTACAGATAAGAATGTAAAAAGGGAGTACTTAGATTTACGTAAGAAGAAACTTGGTTCGGAAGATACTGCAATCTGGGAACGTATGATAAGAGCAACGGACATTAGTGATGAGTCGTTAATTAAAGGATTACATAATGTGAATTGATTAATTGGTGCCTGGTGCTTTAGCCAAGTAACTACACTACGGATTAAACAATTAGCATTGGTGTCTAGCACTTTAGCCTAGTGATTACACTACGGGTTAAATAATTTAGAAATGTGGTGATAAATTTGAAGAAAGATAAAAATGTCCGAACACCTCCAGTTATTAAAGAACCTAGACCATTACTTACAATGGGAGATGTTTGGAACGTTGCATTTGTAGCAGTAGCTTTCTTGTTGCAAAAAGCATCAGGAGCTATATTAACTTTTGTAAAAATACCATACAATGCCGTAAACGGTGTAATTAAAGCAATTAATAAGATACCATTAGCAGGTAAAGCTATTTCATTGCCATTACAGCCACTAAAATTGTTCTTTGGATTTTTTGTTAAGATTGCAAGTAAACTAGCATTCTTTTTCAAAGCGATATTCATAGTTTTAATTATTATTTTAGCATTAAAAATACTCTTAAAGATTTTATCTAGAATTTCGTACATGAGAAATAAAAAGAAATTTAAGGAGTACTATGAAGAGCTTGAAGATCGTATGCAAAACGCTGAATCGCAATCTGTTGCAGGAATGGATGCAATGAACTACTATTAAGATGCAGAGCTTTAGCAAAGGAACAAATGCAATGAATTACTATTGAGATTCAAAGCTTTAGCAAAGGAGATGTTATTTTGAAGAAATTAGTTATAGCTGATATTGTGCTTTTATTTTTATCTAAATTATCAAAAGTACCTGCAGCATTGTTTGCCCTGCTAAGAAAGATGCCATTTTTTGGCCTTATTTTTAGATTTATTTCTAAAATATTCCTCTTATTTGGAAAATTATTAACAATTCCATTTTACATTCTGACAGCAATTTTAATAATAATGTTACTGTTAAAATTATTTAAGAGCTTTAAGAAAGAGGATAAAATTGATAATCAACCTTATCAAACTTCAACTGAGTATGCACAGGAAAATAACAGAAAAGCTGTTACTCAAGGAGACCCAAATAGAATGAATATTTTTAAGGAATGATGTGAAATATGTTTACAGAAAATGATATTAAATGCAATAGAAGATTACCAAAGCAGAAAGATAAAATAAATCTTTCCGCTTTAGCCAAGAAAGTTTTAACAACAACTTTAGCACTAGTTATTGCATTTATTATGCAACTGACAACAACTTTTGGAACTACAACAGTTAAAGCTAAAACTGTCGATAAATCAGGCACATATCAACTAAGTGATAAAAATTGTCACGTTGGTTTAAATGTTGGAGGTGCACATCCTAGAACCTCAAACTGGTCAAGCAGCGATTTAAAGATAGCTACTGTATCTACTAAAGGTGATAGTGATGGTGGACATAAAGTTACCTTTAAGAAAAAAGGTAAAGTTACAATTAGTTGTAAAATAAAAACTTCAAAAGGTAATTGGAAAAAAGATGACATACACAAATGGACATTAATCATTAAATAAATATTAAGCACAGTAATCTTAAAAGGGTTGCTGTGCTTTTTTCATTTCTAGCCTTCACAGGACGAGATCCTAGATGGCAGTACTACTAAGTACGAGTTTAGACGTTTAGCTAAGCACTAATCTAGACGTTTAGCTAAGTACAAATCTAGCCCTTTAGTCAAGAATCCATATATTTAATCTTTGTATATTACTTTGTGCTACTTGTATATTACTTTTATATTACTTTTATTTTACTTTTCTACTTCGCCTAAGATAATGTACCATTTTTATGTAGATTACCTTTTATAACATAAGAAAATTAATAGGAGGTAATCTAAAATGGATTCAAAAGAATATCTAAAAAATATCAAAGTAGTTAAAAAGGATGGTAATCTGCAAGATTACGATTTTAATAAAATCATAATCGCTATAAACAAATCGGCCACAAGAGTGAATTATAGTTTTACAAAGTTTGAGTTAAACGAAATTAAATCTATAATTGAGTCAATCTTAACTGAATACATACTCGAAAATGATACTAAAGAAATTCCAATCATGGTAATGCATTCCACTGTTGAGAAAGCTTTAACCAAGGTAGTTCCCGAAGTGGCCAACTCATACAAAGAGTATAGAAACTACAAGGTAGATTTTATACGAATGCTGGATAAAGCTTACACAGAGGCCCAAAGAATACAGTATCATGGTGACAAAGAGAATAGTAATTCCGATAGTACACTGGTTTCAACCAAACGATGTCTTACATTTGGAATCTTTAACAAAGAACTGTACAAGAAATTCTTTTTAACTAAAGAAGAGATTCAGGCAATTAAAGATGGGTATATTTACATTCATGATATGTCATCAAGAAGAGACACAATGAACTGTTGTATTTTCGATATTGAAAAAGTTTTACATAATGGTTTTGAACATGGTAACTTGTGGTACAATGAGCCAAAAAGACTTTCTTCTTTAGCCGGTGTTATAGGAGATATTGTTCTCAGTGCAGCTAGCCAGCAGTATGGCGGATTTACTGTACCAAGTGTTGATGAAGTCATTGCTCCGTATGCAGAAAAGACTTTCTTAGAGTACATGGATGAATACATTGACATAGTAAAAGGGACTGGAATGATAGATGAGGATAACATGCCGGAGACCTTAGCCATTTTAGCCCAGTACCATTCCATGCTTGAGGAAGAACATACAGAAGAGTTCGACATGGGTAAAGAGTTATTAAAAGACACAGATAGTAAGCTTATTACTTTAGCTCAGAACTACGCTTTAAAGAAAGTTACAAAGGATTTAGAACAGCTATTCCAAGAATTAGAGTATAAGTTCAATAGCCTTTCCTCTAGCCGTGGAGATTATCCTTTTATCGCATTTACTTTAGGTCATGGTAAAAAAGAGTTCGAGCAGTTAACAAGTATTATGTGCTTAGAGGTAAGAAAGAATGGACAAGGTAAGAAGGGTAAAAAACGTCCAGTTCTTTTCCCTAAATTAATCTTTCTTTACGACGAAAAACTGCATGGTGAGGGAAAACCTTTAGAACATGTATTTCAGGCCAGCATTGACTGTTCTTCTAAGACTATGTATCCGGACTATCTCTCTTTAACTAGCGAAGATCCAGACAATCACGTTTGTAAAATGTACAAGAAGTATGGAAAAATAATACACCCTATGGGATGTAGAGCATTCCTTTCGCCATGGTATGAAAGAGGTGGTATTGAACCTGCAGATGAAAATGATGTGCCTATTTTCAAAGGCAGATTTAACATAGGTGTTGTTAGTTTACATCTACCAATGATTTTAGCCAAGTCTCGCAGAGAGAATAAAGATTTCTATGAAGTGCTTGATTACTACTTAGATATGATACACAATCTTCATCGAAGAACTTATGACTATTTAGCTGAGAAGAGAGCATCCATTAATCCACTAGCTTACTGCGAAGGTGGTTTCTATGGTGGCAATCTTAAACCAAACGATAAGATAGAACCAGTACTTAGAAGTTCTACTGCTTCCTTTGGTATTACAGCACTTAATGAATTGCAAGAACTTTACAATCAGAAATCTTTAGTCCAGGACGGTTCCTTCGCTTTAGAAGTCATGGATTACATAACAAAGAAAGTAAAAGGGTATACTAAAGAGGACGGTTATCTTTACGCTATTTATGGAACTCCAGCAGAAAATTTATGCGGTTTACAGGTAAAACAATTTAGAACACAGTTTGGAATTGTTAAAAACGTTTCTGATAGAGAATACGTTTCTAATAGTTTTCACTGTCATGTTTCAGAGAAAATATCACCAATTCAGAAGCAGGATTTAGAGTATCGTTTCTGGAAGTATTTCTGGGGAGGACGTATTCAGTATGTTAAATATCCAATAGCTTACAATAGAGAAGCTATAGTTACTTTAGTACGACGTGCAATGAGGATGGGATTGTATGAAGGAGTTAATCTTTCATTATCCTACTGTAATCACTGTGGGCATGCACAGCTCAATATGGATGTGTGTCCTATCTGTGGAAGCACAGACATAATTAAGATTGAAAGAATGAATGGGTATTTGGCATACAGTCGTGTACACGGTGATACAAGACTTAATGCAGCTAAGATGGCAGAGATCAAAGACAGAGTAAGCATGTAGGACTAAAGAGCTTTAGCCCAGTGAATGCTCTGCAAAGCAGTAAACAACAATCAATTGCAATCAACTACAATAAATAAATCATTCACATAAAATCATGCAAGGCTTGGTTAAGGAATTAAACATCCTTAGCCAAGCCTTTTCTATTTTTCTTTTAACAGCTCTCCAATTTAGCCAAGTCCATTAAATTTCTAAAAGTAAACTTATGCAACCATTTCAATTCTCAACAGTAAACTCATGCATCTATTTTATTTCCACTTGTAAATGTAGTATTTGTTTTTCATTTCTTAGAGTGAAGTCTTACCTGTTAAACTTTGAAAAGTTTTGAAAAGAAATGATAAGTTGAGAAAACCATTGAAAAGAAATGATAAGTTGTGAGAATCATTGAAAAGAAATGATAAGTTGTGATAAATTCCGATAAATAATGATAAGTTGTGATATTTATTGAAGAGCATTGATATTTATTGAAATTTATTGAAATTAGAGAGAAAAGCATTAATTAGCATCAAAACTTCGCTTTAAATACCTTTTATTTAATCTGTGTCACTTTGAGTAACTTAACCCTTTTTAAATAGTTTTTTACTATAAATTAATAAAAGAAATTGGTGGTGAAAAATGATTCAGATAGAAAATTTAAACAGCAACAACAAACAACAATTAATCAATTACTTTCAAAAGTGTCAAGAAGATGGAACAATTCTTCAAGAAGGTTTAAGAAATCCAGACAATGAACAAATTGCTTGGTACAAGAAAGAAGTTCAGAACGACGGTGGACTTTCAGCTTTAGCTAAGAAAAAACACCTTAATGAGGAAATGATAGAAGAATTAAAGAAACTCTCAAAGAACAACGAGAATGTTAGTGCTAAGTTTTGCTGCTGGATACATTTTCAGCTAAAGGATTTAGCTAAGAAAGATTTTGTGACAGTAAGAGAGCTTAACAAACACGCAGAAGACATGGTGAAAGTGTTAAAGAAGTTTGACTACAAGTTTGTAAGTGTGACACCAGAGATTGCAAATGAGTTAACCACTTTAGCCAAGGAACAGAAAGCCATAGGTTTTAGTGTGTGCAGAAATGCGTGGATGAAAGAGCCAGCACCTTTGCAGGAGATTCAAAGACGACCAGAAGGTCTTAACACTGTTTTCTGTGAAATCAAAGGTACTAATTGTATTGCAAACTACGCAGAGGATTTGTTTAAGCTACGAAGAACACTTGATAAATGTATTGTAATCAATGGTAAAATCCCAAATCCAACAGTAGACGAGGGTAAGCAAGAAGTCAGCGGAATTACAAAGACGGTGCTACAAAGATTTCTAAGAGAGAAAAGAATCGTTGGTAATGACGCTAAAGTTTTAAAAGCCTTGTGCTGCAGATACTTTAACCAAGTAAGCAAAGAGAGGGTGTGGACGCTCTTCTACTATGGTTCCGTTACGGAGAAAAAAGAAATACAGTTCCTAGACTTTGCAAAAGAACTTCCAATAGACGTAATCATTCTCAATCATGCTAAAGAAGAGAGCTATGACTTCAAAGGTGATTTCATGGTGATTGAAGAGGAATTCGCTTCTCCTTTAGCTAAGTTCCCTGACGAAGTTTTAGCAACAGGTGCAGCCAGTGTGGAAAAGACTTTAGACCAGGTACTGTATGGTGACGAGAACTTCTCAAGACCTAATCAATACAGTGACGTAGAAAGTATTATTCTCAATGTCACAAGAGAGGATGTAGCTGGTCTGTGGGGTGAAGAGATAAAAATGAGAACTGGTTATGGAATTGAAAATGGCAATGTGATTATCCCAACATTGTATGCACAGATAACTGGCTTGGGAAATTCCTCAAAGAGAAGTTACATTGATTTCGTTTCCGATTTAACCCAGAACTCTATGTGTTTTGTAACAGAAACATTAGAGATTTCACCAATTAAATTAAAAGGTGACAGTTCACTAAAAACGATGCCTGACAAACAGTTTAATAAGAAATTTGCAGAAAGAGTGTTAAGTTTTACACCACTTAGCATCCTAAGTCAAGAAAAACAAAAACTGTTAGTAGAAAAGGCTAATGAGATGATAAAGAGATACAAATTCAATAGTGTTTGGGATGCACTTACTTTTGCAGGAATTCTGTTTGCTATTCCAGAGGCTTTAGCCCAGTTAATCCATGTGTGGGATTTAACCAAGGTCAATCCTAAGATAGTAATGGTACTAACTGGTACACGAAAGCTAGAACCAAAAGAAGAGGTAATGCTACAGTACTTGCACGCAATTGGTTTGGATGTATTGTTGTTTATACCAACAGGGTATGGATTAGTAACAGAAGATTTACTACGATCAGGGTTACAAAAAATTGATTTGGGTAATTACAATTTTTCAATACAGTATTCAGAGATAACTTCAAATCGAAAGGGTTTGCTAAGTAGACTTTTTCACAGAAAAGCTAAATAATTTAGCAGGAGGTAATAATGATAAATTTACAAAATAAAACAGAGCAGGAGCAGACGCAGGTTGCAGAACCAACCACGGCACAGACTCCGAAGGAGAACTTTAGCCTAGCTGAGTGTCGACAGGGTTACATTGATGATTTTAAAAAGACAGGAGAGTTAGAAAAGTACACAGCTAAGATCGAAGTGTTTGATCCTAATAGTATTGTAAAGTTTGGTTCAGAAGCGGCCGAAGAAGTCTCCAAATCTGCCGACGTTGTTCTCAATGGAATGAACATAGACCAGATTAATAATTCTGGTAAAATGCTCGAAGCTTTAGACAAGATAATGGGAAGCTTTGACATTGATGAAGTCAAAGAAGACAAAGGTCTTTTTGGTAAACTCTTTGGTAATGCTAAAAAGAAGTTAGAAAAACTTCTGAGTAAGTACAACACAATGGGAGACGAGATAGACAAGATTTACACGCAGCTAAAAGTCTACGAAGGTGAGATAGAAAAGTCTAACAGGAATTTAGACCAGATGTTTAATTCCAATTTGGAATACTATCACGAATTAGTAAAATACATCGCTGCGGGTGAACAGGGTTGTAAAGAACTTCATGAGTACATCGAACAGAAAGAGCAGGAGTTGGCAACAAGCAACAACGTTGATTTACAGTTTGAAATCAGTAATCTCAGACAGGCAGAGAACATGCTCGAACAAAGAGTAATGGATCTTAAGACAGCCGAAAGCATTGCTTTGCAGTCAATCCCAATGATCAAAACAATGGAGTTCAGTAATGCGAATCTTACACGTAAAATCAACTCTGCTTTCATTGTTACACTTCCGGTCTTCAAGCAGGCTTTAGCACAGGCAATGATGTTAAAGCGTCAGAAGATTCAGGCAGACTCTATGTCAGCTTTAGACAAGAGAACCAATGAATTGTTAATCAAGAATGCACAGAATACTGTTGAGCAGTCTAAACAGATTACAAGAATGACTAATACAAGTTCTGTACAGATTGAAACATTAGAGAAAACATGGAACACGATTGTTAGCGGTATCGACGAGACTAAAAGAATTCAGGAAGAAGCTAAGAGAAAGCGAGAAGAGGATTCAAAGAGACTGGATGCCATTAAGCAGCAGTACGCAGAAAAGATGAAAGGACTTTAATCAAGGACCTTAGTCTGGGACTTTAGCCTATCTATTTAGTCCAGTACTCTGCAAAGCGATAAATTCAAGAGCCTTTGGTGTAAAAGCCATTTGCTCTTTTTGATTGCTCATAGCCAGCAATCCAATAATTTCTTAGGAGGTAATTCTATGGCTATTACATTAAAAAAGGGATAGAAATTAAGTCTCAGCAAAGAGGGTTTAACAAAAGCGACCGTAGGTCTTGGTTGGTTAATTAATCAGTATGACACAGGAGAAAATGCAGATTTAGACTCTTCTGTCTTCATGCTCGGAGAAGATGGCAAAGTACCTTCCGATGCAGAATTCATCTATTACAATCAGCCAAAGCATTCTTCAGGAGCTGTCATCCACAATGGTGATAACAAGAAAGGAACAGAAGTTGCAGGTAAAGATGCTGAGACAATTGACATTGATTTAACCAAGGTCCCAGATAACATTAAGAAAATTGTAATCACAGCTACAATTTACGATCCGGAAGGAAAACTTAATTTCGGACAGGTTTCAAATTCTTTCATTCGTATTACAAATGCAGAAACAAAAACACAGGTTTGTAGATACGATCTTGAAGAAGTTTTCTCAATGGAAACTGCTATCGTTGTTGGTGAAATCTACAACTACAATGGAGAGTGGAAATTCCAGCCTGTAGAAAAAGGTTTCAATGGTGGTCTTGCAGCATTATGCGCTTTCTATGGCGTTGACGTAGATAGCTAAAAAGAAACAGCAACAATAAACAATAATCAAATAGTAACAATCATTTTAATAACATAATTTTAAATATTCTCAGCAAGCAGAAGTGTAAAATCTCCTGCTTGTTTTTACTTTGTTGGTATCAGTCCGAGATGCAGTGGTTGCTTTAGCCCAGGAGTTCTCAAAAGCTCTACGAAGTAGTTTTCATGATGGCAGCGACTGCTATCTTTAGATTAAAGGAGTGTAGCGACTGCTGAGTGCGAATTAAGATCATCTTTAGATCCTAGAAGGCTTTAACCAAGTGAAGTTTATTCAAGACATAAACAAAAAGAAAGGAAGATGAGAATGATTAATATAATATTTACCAGAATGTTTACACACGATGATGCGGAAGCTTTATCATGTATAATTGATGATGTATCGAAGGGATTACATGAAGAAGGTTCTATTAGAGAAAATATAGGTGATGTGTTGAAAGGATTTTTACTGACTTTACCTGTGCTATTGCTTTATGGTATCACTACTTTATTGTCTACTTATTATTTAGTAAATGATATGGTGGGAGTATTTAGTAAGAGTGAACTACGTGCATTTTTACCTGATTACCTCATGCTGAGTGCTTTATGCTCATTTGTTTTATTTTTTATTTTAATAGCATTTATTACTATTTTTCCAATTAGTACTTTAGGCAAGTATCATTTAGGGTGTACGTTTTTTATCATTTCTGTTGTCAGTATTATATTCATTGTGGTTATTTGTTGTTTTCCTACAGATGCATTTAAAAATTTCTTTTATACTAATTTTATTAATTTCTTTTTCACTAAGTGAATAAAATTAAAACTGATGTTCAATGCAACGGGTGGAAGTGTCAAAGCTTCTACTCGTTTTTCTTTTGCCTGAATCAAAATGGAGTGAGCTGCTTTAGCCAAGAAGTTCTCAAAAGCTCTACGAAGTAGTATTCTTAATGGTAGCACTGCTATCTTTAGATCAAAGGAGTGCAGCGACTGCTAAGTGCGAATTAAGATATTTAGCCCAATAATTTAGGCAAGACACAAATAAAATGAAAGGAAGGTACAAATGTGTTTGAATTCGAAGTTATAGATGAATTAATGTTAAGAGCCACTTGTATTGATGGTGGTGGATGCATTTACACGAAAGCTGGAGCAATGATAGCACATCAAGGCAACAATAAGTTTGACAAAGTTCTACTTGGACCAGAAGGCAATGCTGTCAAAGCACTCTTTGGGCAGGTAGCACGTCGTTTGACGGGAGAGAACTTACCATTGATGAAATGTATCAGTGGTAAGGGCTCACGACAGTATTATGCAGACTCAGCCAGACATGTTGTTGTGATAACTTTAGCCCAGGGACAACGACTCATGGTCGAATCAGAGAATTTACTCGCTTTCACAGATTCGTGTGAGTACAAATCAAAGTTTTTTGGTAAAGGAATTGTAGCACAGAAAGGTTTATTTACAACAATTCTTGTAGGACGAAAAGCCGGAGCACAGGTAGCAGTCTTGTCAGATGGTAACTCTTTAATCTTAGATTCTCCATGTTGTGTCGATCCTGACGCATTGGTGGCTTGGGATGGTGCAGACCCACAGTTTAAATTAGATGTCTCATTTAAGAATCTGTTAGGAAAAATGGGTGCTTCCGGTGAGTCCTATCAAATGGAATGGAGTCAACCTGGCACACAGGTAATCGTACAGCCGTCTGAGAGGAAATCAGGAATCAAATTGGCTATTGATTAATTTTATAAAATACAAAAGTAAGCTTGGTTAAGTATTTCGCTTTAGCCAAGCTTTTTTAATGAAAGGAGATATTATGTCAGTAAATTTAAAGAAAGGTGGACGATTAAGTCTTACTAAAGAAAGACCAGGACTTAATAGAGTTGTAGTTGGTCTTGGATGGGATCCAGTTAAAACAAGAGGTTTCTTTGGTTTCAAAGAGGTCGATATTGATTGTGATGCAAGTGCAATCCTGTGACGTAATGGTAAATACAGTGACATTGATGATTTAGTTTACTTTGGTAGACTTCATCACAAATCCGGAGCAGTGGAACATCTTGGTGATAATCTCACAGGAGAAGGTGATGGTGACGATGAGCAAATCATTGTAGATTTAAAAGATTTACCTTCCGATGTAGATAGAATTATTTTCACTGTTAACATTTTTAGAGGTAAAAGAAAAGGACAGTCTTTCGACAAGATCGAAAATGCTTTCATTCGAGTTATAGATGACAGGGATGATACTGAATTAGTGCATTACAATCTCACAGAGAACTTTAAAGGCATGCACTCTGTAGTTGCAGGGGAGATTTATTTACACAACGGTGAGTGGAGATTCGCTGCGATTGGAGAAGGCTTTAACACAGATGACATTGGTGAATTAGCAAGCCGATTCGCATGATGATGGGCAGGCTATACAAGTCAGAATTCTTAGTGGCTTTAGCACAGTACCACTATTGTGGCCTTAACTAAGAATTCTTAATGGCAGTAGCGATAGCTACGAATTAAGATATTTAGCCAAGTGAAATTAGAAAGGAATTAAATATGGCATTCTTTAGAAAAGGGAAAAAGAAAAAGGGAAATGGAATCCCAGAAGAGAGTAAAACTCCATCAGCAGAAATCGCTAAACAGAGGGCAGAAGACATTCAGTCAAACTATGACAGCGATTCTATTGACGGTGAACTTGATAGAAGTGGTATGGAAGAACTTCCAGAAGACTACACGTCCACAAGTTACACTACATCGCCTAGTGAACCAGAAGACTTGGATCCATTACTGTCAGGTAATTTAGATGACAGTATGTTATCGTTTGAAGACGAAGTGGAAAAAGACATCGAAAATAGTGAAATTGGTGAACCAGTTACAGAAGAAAGAGAAGAGGAAAGTAATCATGATTTCTTCGCAGATGTAGAACTGCCAGAAGATACAAATGGTGAGTTGTCCGAAACTGATTCAACTTTTAAAGGTCTATACAACATTGATGGGGACACTTTAGAAGAGTCACCGAGTACTGCAGAACTGGTCGAAGAAGAAGAAGAGGATGAGAATCAAGAGACTACGACAGACAATGAAGCTTTAGCACAGTCCACTTCTGATAATGCAGCAGATAATGAAGCTTTAGCACAGTCACTCTCCGATGATATCGAAGAACAGTTAATCGAGAATGAAGATGAAAGCACTTCATCAAATGGCATGGCTACAAAAAGCCAAATTTACATGGCAATGCAGGTATTCGATTCTGAGACTGGTGACTTCGACATGAAAAGCGTTGATAACCAGTTAGTTTTTGACACCGATGATGAAGACTCTTTTGGCTTCTCCTGTCATAAAGAAGAAGAAGAGAGTAAACCAAAAGAGTTTGATGTTGATAGTTATGTGTTTGACACATCAGACGAGGATTGATGAAATTTGCTATTGTCTCAAGCTTTAGCAAAGTATTATTTAACAAAGAACTAGGAGGATTTAAATGAATTCTTTAAAAATTAAAAAAGCGGCAGCAACAGCTTTAATGAGTGTTTGTTGTTTAACTACAGTAATGCCAACAGTAGTTTATGCTGATTCTGTAAAAACTGTAACACTTGGTGCGGATTTAACCGCAGACCAGAAAAACTTAGTTTTATCATACTTTGGTATTAAAGATAGTGATAAATCTCAGTATAGTTTTATCACTATTAACAATGAGGAAGAAAGGGATGCGTTGAAAGGTATTGTGCCTACAGAACAGATTGGTACAAAGACTTACAGTTGTGCTTACATTGAACCTACAACAGAAGGTGGTATTAATGTAGAAACAACAAATCTTACCTACGTTACAGACAACATGATTGCATCGGCTTTAACAACAGCCGGGGTTGAGAATTGTGAGGTAAAAGCTGCTTCTCCTTTTAAGGTTTCCGGAACCGGAGCTTTAACAGGTGCAATGAAAGCATACGAAGTCGCTACAGATCAAAAACTTGATGAAAAGAAGAAAGACATTGCTAACAAAGAAATTAAAACATCGGTTGACTTAGCCGATGAAGTTGGCGATGATGATGCAACAACTTTAATTAACGATTCAAAAGAAAAGGTAATTGAAGACGCTGCTAACTCTAAAGATGGACTTACAGAAGATGAAGTTCAGAAAATTGTTGATGATACTTTAGCCAAGAACGATCTTAAAGTCTCTAAAGTAAATCAGGATGAACTTGTGAAACTTTTAATGGATGTTTCCAAGCAAAACTATGACCTGAACATTGTAAAGAACAATTTGGAGCAGGTAAGTGATAAACTTAATGAGACAGCGAATAAGCTTAAAAGTAAAGTTGACAATGAAGAAACCAAAGAAGAGACAAAAGGTTTCTTTTCCTTTTTAGCACAGTCAATAAGAGATCTCTTTTCATCATTGTTCGGAAGTAAAGATAGCACACCTGAGCAGGATAGCACAGAACAGCAGAGTACATCAGAAGGAAACATTACCACAGAAGGAGACACTACCTCAGAATTAACAACTGAAAGTACTAATAAATAGTACTTTAGAAAAGAGGTAACACATGAAACAAACTAAATTAAAGAAATCTTTAATTGTACCAGCCGTTGCCTTGTGCTTGACTTTAGCACAGCCTACACCTGCACAGACGGTAATGGTAGCAAATGCAGCACAGACAAATCACAGTACAACCGCAGTAGTACCAAATTCTTACGATGATTCTAACTTTAAAAACTATTCAATTAACATGGCAGGCACGCAGAATAATTGTAATAGATTAGTTAAAGTAACGATCAAAAAAAGTGGTATCCTAAATGTTTTATACTCAATCGAAAAGTGTGACAACACTTTTGTGCGAATCAGTATTTTTAAGGACTCTAAGTGCACTACAAAAGTGTCACCAAAATTTGCATACTGTAAAGAAGCAAGTAGCGGAAGTTTAGACCAGTACTTAAGAGCCGGAACTTACTACGTTTTGATTGAGACAGGTTCAGTGGGCATTCCAGTTACAATGACATTGGCTTTTGCACATGCAGATGCAAGCACGAACTTAGTTGTTGGGGATACAGATGGTATTACCGAAAGATATACTAACAGCGGAGCAACGCAGTACTTCAGCTTTAATCTAGATTCACCAGAACTACTTGGAATTGCTTTAGCCAAGTATGACAATAGCAGTGGATACTATTTTAGTATTTGTGATGAACATAAAAATGTAATCAGTAGTAAATTTTATCGTAATAACAAAGACAAAGTTTATTTTGCTTTAAAGAAAGGTGCTTACTATTTAAAAGTAACACCTAAAAGTGGAGTTTCAGATAGTGTATTTTATCTTACTACAACAACAAATTATTACGCTAGTAAAAACAACTTTAGCACAGAAACAGCGTTATTGATTGATACTGATACAAAGTATACAGATGTTTTGTACAATGGCGAAGCCATTACACAAAAAGTTGTTTACAAGCTAGAAGTTGACAAACCAATTTCTGCTAAAATTAAAACAGATGTTAGATTTGGCGGAAATGCTTACATTGGTCTTAGTGGTCAGGGAATTTCTCAAAAAATTCTTGAAGACTATCAAATTTTACAGAAAGGCACTTATTACTTAATCTTCTCTAAACGAAGTGTTAGTGATGGTGGAATCGTGGCATTCAAGGTATTAAAGAAGTGAGTGAATACATTGCAAGCGTACAAAGATATAACTTGGATTTAAGGTTTCAAAAGAACTCTGCTTCAGTGCAGTCCTTTGATACTGATTTAACACAGTTACTTAAGCGCTATAGTATTAAAGCATTGAAAAAGTCTAGGCAGGATGTTACAGAAGAGTATGCTGAAGAAACTATCATGGAAACATGTAAAAACTGTGGTAAAAAGGTACAAGTATACTTGATGAAGCCTAGCTTTTGTATGTCCTGCGGACATAAGATTTATCCGTGTAGTTTGTGTGAAAGTTGCACTAATTGTAAGGGTGAATAGCTAGATAAGATTAATGGAGGTTAGAAATGACAAGACGTGGCGTTGCGTTAATGCTCGGACTGTATAGTAATTCAGTTACTGATAGTTACGATGCAAAAACAATGGATGAGCTTTTAGAGATTAAAGCAATACGGGAGGATTTTGAATACCAGTCATTATATCGTACTCTACAGTCATTAGTCGGATGTGGTTATGTAGAGTACGGAATTAAGGCAGGAAGATCTTATACTTATTTTTTAAATAGTAAAGGTTCTAAATTTTTAGAAACAAAAATAATTCCACCTGATTACGAAGAAGAAGTGTCAGATGATGAAACAGAATACTAGGATGAGTAGATGATGCATGGCTATTAGTTTCAAACAGACTAGTAGCCATTTTTAATTTTAAAACAATAGAATTAGTTTTGGAGGATTAAATCATGAAAAATGAAATTGGCTTTGTTTGCATTGGGCAGGCAGGCGGAAATATTGGTAACTTATTTGATGAATTAGGATTTAATGTTCTTTACATTAACACCTCTCAGGAAGACCTGGATACACTTAAAGGTGCTAAGCACACTTATCACATTCCAGGCGGAGAGGGTTGCTCAAAGAATAGAGATAAGGCTAAAGGCGTTTTAGCCAAGTCGGTCGATTCTTTGATTGAGCGTATTAAAGCACAGTTTAGCAAAGAAAGCTTCATTGGAGTAATTTTTGCTACTGGTGGTGGAACAGGCTCCGGAATTGGACCATACTTAGTTGATTTCTTAGTAAATGAGGAATTGCTTGATGAAGACGGTTATCCAACTCATACTGTTTTCACTGTGCCGATTTTACCTGCATTGAAGGAAACTCCTTTAGCCAGGTTTAACTCACGTGAGTGCTTCGGTGAGTTAGTAGAGATTGAAAATCTCGGTGCGACCTTTGTTATTAACAACGAAGAGCCAGATAGCTGCAATTTAGATTATGATAAATACAAACTTTCACTTAACAAGAAATTTGTAAACAATTTTATCTCTTTTCTTGAAATCCCAGAGAAACATAAAAGTGAAGCTGGTAACATTGATAGGGCAGAGATTAAAGAAGTTCTTAGCACACCAGGAATGTCTGTAATTTCAGTAACACCAAGAAAAACTAACATTGCTCAGATGATTGAGGACTTACAGCACAGTCCAGTATTTGCTCCAGTAGACACAGATTTAAAGAATCGTAAATTAAAATACATTGCTTCTTCAACGATTGACCCACTTAACTACGAAGCACTGATTCAGTCTTTTGGTATGTACTATGATGAATACCACACATTTAATCAGGAGAAGAACATTGTGTGTCTTAGTGGATTACGCATGCCTTTTAGCACAGTGCAGTCCATTGGTGACAGCGTTGATTCCATTGCAGCGGATTTAGCCAAGTCCGTTAATGAGGAAGACGATAACCCTCTTGCAGGAAAAAGTAATGATGTGTTTAGTAATCTTAGAGCAGGAAAGCCACGTAAAAGAATTCCTAAGAAGATGGTAAGTATTGAAACAACAAATCAGGACACTGGAGAAAAAAGAGAAAGAAAGATTAGCAGTAGACGACGAGATCTGCTTGAACGTTACGGCGGAAGAAAATAAAAAGATCAGAAATAGCTTTAGCCCAGTTAAGTACAAAAGCTTGACTGGGTTTTAACTTTAGAAAAATAATCTAAAGAAATAAGAAACAGTTAACAGTAATGGGAGGTGCTAATAACGAATCAAATAATTTTTACTAAAGAACAGTACAAAGTACTTTCGCTCCGACTTAAAAAACGAATTCTAATACGTTTACTGTTAATTACTTGTATGGCAATTATACAAAGACTTGTTGTATTTAAGATTACTAACACATTAGCCGTGTGGTGCGTGTTGGTTGCTTTTATTGTAATGGGTTTAGATTTTGTGCAGGCTGTAAACACTTTTGTTAAGTTTTTACAAAACAAAATTACATTTGTGCAAATTGGTAAACATTTTAAAGTAAGATTTTTTGATAGTAAGGTAGAAGGTGCTACCCATTATTTTAAAGAAACATTTTACTGTAGAATTCTAATTAAATTAGATGTTAATTCTGGAGGTGAGAAGTATAGAAGATAATAACAATAATAGCAACGGTAACAATGGCACTGATAGAGAGAACCAAAATGACTTTGGCTTTAGCCAAGTAAGACCAACCAGAAGATTTAACCAAGTAAGGAAGCAAGGCTGCAGTACAATAATCTGTGGAATTATTATACTGATAATAGTTATCTTTAAATTAAGGGGAATAAGCTTTAAAGACGCTACTGATAGATGGATTGATTATGATGATACAGAAGTACAAAGTACGGCTGAAATTAAAGTCTTTCCAACACAAGACAGTTACACTGCTGCGCTAAATTGTAATGGCTATGTATACTTAATTAATTGTGCAGACAATTTAGACGAAGAAGCTGTTCAACAGACTATAGGTGATAGAGATCCAGAAGCTTTGTTTTTAATTTCAGATGCTACAAAATTCGCAAACATCGAAGCAAATAAAGTTTATGTAACTTCAAAGTTCTATGGTGATTACTACAGTAATGGAGAATTCTTTGAAGATGAGATTGGATTACCAAATGGAAAAGTGGAATTACAATTAAAGAATGATGTACTTAGAGTTCACTACGTTAAAAACGGAGATAGCTTTAGTGTTCACTTTAGCAACGGTAAACCAAAAGATAACTGTGATGTTTTGATTAATTCAACCACAAAGGATGAGTCAGCTTTAGCCAAGAAAACTTACTTGGATAACAATAATGCGAAAGATTACAATTTAAAAGATTACGATGAGATAACAGTTGATTTAGTAAATAAAAAAGTTTATGCAGATTGAGGGAGATGATAAGTTTGCAGTGTAAGAAAATACTTGTTGTAGGGGGAAGACTTCTTGATCCTCGTGATTCTTACAACAATGAAAATAAAGAGTTAGTTAATTCACTTACTATTGGTAAATGGCAGATTGAAGCCGATTTAGACAAGAGAGTGATTAGAATTAAAGGACCGAACAGAGCTATCTATCCGTTAATGGAAGGGGCTATTTTTCTGTGTAAAGACAAGAATGAAAATAACGTAGAAGTCTATTTCACTAAGTTCTATGATACAAAAATCTTAGAGTTCTTAAAGAAATATGGAATCGATGATGTTATTGTTGAAGACCCAAATCATTCATTTGATTTTAGAGGTAATACCATTGTCTGTACCGATGGAAAGATTAGTTCAGAAACTGTTTTCGGCGAAAATATTGTTAACGTTAAAAATGCTAGTTATGTTTTAGAGTATGTCAAAGACGACGATGAAACTTCACAGATTAGTAATTTTAAAAAGAGCGGTTCCACATTTCTTAAAAATAAACCAGAAGGTGTACAGTGTCTTCTTCATACGCAAGATGGTGTTATCACTTTAGGTGATATCTTCGAAAGGAAGACAAGAGTGTAAAGAAAGATGTGGTGATGAGAATGACAAAAGAGGTCTTTATAGCAAATGGTAAGTTTTATTTAGAAAATCCTTTTAAGAAAAATAATAAACAAAATGAGACAGTAGGGAAAGCTTCGTTACTGTGCAACGGTTGGCGATTTAGCCAAGTCAATAATTTCACATTAGTTGAAGAGATTGATAGTGACATTTACTACAAATTTCCTTCAAAAGACGGAGTGATTTGTATTTGTGGAAAACAAGTGACGAATAAAGTTGTTTACTACAGAAAGAAAAGTCTTTATCTATTTCTTAAAGAAAATAAAATAACTACCATTCAAAGATGTAATCCAAATACTATTTACTATTCAACTTCAAATGATTTTAGAATAGTGACCGACGGTGTTGTTAAAGAAAACATAATAAACTTTAGCAAAGTAATGGGAATTCACAGTAAACAAGATTTTGAGATTAGTCATTGTGTAAGCAAAGCTAGCTTTGTCATTTTGTCAACCAAACATAAAACAATTCTTTACACTGAAGAAAGCGTTGATAAAGTTCAAGCTTTACTAAAGAAATACAAAGAAAAACTTAAAATAACTAATACTGTAGTGGAACTACATAAAAAATAGGAGGCAGTGCAGCATGGCAGTAAGAGTTAGAAATCCAGGAAATTATAGCTATGGACATAGTAATGAACATAACTATAGACATAGCTATGGACATAGCAATGGACAGGCTAATGGATGGTATTCAAATGGACAGCGAAACAGGACAAGTGGTTACCCATGGTGTAACCAAACTAGAAATACTGAAAATCGTAGTAACAGATACTACAGTGGAAATAATTACAACGACAGAACACGACAACGTTATGGGTATGGATACAGAATGTCAGGTTTTAGCAAAGCTTTGGTTTCTATTGGAGTAGCTACAGGAACTTTACTAAAAGCTACAGGAACTTTAGCCAAGAAATCTTTCAATAAGGCTAAAGACTATACAGATAGTGTTAAAGCTAATCGTAAAGAACGTGAGGAGAATATTTACTACACGGAAGATGCAGAGTTTGAAGATGTTAGCTTTAATCAAGAAGACATGATGGAAATTTTAGATATTCCAGCTAATAGTTTAATGTGTGCAACAGAATCAGGAGTTCATTTAGCAAAGAAAATAACGGAATCGTTATAGCAGTAATTAATTAACTTACTGTAACACAATAATAATTAATGGAGTTAAGGGAGCTAAAATAGCTCCCTTTCTTAATAAAAAGGAAAGTAGGAGGTATACGATGAAATTTTTAGTATACAAAAAATTTACAGAGATTTCTGGAAATAAAATCAATGACACAGACTTCTCTGTAAAAGACCAAAAGGTAATCGAATTGGACGAAAACCAGTACTCCAAGGAAGAATTGGTTCCAACAGCTATGGCACGCTACTGTGAGATTACAGAAATTCCAGAGGTGGATAACTGTACTGTTAAGATTGCAGTAATTGATAAAGATATTGCAAATCTTAAAATTGATCCTTACAAGTGTATCAGAGATTACCCTAACGACACACCAATCGTTAATGTTATTGATACGCTTACCGGTATAACTTACCCAGCTGCAATCTTAGTAGGCACGATTCCAGCAGGTCACGTACCTACCGATGAAGAGATTTTAAACTACACTTTCAGAGGTAGTAAGAGACACATGGACAAATCAACAAAAGTAAAGGACATGCAGGTTGCATTACCTTTCGACAGAATCATAATTGATTTAGGTTCAAAGTCAATGATGTTACCTGTCAATGATCGATTTGAGATCGAGTACTTAAGCTAAGGCAAGAAGGTAGTGTGTGCTTTAAATTAAAAAAGATAGCGAAGCACAGCTTTAAATTAAGAAAACTAAATGGCAGTACCGAAGGGGCGAAGTACAGCTTTAGCCCAGGTAAGATGGCGAAGCGGTAAACTAACCCAGAAAAATCAAATCAGCTTCTATTGGTGTAAAAGCCAACAGAAGCTTTATTTAGCAAAGAATAGGAGAAGAACTATGGACGGTTTAGAAATTGGAAATAGAATGAAAGAGTTTTACGAAAATGTCCCGCGCACTCGACTTATGAGAAGATGTCCAGTTGCATTACGAATGGATGGCAAAGCCTTCAAACATTTCACAGAAAACTTCAAAAAGCCTTACGATAGACTTTTTAGAGATACAATGCAGGAAACAATGCTCAATCTGTGTCAGTCAATTCAAGGCTGTGTATTCGGTTACACACAATCCGACGAAATCACTCTAATCTTAGTTGATTACGAAACCATTAGCCAAGAAGCTTAGTTTAACTACGAGATTCAGAAAATGGTAAGTACAGCAGCCAGCATGACCACAATGTACTTTAATAAAATCTTTGAAAGAAAGACACGTGAATTCGTAATGGAAAACTGCTGTCTAATGGATTCGAACGATGACTTTAACCCAGAAGAAAATCCAAACGAAGAGTTACATCGCTATGTAAAAATCTATAAGGACGCAGTTTCAAAAGGAGCCATATTTGATGCACGATGCTTCAATGTCCCAAAAGAGGAAGTCACTAATCTAATTTACTGGAGACAGCTCGTTGCCATAAGAAATTACGTACAGATGGCTGCACGTACACATTTATCCAACACAGAAGTAAAAAACAAAATAACAAAAGAAATGAAACAAATGTTAGAGCAGATTGGAATTACATGGGAAGATTACCCTGTTGATTGTCAAAGAGGTGCATGCGCTATCAGAGAGCAAAGAGATGGTGATGTAAGACCACATTGGTATGTGGATAAGAACATCCCAATCTTCAAAGGCAAAGACCGAGATTATGTAAACAGATTTGTTTTCATTGAATAAGCAAAGGGCTTTAGCTCAGTGATATTCTTGATGGCAGATACGAAAGTATCGAATCAAGATATTTAGCCAAGTGATATTTAGTTCAGAAATGTAATCTGACAAAAAATGTTAGGTGTGTATTACATAAAAGTGTACACACCTTTGATAAAGGAGAATTTATTATGGAGAACAAGAAAGGTAAATGTATACTGCTTATATTGTTTGTAGTCTCGTTTATTACATTAAAATTACTGCATGCAAATGATAATAATTTAGATAATTTTCATGCTATAGATGATGCACCATACAATTGGATTGTATTTGATTACACTGGTAAACCAAATCTTCCAGAAATGATTAAAGTACGCCGTCCAAATAAGTTATGTGCTGGAACGATATTTGCAAAAACAGATTATGAATTTGCTAATAATAAATCTAAAGAAAAATCAAAAACAGGTGGTATCGTAGAATTAAAAGGAAAAGGGAAGTACAGTGGTACAATGAAAGTTAAGATCTATGTTAATAATGCTGAAATTAAAACAAGCGATGTTCCACCTATTACCATCTCTAAGGATGATTTTAAAGATGGAAAATACATTAAACAGCTTAATGCTCCAAAAGTGTATGGCATAACTAAAGAAGCTCTTTCTACTTTAAAATGTGAATTCCGTTTAGCTAAAGAAAACTCTGAAGCAGTTTCAATTGATTCCAAAACTGGAAAAACAGTAAAAAATAACACTAAAGGAAATATTTCTGTTTCTCCGGAGGGTACGTTAACAATAAAATCTACAGAGAAAGAAACTTATGTGGTGGAATGTATAATTACCGCTGACCATTACAAGACTTTAGCAAAGTCTATTTATATCTATGTAGAGTAGTCTAACAGACTTCACTAGTATCAAAGCTAGTGGAGTTTTTATTATGGCTTTACAAAGTGCTTTAGCCAAGTAAGCTATTTAGCCAAGTAAACTAAAAACGTAGCTTGTAGTATTCTTACACTTTTGCTACAACAGTTTTAGCAAAGAAAAGAGCAGAAGGAAAAGAAAAAGAAGGGGTATGTAATTATGAAAGCAAATAAGAAAAATAGTTATGAAAAAGTAGAAGCGAGCATTAAATTACATTTGCTTTGTATTCAGATGCTTTTTATTCTCGGTTTAGTCATTGAAGGTCAGACATGTCCTGATTTAAAAGAATTCAAAACATCTATATTTTTGATAATCACAGGAATTGTCGTATCAACAATTATTTTTAATATTGTTCTCAATAAATGGTTTCTGCATTATTTGTATCAGCAGTTAGAATTGCCTGCTCCAGTTAGAAATGATAAGAAGAATCGATACATTGTAAAAGGTTACTTAGACTTTTCTTTTACTATTCCATTTTGTGTAGTGGCATCTATTTTTTGTTACAATGCTGGGTGTTTTGAGTCTAATCCAGCAATTACTGTGCTTATTATTTTAAGTCTAACGATTGTAATATATTTTGCCAGCAGAGGTGGAGCAATTGAAGAAGATACCTTGACACTATTAAAATGTCATTAAGAAAACTAACAGACTCCATTGGTGTCAAAGCCAGTGGAGTTTTTATTATGGCTTTGCAAAGTGATATTCTTGATGGCAGATACGGAAGTATCGAATCAAGATATTTAGCAAAGTGCTTTAGCAAAGTGAGTTATCTAACTCAGTAAACTAAAAACGTAGCTTGTAGTATTCTTACACTTTTGCTACAATAATATTAATGAAAAATAAAAAGGAAACTAGAAAGGAAATTAGAAAGGGGAATTAAAATGTTAAACATTTGGTATAGAGGTGGGGATATAAAAGTAATGACTGATGCTCCTGACTATTTTGATGTAGCCTTTAAACCAGAATGGTTTGAAGATGATTTAGTCAAGAAAATGATAAAAGATGTAGATAAATCTGACGTCATTGGACCATACTTAATAATTAGTCCAGTACTTGGTCCAATAGCACCTACTTATTTATCGGGCGGAGTAAAGGTATTAATTTTATTATTGAAAGAACCTAAATTTATTTACAACCTTTCTAACTGCGGAGATAACTGTGCAAAATGGATTTTAGAGATTTGTAAAGATAAAGATATAGTTGCTTACTTAGAACATGTAATGCACTTTAAGGATCCATTCGATATAAAAGTTTTAAACACAGGAAATGTAGTTCATCGTATGCAAGATTTAATTCCAGAATTACGAGAATCTAACAATTTAGTCGAGGCAGGTAAGATTCAGGAACCAGAGTGGTTTTAATTAACAAACTCCATTGGCAGCAAAGCCAGTGGAGTTTTATTATGGCTTCACAAGCACTTAGAAGTGCTTTAGCCAAGAAGATTCTTACTGGCAGATACGGAAGTGCCAAATCTAGGTTTTAGCCCAGTGATTTAGTAAAGAGCTTCACAAAGTCATATATTTAGTACAGCTTAAAAGGAGGAATTTCAAATGGCATGGTATGCAGAACTACAACGTATTAAATGGCATTGCATTAAAGGCTTCGATGCCATTAGATTTTACAAAAGATATCAATATGATAAATGGTATAACTCATTAACTAATGAAGAAAAAGAAAAGCTTAAGGAGGAGCAGGAACTAAGATCTAAGAAAGCTGACATGGAACTTTGTAGTGCTTTAGCCCAGCTGTCCTTCTTGATGGAAGAGGTTCATAGAAGGGCACTATATTAAACAACAAAAGAAAGGAATTGACAGACTCCGTTGGTGCAAAAGCCAATGGAGTTTTTTATTTAACAAAAACAGGAGGTATTCAAAATGAAATTTCACAACATAACAAAAGACGACATGTTAAATGGAGATGGACTTAGAGTTGTTCTATGGGTTTCTGGATGCTCACATTACTGTGAAGACTGCCAAAACAAAATAACGTGGGACCCAAACGTAGGAGTTGATTTTGATGAAAAAGCTAAACAGGAGATCTTTGATGAATTAGAAAAGGACTACATTAAGGGAATTACCTTCTCTGGCGGAGATCCTCTTTACTCTTCAAACGTCCAGGATGTTCTAGCTTTAGCTCAGGAAATCCGAAAGGAATACCCTACTAAAGACATTTGGCTTTACACCGGCTATACTTTAGCCCAGTTACTTCAAGACGACTCAGAATTGGGAATTTTACGAAGGGAAGTATTAAAAAATATAGATGTCCTTGTTGACGGAGAGTTCGAGAAAGATAAGGCAGATCAAAATGCCCATTGGGTAGGTAGCACAAATCAAAACATAATTAGGAATCCATTGTAATGTACAGCTCTGCAAAGTAGTATTCTTTATCTTTAGATCAAGCGACCTTAGGAGCATTATGGCAGCACTAATAAGTGCGAATTAAGATTATCTTTAGATCCTGAAAGACTTTAGCTCAGTGATTTCCACTAAGTATACGTTAGCTCAGTGAGACTATCGGTGTCAGCCATTAGCGAGCTATCTTTAGATCACGTAGGGTCAGCTAGCAAGCGTCAACCCGTAGGCGCGAAGCGCCGGAGGGAAGACATGACCTCTAAACGCACACTCACATACTCTTAATGTACTTCCTTACATTTTCCCCACATCTCCTAAAATCAAAAGAGAAGTTCTAAAGAAGCAATGTAAAATCCACTTTAGCCAAGCAATCAATTATAACTCTTAAAACAGAGGAGAGATTACATGGTTGATTGGAAAATTTGGGAAGAAATCTACAAACCCAGCACACATCGGTTTATTGCTAACGAAAACCCGATTAAAGTAAAAATGGCAACCGATGCCGTTAATTTACCACTACAAACAAAAAGTAAAGGAGAGATTGAACTAAAGTTTCCAAGTGAAACAGTATTTAATGTGTGTCCTGGTAATGATTTTTTCATTGATATTAAGTGGGTAAATAAACAACGATTTCTAAACATGATGAAGATTCGTTATGATTGCTTGTTTATTATTAATACTAAAAACGTGCATTGTCTTAAAGACGGATTTCCTAACAGTAGTGAATTTCCTAATGTGGTAATAGCGTTGACTATCAAAACTCAGGATGAGCTAGAAGATTTCTATGCTTTAGCCAAGTCACTACACTTAAAACACTTGTGGTTAAATGTTAAAGAGATCGAAGAAGAGATTGATTTAACCAAGTGCGAAAACGTCGAATACATCTGCTCAAGCGGTGATTCTACAGGAAGAAAGGTTACAGACTTTGCTTGGCATTCAACTTTAGCCAAGAAATGCGAGGAATTCAAGATTGGATACGCTTTCCTTTCTACTGGTAAGCTTTTTAAGTTTGGGGATAAAATCTACAATATCCCAAAAGAAAAGCAGCAAGAGCAAGCTACGAAAGCTAACATTAACGTTACAAAAATCGTAGATAAAAGGGAGTACATTGGAAAACCTGTAGAAATCGGAGGGATGCTTTGGAAAGTTTTTAATAACATTTTAGTTCCAATAGATAAGAGTAGCATGGAAATTAGATACGATTTACTATGCGATAATAAATCTTTTATTAACTGTATTAATTTTTAAATAAGAGAAATAAGAGCCAAAGATGTAAAAGTCTTTGGCTCTTTTCTTTCGAATCGCAATCCTTTCTTTAGCCAAGCGATGTACTTAACTTTAGCCAAGCGATGTACTTAGCTTTAAACATGCAACAGCTTTGGCCAAGCAGAAATTAATTCGAAAGAGAAAATAAAAAGAAGGAGGTGAAAAATGAAATATTTATTTGTAGCAAACCAAAAACCGCTACAAGGTTACACTGAGTTTTGTAATAATACTTACCTAGCTTTACTTTGTGAAACCAAAAGGAATGAATACTCTAGCTTACCAAATGAATACATTAGAAGTGAACAATTATGCTTTATTGGCAGCACAGTTAAATTAGACAATAGTGACTTTAATATCCTAGTAATATGGGACAGAAACAATTTAGCTAAGATCCTAGATTATCTGGGATTTACACCACGTATTGTAATTCTAAGTGAATTACTAGAACTTTTAACTAGTAATTACATCAATTCTTTTGAATACAATTTATGTATTCATTGTGTTTTACAGAGAAAAAATTACCCAAGTAGTTTTACTGCTATGAAGGACTTTATTCCAATCATAACCCATGAAATTGAATTGCCTGAGACAATACTATTAAGCGAAATAGAAAGAGTTTTACCAAACAATTACTTACAAAATAGGGTACAAAGTGGAATAGTATGCACCTTTAACCAAGCTACTATACCTTGGTTGAAAAACTTAATAGAAAATAGTGTTTTAATTGATAAATTCTTTACAAGTACTGTTTACTATTTTTTGCAGGATTTAAAAAGTCTATACTTCATGTCTAAACTACGTATCACAACTTTTCTTTGGGAAAATTGCAGTAAACGCGTTGTAATACAGCGTGATCAAGAAATAATACATTTAATAGAATGCGAAGCTATCCAAAACCAAGAAGAGTTAAGCCCGCGCTCGTCCGCCGGAGGCATTCAACACAATAGCAGCTTTAGTTCAGATGATAGTCCAGGCTTTAGCCAAGTAGTTCCGAAAATAGTATTGATTTACAAAAGCATTATTGCATTGTTTGATGGTTACACATTATGTGAAAAGTGTGCAGAAAAACTAACTGGCATTTATAATAGTGTAACAGAATTCAATTACAATGAAATAATAGTAAAAAACTTTTGTAATAGAAATGAGTATGAGTTTAGTGTAAAACTTAATGGTAATTTTGAAATAATAACAAATGTATCAGAATGGTTTCTTGATGTTACAATAAATTCTAGTAAAGTATCAAATTTATTTCACAAAAATATGTTTGAAGGTGGCGGTTGTAGGAATAAAGGTAAAAAACGAAAAATGTTTCGAAATGGTTTTCACAAGCAACATGTAAACTGCGATGATTTAATTTACATACTAAATTATATTCATATTCATGATGAAGCAAGAGAAAAAGAGAAGATACAATACTCTTTTATCAGTGAAAAATTCATTCAAAAGAATTTTAAAAAGATTAATGATTAAGGCTAGCTTTAGCCACGTAAACAAAACAGGAGGTATTAAAGAGTCAAATGAAAACAAAAGAAAATACTAATGCAAAAGAAAATATTAATGCAGTAGGAAGCAATTCCAGATCTACAGCACCAAATGCAGTATGTTGGTTAGATGTGATTCTATTCGAAGATAATACAATTGCAGTAGAGATTTATTATGTAGATATCGTATATGAGTTTAAAGATGAATTTAACAAACATACTTTCACAACAATAAAAGAACTCGATGATTTTTTCAAAGGAGAAGATGTTATCTATGATTGCGATAAATACATTGACTATGTTAAAGAAAAATACAAAAAACCTTTTAAAGCTTTGCTATTAGATAATGTAATAGTATCACAAGAGATGCTTGATAAAATAGAAAAGCAATGTGACATTTCTAAATGTGGTGGATTTATCAATGGCATGCAGTATTAGTGAGGAGCTTTAGCTAAGGGCTACTGCCTAGCTCACTAATTACAATAGTAAGATACAATAGTAAGATGAAATGCTACTCAAAACAGGTAAAGTAGGTGAAATGCTATTTAGAGTAGATAAAACAGGTAAAATGCTACTTAAAACAGGTAAAGTAGAGTGAAATGCTATTTAGAATAAAAATAAAGAAAAAAGTACTGATTTATCAACACTTTTTAACAAATAAGTGCTTTAAGCTACTTTATTCACTATTTCAACAATCACCCTAAAATAATTGGTATTTTATTATAATAAATTAGTTAAAGTTGAAAAGAAGTGTAATAATAGGTTTTCCCCAATTAAGTTATTATGCATTTCTTTATTCTCTTTAACCAAGTAACAAAATAAGAAGTGAGGAGGAAATTAATTACAAATGAATGATTTGCAGAAATTCTTAAATGATTTCTTAGACTTTAGTAATCGTACTGTACTGTTCACAACAATGATTATACTGATTGTAATTTTAATTGCATTGGTTTCTTTCATCCGTAAAAAGAAGAAAAAGAAGAAATTAAGTACAGAAAGCAGTGACGGCACAGAACTTAACGAAGACTTTAACAAAGACGACTCTGTTGTTGAAGACCTTACCGAAGAAGACTTTAGTAAAGATGACTCTGCTGTCGAAGGCAACACAGACTTTAGCGATTCTACTATTGCTGAAGAGAATCAGGACGACTCTGCTGCTGAAGGCCTTACAGAACTTAACGAAGACTTTAACAAAGACGACTCTGTTGTTGAAGACCTTACCGAAGAAGACTTTAGTAAAGAAGACTTTAGCAAAGACGACTCTGCTGAGAGCTTTAACAAAAAGAGCAGTGACGACAAAGACTTTAGCAAAGATGAATCAAGCGAAGATGAAATGGAAGCTTTACTTAGTGAAGAAGATAATGATGATTTATACAGCGCAGAGATGATTGAAAATTTCTTTGGAAATTTAGGTAAACAAGAAATTGGAAATGCTAAAGGAGTTGTAGAAGAAATTAAGAAAAAAGCGGAACTACAAGAGAAAGAAGAAGTGGAACTACAGGAGAAGAAAGAAGCTCCTGTAGAATTAATTCTTCATGATCAGATTAGTGTTGATGAAAAGGAACCAGAAGAAGTAAACAAAGAGGAAGAAGAAGAGGAAAAGCATACAGCCATTACATTAATTGATGGAAGTGACCGTGTTATGGTAAGCATTGGGGAAAAGTTTGAAGCCAAACACACAAAAGATTTTACTATCGAAGTTAAAGACGAACCAGAAATTACTATTGCAATGCAAGACGGATTTGTATTTGATGGTAAAATACATTTCTTTGTAAGTCTCTCAGAAGCTTTAGCAAAGCACATAACTCTCAAAGATGTTACAGAAATTACTGGTCCGAAAGGTAGCTATTCTGGCTATGAAATTAAATTAGAAGTTACAGACAAAGGAGATTTAGAATCAATCGACTGTACAAGAAGCTTTAATTACAAGAAAGTAAAAGATGCAGTTTTAATAATTCAGTTAAGTCTTGAGTAAATTTAAGACTAAAATTCCAGTGGTGCTAAGTTTAATCGCTTAGCACCACTTTTAATTTAACCCATTTAATTTAGTTGGCTTTAGCGTAGCGACGCTTTAGCCAAGAAAGGAAATAAGGGGAGACAAAATGAACAAATCAGAAAAGTTTTTAAATGTTTCAGGTGAGATTCCAAATACATCAAAAGAAATCACGCAATGGCGAAAAGATAATAAAATTGAAGGAAGTATAATAAAAGTCTGGGCGTGCAATGGAAAAAATACTTTCGCACAACCAGAAGAGGGCGAATTAGTTTGCATTAATCCGGCAACCCTTAGTGAAGGAAGGGTAACGCAGTTAATGGGAAAACCTGTTTGGAAATACAGAATTAATGAGAATTGCCGAACAATTAATTCTGAATGCCGACGTTACTGTACAAGTGAAAAAGAAAGCTGGAAGATTTACCACAATGAACTTATGATGCAGGAAAAGGAGCTTAGTAAAAAGCAAGAACTTGCTAAACAGCAAATTACAACAGCATTAGAAAAAGTGATGCTAAAGCAGGAAGAAGAGTTTGAAAAAAGAAGTGATAACTAAAACAGGAAGAAGAAGTGATAGCTATGGGTAATAGATGACTAGGAGTAATAAATGGCTTTAGCAAAGTTAGAATTATGCGTAACCTATGGGACAATAAATGGCTTTAGAACAGATCGATTTAGCAAAGACTATCGTTTGACAGTCTTTGCTGGTTTTTACTAATCTTTGCTAATCTTTTGCATGTACAAATTATTCTTCAATTTTACCAAACAAAGCAACATAGGTATCTGCATCTAAACGATCCATTACCCATTTTTTCGCTTCTTCTTCTGTAAACGGAATAAAGATTGTGCTACCACATCTAAAGTCTTCATCAAACTCTGAGTAAGAACTCATTGCTCCACCACATCCAACTAAAAAATACTCTCCAGTGTCTTTTTGATATAAAGTCTCTTCTGCAAAGTAAAGATCATAGTAATTATATCCATTACTCCAATATCCTAATTGTTTTGCAGTTTCTGTGTTATACATGTGGTTATTAATAATCTTTTTCGACATAAGGTATCACTCCTTTTGATTTTACATGTGTGATAGGATGTAACTTTATTATTCATATTGTAACACAGATGTTCTTTAGTATCAATGCTTTAGCACAGCACCAGCTTTAGCCCAGTACACTTTCAAAGGTACTAATAATTCATAGGCTTCTAGCCAGGCAGAGGTGCTGAGCTTTAGCCCAGTACACATTCAAAGGTCCGAATAAGATTCAAATCAGACCCTATTGGTATAATCACCAGTAGGGTCTTTTACATTTCCATGTATACCTTGTAGTGCATCTACAAAGTAGCACTAGAGATGGCAGTCACGTTAGAGACGAATACCTAGATTTAGCCCAGTACTTCCGGTACCGCCCACCAATTGTTTGAGCTATCTTTAGGGCCCAAGTGGTAAGCGCCGAAGGCGCTAGTGAGTCAAGCAACCCCAAATGAAGAACACCAAGTAACCAATCAATAAAGAATTAAAATAAGGAAAGAGGGAGTGATAGAAGAGAGTGACCTTTTGTCACTTTCTTTAATTGTTAAGAAAATGTTAACATTATAGGAAGGAGATTGCATTCTAAAACATTAACCGTTAGACTAATACCAAACAATGAATTAAGTAATAGGAGGAGAATAGGTATTAGAAATGTTTTATAAAACGAATGCACATTTACTAGAAATGCTAAAAAATCTAAAATTCATTCCAAGTGATAAAAACACATTGGAAGTAATAATTAACTCTACTAAAACAGCAGGTACATTTAATCGTTATTTTGGAATGTATAGAAAATGGTTTAATAAAGTATATAGTACTGACATAGAAAAAGGAAAGAAAGAGTTATTATCCTTATGCAATAGTAGTTATCTTTATTATGAGTACCTGTATAAGTATATCTTAAACACGCAATCCTTCAAAGAGGTCTATGCTGCTTTAGCACAGTTAAATCACCGACAGGACTATGCATCACAGATAAATCCCCAGCAATCCACTGATGTATCGAAGTTATTCGATTTATTAGAAAGAGTCTTTGGTTACCGAAGTGATTGTGTAAAACCACTTAAATTAAAAAGTGAAATAACACTCGAAGAAATCGCTACAATTTACAAAAAATACACAAGTCTACTTAGTGAATTATTCTCTGCTATCTGCAGTTTAGAAGATAGAATAATCAAAGACAATTGGACTGATTGGAAATGTGATGTTCTTGGCGACAAAGCTTTAGCCCAGTTATCTCTTAACAACAAATTAGAAATACAAGATCCAAGTATAGTCATTGTTAGCTTTTGTAACGACATAAGTAAATACTTTATGCACACACAGAAAATGATTTCAGCAATGTTATTTAAAACGGATACAAACTATAGTTTTGATGACAGAGCATTTGGATTCATGTACAACGCTAAGCAAGAAGATTTCATTGCTATGAGTTTTTCTGATATGTATTCTTCAACCGTAACAATCGAAAGCTTAGAAGAGTCGTTCCAAACACTTTTCTGTGGTAAACCAATGTTAACCGTAGATAAGATAATTGAAGCAACACCAATAGATTTATTACCTTTGTATGATTTAAATGAATTGCTGAATAGTACCTATGATTATAATGAGCTTTTACTTAAACCAGATGCAAAACCATATGGTATTTTTGTGTGGGAAAAGAGATTAAGCAAGTGCTTTAGCCAAGTCTGTTCTCTAAGTACAGTAATGCACATACCACTTTTTATCTGTAGGCAAGACGGAAGTCTATTGATAATAAACTGGCAGAATGTCTTTGAAGATGTAAAGAAATATTTAGAGAAGATGGCAACTAAACAGCCTTAGCCCAGTACTTAGCATGAAGTGAAGAACATTAAGTGACCAATCAATAAAGAATTAAAATAAGGAAAGAGAGACCTGTGGGGAAATACAGGTCTCTTTTAAGATGATGATGTTGAATAGTGATTTAATCACTACATCTGCATTTAAGTTGAATTGTGTCATACTTTGGGGATAGTATTTGGTGACACCAATTATTATAACACAAATTTAACAAATTCACAATAATAAAAAATAGCAAAGACAGTCCCGCAACCACCTTTGCTATTAAGATATTTGGATGTATAACTAGTACGATAAATGCATATTAGATAGCTAGAAATACAACCTTACTGGAGATTATAGTATAGCATCAGCCAAGTTGACGGTCAAGCCTTTTCCACTTTAGTCAAGAACTAACACTTTTCCACTCTTATTTCAAAATGACAAAACCAAATTAAACAACCTCTTTCTGTATAAATTAATAAAACAGAAAGAGGTAATAAGATGTTAGGAAAAACACATGCGGCGGTAGGAACAGCGAGTGCACTTCTGATAATGGGAGGGGCAGTTGCACATCATCCAGTTAGTTTAGTAACAGGAGCAACACTTGGTGCAATCGGAGGACTGGTGCCAGACATAGACTTAAACAGTAAGCATGCCAAAGCAGTAGGCTTTAGCTCAGTACTCTTTCTTGCTTTAAGAGGAGCAGACAAAAATCTCACTAGCAGTTTAGCAATGTCTACAACAATAGCAGGATTAATCGCTTTAACTGTTCTAGTGGTTCTTGGTCTTAACTCCAATCATAGAGGTTTTACGCATTCTATTTTAGCACTTGTGCTTTTTAGCACAGCAGCACACGCAGTTGTTGGAAATAGTTCTACTTGGTTTGCAATTGGCTATGCAAGTCACTTAGTGATTGATTTATTCAACAAGAAAGGGGAATCCTTACTTTTTCCAATCAAAGCAAAAGTTTGCTTTAACTTATGTGCAGCCGATGGTATCACTAACAAGTTACTTGGAAGTTTAGCAACAGTAGCTAGTGCTTTGTTATTGTTCGGTCGTATTATCTAAATAGTTTTTAATTAAGAATCGAGAATCACAATAAAAAGAAAAGGAGTGGTAAGCTTTAGCAAAGAAAAAACAAATCAGCGCAGTAACTAGAAATTGAGGGAAAATTCCCGCCATTTAAAGAATTAAACAAACTAATAAAAATAAAAAGAAAGGGGAATGCAAACATAATACTTCTTTAAAATAAACTCAAATAATTGGATTTCAAATCATTGGATTTCAAACCATAAATTATTTAAATCTTAAAACTCAAATTAGAAGGGATACCTGCAAAAGGGTATCCCTTTTTACATTACTACCTGCATATTCGATAATAGTATTTGGTAGCATTTAGTGCTGTAATAGTAGCATTTAGTAGCATTTAGTGCTGTAAGAATAGTATTTGGTAGCATTTAATGCTGTAAAAGTAGTATTAAGTAGTATCTGGTAGCATTTAATGCTGTAAAAATAGTGTAAGGTACTAATTATCATTTTTTCGTTATGAAAGGAGGTCAAATCAGTGAAATCAATGCAATACTTTAAAGAAGGTGTTATGCAATCGGAGCAGCCGGTGCAATCAGTGCAGCCAACATTGAGCAGTACTTTAAATAGAAAAGCGAAACAATACTCAAAAGAGTACTCAAAACGTTTCAAAAGGAGTGAGACACCTGATGAACGTTATGAAAAACTTCAAACTAAAGAGTTAGAGTATCCTGTACATAGAAATTTTCAACGTAAAAGATACGGAAGCTTTAGCAAAGGAAGAAATCCTGAATTAGATAATTCAAAACTAGAACAAATACAACTTAGAAAACGCATGCAAAACGATAAAGTTAAAATCAATTTAGCTAAGAAAAATACTCAGGAAAATCCAATAGTAATTGATGGTGTTCCGTATGAAATAGATTACGATGACAAACGTTTTAGAGATGTTTTACAAAATCTCTTCATACGAAGAAACGGTGTTCAGTATGAATGGTTCAAAGAAGAAAGAGGTTATAAGCATTGGGTGTTATATCGGACTGATCAGTTTGAAGTAAAAACAGTTGAAACTTCTTCTATATTTTACTTAAATACCTGCAAATCAAAATTAGTTCCAACACATTTTAGATACTTACATTATAGAGGTGATAATTCTGAGGATGTGGAATTTCCAGTTAATGTGACAACTTGTTTTCTGATGTTTTCAGGCATACGTTTTAAAAAGAAATCTAACATTAGGATTACACCAGAAGAGGAGCAGAACTTTAGCCAGGATGCTATCAACACTTCTAAACAAATCGACAAAAGCTCTAGCACTTCACTACAAAACGGCAGCACCCCACAATTCTACAAAAATAGTAATGCTAAAGTAATAGATTTTGTTGGAACATTTGCAGGTGCTAAGTTTGAAGTACATTCACATTTTCCAAAGGATTTTAGTACAGAAAATGCGGTTAAAATGGATGGTATGTTTTACAATGCGGAACTACTTGGTGATGTTAATTTACCAGAAGACTTTAGCACAGAAAACGTTGTAAGTATGGAATACATGTTTTCCAGAGCGTTCCTCGGAGAAGGCGTAAAATTCTCAAAAGGCTTTAGCACAGAAAATGTATTTACAATGGAGGGAATGTTTTACGCTTGTAGTTTAAGCAGTAATCCATTTAGTGAAGAGTTAGGTAATAATAATTTCTTCAATACTAAAAATGTAATTGATATGAGTGAAATGTTTAATGCAGCACACACAATGACTAAGAATTTTAAATTACCAATTGGTTTTAATTTAAATTCAATTGATTATTCTAAACATATGTTTTATGGAGGAAGCTTAGGTATTCAATTTTATATTAAAGATAAAACAAACACACAAATTGTAGATATTTTAAAGGAGTGTGGAAGTCAAGGTACACCAGTCGATGAAGCACTTTAGCAAGTGTTTTAACAAAGCACCTTTTAACAAAGCACCACGCTTAACAAAGCACCATACTTTAGCAAAGCAGTTAGGAGATTTAAGATGAATGAAAATAGATGTATAGTAATGTGGAGAGAAATGCAATACTTAGTAGTGCGTACATCAGTACCACCAACAAATAATACTTTACTAATTCTAGTACCACCAACATCAGAAAATGCATTAGAAATAATTACAATTATGAACCCAGATAAAATGGAAGAAAACGAATGCACTTTTATGCCTGAGTACAATGAAATTGCAGAACAGTTATTAAAAATGGAGGTTATAAAAGAAACAGAAGAAACACTCGAAGGAATGCCTTTAAGAGAATTATTGATGAATGAAGATAATACACAATTAATTCCAATATACAAAATTAATTTAAATAGAGTGGAAAATGTTCCAGAGTTGGTAGAACATTTTCCACAGAATTTACTTAAGAAGTACACTGAATGCTGTAAACTAAATGAAGATTTGAATGAGATAAAATACTTCAGCCAAGACGATGAATTCGCAGAGTCTGGCAGCTTTAGCCAAGACGATACAAATGCAGAGTCCAATAGCTTTAGCCAAGATACCTCAAACACAAAGTCCGAGGGCAACAGCTTTAGCCAAGATACCTCAAATGCAGAGTCTGAGGGCAACAGCTCAAGAGAACTTAACCCAACGTTAGCTTGGGAAGTTTTAGCAAAGAAAATAGCTAAAACCCAATACGGCTGGTAAATTATTTAATAAAACACTGTACATTACGAATCTCCAAAGAAAATTCTCTTAATTGGGGATTTTCTTTTTTATCCATTGTAGATGAAATAACCAAGAAATTTCCAATGTGTTTGCAAAGCAAATCTAATAGAAAGGAGCACCGTAGTAATAGCTAAACGAACACATTGTTTACAATAGATAAAAATAAAAGGAGATTTTAAAAATGAAAAAATGTTTTAAAGGTGTGGCTAAAGGTATGGCTGCGGCACTAACACTAGCTGTGGTAATTTCTGCTGTGAGCTTTAGTCCAGTAATTACCTACGCAGCTACAACTAGTAATGGTACAGTCAAGACTGGTAATGCTACAGTCAAGACTGGTAATACTACAGTTAAGACTGATAATGGTACAGTTACGACTGATGGTGCTACAGTCACAATTAAATCTGACATTCCAACAGAACAGTCTAAAAAGTCAATGCAGTTTATTGAAAAGTTAAATGTATATTCCGACTTTATTAAAACTAATGGACAGTATTTCTCACGTAGTAATACTCAAATTTGTAAAACCTTTAGACAAGCTAAAACCACCATTAAAAAGAAGAAAACCACAGGTGCTAATTGCGTTATGCCAGTAAATTGGGCACTCAAGGAAATGGGACTTTTAGCTACAAATGCTAACTTTTACAGTAAACCCAACGGTAATTTTTCAGGAGTTTCTGCCAATATGAAAAAGAACTTAGTTACTTTAAAAAAGGGAGATGTAGTAACAGAAACCGGAGATTTAATTGGTATGAAAGTAGTAGATGCGGCCAAAGCAGGCTTACTTGTTAGAGGGGACATTATTGCTAATCAGTCATTCACACATACATATGTTTTTGACAGCTTTAGCAATGGAAAAATCTACGTGTACGAAGCAGGTGGTAATGCTAATAGATTAGGCTATAGTAAGGTTGGATGCGGACCTTTTTATGCCAAACAGTACAATGGGTTACGTATTGCAGGATTAATGCGTTGGAAGTAAAAGAGATTTAAAAATGAAACAGAATTTAAGTACAGTAAAAAGAAGTATCTTTTACTTAGCATTTTGCTTTAGCTTATTATTTTGCTTTAGTTGTATTGGTCGCTTTAGCACAGTAGGAAATACAGTAGCAGCCTCACAGCCTAAAGTCACAGTAAAAACTAGGGCAGCAGCAGAAATAAACAAAAAAGTCACTTGCACTAAAAGAGTTGCAACAATTGGCGGAGTGGCTGGTAGAGTAGCTGGTGGAGCAACTACAATTCATGGAAATCAGACTCCAGAATTACCAGACTACGAAGATCCAGTTATGCAGACAGTTATCGATGAGGAAGAGACTCCACTTTAAAGAAGTCTTGATCACTTTAGCCAAGAATAAGTACACTAGTGCTAAGAGTGCTACTTGGTAAAAGTAAATAGCAAAAATAGATAGCAAAACAAAAATAAAACAATAACCAAGAACCTTAAGTATAACAGCTTAAGGTTCTTTTATTTAACAAAGTAAACTAGTAGGCTTTAGCCAAGAAATCCGGCTTTAGCGCAGTCTCCCAATATGTGAAAGAGAATTATTTCAATAGGGTAAATGTTATTTATTAGAAATAAAATCTGAATGATAGAGGTAATAGATGTATTTAGATCACGAGAGCGAAGCGAGCATTACGAATTCAGATTTAGCAAAGGAGAATTAAAATGGCAAACACAATAACAATTTTAGTAGAACATGACGATATAAATTACTACAAAGACAAATTAAAAGACTTTGACAGAGAAGTAGTTTTAAAAGCACTAGGAGAAGACCTTGCAGCCATGTACATACAATACGACAACAATGCCAGCAATGTACAACATAACATGTCTAATGTCAGCAACACTTCCGACACTTACATTCTTGGTTTTGAAAGACCTAACGATATTATTGAAATAGCAGAGGAATGGAACTCAGAACTAAGAGACAATGCTGTCAGACACCTAGAAGAACTCGAAGCTTTAGCCAAGGAATCCGGCTTTAGCACAGTTTCCCAATACGTAAAAGAGAATTGGAATTCAGATGATTTCGCAAGCATAAACTATTGGTTAAAGTACACTCTAATGGATTTAGATAATGCTTACAATTACAACACAACAGGACTTATCTATGACAAATCAAACGGTTGGGAAGTAGTGATTGCAGATAGCACTTTAGCCAAGATAAAAGAACATCCAGAAAACTTTGTATACTTAACACTTAGTTATCAGGAGAACTAGAGCTAAAAGAAAAATGACTTCACCAGCATTCACATTAAATCAAAGGAGAATCAAAAATGGAAAGAATGAATTTATTTCAAGATAACAACAAACCACAAATAACCTTTTACTTTGCAGAGTGCATGGAATTCCCAGACTATGGTGAGTACAAAGAATTTCCCTCTTTAGCCCAGGCAATTTCCCTCTTTGAAAAATGTCCTGGTACTCTTCTAAATGCAGTCAAATGTGTAGGCTTTATTCTACATGATGACAGTATTTACGACGATGTCAAGCAACCACTGATGACGTCCAAACATGTTCTAAAAGACGACATTAATTACATAAGTCATTACGTAAACACAACACTTGTTCAAGAAGCAATCAAAGAGGCCGAATGCTATCTAAGAAGCAAAGAGAATTCTAAATCAAAGGTCACAACTGGTATGTTTGATAACTGTGATCCACTACCTGCTGAAATGAGAGAAAACTTTAAATTCACAGATGAAGAAATTCGTTATCTAAGTGGCATAGGTAACATGTTTAAAAACGATAAATCTGTAAACTTTGAGATAATGGAAGGTCCAATGCCTCCAGCACCCATCCAAGACGAAAACAGATTCATTTGCTTCAGAGTAGAAGGCAAAGAGTATTCTTTAAGGATCGTTTCTAAAGAGGAAATGCAAAGAGTTAAGGAAGAGGTAAACAAGAATTCCAAATACACCTACGATTGGTTCAAGGAGGAAACAGGAGACCATCATTGGGTGCTTTACAATACTGACATGTACGAAATCAGTAATTGTGGTATAGATAGACATCTTCATTATATAGAATTGAGTGAATTACTTCCAATGGTGCCAATCAATGCGACCTCGTGCCATCACATGTTCGATAACTGCTGTGATACGAAAGAGTTAGACTTCAAACACTTTAACACAGAAAACATCATCACTATGGAGGGCATGTTCTCCAAATGCAACAAAATCAGTAAGCTAAACCTGAAGTTGCTTAACACAACAAAAGTGACTAACATGTTTAAAATGTTCTCTAAGTGTCGTAATCTCGAAGAGTTAGGTCTTAACAGCTTTAGCACAGCAAATGTGGCTGACATGGGTTATATGTTTGCAGGATGTGAATCTCTCGAAGTATTAGATCTCAGTAACTTTAGCACAGAAAATGTGAAAAACCTACATGGTATGTTCAAAAACTGCGAATCACTCAAAACACTAGACCTAAGTAGTTTTAATACAGAAAACGTGACTGACATGTATGGTATGCTCTCAGACTGCTACAGTCTCGAAGAATTAAATCTTAGTAGCTTTAGCACAGGAAGAGTGACTAGTATGGGTTATTTATTTGCAGGATGTGAATCGCTCAAAGTACTGGATCTCAGTAACTTTAACACAGAAAATGTGGACGATATGCAATATATGTTTGCAGACTGCTGTAGTCTTGAAGAATTAAATATCAGTAGCTTTAACACAGCTAACGTGCTCGATATGGGTAATATGTTCTACAAATGTTCAAAATTGTTGTCACTGGATGTAAGTAACTTCAATACAGAAAAAGTAACAACTATGGTTTATATGTTCACAGAATGTAAATTACTTGAACAACTTGATCTCAGTAACTTTAGTACAGGAATGGTTGTTGGTATGTGTAATATGTTCGAAGACTGCGTATGCCTTAAGAAGTTAGATCTCAGTAACTTTAGCACAGGAAATGTTATAAATATGAGTACTATGTTCTCCGGATGCAACAATCTTGAACAACTTGATCTCAGTAGCTTTGATACAATCAATGTTGAGTTAATGGATAATATGTTTAGATGGTGTAGTAAATTAAAGTACTTAGACTTAAGTAGTTTTAACACCGGTGATGTTGCTTATATGTCTTCGATGTTTAAAGGCTGTATATCACTAGAAAGCATTAATCTCAGTAACTTTGTCACGACTAAAGTAAAGACTATGGAAGCCATGTTCAAAGACTGTAAATCACTTATTATGCTTAATCTTAGTAACTTCAAAACAGACCGATTAGAGGAAATGAGTGAAATGTTCTCTGGCTGTTCCAAACTCACTGTACTAAATCTCAATAACTTTAGCACAGGAAATGTGGAATACAATTCAAATGTCTTCAAAGGATGTAATGCTTTAACCACTGTGAGAGTTGGTAACCGCTTTAGCTCAGAGCTTAAAAGAAGGTTGAAGAAGAACATCGAAGACATAAAAATAATTCAATGAGGAGCTTTTAAAAGGATTAAGCCCAGATCCTTTTCAAAGGACTACAATATAAATTAGCAAAGGATTCTGCAATACTTTAGCCCAGATCATTTCCAAAGGATTACAGCCACAAGTCAGCAAAGAGATTTAGCCCAGATAACAAAAGTCAGAACCTTTAGTGCAACAGCTAAATCTCTTTTTTATTTTATTAGAAAGGAGATGTTTATAATGAGAAAGATAGATTCCTTCAGTGGTGAAGTACTGCATAACAAACAAACCACTCTACAACCAGAAATCACTTTTTATTTCGCAGAATGCATGGAGTTCATTTCATACGGTGAATTTCGAGAGACTTCAACATTAGTCCAGGCAATCTCACTTTTTGAGAAGTGTCCAAGTGAAAGATTGCACGCTAGGAAGTGTGTCGGTTTTATTCTACACGATAACAGTGATTACGATGGAGCAGAATGGCCAATAATGACAGAACAAAGAGTACTTAAAGATAGCACCAATGAAATTAAACATTTTAGAGAAAATCCTTTAGTTCAGAAAGCTTTAAAAGAAGCAGAAGATTATTTGGATATAAAATGTGGTAAAAATAGTAACAATTAAAGTAAAGGTATATAGCCAAGATAACAGAGAATAAATAATTAGGAGGATATAAGAATGGAAAGAATGAATATGTTTGGAAATAAAAAGAAAGATAAGGATATTGCGCCTGATATATTTGCGAAGTGTGACTCATTAAAAACAGGATTGTCTGAAGATTTTGACTCTAAAAATTTCTCCTTTAATAACATGACTCATATGTTTGACAATTGTACAACTAACAATGATTTGAATTTAAGTCAATTTAATACAAATCTATTGCACGGAGCAACGTATTTCAGATTTCCAGAGGGTTTACAAGAAGATGATTACAATACTTATATTTTAAATATTGATAATCACATTGTTATTTTTGTTGTTGATACCGATTCAGAAGAATGCAGAGAAACGGCTTTAGCCAAGCTTACATCTGAATTTGGTGTACACTATGCATGGTTTAAAGAAGAAAAAGGACAAAAGCATTGGGTTCTTTATAACACAGAAAATTATGAAATTAAGTATGAAGATGAAGCATACTTGGTAGCAAAACATGCAAAAGTTTTATATTTACCTGCAGGTATAACAAATTGTTATAAAATGTTTTCACACTTATCGAGCTTCACACATTTGTACAATTTAGAAAATTATTCTAAATTAGAAGTGGATATGAGTTGCGCTTTTGAAGGTTGTAAAGATCTAAAACTTGTTAGGATGGGTGATGCTTTTGCTGTTGGATTTTTCAAAGTAAATAGCTTTGCACACACTTTTCAGGGTTGTGACCATTTAGAAAGTATTGATATAACGTATGTATCATTAAAACATGCAGATTTTTCTTATGCTTTTTATGGTTGCTTAGACTTGAAAGATATTTTTGTTTTAGAGCACTTTAATTTAGAAAACGTTAGCACAAGTAAGTACGCTTTTGAATTCTGTGTAAATTTACCAAATTTTGATTGTAAAAATGTTGATGCTAACAGCACTACATTAGTTCTTAAGGAAAATGGTGGATATTTAACTCGTCATTTGGAGCATATAGAGAGAATACATCATAGGGATTATCTTTATCTACTTTCAGAAATTAATAATGGAATTTCAATTCCAGAACGCATTAAAAACTTTATAGATAACTATTCTTATGAAGTATCAGAAGGTGGGCTTAGTTTAATTCCAGAAGACGAAGTGGACCTTGAAAAACGGTTTGGTAAATATTTACGTGAGGATGTAAAATATGAAGAGTAACTTTAGCAAAGAGAAGTTTGTAGTGCTTTAGCGCAGTACCCGCATCAGCTTAGTGAGCACTTTAGCAAAGAGATTTAGTGTCATAGCTAAATCTCTTTTTATTATAATCCTTGTGCGTTAGCATTAAAAATGTTATTATATATTTATAATTTTTGAAAATATATTACAGGAGATAAGAAATAGGTAATAGGTAGTGGAAGACAATAAAATTATAATGACTTTAGAAGAAGAGAATGAAAATTCTAAAAGAATATCAGAGGAGTTAAATTTTCCAAAGTTGTCTGGAACAAAGAAGCAAGTTGCCTGGGCAAATACGATTAGACTTGAATTCTATCAAATAGGACAAAAGTTTAAATACTATGATAGAGTTATTGATGAAATGATAAAAGCCGAAACAGAAAGTAGTTTTTGGATTAGCGCAAGACGATGGAGAGATAAAAAAGAATTTTTAAGTGAATACTGTGAAAAGAGACGAACAGAAGAACGCTCTGAAAGAATCATTAGTGAAAATTCTGTCGCACCAGAAAACTGGAAGAGAGAAGGAATTGTTGAAATAGTTAAACATTTAGATAAAATATGTTTATTCTATCAAAAAGACGAGAACTTTAGACAAGTAGTTAAAAGTTTACGTTATGAGTGGAATAACGAGGATAAATGCTGGGAAAGAACTTTAGCCGAGGACACAGGGACTTTTGAAGACAGAGCAGCAGAAGTAGGACATGAATTACTTCTGAATGGTTTTGCTATTAGTATTCCTAATAAAATTATTTTAGAAAAAGCAGTTAAAGGGGATTACGAAAAGGAGAGCACACGTTTAATTGGTTGGAAGTACAAAGAAAAGAAGTTAACTATTTATTGGAAAGAAAAAGACAACGAAAGCTATTATGCTGCTAAAAAAGTAATAAATAGTGAGTATAACTATAAAGAAAGTTGTTTCGAAGTACCAATCTGTCATTATCGCGCTGTAGGTAACTTTGCTAAGAAATATAATTTTTGTTATACTAAAAGAGCTTTAGCTGCGGTCGAACAGTACAAGAAAGAAGTTAGGGAGATACGTCGAATTAAGATTGATAAATAGTAAGCTTTAGCGAAGGAGAAAAAAATGGATTATATTAATTATTACATTTTGCAACAAAATGAAAAGGGGACACTGTACTTAAACGAAGCCAGCAAGGAATTACGTGAAACATTAAAGGAAAATATAAAATGGGATGGATCTTTTCCAAATAAATACAAAGTACCATTTTTAGATGACACTAATTTATCAATAATAATTGAGTATGATTCCTATTGCGTAGCTTTAACTAAAAACATTAATAATAAAGATAGAATTCTTCTAATGACAATTGGTTGTTTTAATGAAAAGCCAATACCTAAAATTAACGATATGATACAATCTTATATGGAATCAGAAAATATAAATTTGAATTTTGTATTTAAACCAGTATTACCATTTGTTGTAGACATACCAGTATTTACACAAGATATTATACCAGAAACAGTTGAAATAATGAGTTGGGCTGAAAATTTCAGTAAAACATTAGCTTTAACGATAATCGGAGAGAGAAATAAGATTCAAGATAAATCAAATGAAACAGAATTAACCAACTTTAGCCAAGACAACACTTTTCGTAAGAGTGTTGTAGGCCTTCCAGGAGTTAGAAAGGATAATTACGATGGTCTTCCAGAAAATCTCAAAGAATTTAATTACTATTTCCAGGAATGCGGACATTCTATTATGGCTATTCCAAAATGTTTACTGAAGAACGCAATACATTGTAATGCATTAGATGATTTTGAAATTCCGATACCAGTTAAGTATGTTTTAGAAAAAGGATATAAAATGTACAATGGTCATGTTGTATGCGATGTTAAAGTCGATGTAGTTAGAGGAATAACATTTGCACAAGGCTACGAGGAATTTTAATGTTAGAGAAGTCTATAGTGCTTTAGCCAAGTACCAATATTATCACAGTAAGAACATTAGCAAAGAGATTTAGTATTAAAGCTAAGTCTCTTTTTATTTTACTCAAAAGGAGGTTTTACAATGGAGAAAATGATGTTCTTTAAAGATAGCACCACCATTCAACCAAACTGTGCTTACCATATCACAGAGAGAAGTGCTTTAGCCCAGATCCTTTCCGAAGGATTAAAACCACAGATTGGCAAGCGCAGTGAAAAAGCACACGAAAGCAAACCATTGATTTACATTACTGACGGAATTGACTTACCTCAATGGATTTTAATATTCACAAAGAGAAGATTACTAAATGATGTTGCAATACTAGAAATTAGTGATAAGTTCTTAGAAGGTAGAACTGTGGTATGGAGATGTAATGCAAACGAAGAAGAAGGTACTTTGCTTGAAGAAATCCCTCCGCAATATCTAAAAGAAATTCCAATGCCTAAGATAACACAAAAACAATTATGGAATTATTACTTCTCATGCCTACATGATTTAGCATATCTATGCTATGATTTATTAGACTATAAATACAGGCCTGAACTTTTCAGTGGTAACCCTGACTTCTACAATGGTGCAGTTAGAGATGCTCAAAATGTTCTAATGAGTTTGGACGGTGCGGAGCAGTGCTTTAGCCCAGGAAGTCCCGATAGGGAGAAACTCCACAAAGAACTGATTGACTACTGGAAGAACTATTCACTATTTAATAATTATAAGATACTCATTGGCAAGAGTGACAGAGATGAGCGATACTACTCAGCATTAGATTTATTTAATGACGAACCCATCATACAATTGCGAGACTGGGTAAAAACAAATCTAGATTTAGATTTGTTGGAGAAGTCTATAGTGCTTTAGCCAAGAAAACACTATAATTAGTTGAAGATTAAATAATAAACAGAAGCTGATAGTATCAAAGCTGTCAGCTTTTTACTAGGGAGGATTTTGAATGAAAGAAATTACATTCACTATCGATAGTTACAGCTTTAGCACAGTACCAAACAATTCATGTTGCAGAGAGCAGTGCTGCAGTGAAATATCAGACAAAACAGGTAAAACTTACTTCTGGATGCGAGAAGAAACAGGTAATAAGAATTGGGTACTATACAACCCAAATGAGTATTACGTAAGAAAAGACAGCGAATACAGATGTGAACATTTACATTTATCACATAGTTTTAAAGGTAAAGTTCACTTACCTATTAATGCTAGTTCTTGTTGTGGTATGTTTAATGGATTAGATCTAGCGCAGTTAGATTTTTCAGAGATAGATACATCTAACATTGTTGACATGAGTGAAATGTTTGATTCCTGTAAATTGGGAAAAACTTTCACACCTATTTTTAATACTTCTAACGTCAAAACAATGAGAATGATGTTCATGGATTGTGAGAAAACAGAAGAAATGGATTTAAGCCATTTTGATGTTAGCAAGGTGGTAGATCTTAGCCAGATGCTAAGTGGCTGCCTTGATTTGGAAAAAATCAATCTTGCCGGATGGAACACAGAAAGTGCAGAAGATTTATGCGGAATGTTCAGCAATTGTTATACGATTAAGGAACTTGACTTGTCCCACTTTAGTACAGATAACCTTAAATACATGGGTTATATGTTCTCAAATTGCTCAAGCCTAGAATGGATTAATCTCGCTGGATGGGACTTTAGCCAAGTGGTTGATATGTCAGAACTTTTTTGTCAGTGTGGAAATCTTATTGAAATAACAATTACTGCAGAACCTAATAGTACCAAGAGGCTTGAATATGCCTCTGAAATGTTTAATGGGTGTGAAAGTTTAGCGACAATAAATCTTGCATGGTTAGATTTGAGTAAAGTAAGCAGTGTAAGTAATATGTTTGAATGTTGTACAGTACTTGAGGAATTAGATTTGAGTAAAGTCAATGCTAAAGCGATTAAATATTCTGATTGTATATTTGAGGGATGTTCCAATTTAGCCAAGCTTAACTTGACCGGATTAAAGATGGAAAATTTAGTGGCCGGATGGTGTATGTTTAAGAATTGTTACAATTTGAAAGAGATTTTGGTAACAGATTTTCCAAATAAGTTAAGTGATGAACAAAGGAATAGTATGTTTGAAAATTGTGGGATCGCTTGTTTCACTTTAGTAACGGAAGCATAATAAAGTAATAAAGCATGTTAAATAAAGTTAATAATACAATAAGAACATCAGGAGATAGTAGTATCAAAGCTGCTATCTCTTTTTAATTAAGGAGAATTTTATGGAAAAACTTACATTTACAATTGATGGTTATAGTTTTAGCACAGCTTTCAATACAGCAGCAAAAAGGGAGCAGTGCGCTGAGAAAATCCTATCTACCACAGGTAGACATTACAGCTGGTACAAAGAAAACACTGGAAATAAAAATTGGATTCTTTATGACACTGAGCAGTACGAAGTCAGAAATTTCGATGACATAAAATACCTTGTCTTAAATAATAGACTAATGGATGTCAAGACTTTTCTTTGTGTGAGAAGAGATTTCAAAGGCAAACTACATTTACCAATCAATGCCAGCACCTGTAGTTTTATGTTCGTTGATAGCAATGTATCCGAAATAGACCTAACAGAGTTCGACACAACCAATGTTGTCGATATGGATTACATGTTTTTAGAGGCTAATCTTGGAGATTGCCTTAGCTTAGTTAGTTCTACTATCACACAAGCTAACACGCCAGATCGAAATATCCTTACACTTAACACCGAAGGTGTAATATCAATGAGTGGTATGTTTAAAGACTGTAAAGTAAAACATTTAGACCTACGTAATTTGAGGACTGATAACGTTACAGATTTTTCTGACATGTTCTGTAGCTGCAATGATTTGATTGATTTAAATGTCGATGGTTTTGATACAAGTAAGGCGAAAGACTTCCATGGAATGTTTCAGGGTTGTATTAAATTAACACAATTAAATGTAAAGCATTTCAATGTAGACAATGTACTTCATATGTCATGCCTATTCTCAAGATGCCTTAGATTAAAAGTAATAAATCTAGAAAGCTGGGACTTTAGCCAAGTAAGCGATGCAAACGAAATGTTTGCATATTGTGAAAAACTAGAAAAGATTATTGCTAACTTTAACTTTAAAATGATCAAAGAAATGGCTTTTATGTTTTGTTACTGTACAAAATTAAGTAAAGTAGATTTATCACATTCTGATCTCAGTCATGTCTTTGATTTTGGGTATGCGTTCTTTAAATGTGAAGGTCTTAAAGAAATACGCTTTAGCCCAGGAGTTTGGCGAAAGGCTAAATACACTCTAAGTATGTTTGATAATTGTAAAGCTCTAGAAAGGCTTAACCTCCCTGACGTTGTTTTAGACGATGTTGTACGATCATACGCTATGTTCGATGATTGCGATAGTTTAAAAGAGATTTACATGGAACACCCACTTAACCTAGAGAAGTACGCACACGGACTTATCTTTGGAAATTGTAAGGCGGAGGTAAAGAAGTCTACAGAATAGTGGTAAAGTGCTTTAACATGACGCTTTAGCCTAGAGATTTAAAGCAAAAGGAGAAGAAAAATGAGGAATGAAATAAATTCCACACCAATCCAAGACGAAAGTGGTATTCTTCGCTTCAGACTAGAAAACCACGAGTACTCTTTAAATGTCAACGTAAAAGAGGAAAGGGAACTAATTAAGAAAGAGGTGAACTCTCGTTCAAAACACGTCTATGATTGGTTCAAAGAGGACACTGGCAATAAGCATTGGGTTTTCTATGACACAGAAATGTATTCAATAATGTGCGATAGAATAGGGCAATGGAAATATTTAAATTACAGAGAGGAGAGTGCTTTAGCCCAGATGGATGGTGCTTTAGACAAGAACTCCACTATAATTGACAATCCGGCCAACACCCTCCACGCCTCCCCTACAATTCCAATCAATGCCACATCTTGCAGAAAAATGTTCTATGGGTGTAAATCCTTAGAGAACATTGATTTAAGTAGATTCGATACAAGAAATATCGTTGAAATGCGTTGTATGTTCATGAACTGTAAAAATCTTAAACAGCTTGATCTAAGTGGCTTTAGCACAGGAAATGTGTGTGATATGTCTCACATGTTTTACAGCTGTTCAAATCTTGAACAAGTCAATCTCAGTGGACTAGACACTCACAATGTAGAGTACATGGGACAAATGTTCTACAAGTGCGAAAGTCTTAAACAGCTTGACCTAAGCAGTTTTAACACAGAAAAAGTTCTCTACATGGTAGAAATGTTCTCTAATTGTAAAAGCCTTAAACAGCTTGACCTAAGTCACTTTAACACAGAAAAAGTAGTTAGCATGCAACACATGTTCACTAATTGTTCTGAGTTAGAACAACTTAACATAAGTAATTTCGATACCAGATGCACAATCTTTATGGATGGTATGTTCTGGGGATGTATACGATTAACAAATTTAGATATCAGTAGTTTCGATATAGGAGAAGAGGATGGAACACGTGGTATGTTTGGCTACTGCAGTGCACTTAAGTGCTTAAAGATTAACCACAGCGTTAGCCAAGTGTCTGAAACATTTTTACCGGAAGAGGTAAAGATAATAGTAGTGCCTACAACAAATAACACATCAGACAAATTAGGTAAATTAAATCTCTTTTAAATGAGAAAAGAAAAGAGAAGACAGAACCATTAGTGTAAAGCACATTGCTTGCATTAAGGGTTCTGTTTTACTGGAGATTAAAGAGCTTCACAATGTACTTTAGCCCAGACAACAAGAAAGGAGAAATCAAAATGGAAAGAATGAATTTATTTGGAAACAATGACAAATCAAGCGAAGCGTTATCTAATCGTAAGGAAGAATCTAGTAAAGCGTTATTAAATAAAAGTAATCAGAATTTATCAACGATTAATGTTGATAACTATTCATATCAGGTAGATTTTAGATCGGATGAATCATGTAAGTCTTGTGTGCAACAAATCAATAAAGACACAGGTAAATCTTTTAAAGTGTTCAGAGAGAAAACTGGAAAGGAAAACTATGTTTTGTATGACAGCAAGATGTATGAGATCTGCGAATTTAATTACAGATATTTGCACTATATAGAAAGCTGTAGTAAACCTCCAGTAATGCCATTTAATGCTAGTAGTTGCTACAATATGTTTGCAGAATTGGATGGGCAAAATAATATAGATTTCAATCATTTTGATACTTCTGAAATAGTTGAAATGACTTCTATGTTTATGGAATCTAAATTTAAAACACTCGATATGAGCCACTTTAGCACAGATAACTTAAAAGATACAAGTTTTATGTTTATGGGTTGTGTTGCTTTAGAACAAGTTGATTTAAGTTCTTTTAGTAACTGTAAAGTAATACACGCAGACTATATGTTTGCTTGGTGTTCTTCATTGACTAAAGTAGACTTGAGTAATTTTAATTTACAGAATACGCTTTATATGGAATCAATGTTTCAAGAGTGCAAATCGCTGAAAGAAGTAATCTTTAGCAAACCATATCCTATAGACATAAAAAATTTATTTTCAGAATGTAAAAGTCTTACAACAGTTGATTTAAGTGATTTTGATTTTTCAAGATTATTATCAGCAAGACAAGCTTTTTACAATTGTGAAAATTTAAAAACTATTTATTCAGTTGGTTGGTTCCTTGCACCACCAAAAGATGCTGATGAATTCTTACGTAATTTTTCTATTAAAGAAAGAAAAGAAGACAAACTTTTCTGTGGCTGTAAGTCTCTCGTAGGCTTTAACCCAGAGAAAGTAAATAGTGACATGGCAAAATCAATAGAAGAGGGTGGATACTTCATCACACCAAACGGAAAGGAGAAATCAAAATGGAAAGTATGGACCTATTCGACCGAAAGGGAGAATCTAGTAAAGCGTCATTTGAAAACAACACACCAAAGGAAAACACAAATCAATTACCACCAGCACCAATTCAAGATGATGAGGGTAATCTTACCTTTAGCTTAGAAGATCACGAGTATTCTTTAAATGTTAATTCAGAAGAAGAAAGAGAAGTAGTTAAAGAAGAAATAAATTCCAATACTTTAGCTAAGTATAATTGGTTTAGAGAAGAATCAGGAAAAAGACATTGGGTTCTTTACAATACAGAAATGTATGAAGTAAAAGAAACACTCACTCATGATAAATATATACATTATAAAGAAAATAGTAATTTAGCTCCTATAATTCCAATTAATGCAACTTCTTGTCTTTTTATGTTTCGTAATTGTTGGAGACTTGAATCACTAGACTTAAGTAATTTCGACACAAGTCAAGTTACTGAAATGGGTGGTATGTTCTTTTGGTGCGTGATACTTAAATCACTAAACTTAAGTTTTTTTAACACATCAAAAGTGACTAGCATGTTTAACATGTTTAGAAACTGCTATAGTCTTACACAACTTGATGTGAGTAATTTCAATACAAGTAAGGTTATTAGCATGAATGCTATGTTTTCTGGTTGTTCAAAACTTACATCTTTAGACTTAAGTAGTTTCAATACAAGTAAAATTACTAATATAATAGAAATGATTTGTATGTTTGAGCGATGTAACTCACTTACTTCTATTTACATCTCTGATAAATGGAAGACTAATAGAGTAGATTCATTTAAAATGTTCGAAGATTGCTATTCTCTTCCGAACTTTAACGAAGAGAAGATAGATGCAGAAATGGCAAAACCAGTAGAGCAAGGCGGTTACTTAACATTAAAACGATAAGTGTTTTAGCCCAGGGAACTTCAATTACGGAGTTCCCTTTTCATATTTACAATACTTTAGCCAAGAAAGGAGAAATCAAAATGGAAAGAATGAACTTATTCGACCGAAAGGAAGAATCCAGTAAAGCGTTATTTGGAGGTAACGACAAATCCTACAAAGCGTTGTTCACCAACAATGGAGAATCCAGCGAAGCGCCTTTTAAATATAAACAAGGTAAGATAAATATCACAGACGACGTAATAAATGAAAGTGCAGACAATAACTATAGAATTATTTTAAGTTCTAACAATAAGCTGTACTTTAGTATTGGAGATACCAAATATATTGTAGATTTATACAACGAAGATGCCCGTAAGGAATGTAGATTAAAACTTAATGAAGATACTGGAAGAGACTTTAATTGGTTTAGAGAAGAGACCGGACTGAACAACTGGGTTTTGTATGATAGTAAAATGTACACAGTTGAACATGATGGTAATTATCTGTTCTTACATTATATAGAAGACTGCGGAAAAGATCCAATAATACCAATCGATGTTAGTAGTTGTCATAGAATGTTTTCTAACTATAAAATTCTCACTGAGTTGGACTTCAATAGCTTTAGCACAGTAAATGTTACTATAATGGATTACATGTTCGCAGACAGTCTTTACTTTGAACATTTAGACTTAAGCAGTTTTAACACAGCAAATCTCCGTACAATGAATTACATGTTCAAGGGTTGTACAAATTTATTATCTGTTAAACTAGATTCATTTGATACGTCAAATGTGGATTTAATGGAAGGAGTCTTTGAGCATTGCACTGAAATTAGAGAACTTGATCTCAGCAGCTTTAGCGCAACACATGCTATTAATGTAGGTAAAATGTTCGCATACTGTACAAATCTAAGAGAAGTCAATCTTAGTCGTTTCAATCCTAGATATGCGATTGATGCAACCGGAATGTTCTTCAGATGCGAGAACCTCATGGAGATTTATGCATACGATTTTATAATGCCAAGACTTCTATTTGGTCGTACCGGATTCTTCTTTGGCTGTGTTTCATTGCCTAGCTTTAGCCCAGATCACACTGGTATTGAAATGGCTAAACCAGTGGAAGAGGGCGGTTACTTCACAACACCATCTGATCTATAGTTAAGTAATACTTCTTAGATCAATAATATACTTAGTCAAGAAAATACAGGAATGAAAGGGCTAAACCAGTTACTAAAGATGGTTACTCTATAACCTAATACAAAGCAATTTAGCATAGTAATAGGAAGGAGAAATCAAAATGAACACAATGAACCAAATGAACACAATGAACTTATTTAATCTTACCTTCGAGTTAGAAGGCAGAGAATATTCTCTCAATGCCGACTCAGAAGAGGAAAGAAGAAGAGTCTTGGCAGAAGTCAATGCTAACTCTTTAGCCAAGTACAACTGGTTTAAAGAAAACACAGGAGAAAAGCATTGGGTACTTTACAATACTGAAATGTACGAAATAATAAAAAATGGAAATTGTAAGAGACTTTATTTGCATTATAAAGAAGACAGTAATTTAGCACCGGTAACTCCAATTAACATGACCTCTTGCTATTTTATGTTCGCAGGATGCTCTAAACTAATTCAGCTTGACCTCAGTGGTTTTGACACAAGAAATGTTATTGACATGCGTTGTATGTTTGAAGATTGCCTTCGTTTAACCAAGCTTGATTTAAGTAGTTTCAAAACATCCAAAGTAACTCTTATGATTAGTATGTTCAACAGTTGTGTAAGTCTTACTCAACTTGACTTAAGTAGTTTCGATACTAGTAGTGTAATTTCTATGTCGGGTATGTTTTATAATTGTTTCAGTCTTGCAGCACTTAACATCAGTAATTTCAACACTTCCAGTGTTACTGAAATGGATTGTATGTTCACCGGATGTTCCAATTTAGTACAGCTTGATGTTAGTAAGTTCGACACCTCTAAAGTTGTTACCATGTTCTGTATGTTTTCCGGATGCTATAAACTGATTCAGCTTAACCTAAGCAATTTTGACACTAAACGAGTTACTAACATGGCTTCGTTATTTCATAATTGTCAAGCTTTAGCCAAGTTAGACATTAGTAGTTTCGACACCTCTCAGGTTACTGATATGGGTGCTATGTTTACTTATTGCTCCAAACTCACGCAGCTTGACTTCACATTATTCGACACAAGAAATGTTACTGATACGCGTTGGATGTTTGAACACTGCGAAAAACTTACTACTATTTTTATCTCTGACAAATGGAGTATGGATAGAGTAACAAACGCAATGGACATGTTCAAAGAGTGCTGTTCTCTTCCTGGCTTTAGCCCAGAAAAGACTGGCATTGAAATGGCAAAACCTACAGAGCAGGGAGGTTACTTAACATTGAAGAAGTAAAAGTAGTATAAACAGTTTAACCCAGGGAATTCTCAGAAATAAACTTTGAGAGTTCCCTTTTTACTTTTTTGGACATTTAGTTAAGAAAGGAGAAATCAAAATGAATACTATGAAGACTAAAAATATCGTAAGAAACCAGTAGTAATCGAAGCATACCAAACAGATAAAGTATTAACCATACATACCCTTGAAGGAGATATGATAGCCTCTAAAGGAGATTATATAATAACAGGAGTAGATGGTGAGCAGTATCCATGCAAGCCGGATATCTTTGAAAAGACCTATGAGCCAGTTGAAGATTAGTAGATTTTATAGGTTTAGCCCAGTAACTTCTATCTTCAGATTTAGGCTAGTAACAGTACGAAGCAGGACTTTAACCAAGTAACTTCCATGAAGTGTGCTCTGTAAAAGCAGTATTCTTTATCTTCAGATCAAGCGACCTTAGGAGTGTTATGGTAGCATTGCTAAGCTCGAATCAAGGTTATCTTTAGATCCTGAAATGTACCTTACTCTTACCTTGCTACTTAATTAGGTTCTTGCTATAATAAAAAGAAAAGAGGTGATATTATGTTAAATATATGGTTTCGTGGCGGAGAAAATCCTGATGGAACTCCAATAGAAGTAATAGATGCTATAGACTTTTATTTTAAATATTTATTTGATGAAGAATGGATGGAAGATCCTTTTGTAAAAGAAATGATAAGAGATGTTGATAAGTCAGAAGTAGTAGCTCCACATATAATAGAAAGTCCAGTTCTTGGGCCAATTCTCCCAGAAGTGTTATCAGGAGGTGTAAAGACTTTAATGATGATATTGAAAACAGACGGATTTATTTTTAATGTGAATCACTGTGGAGATAACTGCGCTAAATGGATACTAAAGATTGCAGAGAAAAAAGACATAACAATTTATCTTGGTTATATGATGAAATTTGAAGGTGATTTTGATATAAAAATATTAAACACTGGTGCAGAAGCACACAATTATCAAGAGTATATAGAAAAGATATTTACAGCAGATGAAGATGTCTTTGAAGGTACTTTAGCCAGGCCAATCTGGAAATGAGGTAAGTAAATGAATGGAGTAAAAACTTTTGAAATAACTGTTAAAAAGAATAGTGGAAAAAATAAAGATTTATTTTTCAAATTTGATTTAAAGAGAAATATTACTATTCTTCAGGGAGATAGTGCAACAGGAAAAACAACTCTTTTAACTATTTTAAATGAGTCCCTAAAACGTAAAGGAAATCCTTTTATTATTGTAAATACAAATGCCGATTATTATGTCCACATTGATGGTGATTGGGAAAGATCTTTTAAAGATTTAACAAATCATGTAATTTTCATAGAAGAATCAAATGATTTTGTATTTACCCATGATTTTGCTAGATTTGTACGTGATTCTGGAAATTATTTTGTAATTGTAAATAGAGAGCCTTTGTACTCTTTAACATATAGCATTAATGAAATTTATGAAATAAACAGTTACGAAGAGGTAGAACCTTTTAGGCAGGTGTACTGCTTTACTAATTTGTATTCTAATTTTCCAAAATCTGCAGTAAATTTTGACACAGTTATTACAGAAGATAGCAATGCTGGATTTGATTTCTTTACTAAATTTTTAAAAGATTGCTCAGTGGAGAAGGCATCTGGAAATACTAAATTACGATCCGCTATAGAAAATTCCGACGGACTCAGCATTTATTGTATTGTTGATGGAGCTGCATTTGGGTGTAGAATAGGAGATTTATGTAATTATATTGATGCACATTTAGCTAAAAGAGTTTACATTTGGATGCCTGAAAGTTTTGAATGGATTCTATTAAAAGCAGGTGTTTTTAATATACCTGGTTTAGATTCTATTTTAAATAATCCATCTAGTTATATTGAATGTTCTAAATACTGTAGTTGGGAAAGATTCTTCACACATTTAGCATCGAAATACTCAAATAAGAAATATAAGTACGATAAAGATGATTTAGATGTTTATTATACTTCCAATTATATTTTAAAAAAGGTCAAACCTGCACTACCGAAAGAATTACAAGAACATTCAGTTATTACTGACAATAAATCAATAAAGTCTATGGACTTGTTTTAGTTTAGTTAAATCAGTACACAGCTATGTGCTTTAGCCCAGTGACTGTACGAAGCAGGGATTTAGCCAAGCTCTAGTTGCGAAGCATTGGCACCAGCCCACATAACTAGCATAAATCCTAGATGGAAGAGATGGAAGAGATGACAGATTCGAATCTAAGATTATCTTTAGATCCCGAAGGGTGGTTCACTCTTCACCAATAAAAAGAATAGTGAAAAATATAAGAGCAGAAAATTTAATAATTAACAGTAGAGGGAATGCTCCTAATCGGAAACATTCCCTTTTCACATTTTAAGAAAGGAGTGATATTATGGATTTTATGAATCTCTTTAGCAAAGTAGGAAAAGAAATAATAGAAGAGGAGAATGAACGAGAACGTAGTTTCAAAGAATCAGAAGAATTAAATGCAGGCTTGTCTGTTGATGATATAACAGAGCTTGAAGATCTAAAGAGAAGTATAGTCACTTTAGCCAAGAAGATCGGTAACACAGAGATTTCTAATGAACTCGGAATTCCTTTAGATAAGGTTAGAGATTGGACTTATCAATATGCAAACAGTTTACACATGTATCGTGATTCAGAAGAAACATGCGAAGATAATAAAGTCATTTCTAGCAATAAAGTAGTTATTACAAAACTTGGAAAAGAATCTCTCACTGATACCACTCTAGAACCTATCCAGGATGAAAAAGGTATTTTATCATTTGTTATTAATTTTGATAAATACACTTTAAATGTTAATTCAGAAGAAGCACGTAAAGATTGCGTGCGTAAATTAAAAATGCTAACAGGAGCTGATTTTGCATGGTTTAAAGAAGAACGTGGTCTGAAACATTGGGTACTTTACAATACAAAAATGTATGAGTTTGTTGGTGGATATATGTTTTACTACGAACATTTAAGATACTGTCCCGAATATGGACTAGCACCTACATTACCATTTAATGCTACCTCTTGCTATAAAATGTTTAATTTATACGACAAGGTTGAGAATTTAAATTTTAGTAGATTTAGAACAGGTCATGTGGTAGATATGTGTTTAATGTTTGAAAATTGGACCAGAGTAACAAATATTGATTTAAGCTCATTTAATACAGAAAATGTTAGTGACTTTTGTGCAATGTTTAATGGATGTAATAATGTACAATTTATAGATGTTTCTAGCTTTAAAACGCCTAAAGTTGAAAATATGAGTTACATGTTCACTGGGTGCGAAAAACTCCTCGAACTTTCTATTACAGGCTTTAGCAAAGAAAATTTACAAAAGGCCGAAGGGATGTTTGCAGATTGTATGAGTCTCACAATCATTAATGCAAATTATAAATTTGATTTATCTATGTTATCTGAAGATAATATTTCACAGCCAATGTTTAAAGATTGTGTAAATCTTACAGGCTTTAGCCCAGAACATACAGGAATCGAAATGGCTAAGCCAAAAACCGAAGGAGGTTACTTTACACCAAAAGGTAAAAAATTGGAAAATGTTTCATTAATGGATATGTAAATGGTAATTACTTCACTGCAATAAATAGCTAACCCTGATTTGAAGTATGTGCTTTTATAATTTCTAAAAAGAAAAGAGGTAATAAGAATTATGAAAACATCTTACTTTTGGAAAGCTACGCACGAACCGATTAGTGATGTGAAATATGTCAGCATTTCACGCTCAACACCACCAGGAGTGCAGTACATGTTAAGCTATGAATCACTTATGCCTAGCTGGGATTTGGTTAAATTGGCACATGACCAGGACTTTAGCCAAGAAAGCTTTGAGTACTTTAGAAAAGCTTACTATTCACAGCTTGATAAATTAAATCCAAAAAAGGTATATGAAGATTTAAAAGATTGTACATTAGTCTGCTTCGAATCCTCAAAAGATTTAGCAACGAAAAAGAAATTCTGTCATAGACGTATGATTGCCGGTTGGATAGAGGAACAACTAGGAATTATCGTACCAGAAGAAACAAGAGAGAAAGAGAAGGACTTAATCGTTCCAGCAATCTATAGAAGTTAATAACATTTAGCAGGGAATTCCAATTACGGAGTTCCCTTTTTTGCTTTAAGCGACTACAAGGCTTTAGCCAAGAAAGGAGAAATCAAAATGAAATCAATGAATTTGTTTGGAACTAAATAACAAAACAAAAGAATAAATAGCCGCAGGAGTATTTGATGTAAAAGTCAAATGCTCTTTTATTATACCCAAAATAGACAACAAGGAGGAAATCAAAATGAATAAACTTCCAGTAGCGCCAATACAGGATGAGAAAGGTATTCTCCACTTTAACCAAGAAGGACGGTCATACACCCTTAATGTCAATTCAAAAGAAGAAAGAGAAAGAGTTAAAAATGAAATAAATGCGAACTCCTTAACAGAGTATGAATGGTTTAAAGAAAAAAGAGGTAAAAAGCATTGGGTTCTTTACAACACAGAAATATATGAAATTATTGGTATTTCAAATAAATATCTGCATTATAAAGAACTTTGTAGTATAGTTCCTACAATTCCTATTAATGCAACCTCTTGCCGTTATATGTTTCATGATTGTTCTAAACTCACACAACTTAATCTTAGCATATTCAACACAAGCCGAATTACTGACATGTTTGGTATGTTCTCAGATTGCACAAAATTAACAAAGTTAGATTTAAGTAATTTCAATACCAGCAATGTAATTAATATGAGTTTTATGTTTGATAATTGTAAAGCTTTAGCTCAGTTAGACCTTAGTAATTTCAATACTTCTAAAGTTACTAAAACAAGTTATATGTTCTATGACTGTTCAAATCTCACACAACTTAATCTCAGTAGTTTCGATACTTCACACGTAATTGACATGAGTTGGATGTTCTATAATTGTCAACATTTCACAGCACTTGACATTGCAAATTTTAACACAGGTGTGGTCATTGATATGTCTGGAATGTTTACCAAATGCTCAAATCTTACATTACTCAATATTGAAAACTTCGATACTTCCAAAGTTGTTAGTGTTAGATATATGTTCTACAATTGTAAATCGCTCACGACTATTTACATTTCTGATAAATGGGAGACTAATAAGGTGACAGAAGATGTCGATATGTTCAAAGAGTGCTGCTCTCTTCCAAACTTTAACCTAGAGAAGATAGATATTGAAATGGCATATTCAGTAGAGAAAGGTGGCTACTTAACACTAAAAAGGAAGGTGTTTTAGCAAACTAACAAATCCAGGGAATTCTCAGAGATAAACTTTGAGAGTTCCCTTTTTACTTTTCAGTAATACTAAGGCTTTAGTCCAGTACAAACCACTTTAGCCAAGATCTTTAACTATAACTTAAAAAGAAAGGAGAAATAAAAATGAAATCTATGAACCTATTTGGAGGTAACGACAAATCCAATGAAGTGTTATTTGGAAACAGTAAACCAAAGGAAATCATAAAACCGAAAGAAACTACAAATCAATCACTATCAGCACCTATCCAGGATGAAGATGGTAATCTTACCTTTGAATTAGAAGGTAAAACTTACTCCTTAAATGTGAATTCAAAAGAAGAAAGGGAAAGAGTTAAAGAAGAAATCGATACTAACTCTTTAACCAAGTATGATTGGTTCAAAGAAGAGACAGGAGAAAAACATTGGGTTCTTTATAATACAGAAATGTATGAAATAAATTACGATGGGCATGCTAATAGATATCATTTAAATTATAGAGATCGTATAAGATTAGCTCCGGTAATTCCAATCAATGCAACTTCCTGCTATCGAATGTTCTATAAGTGTACATCATTAAATAAACCAGACCTAAATGATTTTGACACTAGCCAGATTATTAATATGTATGGAATGTTCGAAAGTTGTGAAAATCTTATACATCTGGACCTTAGTAATTTCGATACTTCAAAGGTTATCAATATGAATGGGATGTTCTACCACTGTAAATACTTAACTCAGCTAGATCTCAGTAGTTTTAACACAAGTAATGTTACTGACATGGATTCTATGTTCTGTTTGTGTCAAACATTAACCAAATTAGACCTAAGTAATTTTGATACCAGTAACGTAACTACTATGTATTTTATGTTCTCACACTGTTACAGTCTCTCGCAACTTGACCTTAGTAGTTTCGACACTTCAAAAGTCTTTCATATGCATTATATGTTCTACGACTGTTATAAATTAACTGAGTTAGACCTTAGTAGTTTTGATACAAGTAGTACGTATGACATAAAACTGATGTTTGCATGGTGTAAAAAACTTACTACTATTTATATCTCTGATAAATGGAACATTGATTCAGTAAAATATTCAGACGATATGTTTAACGTGTGTCGTTCTCTTCCAGGCTTTAGCCCAGAGAAGAGAGGTATTGAAATGGCTAAATCTATTGAAGAGGGAGGTTACTTAACATTGAAAAAAGTAGCCTAACCAATTTAACCCAGGGAATTCTCAGAGACGAACTTTGAGAGTTCCCTTTTCATATTTACAATACTTTAACCAAGAAAGGAGAAATCAAAATGGACAAAATGAACTTATTCAACCGCAAGGGTAAATCCAGCAAAGCGTTATTTGGAGATAACAAACCCAAAGCAAACACAAAACTAAAAAAGAAAACCTACTCAGAGGACTTTAAAAAGAAAGCAGTTAACTTAGCATCCAAAGTTGGAGTAACCAAAGCAGCAGAAGAGTTAGGAGTATCCACTAGCTCTATCTATTCCTGGCAGAAAACTTTAGCTAAGTCACCTGCTCCAATCCAAGATGAGAACGGTAATATTACTTTTGAATTAGAAGGAAAGACTTACTCTTTAAACGTTAATTCAAAAGAAGAAAGGGAAAGGGTTAAGGAAGAGGTTAATGCTAACTCTTTAACCAAGTACGATTGGTTTAAAGAAGAGACGGGAGAAAAACATTGGGCATTTTACAATACAGAAATGTATGAAGTAGAACAAATATATACTTGTGATAAATATATACATTATAAAGAAAATAGTAATTTAAACCCAGTAATCCCAGTTAATGCAACATCTTGCTATTATATGTTCTACGGATGCTATAAATTAAATCAGCTTGACCTCAGTAATTTTGACACATCAAATATTACTGATATGTGTGGGATGTTCAAAGAATGCAAAAGCTTATCACAACTTGACCTCAGTAATTTCGGCACTAGTCAAGTTACCGATATGTGTGGAATGTTTTCTGGCTGCATAGCTTTAGCACAGCTTGATCTCAGTAATTTCGACACTAGCCAGGTTACCACAATGAATGAGATGTTCAATGGCTGTGAAGCCTTAACCAAATTAGATCTCAGTAATTTCGACACTAGTCAGGTTACTACTATATTTATGATGTTTTCTGGCTGCTTAAGACTCACACAACTTGACCTCAATAATTTTAACACAAGTAATGTTACTGAAATGAGTTGGATGTTCTATGGATGCAAATCTTTATCCCAGCTGGACATTAGTAATTTCGACACTAGTCAGGTTACTACTATGTTTATGATGTTCTCTAACTGTTTAAAGCTCACACAGCTTGACCTCAGTAATTTTGACACAAGTAACGTTACTGAAATGAGTTATATGTTCTATAATGCTGACAATACCATTAAGCTTGATTTAAGTAGATTCGATACGAGCAAAGTAGAAACCATGGAAGCTATGTTTTCTAATATGTATGCTTTGAAGTATCTTGATGTTAGCAGCTTTAGCACAGAACGACTCACAAATATGGATGCCATGTTTGATAATTGTGTTAATCTTGTTAATTTAGATTTAACAAGTTTTGATACTGGTAGTGTGCTATATATGTTGAACACATTCAGTGGTTGTGAACAGCTTGAAGAAATCTTAGTATCAGATAAGTGGTCTGTGTGCTGGGGAATTGAGGATGGTGATCGCACTTTCGATGGTGCAAAAAAACTTCCAAATTACAACCATGTTACCACAGGAGCAGATAAGGGATACGATAATCGTTGTGGTGGTTATCTTACATTTAAATAATAAACAATAACATCTCAGAGGGAAGTTCTGTAATAGGAGCTTCCCTCTTTCTATTACATAACACTCAGCAAAGCAGTATTCTTAATGGTAGTAGCGACAGCTACGAATTAAAATATTTAGCCCAGTACAAACCGCTCTGTAAAACATCCATAGGAAAGGAGATTAATTATGGGAAGAAGAGAAAAGAATTCACATACAAGAAAACAAGATACTTTCATGTCTATCTGTAAAATATCTGGATGGTTATTATTTTTTATTGTAATAACAGGTATTTTTACAATCATTGCAACCAACAATCTTTTTGAAAAACATAATGCAGATCTTGTTGGTATAGAACCTAATTATTCATATTCTGATTTTGTTGCAGAGGGATTTAGCCGAGCTTCATTAAATGCAGTTGCTATTATATTTGTATGTTTGAGTATTACATTTTTTTTGAAATACATACTTCATTGTAAGATAGATTGTACTCCAATAGCTGTAGCATCATGTTTTATATTTATTTTCTATACAGCATTCTCACTGACTGCAGCTGCACCTATTTTTGATTATTCACCTATCACTGATAAAGTAGGATCTTTTATTGAACAAGAAAAATGTTCACATTCTGATTTTTCATGGATCACTACGCAAGATAATAAGTACAAATTATCAGATATCAAAGTAAAGCCTGGACGTTATAAATTTGTTTGTCCACATTGTGGAAAAGTATTTGAAGAGGGATATGCTGTTAAAGTAAAAGGTTCAAAATATAAGTGGGATCTGGTAAATAAGAATAATGTATCTGTATCTGCATATGTTTCTAATGAAATAGAATTAAATTATAATGAACGTACACACGTTCATACATCTTCGGATAAATGTGATTCTGATTTGCCAATGAAATTCCATCATTTTGGAGAGTATAATGCTTGTATTGGTAGATATAAACATATGATAAGATTTTGTAAAGATTGCGGGTACGAAGATACAAAATCACAATCTTCAATCTTTCAATAGAATAATAAATAATGATAATAAACTCAGAGGGAAGTTCTGTCAAAGGGACTTCTCTTTTTACATTAACAGACAGCAAGTTTTAGAACAGCAGAAAAATCCCACTTGACTGGTACTCATGTACGACTTATAATAAAAGAAAAAGTCATACATGAGTAGGAGGTAGCATGATGAATTATAGAAAAATTAATCAAGAAGAACTTGAAGATTTAACATTAGAAAACGGTAGAAAGCTATTACTCTCTGTAGGTTATGTGGAAGACGGTAGTTACTCAGATAGAGATGAGTATGATGATGGTGGTTATTATCATTATGATCAATACTATACTCTATACAATAGTGATGAAGATGAATTAGATAGAGTGTCATTCGTAACTATTTACGAAAAGACAGGAGAGTGCTCCGAAGATGATAAATTTATAAGAACTTATTGGAACAGTTTATACGTATAACACTGGAGGGTAATTATGTACATTTCTGCTAATAAATTGAAAGAGCTGAGAAAGCTGAGTGGCTTTAGCCAAGAAGAACTTGCAGAGGCAGCAGATGTCTCTTTAGCCACACTGCAAAGCTGGGAACAGGGAAAAAGAGTGCCCCACGATATTTACATGATTAAAAATCTTTGTAATGCTTTGGGTGTGTCAATTGACTATTTATTTTATGAAGAATTTGATAATTCAGATGCTGTATATAATTTTGATATCAGTGACTCCGATGATGAAAGATTAAACACTTTAGCCCAGCAAATCTATAATCAACAGGGTTTGACTGGAATTCTTAAGTTAATAGATAGATTCATTTATACAGTAGGACCAGTACATGCAATAAAGATAATGGAGGCATACATGAATGAAAGCAATTCGAATTAAATTTTTCCAAGAAACTGCTTCTTTTAAATTACCTATGTGGAATGGTTCGATTTTACCGACCTATCCTTTACCTCCTTACTCAACTGTCATTGGCATGATTCACACTTTATGTCAATGGAATACAACACATAGAATTAAATTATCCATAGTTTGTAATAATCAACAGCTAGGAGCAGCTCAGCAAGGACTTTATAGAGGTTACATTGGTGGAACCACCTTTAGCAAAATAACAGAAGAAATGGAAGCTAGATGGCCAATAATTGTAGAAGGTGCATTTGATGATTACATCGGTTTCACTACTAGAATTTACACAACAGAGTTTTTGGTTGATCGTTACTACACATTACATGTTACGACTGAAAATGAAGAAGATTTCAATAAAATAATTGAAGTCTTTAACTATCCACCAGTGTACCCTTCACTTGGACGCTGGGAAGATAGCATTAGAATCGATGAAGTTAAAATCGTAGAAATAGCAGATGAACTTAAATCTGGGGAATTAAATTGTTTCGTTTGGTTACCAGGAAGATACAGCTCTTTACAGGGCTTTAGCACAGTGTGGAAAATTCCAACTTATTACAACTTAGTTAGAGATAAAAGAAAGTTTGAATACCTAAAGTGTTATCTTGGTGAACGAGGAGATTTAGCCACGTTTAGATTAGATGAAGATGGTGAGAATGTGCTTTTAATTTAATTGACAAAATTAATAACGAAATTAGAAAGAGAAGTCTTAGTGATATGACTTCTCTTTTTTAATACTAATCAAATAAAAAAGAAAGATGAGGAAATTAAAAATGGACAAAATGAATTTATTTGGAAAAGATAATGAAAAGAAAGAATCAGTATTAATGGAAGCTAATGGGACAGAAGTAGCAAATACACCAAAAGCACCAATACAGGATGAAACTGGTATTATCCGCTTTAAACAAGTTGATGTTGTATCACCATCATACAACATGCAGTTAGATAACGATAAAGTCTATACTGTAGACATTAATTCATTAGAATCACGAGATAATTGTGTTAAACAGCTTAAAGAAGATACAGGATTGAATTTTGCTTGGCGTAGGGAAGATGAAGGTAAAAAACACAGAATTCTGTACGATACAAAAATGTATTATGTTGATAAAGCAGGATACTTTAGCTACGATGAGCGCAATACTTTAATTCCATTAATACCTTTGAATGGCACTTCATGCTATTTAATGTTTGCGTGCCTTCAAAATTTAACAACAATAGATTTTAGTCATTTCTGTACAAACAACGTAATTACTATGGAGTTAATGTTTAACTATTCTGAAAAACTGAATACATTAGACTTATCTTCATTTGACACTTCTAGCGTCACTGATATGAATTTTATGTTTTGTGATTGTAAAAGTCTTACGCAGCTTAATTTATCCAGCTTTAGCACAGAAAATGTTAAATATCTTAACTCTATGTTTGAAAATTGTGTTAGTCTTTGGAAATTAGATTTATCTAGCTTTAGCACAAAGTCTGCAATGCATTTTACAAAAACGTTTGCAGGTTGTGAAAACCTCTATCACATTGATGTATCATATAAATGGATTCTTAATGAAGATGCAGAAAATAACGAAGTTTTTAATGACTGTTATAGGTTACCACATTACAGAGATAGTCGTCTTGGAACAGAAATGTTTTGTAGTGTTAACGAAGGTGGTTATTTCCATTACGTTGGAGAAGAGGACGACTATGAATAGAATAGCTTTAGCCTAGAATAGCTTTAGCACAATAGTAGGCTTTAGCCACTGCGAGCCGTAGGCGAGCTGGGAGCGAAGCGACCTAGTTGTTTGACCGAAGGCGCGCAGCGCCGGAGGGAGTCAACAAAATAGCAACGTGATGTCACAATACCAACACAATGCCAATGCATCGCAAACTTCATAAAGACTAAATAAAACTTAGCCCAATATTCTGTAAAAAGGATATTGGGCTTTTCGCATTTTAGAAAGTTATTATACAAACCATTTAGTAAACCAATCCTTTCTATAAATTCTAAAAGAAAAAGAAAAGGAGATTAATATGAAAGCAGAACTTAATCAGGAAGCAGTTGATAATGAAGTATTTTCAAAAGCTGTAAAAGTAAATGCAGTAGCATTAAGTGCAGTAAAAAGTTTTCTAGAAGTGTCTAAAGTTTTAGGAGTACATCGCAGCACAATAATTTCTTGGAGAAATAATATCAGTTTAACAGATTATAATAAATACAATCAAACAAGTGTCACACCAGAAATAGCTTTAAAAAGACCAATGCAAAATGAAAATTATTTTCTTAATATTTGCTTATTTGATTGTGATATTTTTTCAAATCGTTATCATAATTATAATCTTCATGACCCAAAAGAAATGGAAAGTCTTAGAATTATATTAAGTTCTAGCAGAGATCGTAATTTTGCTTGGTTTAGAGAAGAAACAGGAAATAAACATTGGGTGCTCTATGATACAGAAATGTTTGAAGTACGTAAGATTAAGAATGGACCTCGCTTTTTACGTTATAAGGATGAATGCACTTTAGCTCCAGAAATACCAATCAATGCAAGCTCATGTGCATTTATGTTCGCATTCAGCAAAGACAGAACCAGAATAGATTTAGCAAAGTTAAATACCGAAGGTATTGTAGACATGCAAGCTATGTTTGCATTTTGTCCTAATCTTAAATACTTGGACACTAGTATGCTTAAAACAGATAGTGCTTTAAATACTATTGATATGTTCAAAGGGTGCAGATCTTTAGCCAAGCTTGATTTAAGAAACGCAGCTATGTTCGGCGTAAAGAAAACACGTGGTATGTTTGCTAGTTGTGTATCTTTAGAAAAGATTGTCGTAAGCAAAAGATTTAATACTTCTAAAGTTTTAGATTCTTATAATATGTTCTCTAACTGCCGTAGTTTGCCTAATTATAGAAAAGGAATCATGGCACAAGTATTAATGGTAAAACCAGTAAAAAACGGTGGCTATTTAACTTATGTTACAAATAGTATTACAGCTAGGCAAAGAAAATTACTTAGTGATTAAAATTAATTATTTAGTGATTAAAATAAGAGAACGTCATAAGAAGACAAGATGAAAAATAAATTATTTAGTGAATAGAATGGAGAATTAAAATGAAAAATAAAAGAAGTGTATATGTTAATTTTACGAAATTAAGTTCATACATTAAAAAGTGTTTTAAAGATGCATACGAGTCTTTAGAATTACCTTTTAATGAGAATTCAATTGAAACTGAATATATTTTAATTGAGGATCATGATGGACTTTTTCATTTTTATCCAATTTTTGTGTGCGATTGGCCGCAGGTATTAAAAAGAGTTGAATACCGTTTATGCAATAATTTGGAAAAGAATTTTGGTATATGTTATGGAGATACTAATGCACTTAAGGCTACTTTAAGAAGTTATGGCTACATTAATCCAACATTTACGTCTGCTGCTTTTAATTCTAATGGAACAATAGTGTATTTAGATATAGATACTAAATACGACGATAGTAGTACATTAATAGAAACAGACGCCGGATATATCACGATTAAAGATAAATTAACTATTACATACTGTAATGTTTCTACAAAAGAGTACATTGACAGTAGGAATACATGTAAGCACAATTACTGCATACCAAGCAAGTCATTAGAAAATTGGGTGGATTTTAAGGAACTGTGGTATAAGACGTTTGATATGGAAATTTGCCCGTATAAAATTCTTCACAGCAAAGGAGTTAAAAGGCTTTAACCAAGAGAGTGCAGCAAAGGAGTTAGACAAGTGTGAACCAAAGGCTTTAGCCAAGCGAAATATCACGCTGGCTTTAGCCACGATAAACTAAAAAATGAACTTTTAAACCCCATTTTGTAATTTAGCTCAATTATAAAAACTTATTACAAAATATTGACAATCATTTAGAAGAAAGGATGTATTAGTATGAGTAAAGAAAAAGTTTTTGTAATTGATGGACCGAATGTACATTATGTAGTAAACCCAAACACTGAAGAAGGCAGAGAAGACGCTAGAGTATTTTTATCTGACTTTGAGGGTGTTCCTTACAAATGGTTTAAAGAAGCAACTGGCAAAGAGCATTGGGTAATGTATGACAGTAGAGCTTTCGAAGTAATAGAAAAGTGTGGATTAAAGATTTTACATTACATTAGTGATTGTGAAATTGATCCAGTAATGCCAGTCAATGGCTCTTCCTGTAATGGAATGTTTGAAGATGTAGATTTAAATAATGTATCTTTTGATAACTTTGTAACTCCAGATGTTGTTACTATGTCCTATATGTTCTTAGGAAGTACAGGTGTTACAGATGAGATAGTAAAGCACCTTAGCACAGATAAAGTCACAACAATGGCTTACATGTTCGCAGAAAGCGACGTTGAGTATCTGGATCTTTCACATTTTGTAACTGAAAAGTTAACAAGTGTAGAATCAATGTTTGAGTCCTGTGAGCTTCTTGAAGGAGTCGAAATGCTAGGTTGGGACTTTAGCAATGTAGCTGATTTTACTAATATGTTTTCAGGATGCACTGAGTTGTCCGGAATTTATAGTTCAGAGGATTGGAATGTAAGTGAAGATGCAGCCGGATTCGATATGTTTATGGATTGCTTTTCATTACCAAATTTTGATGATGATGAAATTGAATTAGACATGGCTACGCTTGAAGATGAAGGTGGCTATCTTTCATTTAGCTAAGAGTATTAATGTACTTAGTTAAACTAAGAAAAGGGGATTGAGGATTATTCTTTAATCCCCTTTTTACATTTTAGCAGAACAGTCCTAAAACTTTTTAGTCAAGAAGGGAATCACTTTAGAAATGGGGTTTAAAAATGAAAATTAAGAAAGAGGAATTATCTGTATTCAAATTTACGAATGAGTTAACAGAAGAATTAAAAACACAACTAGATAAGGATTTAGATTGTTTAATTAGCTGTAAACGTCATTTAATGGATTTAGCAGAGGAAGAGCGTAATAAGAAAAATAAAAAAGATGACGCTAGCTTTAATAAGCTTTTTGATTCTATCAAAGATCTTAGACATGCAATAGATAGATGTATTAATAAGTATCCTATTTTATTTTTTACTGACGGACCTGGGCAAACTAAAATGAGAAGTGCCATAAAAAATACTTTCAAAAGAAGTCTTAGTGATGATGTTTCAACTTATAATAAAATACTGCTCGTAGACCAATGTCTAAATATGCTACAAACTATAATTTATGGAACAATTATACGAGGAGATACTATAAAGAGTTCATTTAATGTGGGTTTAAGTAAATTACTTCTAATCTCTGAGAATGCCTATTTAAATGCTAAATGTGACAAAGCTTTAGCCAAGAACACTGCTGACTTTTCACAATTAGTTCGCTTAATGCCTAAAGATGTTTCATTTGAAATTTTTGTTAAAGGTAAGTTAAGAGAATCTCGTCTTGCCTTCCATGTTAGTAAAAAACTCATGCATGATAAAATCACATTAACAATTTGGGATAGATGCTTTGGTATTTTTACATTTATCGTAGAGGATTTAGCCAAGTCCCATCAGGGTTCTGAAAATAGCTACACCTTGGCACCAGCAATTAATTGCTTGTGCAGGAAAGATGGTAACTGGTGTGCTAAATCTCTTGATTGTAAAAAATCTAACTGTTGTGTAGAACGATTTTGTGATTGCAGCGACGGTCGTATTCAAATGGCGTATGCAGTATTAATGTGTGTTCAAGAATACCTAGTCAGAAAAGAAGAAGTAAATCTTAAAAGAGCTTTAGCAAAGCTTGATTCCGATAGCGTCAATGTAAAAGATAATAATAAAGACAATAAAGACAGTACATACGCAGCACCAGCAGAACTCAACAAAGTAGATAAATTTTCTGATAAAACTGAAAAACTTAGAATTGATGGCACAATTACAGTACACAATTATGGAAATGTAAACTCAGGTACCGGCGGTAACTCAAATGGCAGTGGTGGTAATAATTTCGGTATACAAAAATGCCCTCATGTTCGTTCTGGATATTGGCGAACATATAAGAGTGGTAAAAAAGTTTATGTCAAAAGTTGTGTTGTACATAAAGATAAATATAGAGGTTATAGTTCTGCTGACCAGCTCTAGCCAAGTGACTATGACAATTTAATATGTATTTTAACTAATTATCAGTAATTAATTTTTATAAATACTTACTAGCAAGATTAAGAAGGGAATCCTAAATGGGTTCCCTTTTTTCTTTTGTTAGAGATACGTGTAGGAAAGGAAGTGGTTATATGGATGCCAAAGATTTTATGAAATCTTATGAAGAACACATAAAAAATGTAAAAGGAGGAAACATTAAAATGAAAGAATTATTCAATCCAGAAGAGAAGAACAATGAGGAAATGAAGTCTATGGATTTCTTTAGCAAAGCAACAAATGCTAAAGAAAAAAGAGTGCCTGACTTTAGTGCTGAAGCAAATACTAGTGAGAAAAGAGAAGAAGAGGAGAAAAAAGGAGAAAAGGGAGATAGCCATACAGATTCTTTAGCACAGGAATTGTTTCAACAAGAAGTAAATTTCTCTAAAACTGGAACTGTAAACAGTGCAGCTGAAGAGTTAGAATTACCTGATAATATGGATATGACAGCTTTAGAAGATGAAGATGGTGATAGCGATGTTATTAGATTTCCAACTGCAAAGGGGCGTACAATGGCAGAGTTCGAAGCACAGTGTAAAGCGCAGCGTCAGAGGGAAAAGGAAAAATCTAATAGTAAAGTTGACAATGACAGATTCAGAAACAGATTTAGCAAAGATAGTTCAAATGCAATCACAGAACACCACAAGTCATCTGGAAGAACTCGTAGCGAGTTCGATAAACAGTGTGAACACCAAAGACGATTAAATGAAGAGCGAAAAAGAAAAATAGAAGATAGAAGAAATGGTTTTGCTAGAAATAATTCAAAAAGTGGTTTTGCTAGAGATAATTCAAAAAGTGGTTTAGATGCAATGCCTTTTGATCTTAGTAAAGACGAAACAGGGTTTAAACCAGAAAGTCGAACTGTTCCAAAGAAACAGGTGGATTTAAGCAATACCATTATTCTTACTTTCCCGGAAGGTATCAAGAATGGTGACGACAATACACTTACTTTCACCAAAGGGAAATATAGCTACATTGTTGATCTTACATCAAAGGAAGCAAAAGAAGAGTGTGCACAAACACTTAGAAAAAATACATATCGTTCTTTTGCATGGTTTCAAGAATCAACAGGAAATAAGAATTGGGTTCTTTTCGATTTAGCACAGTATGCACCAGACAAGAAAACAGGTTTGTTTTTACATGTAAAAAAGATTCCAGAAGGAACCTTAGAATTACCAGTTAATGCCAGCTCTTGCTACAAGATGTTTTCTGATACAGAAATTAATGATAAATTTTCTTTTACAAAAGCTTTTGATACAACAGATATTGTAACAATGGCTAACATGTTTGAAAATGCAAAATTCACAAGTGCTGTTTACTTTCCAACAAGCTTTAACACAGAAAATGTAGTCGATATGAGTTTTATGTTTGCAGGAGCAACCATAGAAGTACCTTTTAGATTTACCGATGCTTTCAATGCAAAGAAAGCTATTAACCTTGAACAAATGTTTTGCAGAACAAAGTTTAAATGTGACTTTGAATTACCAGAAAGCTTTAGCCCAGAAATGGCAGAGTCTTTCGATTCTATGTTTAGCAGTTGTATTGTGGATGGTGATTTCAAATTACCAAGAAGCTTTAGCACAGTTAAGGCGAAAACAATGTCACGTATGTTCAGTGGATTCAAATTCCCTGCAGACTTCAAATTACCAAAGTACTTTAGCACAGAAAGTGTTACAAACTTTAGTGCTATGTTCTGCGATTCTGTATTACCAAATGTGACTAATATTATTGAAAACTTTAAAACTGGTAATGGAACTGATTTTAGTTCTATGTTTCTGCATGCAGTATTACCAGATAACTTTAAATTACCAGAAAGCTTTAGCACAGCTAATGCAGTCAACATGTTAAGACTTTTTTATGGTTGTAAATTTCCTAAAGGATTCAAATTACCAGAAAGTTTTAGCACAGAAAAAGCTGTAATAATTTCAGAGATGTTTTGTCAGTGTATTTTCAAGTCTGGCTTTTCTTTACCACCAGCCTTTACAATCGAGAACGCAGAGAAAAAAGATTTTATCTTTACAGAAGCGAAAGGACTTGGAGTTATCACATTAACATTAAGACAGATCGTAAAAGCATTGCATGCTAAATACAATAGTGAGAACCAAAAAAACGAGGATGAAAATAGTTCATACAACGGTATGGAATTACCTTCTTTTGCTAAAAAGAAGAAATAGTGTTCTCCGCTTTAGCCAAGTGCTTAAGCTATTATTTCTTTTCAGTGCTTTAACTTTTAACATTTAATCTTTAAATTGATTTGTAAAGAAATGATAATAAGTGTAAAGTTCTGAAAAGAAATGTAAATCTTTGTAAAGTTCTGAAAAGTTCTGAAAAGAAATGTAAATCTTTGTAAAGAATTGATAAGTACTGATAAGAAGTGTAAAGTTCCGAAAAGAAATGATAATAAGTGTAAAACATTGAAAAGAAATGTAAATCTTTGTAAAACATTGAAAACAAGGCAAGGTGAAGTATTGAAGAATGCAGAATAAAAAGAAAACAAAATATACACTAAATGTAGATGATAGTAGGAAAAGTAATACTAAAAATAGGACAAAGGTAAACAAAAGAATTATCATAGTTGGTGTAATTGTTGTGATTGCAGCGTTACTAATTTTAAAGATGTATTTTCTTGATGAATTAAAAGATGATAAGAAAATTTCTTCTGGTATTGAAAAGATAACTGGGGATTCAGACAATAAGGCTAAAGATGATAATTCAAAACACAAGAAAGCAAATAAAAACACTTCAAACGATAAATCTAAAATAAAAAAGATTAATTGGAAGGACTTTAGCCAAGACACTAAAGCTATACTGGAAATTCCAGACATGTTAGAGTACCCTGTTGTACAATCTGATGATAATAGTTTTTATTTACATCGTGGTTTAGACAAGAAGTATAAATACAGCGGTACATTGTTTATAGATTATCATAATAACAGTGATTTCACTGATGATAATACTATTATTTATGGACATAATATGACTAGTGGAAGAATGTTTGGTAGCTTAAAGAAATATAAATCAAAGAGCTACATGCAGAAGCATAAATACTTCTTTGTTCATGTAAAAGGCGTAAATGGTAATACTGATGAAGTGTTGAAATATGAAATCAAAAATGTTTGCGTAGTGAATCTTGGTTCTAAGATTTATACAATACAGTTTGGGGATAACTTTACGCAAGAAGATTATATTAATCGGTATCACGGATTGTTTGGTAATTCATTAGATAAAGATAAAACAATTTGCACATTATCTACTTGTACTAATTTTGGCCGGCAGAGATTAGTTGTTCAAGGCTCATTAATTAATAGAGGGGCTGAGTAAAACTGAATGGTGCCAATAGTTTTAGCAAAGTAAAACTAAATTGGGTTAATTGGTATCAATAGCCTTAGCAAAGTAAAACTGAATGGGCTAATCAGCTTTAGCAAAGTGAATTTATAAAACTTAAATTTAAATTATATTTAATATATTTTACTAAAAAGAAAAGAGGGATAGTATGACTGATTCAGTTTGCATTGCAGTTTTTGTAATGATGATTTTAACATTCGGTTTAGGTATTGTTGTAGGAGAATGCCTTGCAATTGACAGCATTGCTGCTAAACGTGAAGCAAAAAGTAGGAAGAAGGTGGGCATTTGAAGACTTTAGTAGTGGGAGGAATTGTTTTATTAATAGCATTAATTGCTATTATAGATTACAGTGTAATAGCTATAGATCGAATTAACAGGACAAAGAATCAAAATATTCTACGATGACATTTGATTTTGTTTGTTACGGTTTAACCAAGATCTATGTAGTTTTACATATAACAATTTAAGAAAAAGAGAAAAGAAACTCTTTTAGGTAATCTGTAGCTAGGTGAAGTGTAATAGCTTCATTTAGCTTTAGGGGAAATGGTTAGTGAAGTTGATTCACAGTAAGGAAGTTTTCGGATTCTGTCTCAAAAGTTGGTAGAGTCCATCCCCTGGAAATTACGTTTTTACGTTACGATAAATTAGTGATTTGTAGTAAGTAATGTTGCTACAAATCTTTGGAGCATTTTGCTCCAAAACCTTCCAAAGAAGTAACTTTAGGAATGGTAGTGTCTCAAAAATAGGGTACGTTAGTTTCAAAGCTAACGTACTCTTTAATCCTCCAACAATTCTAAAATTGTTGTGGTTTGGCAATCCTTTAGATTGTCTGTATTTTGTAATGCCCTCAGCGTAAGCTGGGGGTTTTGTCATTTCTAGGTTGAGTTTTAAAAATTTAAGTTGTGACACTAATTTAATAAACTACAATGATAAAAGCTTTAGCAAAGGGATTTAGCAAACCTAACTTTTAGATTTAATTTTTAATATAGTAATAAAAGGAGAAATCAAAAATGTTATTTGACAAGACTATTAGTGATTACGTTGAAAGAACAGAAGAAAAGTATAGAACACAGATTGATGTTAGTATTGCAGGCACAAAAGTTTATGGAATTTGTAATGGTATTAAACCAGCAGGGATTAATGGTATTTATAAGGGTGTTGAACCAGAAGGAGTTAAAGGGTTGAACTGTGATATGGAAATTTTGATTGAGGATTTAGATGCTTCGGATGCTGTAATGAAGTTTGGTGGAGCAAGTGCGGCCGTATTAAATTTTGCTTCGTACAGCAGACCTGGAAGTACTTTTCTTCTTGGCGGTTTAGATCAGGAATCAGATTTGTGTAAACATTCATTTTTGTACAATGTTTTAAGACAGTGCCCGGATTACTATCAGTGGAATTGTGTAAATGTAAATCGTGGTATGGGCAGAAAGCATGCACTATACACACCTTATGTAATTTTTGAAAAAGATGGAGAACATCGACGTATTGATGTTATTAGCTGTTCTATTCAGAATTGGGCAGTCGCTAGAACATACGGTATTACAAATACAGAGAACGTTAGAGAATTGAAAGAAAGAATTTCTTTTGTATTAAAAATTGCCGAAGAAAATGGAATAAAAAGATTAATTCTTGGTGCTTGGGGTTGTGGTAGTTTTGGACAAAACGCAACTACTGTTGCTAAAGCTTTTGCAGATGTGCTCTGTAATCATCGCAGCTTTAGCCAAGTTATCTTTGCAATTCCAAATTGTGGAGATGATAACCTGGAAAGATTTAGAAGTGTATTTTCACATTATTCTATTTTGAAAAGCCGTTAATAAATTTTAGAAAGTCATTAATAAAATTTAGAAAGTTGTTAGTAAATTTTAGAAAGTTGTTAGTAAATTTCAAAACATTAAACTGTTTTGAATAGATTATACAATCTCAAAACGAAAGAGGTAATTACGATGAAAGAATTAGTGAAAGGAACAGATAATGCTTTAAGTGTTCATGAAATCTTAGAATTTGAGATTAGCGATAGCAACAAAGAGTTACCAGTTAATCTAGTGGTAAAGAAAAGTGTTTACCTTTCAAAAGGTAAAAAAATCAATCTCTTTGATTACATTACTGATTTAAATGGTAAAGCTGTGCATATACCTTTTCGAAATAGAATTAATTTTCTATGGAAGATTGAGAGTGGAAGTGATTTAGCCAAGCTTTCTGTTTCAGGCAAATTAACTGGATTTTACGATGGTAACGTAAAGGTAAAACTGTTGTATAAAAAGAATGGTAGTTGGTATAATCTTGGGACAATTCTTGTAAAAATAGTTGACGTACAGTTACCAGAAGTTAAATTTGAGTGTGGATGCACATGTAGAGCATTTTTGCAGTGTAAAAGACCTAGAAGTGTTAGTAATAAGTGGTTGTTCAATGAAATAACTTGTACAATTACAAACAAAAGTGATGAGCCAATTGAAGTCTGGCATAATCTAAATGTTAAGCTGGATGATTGGAGAATTCTTTGGCATGCACCACTTGGTGATACAACTACAATCAATCCTAAAGAAACAGTAACTCTCAGCTTTAGCACAGATAGTACTTTACTTGATGGTAGTGATTTAGAGAAGATTTCATACACTTTTGAAATCAATGGTACACCAATTGCTGTTTACTGGGATACAGTAACAGGACAAACATCATTTAATAAAATATCTAAATAAGTTGGAGGTAGCAGAAATGAAAGATAATTTTAATGCACTTACGGAAGCTAGATTAGAAAAACTTGAAGAACGTGTACATTCAGTAGAAGTTATACTTCTTTTTATGACAATTAATGGACTGCTGACGAGCATTGTAAATTTATTAAAATCTCGTAAAAAGCAGTGAAGAAAATAAGTGAAGGGGCATTGCAATGCCCCTATTTTCATTTAAATAGGAGGGACTATGAAAGTGAATCAGAAACCTTATTATCACCGTAGTAGTATTGAAAACACTTTAGCCCAGATGCCACGCTACAATGCTTATGCCTGTGGGTATGGAGAACATAAATCAAAAAAGAAACCAAATAGAGCAAAAAGAAAAGAAGAACTTCGAAAGGAGTTAAAAAATTATTAATCTGAAGAAACAAAATACAGATAATAGGAGGGTTTAGTAATGATACATTATAAGATTTGGAAACCAAATTGTAAGCCAGTTGGGATACTTCAAATTGTGCATGGAATGACTGAATACATAGGAAGGTACGATGCTTTAGCCAAGTATCTAAATGAGCTTGGGTATGTAGTCTGTGGTCATGATTTAGAAGGGCATGGTACTTCTGCGTATGCTGGAATTCCTGCATTACACATGGTTTCATGGAATAGTGCAGTAGCAAATTTAGAAAGCTATAGAATTACATTTAAAGAACAATTAACAAAAGAGTATGGAGAATTACCTTATTACATGCTTGGATTTTCATTAGGCTCTTTTTTGGTTAGAAGTCATCAAATGAAGTATCCAAATACTGTAGATAAAATTATTCTCGTAGGAACAGGCATGCCATCGAGTTTACAGCTTTCAATTGCACGTACATTAGTAAATTTAAGATGTAGTAAACGTAAGCAAGAGGCACCATCAGACTTTGTAAGATCATTAGTATTTAATTCTTATAATAAGAAAATACCAAACACCTTGACAGAGTTTGATTAGCTATTTAAAAGTCAGATTGCTTTAGAAAAGTATCGTCAGGATGCTAATGTGCAAACTAAAATGACTCCTAAATTTTTCTTAGAATTTCTAAACGGAATGTCTGATTTAAATAAAAATGAGTATAGTGCTTTAGCAAAGAAAACCTCATTACCTGATGTTCTTTTTCTTTACGGAGAAGAAGACCCAGTAAGTGAAGGTGTCGATGTTGTTGAATGGAGATACCGAAGTTTAGGTGCAGCTGTCAGAGTTGTTAAAATACAGGAAATGAGACATGATATCTTGCATGATATGTGTAGCAATTATGCTTGTCAGGTAATTTGTGATTTTCTGGAAGAACCAATCAAAAAGAAGAACGAGAATGTGGGTGGTGATGATAATGAGTAATTTATTAGATAGACTTACTGACGATGATTTAAAGAAAAATACAGAAAGATTTGTGGTTAAAATAAAATCTCCAGGAATCGGAAGTTTAACCGAGTTCAAAAATGGTACTTTTAGTTTTAATTCACTAATTCCAATTCCGCAGGAATTACTGATGACATGCGGACCAATAGTTGAACTGGCATTGTATGCTTACTTTGTTGAAAACGAGAAGTACAAGGCGGAAGGAGATCCAAACCTTTTAGCCAAGCACAAACCTGCAAAGGTAAATGACATTCCAAAAGTTGACCGTGCTGGTCTTAACATTCCAAAAGGTTCTTTAGCAGAGTATCTTACAGAAAATGAATTAGTTTTCTTTGATAATTTACTAGTAAAAGACTTCAGGGATCTAGACCAGCGGTATAAAAAACATTTAGCAAAGTACAATGGCAATGCAACACGACTCACCAATTTAGGAGAGCGATACTTTGGAAATTGTATTAAGCACAACTGTATTGCACATCATAGTTGGTGTCAACGCTATTGGGGAACACCTCTCAATGCTTTAAATGTATTGAGAGGTAAGAACGAAGTTAGCTTTAGCACAGTAAATGGAATGCCAAACAAAGTGCTTACGGCTTTAAGTGTTCGCTACCCAGATAGAACGTTTGATTGCGAACTTCTTAGCCGTAACGGTGAAGTAAAATACACCTTAGAGGATGGGAAAATGTAAAGTGGTCTGTACTAGTCTAAGCGACAGTACAGGCTTTTTTAAGTGTAATAATGATGCGATAGGCTTTAGCTCAGTTGGAGATTTAGCCAAGGATCGGCACCTATCATTGTCAGTCGTTTTAGCCCAGTCAGAGCTTTAGCCAAGATAGGCTTCAGCCCTATCTTTAGATCAAAGAAGCGAAGCGACTGACTGGAGAGCTGGGAGCGAAGCGACCCAGTTGTTTGACCGGAGGCGCGTAGCGCCGGAGGGAGTCAAAACAATGACAACGCTACACCAACGCAATTTAATTTTAAGAAAGGAGAACACAGCAATGCAAAACTATGAATTAATGACACCAAACGAAATTAATGATTTATCTAAAGTTTACACAACAGTCCAGTTTAGTACTGAACAGATTACAAATTGCTTAGATTTATTCACAAAAGACTTCAGCTTTAATAAAGTAATACCTATTCCTGAGAATTACCAGATAGTACACGGTCCAGTAATTGAAAAAGCTTTAGCCACGTACTTAACTAACTTTGGCAGAAATAACCCACAAATGATGCCAGGGTATTATCCAATCATTGTAGAAATGCTTCAATACGCAGGTATTACTTTACCAGAAGATTTCAGCACTTGGTTTCGAGAGTGTACTGTAAATTGTGATGTAGAGACTTGGAAACGTTTTTATCAGTTAGGGCAACAGTACTATGAAAACTATAAATGTACTAAGACATTCACAGCAGTTGGTTTCTGTGGTAGATTTTGGGGAACACTTTCTGATGTGATAGAAGTTATTTCACACACAACTAAAAGTACTGTAGGTGTTGTCTTAACCACTTTAGCCAAGCCACCATTACCATGGTTAGTTGTGCTTAGCGAAATGTATCCTGCATTAAATTTTGTAATAACTATCGAAGACAGTAATGTAATTGTCACATACAAATTACATTGGGGTTCTTTAGAAAAGATTCACGAAGAATTAGCATCGGGGACTACTGATAATGAACCTAAGTTAAATACTATGGGGATTTTTTAATAGGGATTTTTAATAGAGATTTCGTAGGAGGAGATTATGAAACATTATGTAATGATGACAAATGAAGACTTCAATGCATTACCGACAGCAACAACACAGATTTATTTTCCGCAGCATGGTAACGAAGACTGCAAACGATATTTCTTAGACAAAGACTTTAGCTTTAATAAATTAATCCCAGTACCAAACTATTTGTACACTATGCCAGGGAATTTAGTTGAAAAAGCTTTAGCCACGTACTTCACTGATTACGGTCTTTCAAGCGAACCACTTAGTGATTTTCAGATAGATGTTCTAAAAGAATTAGGAATAGATGTACCAGAAAATCCAAAAGAATGGTATTATGGAATTACTAAAGGAATTGGTTCAGATAGACTTGAAAGACTGCACAGAAAAGCAGAACTGTACTGTCACAATAAACAAATCCATGGTTACTTCTGTCAAAGAGATTTCCGTAACCTTCATTGGGGAACACCTTTTGATGTATTAGGTTACGGAGTTGATGTCAAAAAAGATGTCTTTTCTCCTGGAGGAACACTACTGGAGAAGAGCGGTGTGTTCATTACATTAACCACTTTAGCCACGCCACCTTTAGCATGGTTTAAAGTATTTCGACAATGTTTCCCTGCTATTAATTTTGAAATCAGTGTAAATGGAAAAGAGATTAAAGAATTATCCGCACATGTAGTCGATACGGAAAATAATGGTATTATAGCAAACAGTAAAGCTGCAGCAAATAGTAAAGCAGTAGTAGACAATGAGGCTGCTGGATTATAAAAGATGGATTTATTGTAGGAGGGATTATTTTGGGAAAATCATTGGAACCAATAATGACACGAACTATTAGAATTAATGCCGATTATCTTAGTGAAACTACAATAGCTAAGTACATCAATCCTGTTGTTTCTGGTGAAGGCACTATTGAATTACCTCCTGTTGTTTCAATTCCTGGAATCATTTCTTACTTTAGCCAAGACAATTCTGTTATGCTAAAGATGACAAAAGACCTCACAATGGAAAAGCTTAAAGAACAGAAAAGGTACTTACCAGAAGATTTAATAAGTCTTTTGGCTTTTGCAATCTTACAGGGATTTAGTTATATAGAAATAATCTTAAAGTAATGTACCAAGCAGAATTCTACAGAAGGGAACTTTAGCAAAGGAACTGAACGCAATCGATTTAGCAAAGGAAATGAACATAATAATCTTAGTGAAGGAGATAATACAATGAAAAATTTAACTGAATTATTGAAGTCAAAAGATGTCGGAACTACAGAAGGTTTGGTAAACCTTTTTGCCAGTGCAGCAGTAAGAGGGGCAGTAACTACATTTGTTTTCTTCGTAGTCGAAGGAACTGTATTTGTTGTAACAAAAGCTTTACGAAAATAGAATTCAAACAAACACAACTTAATAACATTCAAGAGACCTGAGCAACTTTAGCCCAGGTCTTTTTATTTTAAAAATGTTATCCAATAGAGGTCAAAACAAAATTAATGTTGCATTAATTTAAAGGAGGTATTTTATTTGAAAAAGACCATTAAAATAATTTTAAGCTTAGTTGCATTAGTCGTAATACCATTTGGTTTGTTTGTATTTGCAAATTTAATGAATGAAATTCCATTGCTGTTATCTATAGAATCTGCAGCTATGGCTTATTTATATTTTGCTTTAGCATGCACCATCATTACTTGTATTTTATTATTTGTACTTAAAAAGAACAAAGGCAGACATAGTAATGACGAAGCACTTCTCAAGAATGTTTTTGATAAGTTGTTGCTTGCCTTTGCATTAGCAGTAATGACACTTGTAATCGTTTTAGCAAAGCAATACACTTTTGTGGAATCAAACGAGTTTTTAAATGTTTTGGTAATTATCTTAATAGCCACATTAATTGTCGGCTTTAGCTTAGTGACCGGGTTTAGCTTTATTATGCTAAAAAGAGAAATTAAAAAGGAAACTAAAGGAGAGATTAAAGGGGAGATTCTGAATGAGTGATAAGCAAAAGAATGTTAAAGACATTGCAGATGCTGCAGATGCTGTAGATACAATTGAACTTAAAAAACTTCTGGAAGAGTTACGTAATAGTAGTAAAAAGAAAAAAGAACCTTTACGAGATTTACAAGAAAAGATTAGTTACATTGGTTTAATGATTGCTTGCTTTCTTGCTGTAATCTTAGCGTATATAACTATGATTTAGGAGGTATTAAAATGTTTGGATTTTTTGTAATCATTGCTGCTATGGCACTAACTATTTTTTACTTTACTATCGATAGAATGGGTAACCGGTCAGATGTCGATAAAGTAATTGATTTCCTGGAGGATTTAGTAGAAATGGATGCACTTAGAATAGAAATTGGTTCTAACTGCGGACAAAAAGCTTTAGCCAAGTCCGACCCAATTAAAACTAAAAATAAGAAAAAGAAAAAGAAAGATAAAAAGAGAAAGAAGAATGATTCCGAGATTTTACAGTTAATTAATAAGATTGATAAAAAGTTAGAAAAAGGGTACACATTTGCAAATATTTCTAGAAATCATTATGAAAAAATTTACAAAGAAGAAATTTTAAATTTATACAAAACTTCAAAATTAAAAGGCGATGCTGAAGATTCAATCAAAGAAGTTTTAGAATCACTTTTAGGTGATTTAAGAAAACCTGGTGAGAGTTTCGCTAATAAGTTAGAAACAAAAGCTTCAATTGATACTTTAGATACAATGCTTACAATGGATGGTATCAAAGAAAGTGAACTACAAATTGTTGCTAGAGAGTCTTTAACCAAGTCAACTTCTAAAAGAATCTCAGACATGTTAGGCGAGGAGTAACACAAAATGAAAAGGTGTAATAGGATAGTTTGTGCAATAATTTTCCCAATGTTTGGTTCTTTGCTGTGTGGAATTGGTTTAGACTTTAGCAAAGCAACTTTTGGTTTACCAGGATTTGTATCAATAATCATTGGAATTATCTTTGGTTTTTCTTTGCTTGATTGCTAGATTTTACAGGAGGTTATTAATGAAAAAGAAAGTTATAGTTTGGCTAGTTGTTTTACTTTTTTCAGTTGCCGGTGGTTTCGTTGCAATGTTTTATGGAATGGAAGTAGTATACAGAATTTTATCCAAGATCATAGGAATAGCTTTAGTAACGGCTTTACTTTTTGCAGCTATGATGGTATTTCTCGAAACCTATTTAGCCAAGCACCCAAATCCATTTAAACACGAGATCGAGAAACGAAAAGCACAACAAGAGCTTGAAGAAGAAATGGATAAGAGATTTAAAGAATAAAATTCAAAGAGTTTTGGTATCAATTGGATCTCTTTTTGTAGCCATTTTAGGAGAGAACTTGATGTTTTAAAACCATGTTACTATTTGAGTAAAAATATAATAAATTATTAAATGGCTATGAGAAAACTTCCTTCTACTTTACAAAAAACAAAAAAATGATTTTAGTTTTCTCGCTTTCCATTTATGGTGGCTATGGAAAAGCTTCCTTCTATTAAGAAAGGTGTCAATGTAGTTTTTCCGTTTTCCACAAACAACTAAAAATAGCGGCTATAGAAAAACTTCCTTCTATTAAAAAATTGGGTATGTCTTAGTTTTTCTGTTTTCCGCACAGTGCCTAGATTCTTCAACGAGTCTAGGCACTTTTACATTTGGAGGTATGTTATGCTAAATGAAATTTTATTAAGAAGAAAACACAAAGTTACTATTAATTTAAAAACACCATTAAACAAAATCGCTGTGGAGTCTTTAACACATCTTTTCACATTTGAACTTAATCTCAGCAGTCTTGGCTTTAGCCTAGAACAAAACTTGGCTTTAGTTTTAGCCAAGCAGCCAGTAGCAGTAATTGATGATTTGTATAAAGAATTAATTCCAGCACTTAAGGCTTTGATCGGAGCTGATAAAGAATACAAAGTAATGTATCCTAATTTTCCAAAGCAGGTAGCAGAAGCCGACGATGCAGAACTTTGGATTAACGCTATCTTACATTACATTAGTTTCGGTACTTGGCTTCCTGAATACGAGAAGGTTGAAAGAGCACCTTTAACAGAGTTATCTAAACGACAGGAATTAACTCTAGGAGATTTAGAAGATTTAAAAGAGATCTTTACTAATCTCCTCAGCAGTAAAACCTCTTTGGCTCAGCAAGACTACAAAGACTTGGAGTGGTGTTTAGAGAATGTAGAAGAGAGCTGGAATTGGATTCCGGAAGAAATCACTTTTAAAGAAATTCTAGCATGGATTAGTGCAAAGCTGGTAAAAGAAGAAAAAACTGAAGTCTTAGCTAAACACTACAAGACAGTTACAGATGTACTTAGACTTGCAGTCTCACTATCTGATGGCGATATCTCTTTAGCCGAGAATACCAAATTCAAAAGCTTCTCTCGTAAGGAACGTAGAATTATCATGAGCCTTTTAGCCCAGTGTTCTAACCTTGAGGAAGATATGTGGCGATACAGAGAACAATGGATTAGACTTGGAGAAAGACTTCACCCTGGAGAATTCAAAGGGCAAGCATTCAAAAAAGTACAATTAGCTTTCAAATCAATTAGAGAAGAGAAAAAACCTCTCTTTTGGACAGGCAAAGTAGAAGGTCTCATTAAGTCTTCGAAACACAACAAAGACGAAATGGAAACACTATTAGGACTACTTACACAACGCCCTGGAGAATTCGCAAGACGATTAGACAAGTTGTTACGGGACTACTCTGACTATGCAGATGAAATTGTTGAAAGCTTTAGCACAGTGGCAGTCAAAGTCAGCACACCTGTACTTCTGCAGACATTAGCACACTTTCAGTACAGAAATTGTGAAGATCTACGCACAGTAATGCCAAAAGGAAACGTAGCTAAAATACAACTTCTTGACAGCTTTAGCCAAGAAATTGGTGACACCACAAAATTACGTGTCGTAATCATAAACGCTTTGGATAAACAATACTCTAAACGCTCCCCACTTGGAAACGTGTGGATCGACAGAAATCTTGCAGACTTCATTATTCCTTTCTCACAACGAAGTGCTAACAGTACATACAAATCAATGACAAGGGGAAGTAGATTTACTTTAACCAAGTCAAACATTCGTTTCTTCATTTGGTGGACAAATACAGAATTTGGGTGTCATCCCGTTGACTTAGATTTGTCTGTAGCCTTCTACAATGAAAATTGGGGTTATGTCGGACATGTCCCATACACTGAATTAGAAAATTCTTCACTGAGGTGTTATCACTCAGGTGATATTACTAATGGTGATGATTTTGGAGGTAAAGGAGCTTCAGAGTTTATTGATGTGGATTTGAATGCCATGTTAAATGAAGGAGTTCACTACGTAGTACCGCAGGTGTACTCGTATTCTGGCGAAAACTTTAGCCAAGTGCCTTGTACATTTGGTTGGATGGAACGAGAAGATTTGAATTCTGGTGAGATCTATGAACCTACAACTGTAGAAAATCAGATTTCATTAACTTCAACAAGTAGGATTTCTATACCATTAGTAATCGACTGCAAAGAGCGTAAAGTAATTTGGACAGACCTTTCAAAACAGATAGGAACAGAAAGGTCCAATAATCTTGAAAACAATCTAGTCGGAACGACCTTAGCAGCGTATGCAATGGTTAATCTTAAAAGAACTACTATGTTCCAGGTCGCTGTTCTAAACACCTTAGCTCGTGGAAAGGTTGTAGAAAGAGTGGAAGATGCAGATGTAATCTTTACAGCAGATGAAGAGGGTATCAAGAAGGCTTTAGCCCAGGAGCCTAGAGAAAAGTCTGGTGAGCCTCGCATCATTACACAGTGGGATTTAGATGTCTTCATGTCTGACTTGATATAACACAGCTAGCTAGCAACCACTTTAGCCAAGTCCTTCTCTAATCGGAGGATTTGGCTTTACTTTAATCAAAAAAGGAGAATTAATTATGACATTTGCAGAGATTTTAATAAACACAATGAAAGATAAACCAGAAGTGATAAACTTCTTTGATTATTTATTTTATGCTAAACAGTATTGTATGATACTTGAAAACATAGAAGGTGAAGGTGTTAATAGCTTTAGCCCAGAACAACATCGTGAGCTAGAAATTGGTTTCACAAATGTTTACTCTACCGGGCAGTTAACAAATCTATTGATTTCATTCACAGTAAGTGTGAAAGGAAGGATTGCAGAAAAAGCAAACAATTCATTAGAAGTAGAAAATCTTCTTGATGAAATAATTTCTAAAACTTTAAATACTAAAGTAAAAGCAGAAAATCCAAAAGTAATCGAGATGTTTATCGATTGTTTCTGTAGTTTACAGATTGGACATTGTATTCGAACTAAAGAATGTCCATACGAATGGAAACTTAATCTTACAGATTTTAATAACTATAGTATTTACTTTAGCACACAAAATGAATTGGAGGATTTCATTGAGAAGTATGTAGGGATACCTTATGTTATTTACAAAAAAGATAAGAGCAGTGATTGGAATGAATTCCGTTCAGTTGGCTATAAGATACTTGCTCCAAGTATTCTTAAAAGACCAAAGCATGCGATTTAATGATTACTTTGGCCAAGTCTTCATTAAACGTAGCTGCTTTAGCCAAGTCCTAATTTAATCAGAGAATTTGGTTTTCATTTTACAGGAGGTTTAACATGAACAACACAGCATTAGAAAAGATAACAGAACAAATTACAATAGCATTGATAGTTTCATTGTTACCATTTATTTGGTATTTTATCTATTTACTCAGAGGAGGTTATGCAACCACACCGAAATATTCTGTGCTTATCGTTAGTGGAATTCTTTTTCTGGATTTAACAATGTTACTATTAAGCTATAGTAAAATCTATAAGAACTTTAGCACAGGATTTCTCTCAACCTACAGTAATCCTACTGATTTTAATTTAATTGAAACCTTAAATCAGTATGAAAAAGCTTTAAACAAAGTTAGGGAGACTTTGAATGACTTAGATAAAAAAGTAGCAGAAGTTGACAAATTTTCAGGTGTTGATGGGTTAGATATAGATGGATTAGATGATGAAATTGTTACTATTATTAAAGACATAGATACACCTGATAGTAGTAATAATTTCAAAGTAGTAACAGTATTGCTTGAATTGACAGAAGTAATCAATTTAGTTTACTTTTATATGTTTTTAATGTTTGCATTAGGACTTTCAGCTAACTTAGACATTTTTCTTAAAAGCTTCGGGATTACAGGTGCATTAGTAACAGCTTTAGCCATGATAATAGTAGCACTTATCTTTATCAAAGCACAACGAAACATAACTAGCAAAACTTTGTATAATATTTTTGAGAACTAATAAACACTTATAAATGTCTGTATAATTGTATTTAGAATTGATGAACAAAACTGTGACTTCGCTGTTCATTTAGTTTCACTTTAGCCCAGATCTTCAAGAACCGAAGGTTTGGGCTTTTCACTTTAGCCCAGATCTTCAAGAACCGAAGGTTTGGGCTTTTCACATTTATTAATAAGGGGTGTGATTTGATAGATGAGAGATGAGAAATAAGAAAAGGAGTTTAAAAAGGAGTTTAAAATGGAATTAGAGAAAACAAATCAGAATGAAATTTTAAAGGAAACAAATCAGAATGCAATTTTAAAGGAAACAACACGACGTATAGCAATGACGTTAGTCATTGCCACTTTACCTTTTTGGGTATATTTATTTTACCTTTATGCAGGAGGTTATAAAACTGAAGCCAAATCCTCACTTATTTTCTACAGTGTTGTAACAGGTGTTCTTTTGGTAGTATTTGCTTTTAATTACTTTTACTATTGGAGTATTTTGGGAAACGGTGAGAAAACGTTTGAAGATTGGATTGATTTTGAGAACTTATTATCTAAAACAAAACTGATAAAAGAAGAAGTTCTGGCAGATTCTATTAAAAAGATGTACACTTTAGCCAATCTCATCTTTGCTGCAGATTTAGCCGCGTGCACAAAAAATTACTTTCACAATATAACTGAATTCAAAGCAATAGTATTCACAGTAATAACAATTACAATTATGACTGTCTTCTCTCACATACAGAGATTCAAAACTGAAAGAAGAATGTCATCGCTGATGGAACAGAAATTAATAGAAAATAGTAAAAATAAAGAATAAGGAGGTGTTAGCAATGGGAAATCCAATGTGGTTTTTTGATGACGTATGTAGAGAAACCTATCGTTTATTAATGGAAGAAGGATTAATCAAGAAGAAAAAGATTCAGATTAATGAAATTCCTATTGAAGAAATTCGTGAAGCAATCAAAGATTGTAAACACAGTTCAGAATTCTATTTTCAATGCGGTATTGCTGCATCTAGCATCGCATCAGACTTTTATGAAAACAAAGGGTGTGACGAATTAAATGCCGCAATTGATGGTTACAGTATGTATTTAGATTTTATTGGAATAGAAGATGATGGTTAAATTAGAAACTTAATCCAAGCTTTAGCCCAGTTCTCTTTCAACGGAGTTCTGGGTTTTATTTAAACATGTATATATTGTATTAAGATAAGAGCATTAACTATTAGAAAAGTAAATAATTATAATAATCATTATAATGGAGGTATTAAAAATGGAAAATTCAGTATTATTTTTTGATGATGCATGTAGAGAGACTTATCGCTTATTAAAGGAAGAGGGGTTGATTAAAAAAGAGAATAAAGAAGAAAAATATATTACTATTGAAGAAATTTGTAAAGCAATCAAAGATTGTAGGCATAATACAGAGTTTTATTTTCAGTGTGGCGTTGCCGCAGCTAACATTGCAGCTAACATCAATACCGTTAGAAATTATAGTGATTTATCTATTGCTATTGATGGTTACAATATGTATAAAGATTTTATTTGTCTAGAGGATAATTATTGGTTTTATTTTACCAAAGCTTTAGCCAAGACCTTTGTCAAAAAAGTTCTTGGTTTTATTTAAATGCTCTTATGTGTTATGATTAGGGGCAAGAGGTGTACGTATGGGTAATATTTACAAAGAGTCATTTAACACAGCTAAAGATATTGAAATCTATGAAGGGATTAGAATACAAAATTCAGTACATAACATCTCTTTTAAAACATTAGTTACTAAATTAGAGAATTGGGATTTCGTAATTCCAGACTTTAGCCAAGTTTATCATTGGACAGAGCAACAGGCAGAACAGCTAGTAATCTCGTTACTCAGAGGTTTTCCAATACCACCAATTTATTGCTATACAAACAAGGCGGGGCAACAAGTAATCCTAGATGGCAAACAACGAGTTATTAGTCTCTATCTGTACTACATAGATAAGTTTATGGAAAACACAACACAATTTATTAATTAAAAAGAAATACAAAACAAGGGAAAGTCCTTTAGGGATTGCATTGAGCTGTGTAATCTAAAAGATAAAAGGTACTACACACGTTTTTGGTCAGAGAAAGAAAATGATAATGGAAATGGTAATCGAGAAGTTAAGACAACAGAAATTACATATAGTAAATTAAGTCAACCTGTCAAAGATAGGATTGACTTTAGTCAAGTAACTATGATACAGATTAATGTTGATTGCAAAAATGAGCATTACAGATTAGCAACACTTCACAAGATAGCTGCTAATTTAAATGTTAAAAGTAAACCCTGAGAAAGAATGGTAGTGTGCAAACCTCTTAATTACTTTAGCCAAGCTATACAATTCTATTAAAAAGAAAGGTTAAAATGGTGAAGTAATGATTAACAAATTTAGAGGTGCTAACAGATTTCTTAGTAATTTCTATGAAACAAGTGTAGAGTGGGAAGGCTTAATTTATCCTAGCTCAGAAGCTGCGTTCCAAGCAGCTAAGACCTTAGACCAGGAAGATCGTAAACGATTCCAAACAATGACACCAGTTGAAGCAAAGCGAGAAGGCTATAGGGTAACACTTCGGGAGGATTGGGAAGATATTAAATTACATGTAATGTATGAAGTCGTTTTAGCCAAGTTCTCTCAGAATGAATTCCTTAAGCAGAAATTAATTGCAACAGGACGGGAATGGTTGGAAGAGGGAAACACTTGGGGAGACAGAACATGGGGTACTGTAAATGGGGTTGGGCAAAACCTTTTAGGACATGTTCTCATGACAGTCCGAAGTGTTCTAATGCTCCAAGAAGCAATCGAAAATGGCGAAATAGATCCAAACAACTTCGACAAAGACAAGTGGAGCGAGGAGCATAGTGTAATCCGATAATGATAACAAGCTTTAGCTCAGCAAGAGCTTTAGCATAGTAATTACTTTACAAAGGCTTTAGCCAAGCAAGAGCTTTAGCACAGTAACAACTTTAGCCAAGATCTCTGTAACAGGAGCTCTTGGCTTTTCTCATTTCTACCTTTAAACAAAGCAAGTCCGAAAACGGAGCAATCTGAATCACAACAAAAGAGAATTCAGTTTAGTCAAGTTTAAAAACCAAGGAGGTATTAATCATGACGAAAGATTCAATCACAATCAAAAATAAAGTTAAAAATAAAATTAAACAACGCTTAAACACAACCATAGCAGTAGTAAGCTTACCATACTTAGTTTATTACATTCTCTTATTCAAAAACAAATTGTTGCAAGAACTCTGGCCAACACCATTACTTTGGACAATAACATTGACTGTCACATTCAGTCTTAGTATACTTTTACGTAAAGCTACTCTAAAAGCTTTAGCCAAGGAAAACTACAGTAAAATGTTTTTACTGTTCAAGGGTTTCTTTAGCATAGTAGTTTGCATCAGTACATTCGGAATTGTTGGATGTATGCAAACCTTTAGAAATGTTCACGAACACACAAATGCAGTAGCAGCTTTGTTTATTTTCTTAGCCATCAATTTAGTCTTCTGTGCATTCATTGCAATTCAAAGAGTTTACATAGAAAAGTGTATTAGTGATTTACAGAGAGAAGACGGTAATAACAAAGAGCTCTAATCCAGAACAAGTCTGAAATCACGACCAGAGATAAGGACTTGTGATTTAACCACTTGCATAATCTGCAACGGAGGTGATAATAACGATGAATAATACAACAGCAATTCAAAACACTCAACACACGTCCCAACAGGAGTTAATGAAAAAGATAGAAGAATTAACTACACCATTAACATACTATGGTAAAGGAAATGACATAACTATAGATTACATTTCAGACATACATTTACAACACCATTTGAAATTTTATAATAACGATGTCAAACAGATGCTCAGACAAGTTACAGAAGCTTTAGCCGAGTCGATCACTTTCAACAGTATTAGAATCATTAATGGCGATTTAGCCACGGATCACAATATGGTAATTGAGTTCTTTAAATTTCTACGCATCTATTGTAGTAAAAGTTCTTTCACTTATTTCAAACATAAATTAATTAATTGCAGAGAACAATTTAACTCAGGAACCTTAGAGAAGCAATTACAGAATCAAAGAAAGTACAAAGAATTCTTACTACAAACAATAAAGGTAAAAAAATCTATCATTGGTTTCAATTTACAAAAGTTAGTAAACTATAGAAATCGTTACAGATACGAAGAAGATTTAATGAGTGCTTTTAAATATTTTAGAAAATTAAAATCATTTCAAAAACTTAATCTCACAGATAGAGAAATTGAGAACATTATAGAATTCATTGAATTAAATCAAAAATTAAATGAATGCGGTGAAGAGATAGCTTCTCTTGGACAAAAAATAGGATGGTTAAATATAGACAAAGCAGAATTAGAAAAGGAGTGTAATAAACCACTTGAAGAAATTACTTTGAATGACTTTAAATTAGATAAACTAAAGGATATCTATTTTATTCTTGGTAACCATGAATACTACGATTTCGATTCTATTGCATCGGCTGTAGATTTCTATAAAACCTCTTTAGCCAAGTACGGCATTCACGTTCTCCAAAACGAAATGCTGGAGTTAAAACGCTTCTCATACTTGGACGGTGATCCAACATGGGTTGATTTGATTCTCTATGGTGGAACAGGCTTCGCAAAGTACGATGAACACTTCAATGCTAACAATACACTTTGCTACGATGGCTTTACTCGTGAAGAAGAGATAGAAGAGGGAACTAAGTTTGAAGATGGATATTACAAAGCTTTAGCCCAGGCAAAACAAGAGAATAAATGTTTTATCTGCACCTCTCATTATCCAACGCTTTCCTGCCTTGACCATTTTAACCAAGAAACAATTTACTTAACTGGACATGACCACAGGAATTACTATGAGAAGAAAAAAGATCGTGTAGTGTACGCTGACAATCAAATTGGTTATTACAATCAAGAGATAACCTTTAAGAAAGCAACAACTGGTGTTAGTCGAAATCCATACGAATCGCTAGAAGATGGTATTCATGAAACAACAGTGGAAACATACTTACAGTTTTACCGGTATACTGGAGAGTTTATCAAAAGTGGTAAATACATAAGTAATCTTATTAGTAAGGGTAATAGAAAATTCTATGTAATCAAGCAAGATGACTACTATGGATTTTTCATTGTATGTGATTCAGGACCTTCAAAAGGTATTTCAATCGCTAATGGTGGCAAGACTAAAAAACTTACTAAAGAGACTGACATTGATTGGATTGTACAGAACTTTAGCCTAGTAATCTCTAAATACCTTAGATTGCTTGCACCACTTAGAAATATACAAACACATTTGTCAAAAGAACTACGACAGTTAGGATTGAGTGGCAATATTCATGGATGTATTGTAGACATTGATTATTACCATCACATTATGGTAAATCCTACAGATGGTTCAATACGATTTTACTACTCTCCAGGATTTGGAATAGTTAAATATCTAAGAAGCTTTAGCAAAGTGATTGAATCTCTACATGAGAATTCTAAATTCTCTTTAGCCAAGTGTGAGCAGCTGCAACTACAATTTACCAAACTCTCCAAAAAGACGAATAAAGAGTTATGTTATTTGAAAAAAATCACAAATAAAGAATTCTGTAATCAATCATTTTTAACAATGGAACTTCCTAATGAAACTGATCTAGGCAAGAATAGCAATAGCAGCTTTAACCTAGAAGAATCAAAAAAGGAGCTAACAAGTGTAAACGAAGAATTACAATATGTAAGTAGAACAGAAGGTGCCTATGGTGTTTCCAAAAGAGTACAACCTTTACAAAGACTCTTTAGCAGTCATATTTTAAGAGACTTCGATTTACGTTTAGTGGAAGAGGAATTCTAAGTATGCAGATTATGATGTTGTGCAGAGATAAGAGCTTTAGCCCAGGAGAACAAATTAAGATTATCTTTAGATCCTGAAAGGCTTTAGCCAAGCCCTTCTAATAAATCGAATTACGACGAATTGATTTTATTTACAAAAAATTTCAAATGTGCTATTGTAAAAGAAAATAATGAAATATTCAATAGTTCGGAGGTATAGCATGGAATTCAAAACAGTAAGTAGATCAGTCGAATCAGTAATGAAAGATGTGCAGAAAGGTAAAATCTCATTACAGCTAGACATACAGAGACCAGTTGGTGCTTACAGTACATTTGGAAAATCTATGGTGATTGATAGTTTACTAAGAAATTATCCACTTGGAATTATCTATATTGTAGTAGAAGAGAATGAAGAAGGTAAAAAGGTAAAATATATTGTCGATGGAAACCAGCGCATTGGAAATCTTAGAAACTTTATTCTTAAAATGGATGGCATTAAAAACTATAAACTTTCAGCAGCTTTAGACCCGTTAATCATTGACGGTGTTACATATGAGATTGCAGGCAAGAAATACGATGCTTTAGATGAAGAAGTTAAAAGTGCTTTAAGCGACGCAGCTTTAACTATTTGTGAAATCAGTAATTACACAAGAGAAGAGCTTAATGATTTCTACATAAGAATTAATAGTGGTAAAGCACTCAATCCAACTCAAAAGCTTTTACCTTTAATGTCAAACAAAATGTTAAATGATATTAAAGAACTTGGTGAAAGTGAGTTCTTTGAAAAAGCTTTAACCAAGACACAATTTATCAACACTACAGAAATCTCTATAGTTCTGGAAGCACTTATGTTGATGAAGTTTGGAGAAGATTGTGGTTTTGAAAGTTTACGTAATACAGATAAAATTAAATTTGTTACAAAGTGTAATAGTACACTTAATGTAGAAAATGTGATAACTGTTTCAGACGCTTTAGACAAGCTTAACGAACATTATACTAAAAAGGTTAAGATGTCTAAAACAATTCTTAGTTTGGCAATCTATGGAGTTTGCAAAGCCCAAAGCGAAGGGAAAGATTTAACAAAGTACTTCGAATGGTTAGATAACTTCATTGCTACTTACAAAGAAGACGAAGAGTTCATGCAATTCTGTAAACAGGGAACTGCCAATGCTGCTAACGTAAAAGGACGTTTAGATTACTTTAATAATATAATCGAACAGTTATAATTTTTAAAAATCTAGGCTTTAGCCAAGAAATTGCTTTAGCCCAGGACAACGTGTTTTAAATATGGTGGCGGCCACTAGTACTGCGTTAGTTTGTTCGAGCGCGTAGCGCGAGTCTTACCGTCGACTGGAGGCGCGAAGCGCCGGAAGGAGACAATCATAAGCCAACACAATGTCTAAATCAAGGGAGCGTAGCGACCGTCAACAATCTTAAGAGTCTTAAGAACCATTAGTATAAAAGCTAATGGTTCTTTTTATTATACGCAATAACTTTAAAAAATTAGAATTCCTTCACAGCTTTAGCTCAGGTCTGTAACTTCCACAGCTTTAGCCAAGATTCTAAAGTACCTTCACATCTCTAACATAGATCTGAAAACGACCACTACAAATCTAAATTACCAGAAGAACGAATTATAAGATAGAAAATGACATTACATTGAAAGAAAGTGACGGTACGTCAAAGGAGGTAGTAAACATGTCAGAAAAAATACTTTTAGCCGAAATAAGAGATCTATACAGTTCTAATAATTGTGAAGATGTTATTGAAAAGTCTATCAAAAAGATTTATAAAATCTTAAAAAGGAGTGATATAAACAGTGCATTTAAAAACTCTTTTAGGAAAAAGGTTGATATTCCAATCCATAAAATCTTTAAAGATAGGATAGAATACTTTACTACGGATTATATAGATACTCTTACAAATGTGTATACTATCTTATTCATTCTAACAAAATATTTAAGATATTTAGAGAATGACGATTTAAAATACAATGTAATACACAGTGAGAGTACTACATTGTTCACCATTTTTGAATTTATCAAAGAGAATGGTATTAGTTGCCAAACGTCAGAGGATTATTATAGTCTCATAGTTCTGTATGACAATTTAAACAACATGACAGTCAAAGATATTAAATTAGACTTCTTTAAGAAGTCTAATGTTAAACATCCAAAAGATGTGCTAAAGATTATTAATGGTGAGAAAACAGAGGAACAGAGAGATATGCTAAGTCTCAATGTAAATTCTACTGATAAACATGAATCTAGTGTGTTCCGCAAAATTCGACGTAGAAATTCAAAGGTACCATTTGCTATTTATCTATCATTGTTACTTTGTGTACTCACTATTTTAAGCTGTGCTATACCTCCATACATCCCACAACTTTCACTGATTCTATCATCAGCAGCTTTTGCTATTACTGCAATGGTAGAACCCAATGAAGATTTAATCAATGGTGATTCAGAAGCCAGATCCACTTTAACCAAGAACTCCAAAAGTTCCAATGCTTTATCTACTAAGATTCTTGATGGCAGGGGCGATAGCACTGAATCAAGATATTTAGCCAAGAACTCCACTTCAACACAGAACAATCTGGATGTAGGTTCCGATTTAGCCAAGGACTATTCTACTGATAAACATGAATCTAATGTGTTCTACAAAATTCGACATAGAATATTTAAGACATTGTTTATTATCATACTATTTCTATTACTTTGCGTGTTTGTTGCTTTTGGTTATGCTATATCTCTGCAATTCATACCATTTTTAGGATTAGCAGTTTGTGGTATATTTTCCGCGACCGGAATTATTAAAGAATTAACCAATGATGATTCGGATGTCAGATCCACTTTAACCGAGAACTCCACTTCAACACAGAACAATTTGAATGCAGATTCAAATTTAGCCCAGGTTTCTTCTACAGATGCAGAAGCTAGCTATAACGCAGTAAGCTATGTAAACATACAATTACTTTTAGATAAGATAGAAAGAAATATCCAAAAAGGTTACAAATTCCGAAATATTGATATTGCTCGATATAGAAATATTTATTTTAAAGAAATCGTTAATAACTGTAAGACTGATAATTTACCAAAAACCACTATTGATGGTTACGCTAAAGTGTTAAATTCTTTACTGGATGATATGTACGATGCAGAACTGGAAAGTAACATCTTGGAATCCAATGCAGCTTTAGCAACGTTACAATCATTAACACAAATAGATGGTATCCAAAAAGATAGCATACAAGATTTTTGTGTAAACAGATCGCAAGAAGCAGTAGAGTCCATTAATGATTCAGAGTCTACCGATGATTCAGAGTTTACTAATGATTCAGCATCAGACAATTAAGATACAATAATAAGATACAATTAAGAAACAATAAAATGAAAGGAAGGGGTGCTAATGAGTGAATTATTAAAATTAGATTTATTTTCCAATTCTAGTAAAGAAGACTTTAACAAAGAAGATATTAACAAAGAAGACTTTAATCAAGACTTTAGCCAAGAAGACCAAACAACCACTACATACATTCCAGAAGAGGGAACATCAGAAGAGCAGTTAATGGAGCAGTTGGGAAATCAATTGGAAGAGCAATTAGTTGAGCAGTTGGAAAATCAGCTGGGGGATCAAACAGAAGATAAAATAGAAGTATCAAGACATGCCTACGAGAGATTACATGAGAGATGTGGCCTCAGTCGTAAAGCAGCAACACGCATGGCTGAGAAAGCTTTCTACATAGGAATGAAACACAGCGATACAAAAGGACAGATTAATCGTTGGATTACATCTCTGTACTTTAACAATAAAAATGCTAACAACATTAGACTGTATGGTAATTTCGCATACATCTTCTGTAATAAAATCCTAGTAACTGTCTTAGAAATACCAAACAATCTAAAGAACCGATGGAAGCCAAAGGATCTTTAAATGGAACATCTCAAAAATGGAACCTAAATCCTAGATGGAAGAGACGACAGACTCGAATCTAGGATATCTTTAGATCCCGGAGGGTATAGAGATGAGGGCCTTGTGATTATCTTTAGATCACGAGAGCGAAGTGATCTTTAGCCAAGAGCCATTAGTGTAAAAGCTAATGGCTCTTTTTATTACTATGGAATTGCAATAGTCAGCGTAAAAGGAGAATAAGAATGAAGATTTATTTAGTATGCGGTATAGACCATGAGAGTTATGAAAATGTTGAATTCAGCTTTCACAGGAATCTCCATTTAGCAAAGAAACAGGCATTACAAAATATTAAAGACAACGTAATAGCATCAGGCAACGCAGAATTGTCGGAAGATGAGATTATGCAAAACACTCGTATGGATCTATACAAAGAGATGGATAATAATTACAAACGTATCAATGGTACTAGATGTCATAGCTGTGATTGGGAAAATCCTGTACCAAAGGTTGGAGTACTAAGCTTCTACAGTAACCGTATTTTAGAGGTAGAAGTAAATGATGGTGATTTTCTATGCATATGGCATCACGCTTATCAGGGAATTGATATTGGTATTCTAAACATTGGAACAGAGGAGGACTGTATCACTTTAGCCCAGAAAACCTCTCAAGAGGACTACGAGAATTGTGAAGATGCCATAGATTATGAAATTAGTGAGTACAAAGATAGATGGTGTATTAGTTTTGATGATTTAGTTGAATGGAGAGTCTGGAGTGTGATACAATTTAGAGAAGCCAATATAATAGAGTAAAGAAATAATAACAATATGGAGTAACAGCATGAACAATAAAACTTTTAGAGTACTAAGCATTGATTTTGATTATTTTCAAAATGCTAATGAAAAAGCTTTAATGGAATATCCAGATGGTATTGATTTACAACCAAGCCTTTCTCAACAGGTCTGGAAAGGTAAGTATGACTTTAAGCCATCTGCAGATTTAATAAAGACAGTAACATGTAAAACAAATGAAATGTACTTTGTAGAAAATGTATTCATGAACAACTGTAAGCATGATATTCCCGTGTTGGCTTGCTTTAGCCACGAATACATCTATGGATTTATACAGGAGCAATTTAGTACTTCTGGAGCAGAAAAGTTAGAAATAGTTAATGTAGATTTCCATGCGGATTACTACAATGATAATGTAAAGAATGATACACAAGATTGTGGTAACTGGTGTTATTTTATTAAACAAGAAATTCCCAATACTAAGATAACTTGGATTGCTCCGGAGAACTATGTAGAGTTATACGAAGAGCAAGATTACTCTGGTATTGATAAAATCACAACAGACTTATCTATTTTAAAGCAGAATGATTACGATGCTGTTTTTCTCTGTAGAAGTGATAACTGGTTACCTCCGCATTTGGACAATCATTTCCAACAGTTTCTTCATTTCTTTTGTGGCTACTTTAGCCAAGGAAAAATTCAACGAATAATTACAGAGCCACGAGATTACCCTAAAGAACCAACATTTGGAATCGAATGTGAAAAATATTTAGAAAAGGACTCTGAACTCGAAGCAGCATTGGAAACATTAAAGTCGTTTAACTAAGAATGTAATATGTGCTATAATAAAGCAAACGATTTGGAGGTTTAACAAAGTGAAAAGTAAATTAAAAGAAAAATCTAAATTAAAAGTTGGAGATATAATTAAATTTCATAGCTGGGGTGTTGGTGGATTCTTATTCGGAATAATTGTTGAAGATGCGGAAGAGGGGATAATTATCTGGAGACCGAAGACAACTTATTCTTTAAAAATAGGAGGAATTGATAATATAACAATTATTAAGAAAAAAGAAGATATAGAAAATTATGAGTTGCATGATCTTTTAGCAGAGGTTGTTAAACCAGCAGATAAGATTGGTATTCATTACAATTTTAATATGGAGGTTTAGCAAAGTGAAAAAAAGAAATGATATTAAAATTATTTGTACTACAGGAGACGTTTTTAAAATAAAACATGATTCTTATGATACAGCGCAAATAGACGAGTTAAGTTTAAAATTATGGATGAAGGGCGTTATACAATAAAATATTTTCCATTGAGAAATATTTTACAAATTGAATTTATTGAAGTAGAGAGATAGAAAACTTGTAATTGAAGATATAAAACTGGGATATGAGTATCAGCTTTAGCCCAGTTATTTCTTAGTTATAATGTGAGGTTATTGTAATTTGAATAAAAGTATAGAAAATTATGATGGAGATATCATTTTAATGAAAAGATTAGTAGAATTCTTTCCTGATTATTGGGAATGGGATAATTCTGGTAAAATCTATTTAAATGATATAAATAATGCACTACAAAAATCATTGCCTGAAATTAATGATTTTTATGGAGACGAATTTCTGTATCCTGTGGTAAAACAGCGAACAAGAGGATGGCATATTGGTAGAATTTTATATTTTATTAAACACAAGGCTGAAATTAGAGATATAAAAATTGATAATGAGTATAGTGGTAGTACCATACTTGCTATTCCAATTATAGTTGATGGATGGCATAGGTTTGCTGCTGCTTATTATTTATACAAGCAAGAAGAGCTAGATAAAATTCATTGTCGTTACGGTGGCAGAGTTGATTTATTAGAATATCTTCAGGGAAAACGAGAAGTTATATAAAATAAATATGTAAAATAAAAACTTTTCTTTATCTCTATAGTGATGTACAATTAGGTAAAGGAGGTTTCAATCATGACAAATTTAGATAAGATGAAACAAAATATCATTTCCCAAATTACATTAATGGATGCTGAAACATTTTTGGATTTTATTAATGTATTACAGGGACAATACGTTGAAGATAAGATAGTTGATTTTTCAGAAATATTTAGGTGCCAAGAATGTAAACAGTTATTTGGACAATGCCCAAATGAAGCCACAGATAAACTTTGCATAGAGAGATTTAAAAAGTATGCAAGTGAGTATTAGGTATTAATGAAATTACTTTAGCACAGCCAACTTGGTGTTGACTTTAAAATACTTTTACCGTATACTGTAGTTTAGCAACGAGGTAAATTTAACAACTACAGAGGTAATGTAATGTACATTTATGTGAAAGAGAGTGTAAGTAAGTTAAAAACAAAAGGATATGCTAAGGAATTATTTGCAGGTACAAGCAAATTAGAAAATGGTTTTACTATTAATACACATTGGTATTCGGATGACTGTTTTATTAGAAATCCTAAATCAGTATATAGTATTTTTCTATGTAAATCATACAGAGAGAATGGTAAGAGTAAGACAAAACAGTATAAGATTGCAACCATCTCCTATTGGGATATAGCAGAATCTTATGAAGATGATTTTGTCAATTTGTTTAAACCTGAAGGCGATGAAACTTTATGGTTTAAACTACTTGATAAGATAGATTCTATTTTAAAAGAAGATGGTTGTTTAGACGGTTTAGCAGAGGAAGAACGTGAAGATTACGTTATAGAGATTTATGATGATTTAGCAGAAAAATGTCGTTATTGGAGTAATATTATTGATAAATTTAAGAAAACTAAAGAGTATCGAGTTCACGAGAAACACCGTCAAATCTTACAAAATTACAAAGATGCTAAGGAAAAGTTCATAGAAGAATACGATTGCTACCCAGATGAGTATGATGTTTGCTACGATGTTTATGGTAATCTAACAAATTCAGAATATCTTTCAAGAATTCAGAGTAGACATTCTGAATCAGACTTTAGCTCAGGTTATAGATCAGGTCGTAGCACAGAAAAAATTGTTTACAGAGATGCTAATTATTCCAAAACAGAATTGCAATACTTGAAGAAATTCTACAAAACCTTGGCAACCAAGTACCATCCAGATACTAATAATAATAAAACTACAGGAGAAATGCAGTTTATAAACAAACTAAAAGAGCAGTGGGGGATTTAAAATATTAGTAATATAAAAATAAAATATGTTATGATAAAAAGAACTGGACTGACATTAATTGCTTTAGCCCAGTTCTTTCTTCTTACACAAGTTTTTGTGCTTTATTTTAATCTCTCTTCAATCTTAGCTTTAGCAGAGATTAATTCTTCTTTAGAAGACATTGCAATCAAAGAATCAAAAAGTTCTCCAGCACTGTTATTAAAAGCGTCTAAAATTTCTGTTAATATAAATTTAGTTTTTGGTAATACTGGTTGAAATTTTCTGGCATAGTTCTTTGTAGTTTTTTCAAACCCAACAACTTCTATATAGTCCTTGTTTAGCAAAGAATTGATTAATAAATGAACAGATGATGTTTTCCAGGTTTTACTGGTGGAAACCTTAGCTAAGTTAGTGGCAGTTATGGATTCTCCATACTCCCACATAGTTTCTAGTATTTCACGTTCACTATTTGTTAATTTCGCTTTTCCTCTTGGCATTGTACTTTCTCCTTCATTTATTTTATTATCCTACTTCAGTTTAACATAGCAATTTAAAATGTCAACTAATTTACAGGTCTATTCAAAACTAAGTATGAATGATATACATTTATAAAATTTTAAAATAAGTTGAAGAGAAAGGAGTTTTGTTGTGATAAGAAATTAAGTTAGCATGACAAGAAATTAAGTCAGCATGCCACGTGATATTGCTAATCTGACAAGTGCTTTGCGCCAAAACAGATTTAATAAAAATCATGTGTAAACAAAGTAACAAGGCTTTAGCCTAGTGAAATTTAATGAGGAGAGACCAAGGAGAGAAATTATGGAAAATTGTGATTATAGTAAAGAGAAGTGTGTTATTGAATATTTATCAAATATTACATCAGATACTACACATACTACTACATCAGATACTACACCAGCTACAAATGTGGATGAGAGCGGCAAGGATAACACTATGGAAAATGAGAATGAAAGTTCAAACGAACCAACTTTAAGCGATGAGGGTTCTAAAATAGCTGCAGCATATCTCATATTTGGTTTTATGGGAATTGGTTTGGCGATTTTATTTGCTTGTTTTTATTATCATGACTTTGACTTCAAGTTAGTTTCTTTAGCAGTATTAACATTAGGTTTAGCATTAGTCGTAATTTGCATGGAGCTTGGATCTACAAATAAAATTAATAACTGTGAAACTATTTCAAATGGTACTAACCATACAGATGATGTTGCTCAAGCTAAAATCAGTAAAAATGGCAATACTGTAATTCAATATCCTGAATTACAAAACATTTTAGACCAGATAGAAAAGAAGTTAAATAGTGGTTACGAATTTAGAAGTATCACGGTAGAAAGATACAAAAGAACTTATTTAGCCGAGATAACTAAAAATTGTACAATCACCGGGTTGCCAGATGAAACAATCGTTGGTTACAAAGAGTTATTGGAATTGCTGTTAAGAGATATGTATAATGCGGAATTAGAAAATGCTATCACAGAATCTAATACCTCTTTAACCACGTTACAAACTTTAAGTAAAGTGGATGGACTAAAGAGAGATTTGATTCAAGATTTTTATGAAAGAAGTAATACAAATGAGAAAGGTAATGTGGACGAGAGAGGTAATACAAATGAAAGAGGTAACGGAAATGAAAAGTATCACAAAAATAGTTAGTAAAATGATGGCATTAGCTATTGTTTTTATTTTAGTTGCTTTGGCTTGCCACTTTAGCAAATCAATGTTTCTGACAGTACTTGTTGGTAGTATTGTGTCACCAATCTTGACTGTACGTTTTTATTTTTTATTATTTGATTTAGAGAGAACATTAAAAAGGAGGAAAAGTGATGTTGACAGCAATGACTGAAGATACAAGAAAGGAAGTAGTTAGTGGAATTTTAGATTGCTTCGAAGAGCTTTTAGACAAGCTCGAAATAACAATACCTTGTGCTGATACTGAGGAGGAAGAAGAACGAAAGATGGATGACAATAGTGCAAGGCTCTATGGGATGGAGTACTGGTCACTGTACGAGCAGGTGGAAGACCTGCTGACTACAGAGCTTTAGCACAGTACAACAAAATTTAGAACACTTTAGCCTAGACCTCTTTCAACGGAGTTCTGGGCTTTATTTAAATCTTAGATAAGATAATATTGTAGACAATGGAAGGAGATATTATTCATGAGCAAACAAGAAAGAGCAGCTTTAGCAAAGAAACATGTTGAAGAATTAGAAAAATCTGCAGCATGGGATATTCACATGAGTCAAGTGTATACTTTGTTTTATGGTGGACCAAATGGAAATCCAGCAAATACTTTAAAAAAGTGTAATACTGAAATGAAAATTAAATTGGAAGGTTGTGACACTGTAACAGCGCTTTTAGATGTGTCTAAAGAAAATCCTGGTAAGGTCGCAATACTTAATTTTGCTTCCTACAAAAATCCAGGAGGTGGTTATTTAAAAGGTTCATTCGCACAGGAAGAAGCGTTGTGCTCAGAGTCTACACTCTATCCAGTTTTAGCAAAGTTCACTGATTCATACTATAGCTTGAACAGAGAGCACTTAAATCATGCACTATACATCAACAGGGCACTCTATAGTCCTGAAATTATTTTCAAAAGAGATAACAAGGAAGTAGTGACTAATGTTATTACTTGCGCTGCTCCTAACTACTACGGTGCTGGTCGTCAGGGTATTAGCTACGAAGAGAACATTAAAGCGCTCACTTCTAGAGTTAAATTTATGTATGACGTTGCGGAGGATAATTCCGTTGACACATTAATTCTTGGTGCATGGGGCTGTGGTGTGTTCCGTCAGGACGCTTACATAGTAGCAGAACTTTTAATTAATGAGGCAGTTGGACGAAGCTTTAACCAAGTAATTTTTGCAGTGCCTAATAATAACCGCAATAATAATTACTATTACTTTAGCCAAGTATTAGCAGCATACAATAGTAATCTTTAATAAGAAGTAATAACCAACATATAACAGTAACAGAGCTTGGTCACTTTAGCCAAGCTCTTTATTTTTAGTAAAGGAGTACACATTATGAAAATAGATTTAGTAAAGATTAATATCGGAGATTCCTACAAATATAAGTTTAAGAGGTATGAACCTTGTTGTGATGAAATTTTAGATAATCCTTGTATTGATTTTACAAATTATAATTTAACTAAGGAAACACTGGACAATGAACCAAGGTATTGCTTAACAAGTACTGATTCTTACGATGATGCAGCTTGGGAAGATAATTACCCAATTAAATTCTGTCCTCACTGTGGAAAACCTATTGAAATTAAAACGGTTGAAGTTATTGACTGTAGTGAAAAGTTCTCTGCTTTAGTCAAGAAAAGAGAAGAGTTGTTAAAAAGAATACGAGCATTTAGAAATTCTAGTAAATCTGGTAATACTTCAAATGATAATAAACATCCAGAGAAATCTCTAGAAGAATTATATGATGAATTGCTAAGAGTCAATAAGAAAATAAATTACATTCAAACTCTTTCTCTTTATGAAGAAGAGAAACTTGAGTATAATTTTAAACTCGATTAGTGAAAGCAAAAGATTAAGTGAGAAAATTAAGCAAGAGAATTAAGTGAAAAGGAGAATAAAAAATGAGTAAGATGAAAAATAAAGAAGATGAATTTAAAAAATACTTAGAGAAAACTAAAAACATTGAAGCAAACGCAGATGAACAGGTTTTAAAATTTATTTTTGATTTTGTTAATTTACAAGGAACACCAGAATCTGCTGAAGCAATTTACAAGCAGTTTGAGTCAGGATATTGTTATTACTTTGCTGTTATGCTGCAAGCAGCATTTAACCGAGGAACTGTGTGCTGGCATCGTAACTATAGTTACATTGTTTGGAAAGACTACAATGAAGTTGCTTATGATGTTGGCGGAGTATTCTATGATTATAATAAGGGAGATTTATTACCAGTAGAAGAGTCTTTAGGTGAGCTCCTGACTGATTTTAAGCACAACGGCGAAGAAGTAAAAATTGAAAATACAGAATTTGTTGATTGGGCTAAGCATTATGGTATGACACCTGTGTATGCTATAACTGATATCTATAAAAGATTCGCATCAAACCATAAGATTGGTTACAATGCAACGATAGTCAACACTGTGTTGGATTATTGGGGTTCTCACAAAAATGAGTTAGGTCTTTTTTACGCTGGAAAGAAACATAATAATCCTGAGTATGAAGAAATGATTTCTATGGATGTATTTTAGATAAGATAAAGATAGAAATAGAGAGCTTGGTCGCTTTAGCCAAGCTCTTTTACTTTAGCAAAGGAGTACACATTATGAAAGTTGAATTAGTAAAAATTAAATTTGGAAAAGAGTTTAGTTACAAATATAAACCTTATAAAACGTGCTGTGAAAGTTTTGAAAATAATCCTTGCATTGTATTCACGTGCGATGATATTGTCGATGGTAGTCCAAATGATGAACCACGATTTTGTATGCAGGACATTGAAGTGGATGATACTGATGATACTGATTTTACATTTTACGACAATTACCCAATTAGTTTTTGTCCACATTGTGGTAAACCAATTGAAATAGAAGTAACAGAAACAATTGATTTTTCTGAATGCTTTAACGCTTTAGCAAAGAAAGAACATGACACGCTAGAGAGACTTAGAAATACTGATAGTATCAAAGAGTACGATAAGTTATTAGTTCAAAAGAAAGATTTGGATGAAAAAATTAATGCAATTTCTGAACTTTGTGAATACCGTGAGGAGGACTTTAAATAGTAATTTAAAGAATAATTAAGCAAAGAATGAATGAGTAAAAAGGAGAACTTTAAATAATGATTAAAGAAAGAAAAAAGCAGTACAGTGCTAATGGTACATTCATTAAAAGTCGTGTGAGGTTTAATAGTAACAATCCTTGCGGATGTGGATGTAACCTTTACCATCTTGAGTATGATGGAAGTGAAGTGTTTACTGTCTGCAACTCTTGCGGGAAAGACATTGCAATAATTGAAAAGAATCAGGCAAAAGAACTTTTAAAGCAAGGGTCTTGGAGGTGATAAACTTATGAAAACAAACAAAGAACTTAAAGAGGAAATCTTAGATATTTTAAATACAATAGAGGTTAGCTACGATTGTGGGATGGTGCTTTACAGTATTTCCAAGGAAGAGTTTAGCCAAGTTTTCAAGAGCAAAGTAGAGATACTTTTGGAATCAAGCAAACCTGCAACAAACAAATTAATCACAATTTTAGAATTGATAAAACCACTGAAAAAAGATCTGTGTACAATCGAAGAGTACAATAGAAAACTTACAGATGGTGAGTATACACCGAATACAGAGATTGTAGTATTAACAAAATTAGTAAGTAGTTTTGGCTTTAGCCAAGAAACTCTTTCGGAGTACAGAAAAGTAACAAAGCCTTGTTGGAAGACTTCCTATTGGCTATTAATAGCAGGAACTTTAGTTGTCTTTACAGTGATTGCAGCATTTATTAATTTATCAATCTTAAAATTAGTAGCTGCTTCTGTAGTAATAGTATTTATGGAAATGATAAGTATTGTTACAATTCGTTCAATCTTTAGATCAAATGTTGTACATGATATTTTAACAAATCTCTAATTAACAAAACAGATAATAAATTAAGTAGATAAACAAAAAAGAAAGGAGTGGTATATTGCGTTTATGGACAATACAACCACTGGAAGTTTTAGAGATAATCAAACAAGAAGGAGAATTCGTTTGTAATCCAAATTATTCAGATCCGGATTTTAAACGTGCATACCACTGGTTGGTGAAACAGATGGATAATCGTGGGATAGAACATCCTTACGGTTTGGAATTGCCAATTTGGGCATGGTATAAAACAGAATGGGAGAACAAGAAGCCAGACCTCGAACAGGAAGACTTTAGCAGCAATAGAAATAATTTAGTCTGCATTGAATTAGAGATTAACGATAAAGACGTTTTACTGACGGACTTCTATGCTTGGCATTACGTGCTTAATGATTCTTTCCTTGACAGCTCACATGATGAGAAGGAGTGGGATTTACAGCACGAATGGTATGATGCTTTAACCCCGGAAAAACGACAGATAGTGAAAGAGGAGAGTTGGAATGATATTTTCAACATAACACCAACACAGAACGAATGGATAGCAAGAGGACGAGAAGTACAGGCAGTCTTCTGGAAAATAACAAAAGAGATGATAAAGGGATATGAGAGTGTACATCCTGATGTTAAATCAGCAAAAGCATGACAGCTTTAGCCCAGCATGACACTCTAGCCCAGTAATTAACAATTGGACATTAATCCACTTGTTTTAGTAATTTCTTTTTGCTACAATGTAAATTAAAGAGAAGAATATTTTAATAGACCAAGCTCAAAATAAAACAGAAAATAATTGGTAGTAATAAACTCTATTATTAAATGGCTTTAGCAAAAGTCATAACCCAATTAACCGAAAGGAGATAATATATGTGCACAATTAGTCCAAAATTATACAACAAAATTACAGAAATGGTTCAGGAAAACCATCCAACTATTTCATTAACAGGTTTTAAAAACGTTGGCAAAGCAACTGCAGTGGAGGCTTTGGCTAAGTTTAACGAGGTAGCAAAACTTCTCGGACTACGAGAAAATGTAGCAGCAAATAAAGCTAAAATAATTGTTACAGATTGTGATGATATTTCTGCATTTGATTTATTTGTTCATGCTAAACTTTGTTATAAAAGTTTAGAGAATTTTAGGAGCGATTACACATTAATTTACATTCTTTACGATATGTATGAAGTTTATTTGAAGAATGGTGATTATAGTGGAACTATGAAGAATTCTCTTAAAAAGTACATTGCATCAAATGATAAAACTTCCTTTTATTATTTAACAAAGTTTGCAAACGAAAGTACTATTATGAAGTTGTGTCAGATTCTGAATAAAATTTCTATGCTATTATTTGATTCTTGGTTTAAAACCCTTGACAGTTGTGTTAGAAATAAATATGAGCTTCTTTCTGAAATAAAAGAAAATGATTCTCCATTTAAAGGAATTTATGTGGAGTTTTATGAAGCAATGATAGAACGATACAATGAGTGTATTAATGAGGTATTAGCGTTTGTTAAAGAGAGAGGTGGATACAGTAAACTTATTAAGGGTGCTAATGAAGTAGTGATTACAGTTGCTTTGACTACCAAAGATTGCAGTCATAGATACACCAAGCTTTTACTTCAGGGCAAGGATATGTCTCTATTAACGCCTGTTTCAGATCTTACACTTATTTTTAGAGGTATAAGTTTTCTTAATTCTGAAAGTACGGGTTCTCTTTTTTCTGGTTATGGCTTTAACCAAGAAAACTCTTATCGTTGTGTTAATTTTATTAATACAGAAGATTTTCCAGAGTTTACAACAGAGTCAAATGATTATGAAGACTATATAAATTATATATTAAAACCTTTCATTGATGAGAGCTTTAGAACAGGTAAAGTTTTATTTGTTATTGATTCAACATGTGCAGAGGAGCAGTTAGCTAAATTGTCTGAGATTATTTCTTATGTTACTAATCCAATCAATTTGTGTATTTTATTTACAAACGTTGATAACTTAATGTTATCCTTTGCTGATAAATATTGTTCCGAATACAAATTTTCAGAGAAGTTCAAAGTTCATTGGAAAAATTGTTATAATGACGCATATGATTTTCTTAATTCCTTATTAAATGATTTCAAAGATAATTTACCAGATAACAATATAGTACTCTCTGTTGAAGCGAATCTGGCTGCATTAGACTTAATGATTAATGAGGAGTTAAAAAGTGTAGTGGATAATAATGGTATTAGTTACCCATCAGCATTACTAAAGTCGGTAAATATGTTATTAAACAAAAACAATGACAGTAAAAAACCTACTTCTATTGGCAACATGAATTACTTCTAAATACGAGTAAAATAAATTTTAGATAGCACAACCTAGAGCATTTTAGCCAAGGTTGTGCTATTTTTAATGGAGGAATAACAAATGAAAATCAGATCAGATTTTGTAACAAACAGTTCAAGCAGTAGTTTCATTTTTAAAGACAATGGAAATTTTAATGTTAGTTTCTACGAAAGAGCATTGAATCTCTCACCAATCTTACCAATTCGAGAGCAACCTTTAGATGCAATCGAAGAAGTCTTCGGATGGTACAGTGAAGACATTTTAGAAATGATTTACAATGACTTACCAGTCATTAAGTATTATTTATTTGAAGACGACGACGAACCATTCACAAAGCCAGATGTTCCAAGTATTCTTAAGATTACAAAAGATTGTAGTGAAGAGCAGTGGGAAAGAATCACAGCGTTCTTTGTTTTATACGCAATGTTTAGGATACATAAAAATGAAGCACTTGACAGCGAAGATATTAAGAACTCTATTGACACTTTATCAGTGTCTGAAGTGGATGAAGATACCTATTGGAATGATGAGTTCGTAATGGCTTTAGCCAAGAACTACTCTGAAAAGTTATTGAAGTACGCTTTACCTTTTACAGGTGTAAAAGCCGGTATTGTTTTAGAGAAGTGCCTGGATGCAGACTATATGTTCTACGCACCAGAAGGCTCTGGAATATACACTAACTGCGAAGATGTAGCAGAATTAATTCCTGCTTGCATTTTAGGTTGCGATCACATGGGATGATGGTGATAATTATAGCAGTGGCAGTAGTGATGGCAGCAGCAATAGTAATCACTTTAGCCCAGTTAATCGCAGCTGGGCTTTTGTTGACACTTTAGCAAAGCTTTAGCAAAGAGAAAATAAACAATCTCTTTAGCCAAGAAGAAAGGAGTTCTATGGCAAAGTTATATTTTAGATACGGAGCAATGGGAAGTTCTAAGTCTGCTAACATCCTCATGGTTCATCATAACTACAAAGAGCGAGGACAGTATGCTGTACTGCTAAAACCAAGGATAGACAATAGAGATGGTGAACATAAAATAGCCTCTCGAATAGGTTTATCTGCTCCTGCAGACTACGTAGAAGATTTTCTAAAAGAAGTCTCAAAGACATGGAGAATCAAAGAAGGTGATCGTAAAGAGTACACCCGCTGTGAAAAGAAGAATGAAGTGGATAAGAAATACCTTTACCATGGAAAGAGGGTTGATGCAATACTTGTCGATGAAGCACAATTTCTTTCAGAGAAAGATGTAGATGCATTGTCTGACATTGTAGATTTCTGTAACATCCCAGTTCTTTGCTACGGTTTAAGAACAGACTTCCAAAGTCACCTATTCACTGGTTCAAAAAGGCTGCTGGAGATTGCAGATGTTATCGAAGAAGTACCAACGGTTTGTTGGTGTGGAAAACGTGCACAATGTAATGTCAGACATTCAAATGGAAAGATTGTACGAGAAGGCGAACAAATTATGTTAGGTGCTAATGAAAGCTATGTAGCACTTTGTAGAAAACATTACAAAGAAGGAAAGCTATGGGATAAGCTTTGATGTACTAGCTCTAAGTAGCATTAGCTCAGCGAGAAAGGCGAAGCCAGCCTTAGCCTAACACCATCGCTTAATTTGCATAACCACTTTAGCCCAGGCAACTCACTGGGCTATTTTAATGGAAAGAGAGAATTACAATGATTCAATAAACAAAGGAGAATTTACAATGAAAACAATTAAAGAAATTTTAACGGAGAGCAATGGTGTTTTAAAGCTTGCTGTACACAATGGCGTTTTTCATGCAGATGATGTTTTGTGCGTAGCCATGATTAAGAATAAGTTAAAAGAACTTGGACTTAGCAGAGAGGTTGAAATAATTCGTTCCAGAAACCCAGAAACTTTAGCCCAAGCTGACATTATCATGGATGTTGGTGGTGGTAAGTATGACCATCATTCCTCAGACAATCCTATGCAAGAAAATGGAGTACTAATGGCAGCATGTGGTAAAGTTGCTGACGAATTGTATGAGGGCGAAGAATTAAAAATGTTACATGACTATGTTCTTGATTCAGTCCAGGCTTCAGATAACGGGCAGAAACGGAGTGATTTAGGAGAAAATCTTTTCTCATGGATTAGACTTTTCAACACAAGTCTTTCAGAGTCTTCAAAGCTTTCCGATGAAAGATTTGCTCAGGCAGTCGAGATGGCAGAAACAGTTTTTGACCGACAGCTTTTCATGATTCGTGAAGAAATAGCAGACAGAAAAAGAATGAAAGAATTTTTATCAAAGTACGCTGAAAATGAAAATCAGTACAGTTCACATATCTTTAATATGGGAAAATTGATGCATTGGCAGGCTCCTGTGTGCGATTTCAATGCAACATATCCTGACAAGAAGATTAAAGTGGTTGTATTCAGAACCCCAACTGGTCAGTGGAATTCCCAGAGTGTTCCTACTTATGTAGGTGCTTTTACCAATCATGCACCGATGCCAGAAAAGTATGTTAAAAAAGAAGTTAAATTTCCGAAAGGTACAATATTTGTCCATGCCAATGGCTTTATGGCAGCACATGAAACAGAAGAAGCAGCTATGAACATGGCAAAAGAGGCGGTTGCTTTAGCCAGTGCTTCTACTGAGATTAAAAATACAAATATCTTTTAGGATAACAAAGCAACAGAGCTCTAGCCCAGTCATTTTAGACTGGGCTATTAATTTATTTTACCAGAAGATTGGTATCAGAAAGTTAAATAGTGGATAGCTTTAGCCCAGTTAAAGTACTGGGTTTTACTTGCGGAGGAATAATTATGAAAGTAAAACAAAACACACCAACTATAACAATTTTAGGAGAAAAATGCAGTGGTAAAACATCTTTTGCTTGTACACTGGCATCGCCAAAAGCTTATAAATATCTCAGATTGCTCAGTGAAGGATTTTTAAGAAGCAGTGTACAAGAACGTAAATTTGTTTATTCATCAACTTTGAATGATGGAATATTCGTTTTTGTAAAATTCGATGACGGTATGTTTAACACAGATGATTTCATGACTTTCATTATTAAAATGTATGCAAGTGTTCTTGTACATTATGGAGTTAATTTTTACATGAAAACATTTGAAGCTGAGCTGCTTGATTATTTGAAGCATATTACATGCTTTGATGAAAGAACCTCGAATCAATTCGATTTATTAACAGATGATGAACAAAGTATTTTCTATCAAAGCATGCTGGATTTTATTATCAACTTTACAAAAACAAATAGGGAAGCGTATATATTTAGCAAAGTAGAGAAATATTGTGCTGAAGAAACAAAAAACAAAGACAAAATAGTTTGTGTAAAAGAGTTGCTTAGTGACTTTATTGAGAAATCAGATTGTTCTAAAATCTTTAATTCCATTTCAGAATTAAAGAAGATATTGTTTAACAAATTTTCTAAGATATTTGGATGTTGGGGCACAAATGGTGATTATTATGCATGTATTAATTTCGATAGCGACTCAAACTCTGATACGAATTTTCTTATAAATTCACTATTTGGTACAAATTCTTCTAATAGTGATTTTGGTAAATATGCTTCACTTGAAAATTTATGTAAAGATATAACTTATCACGTTCCAATGAATAAGGGAATCGTTGAGCTAATTAAAGGTGATACTAGACTAATGGAAATCTTTAGTCAAGATGAGGATTATAACGGTTACTCTCTTACATTGGTAGATTCTAACAAAACCAAGGGTATTGAAGTCAATGGACCATTAATCTTGTTTAACCCATTATCACAGGTCAACAGGACAGTATTAGCTGAAGTACAAAATACTTGTTCTGTGAAAGGACCAATTTTTATACTTAACTCGATGTTAGATATTTTCATTAGCGAGTGTAATAGTAAAAATATTGATATCTTTGATTTAGATATTTATGCTGAATATTTATCTAGTGATGTATTGCAGGAAATGTTAAAGGAACACCAGAGATTAGTTAATGATGATTTACTTAAAACAGAATTAATTAGAGGATGCAAGGATTATGTTACTGTTCTGCCGTATTCACTGAAACCATTAAAAGAGTTGCCTGAGTATTCTTTATTAAATACTTGGACTATTATTTTGAATGAGTATGCAAGATACGATAGTGGGCGTGAGTTATCTGGGATGAATTTATTTTAATAAAACATAACAACAAAGAGCAAACAGCTTTAGCCCAGTTAATCATAACTGGGCTATTATTTTTGAAAGGAGATAATTATGGATAACAGAATTACATACACAAATTTTGGAAAGACTTATGATTTAGATTTAGTTCGTGCAAGCTACGATAACAATGGTAATCTGGCAGTAATAGCATTAGTAGCAGACACGCATGAGAGATACGGTGATGTTACAGTAAATCTTGAAGAACTGCCTAGTCACTGGGCTTGCATTGATACAAACAACATGCCAGGTATTTTTGAGATCTTGCTCTCATCCGGTTTAGCCCAGGACACTTGTTACACAATGGAGAGTGGTTACTGCAAGTATCCTATCGCTAGCTTCGATTTAGCCAAGCTACCAGACTACGAAGAGTATCTTAACAAAGCAGGACGTAAAGAATAGAATTTACACCAAATAATAATTAGGAGGTGCTATGCTGAAATGAAAGATACAGCATTAGCAATGGCTAAAAGATTAATAATGGACAGTATTTGGAAAAGTGCTAATCTGGAAGGATTAGGAACTACTTATCCAAAAACAGAAGCTATTATCAGAAATGCACCAACAATAACTACTGCTAACGAAGTATTATTTGTTGTAAATATGAAGTGTGCTTGGCAATTCTTATTTAATAATTTAGGACGTTACAATTCATTATCTTATTTGGAAGAGTTTAATAGAATTGTTGGTAATATGTTGTTTAGTAAAAGAGGTATCATACGGTTTTTAGGCATGCCACCAAAATCACAGCTATACTTCCTTTTAAGTAAATTATACGAATTAAACGAAATCGAAGATCCAGAATTAAGAGCTTTAAAATATTTTTGTTTTATCACAAAAACACATTTATTTCTCGATGGTAATAAACGTGTTGCACAGTTGATGGCAAATAAAATATTAATTGAAAACGACATTGATATCTTCCAGATTAACATAGCAGATCAGGAAGATTTCAAAGCACTCTTAGTACAGTTTTATAGAAGCGGTAATGATACAAAGATTATTGAATTCATGAAGAAGAAATGTGTAAAGCACGTAGCTGAAGAGTACGCTAATCTGAAGTAGCTTTAGCTCAGTACTACCACTTTAACCTAGTGCTGTTCTTTAGATGATGTCTTCATTTAATCCGACACTACCACTTTAGCTCAGCAATTCCAACTGGGCTATTTTCTTTGTCCAAATTTAAAAAAGAGATTGCATACGAGGTAAAACATAATAAACTAAGATTAGTTACAGAATACGAATTTAATCGTATACTATAATTAAACTTTAATCATGACTACAATCGTAGACTATAGATACAATTCACATTAAAAGGAGAGATGAGCATGAAAATTAAGAAATTAATAAAGACGGCAGCATTAACAGTAGCAGCCTTGACAATGATAACTAGCTTTAGCCCAGCAACCAATTCCAATCCAGTTGCATCTAGCTTTAGCCCAGTTATCTCTGCACAGGCCAAAACAGCCCCACACCTTAACTACACTAAACTTTTTCTCCAATGCGGACAGAAAAAGAGATTAAAAGTCAAAGGCTACAGAGGTAAAGTCAGATTTAGCTCAGGTAATAAGTTTATACAAGTTAATCCCGCAACAGGATCTGTCGTTGCTTCATCTGTTGGAAAAACTGTAGTAAAGGCTAAAGCTGGAAAGAAAATCTACAAGTGCGTTGTTACAGTTGTTCCTAAAAGAACTACAAAATACAAAGACGTTAAGATTACCTACAAATTGAAGAAGAGCAAAGGCAGAAGAAGAGCAAAAACAGTGGAAGTAGGTAAATACAACATTGTTGCAATTACAGTTAAAAACACTTCTAAAGAAACACCAGTCACTTTTAGTAATCTCTTAGAAGTATTCAATGGCAAGACTTACTTTGAATTTAAAAGTTCAACAACTACAGAGATTGCACCAAGAACAACAAAAACAATTCAATACACTTTAGACAAGGGCTATGCTACTACAAAAGGTCGTAGTTCTTTCATTGCTTTATATCACAGAAAACCTAGATTAGTTAAACTCTTGCACGACTTTAGCACAGGACATTATTCCTACTGGGAACAGCTAGACTTTAGCTCAGGAAGCGATGTATTGAGATGATTTAGCCAAGTCTCACCAAAACACCTGGGAGCCGCCCAACCAAGCCAACATTAATAAATTAAAATTTAAAGAAAGGAGATTACATTTACTATAAAACTTTAAACAGAGACCTCTTAGTGGTAGTATTAAAGCATACTATTTCTAGGAGGCCTTTTTATTTTATGCTGTATACAGTAAATGTTAAATTATTAAGAATGATACAAAATTCAAGATGGATACCATCAGATGTTAACGCTTTAGAAAAGTTGTTAAACACTAAAATAGTCGGTATAAATGTAGATACTATTTTACCAACAATATTTTCCTGGTTTAACGAGATCAACTCTAAAATTAATCCTAAAATCAACTCTAAAAGCAATGTCCAACTTAGAAACAACACTGACTTTTTAATTCCGAATAATAAAGACATTATATTAATTCTTCGATGTTTGCTACAATATTATAAAACTTTGATTGAATGCTCAAACGAAATCATTAATATAAACGAAACTAAGAAAAACCCTAATTTAAAAGGTGTGACTGCTGATAACGAAATCAATAAAATTATTGTAAGTTTACAAAAGTATGAGGATATGTATTTTAATGATAATTTTAATGTAGACACAGAAGAGTTATTCAGAGCATTAGCCAAGTACTTACATCCGATATGCAATGAAGTATGGAAAATCAGTTTAAAGAATGAACTATCTCAAAGACAAATAAAAGAACTATACATACAATTTTTAAATTGTGGTATTTCACTTTATGATTTAATTAATTTAATTTCAGATACGATGTTTACATTATACAGTAGTAAGTGGGTTAACAATGTATTAAGTGATAAAAATTTAAATAAGTATACTATGTCACACTCTAAATTCAGAATAAATCAACCACAAAATATCATCATAAGTTTTTGCGATAATATAGTTAAATATGAGAATAGTTCACAAGATATTATTTCTTCCAGTCTGTTTAATACAAAAGATTTGGTTAGTGCTGATAAAGATGATAAAGCCTTCCACGATAGATCGTTTGGGTTTATGTACAACTTTAGCAAAGATACTATTCTAGGAATGAACATGGAAGACACATATTCTTATAATATAACTTTAAATAGCTACTTGGAAATTTTAAGTGCATTATTTCAAGGAATACCATTATGTTCTAATTTTTGTGTACCACAAGAAGATGCACCTGCATACGCTTTAGCAAAGGTGATACAAATGAGTAGCTTAGGGTTAAAACCAATTTATGATTTGGATGAATTAAAAAGTAAAACATTTACATATAATGAAATAGTTCTTAGTTCTACAGCAAAACCATATGGTATTTTTGTATTCAGAGATAAATTGTATGAAGTGCTGCCAGAAGTGTTTTCACTAGCTATTTCAATGCAGTTACCTTTATTTATTTGTAATCAGGATGGTAGTTTAGACCACATGCCTTGTAATAAAATCTCTGAAATAATTAATGATAGATTTAGACCTCTTGAGATTTAAAGCATTAATTACTTTAACCCAGTGAACAATTTATTAGTAAAAGTAAGTTATATATTTTCACGTAAAAGAAAATAAGATTTTATTATTAGATTACTGGTAAATTATTAGAAAGGTTTTAAGGTTTAAACTGTTATGAAAGCTTTATATGAAATAGAAAACAAAAAATTACAGTTTTTCTTAGGAGTAATCTTTAGCATAGTTATTCCAACAATTTGGGGAATGCTTGTGGTGCAATTTGTTATACGTGATGAATATTGTAAGCATACTACATTATTTTACTTTATTTCATTCCTGATTGTATTTATTGTGGCGGCTATATTAATGTCTTTACTTAGAAAAGGAACTGATAATTTGTATGCAAAGAAGAAAAAATTCTTTGATAAGAATGAAAAAGTGATATCTGCAATTTTAGTTTGTATTTATGTGCTGATTATGCTTTTTGCAGTGATATTTACTGCTAAATACACTAATTCTATTGCTGTCTGTATACTTTTCTATATCATTGCAGTACCACTTGGGTATTTGTATGGTGTGGGATGTGGTTGTATTAATCTTGCATTGGGCATAGAAAAGTATGTTCCTGAAGTCAATAATTAAGTAAAATAATTTCTTATTTTCTTTTACCGCATTAGCAAAGATAGAACAAAGACAAGTTGTTATTCACATAAAATTATCAAATAAAAGCTAATCTTTAAAACCAGTATCAAATAGTTATCAATTATAAAAAGTTAGTGATTGAGAAAACAATCAATCACTAGGGTAGCGAGAGTCATGACTCGTTATCCTTTTTCAATCCAATTATGATTGAGTTTTTCATAATTAATCGCAGTGGCAGAACTACTGCAACCTAGTTTAACTAGGTAATTACTTTCCTCGTAGGGTTAGTGAGTGCAAAAGCTTCTAACCCTTTAGCCCAACCAGTTTGGGCTACTATTTTATCTTTTCAAAACAGAGGGCTAGAGTGTCATAGCCTAGCTCTCTTTAGCCCAGATCCCAAAGTCTGGGTATACACAATTTAAACATAAAACAGTAGACTAGAGTGTCACAGCCTAGTCTACTTTAGTCTAGAATTCTTCTAGACTTTTCGTGACGTAAGGGTAATGAGGGTCACAGCTCATTACCCTTTAACTCAGTTAATGGGTTAAATAAAGTTTTCATTTTCTTCCAGTGGGAAGTGATGTCAAAGTCATTCCCCACTTTAATTTTATGTTAATCTTTGACTTGTGGTAGATTGTTGTTTTATTTTAAATTCGTAATTTCTCCTTTCGAAATAAAAAACTACAAGTCAAAGATTAGCACAAAATTATGCTAACATCTATTCTAAACGGGAATTGTAAGTTTAATCTCTTACAGTTCCATTTTTATTTTACTGGGCTTTAGCTAAGAAAAGTCAGAAAGGAGAATCACAATGTTAATAAAATGAAAGAATTATCAACAGGAGCATCGTGTAATAGAGATGCAGAAAAATTAGCGAAGGAAATTGAAAAGGCTTTAGCCAAGAAAGAGAAAATCATTATTGATTTCGAAGGAATTGAAAGGTATGCTACACTATTTTTTAACTTTAGTTTATTACCTTATGCTAGACAATTAGGTAAACAAAAATATGATGATACGTTTTTCCTGATAAATTTAGATGAAATAGGAGAAGAAGATTATAATGATTTTTACAATAATGTTCTAAAAAATCCAAGAAAGTTTTCACCTAATGCAGAAAAGCGTATTACAGAATTTTTAAGTGATTTAGATTAAAAACAAGAAAGGAAATCAAAACAATGAAAGTAAAAGATGTTATTAAAAGATTAGAGAAATACAACCCAGAAGCAGTACTTAGACTTGGTGGTTCAAAAGGCGAAGAAGTCTTGTTTACTTGTGCTTTAGCCCAGGACGACAAAAACGTTTGGTTAGAATCTGCATCAATGTGTGACCTTAACGAAGAAATCGCAACACGCTTCCAACAGGTAAAAAATGGTGAAATCACAGAAAGAGAAAATTATCGTAATCTCATTGAACTCGGAATTTCTGCAGAAGATGTAAAAAGAGTAATGGGGGAAGACGTTTACTGTGAAATGATGATGACATGCGTTGGTGGTGGTCTTGCTAAAGAAATGGGACGAGAAGATCTTTTTGATTGTACACAGAAAATGAATTTATTCTAAAAATAAATTCTAATCGCATCAAAGATATTTGTGCTTTAGCCAAGATGACTTCAACAAGTGCTTTAGCACAGAGACTGTGCTAGCCTGTAACTGAGGTGCGAAGTGCCGAAGGCAGCAATAATTATTCCAAAACATTAAGCAAAGGAGAATTAAAATTAAACAATGCTTTTAGCAAGGAAATTACAAGTAGAGGTGACAGAGGAACAGTGCTACTATTTTAGCCACATGAGCTATGCAGCCAGTAAACTCTGGAACCTTTGCAATTACGAAAAATACAACTGGAAAGAACTTGGTTTAGAAGAGTTTCCTAATTGGTATTACCAAAAGAAGAAATGGAAAAATAATTTCTGGTACAAGTTATTACCATCACAAACCGCACAAGAAGTTTGTAAAGTTTTGGATAAATCTTGGAAGTCCTATAATACTTTAACAAAGAAAAAGAGAATTAAAAATCGTAAACCTCCCAGCAATAAGAAAACACCAATGCCAATTACATACATGCAAAATGGCATGAAGCACAATGGTGATACAGTAAGGTTAAGTCTTCCAATTACACTTAAACAAATGGTTAAAGAGTCCAATGACATTGATAAGAATTTTATTTATCTGCAGCACAAAGTCTTTAGCCAAGTCGGTAACATCAAACAGTTAATGATCTTCCCACCACAAAATGGCAGATGTGATGTCGTGCTGAATTACGAGATTGAAGAACCTAAATTATTTCCAGACAATGGTAAATACTTAGCTATCGATCTTGGTATTCACAATTTAGCTACATGCTATGATTCTGCTAATTCTAAAACATTCATTGTTGGGCGTGAGTACTTAGCCATCAATCATTATTTCCACAAAGAGATAGCAAAGGCACAATCTGCTTTAGCCAAGAAATCTATTTCGCAAGATTACATTCTTGATGGCAGGGGCGTATCTTTAGATCAAGGGAGCGCAGCGACTGTCAGTGCCGAATCAAGATTATCTTCAGATCACGTAAGAGTTTTAGCCAAGCAACCTCAATACACTTCTAAACGTCTAAAGAATCTCTATAAAAAGAGAAATAATTCTATTCAAGATTATCTTCATAAACTTACCAAATTTATAACAAATTATTGTGTTAAAAATGAAATTAATACTGTAATAATTGGAGACCTTACTGGTATTAAAAATCGTATAACAAATAGAGATAAAAAGTATAACCAAAAACTGCATGAACTTCCATACGAAAAGATTAGGATTTTACTAGAGTACAAGCTTGCATGTAAAGGTATTAATTTTGTTTTACAAAATGAGTGTTACACAAGTCAGTGTGCACCAAATACACCTAGTGTTGAAAGGAAGTATGCTAATAAATTAAACAGAGTACAAAGAGGTCTTTATGTTTCCGAAGGAAACATTTACAACGCGGATGCCGTAGGAGCTTACAACATTTTAAGGAAATACTGTGATGAACATGGAATCAAGAAAACTTTCTCAATTAAAGGGCTTACCTCTGTAAAAGTATTTAAGATAAAGAGATAAGTTGTGTAAAGCATTGAAAAGAAATGATAAGTTGTGTAAAGCACTGTCAAGAAATGATAAGTTGTGTAAAGCATTGAAAAGAAATGATAAGTTGTGTAAAACACTGATAAGAAATGAAAAGTTGTATAAAGCACTGAAAACAACAATGCATTCTAGCGGCGTCTCAACTTAACCAAGACTACAAACAGTATCACAATACGGTGTCTCAACTTTAGCCAAGATCCCAAGCAGTAGCACAATCCAATGGTGTCTCAACTTTAGCCAAAACCCTAAGCAGTAGCATAATACGGTGCCTCAACTTTAGCCAAGACCCTAAACAACAACGCAATAAAAGTAGCTGTGTAGTTTGAATTAAATTAGTCAAGAAATGGAATATGGAACAATATGATTTAATTCTTACAGCAGTATTGGTAATCTGGAATTACCACTAAACGAAGTTTTAATTAGAAAATCCTAGGTAATAATTAAAGCATTCCAGCTAAGTTAGTAAGTTGTTTTCAATTAGACAACTAGAATACAATTTAAAATCATTTTTGAAAACCCAATAATAAAAGAATTGAAAATATAATAAAATACTGAAAAGAAGTGAGGTAGAGAGTTTTCCATCTGTGTGTCTAAATTAAAGTAGAAATTCTCTATTAGGATTTCTTTAGCCAAGTGAACTAAAGGTACGGTGAAAGTGCAGTTTGCCAAATAGCCGGCGAAGTTGGGAAATTAGTAATCGTATTGCTTGGTTTGGTTAGAAAGGTTAGTAGTAACAGGCACGTAGTAAAGCGGATGAAAGTACTTTAACTACCAGAACAATGGCAGAAGAGAAACACCAATAGAAAGTGTGTTTGGAAACGTAAGACCGTGGGAAAGTCAAAGTTTTACTTTGACGAAAATGGTAGTAAAGTAAATTCCGCTAAGAAATCCCAATCAGGAAAGTTAGGTGACGGAGAAGTACATCGAGCAGGTCGGTGTCCGTTGAGGAAAAACCTAATAAGGGAAATAAAAGTGCAAGAAGAGTAGGTTGAATTCTTCTAATCATCAGTAAACCTTTGAAAGAGTTTAAAAGGGCACGACTTTTAAACTCAAAGTTACCTAGACAATTAAGTTTGAGGTATCTTCTGTAATCGTTAGCAAATTTAAGAAATTTACCAGTAGCCAGACTAAATTTCTTAATGCTTTGTAACTGTGTAATTGCATGCTAACGACAACTCTTAGTGACAAATCATTGCAAGGCTTTAGCTAAGAGTTCTTCAAAAGCTACAATCTAAAGTGTCAGTTGTGGTGCACAACATCTCACACTTTAGGTTCAGAGCTACAGGGTGATTTCACTTTCGAGTCACACCTGTTTTGTTCTCAAAGGGAGTAATGTACCCTTTCAGCATTACTCCAAAGCAACAAAACCTTAGCCCAGTCCTTCCCCATCGGAGGATTGGGCTTTTTGCATTTCTGGAGGATTGTTCAGCAAAGCAGCACTTTAGATAGTAGTGTCTTTAGATTTTGAAATGCTTTGCAAAGCAGTATTCTTTATCTTTAGATCAAGCGACATTAGGAGCGTTATGGCAGCACTGCCTTTATTTTATGATGCTTTAGTCAAGTGAAATTCAGAGTTGTAGTACACTCTTCCAACATACCTCTGACTCTTCTCATACATCACAATACTTTAGAAAGGAGAATTAAAAAATGTTAAAATTACCAATAGGTATTTCTAATTTTAAAGAAATTAGAAATGAAAACTTTTATTATGTAGATAAGACTAGCTTAATAGAAGATTTATTAAATAGTCACTGTAAAGTAACTTTGTTTACACGACCAAGAATATTCGGGAAAACATTAACAATAAATATGCTAGAGAATTTCTTTAATATCACAAAGAGTAGTAAAGAACTTTTTGACGGATTGAAAATAAGTAAAAATAAAGAATTGTGCAGTAATCATATGAATCAATATCCAACAATCTTTATTACATTGAGAGAGATTGAAGGCAGAGATTTCAAAGAAGCTTTCGATATATTTAAAGAAAAAATTATTAATCTGTGCAATAGTTTTTCATTTTTAGAATACTCAGATAAATTAAAAACATCAGATAAGGAATTATTTAATAGATTACATCATGGTGCTGCAACTGATATGGAATTCATTAAATCTTTAAGTACACTTACAAGACTGTTGTATTCACATTATAATAAACTAGTTATTCTTCTGATTGATGAGTATGATGTGCCTTTAGCCAAGGCAACAAATAATGATTATTACAATGAAATGCTTAGTGTAATGCGTGGATTTATGCAAGTACTTGAGAACAGTAATCATTTAAATATTGCAGTCCTTACAGGTTATTTACGTATTTCCAAAGAAAGTATTTTCACAGGAACTAACAATTTTTATGTCAGTTCTATTACTTCTAAGAAATACAGTGAATACTTCGGTTTTACACATAATGAAGTACAACAAATGTTGGAAGATGCCGGAGCTTTAGCCCAGTTACCTAAAATCAAAGTATGGTATGGCGGCTACAATTTCGGTAATACAGAAATTTACTGTCCTTGGGGTGTTATTAATTATTTAAGTGACTATCTTTATGGTAAAAAGAATTTACCTAAATGTTATTGAAATAATTCAAGTAGTAATAGAATTGTTAGAACTTTTATTAATAAATATGGTGATAAATTACAAAAAGATTTTACTACTTTATTAAAAGGTAAATCCATACAAAAGAAATTCAAGGAAGATTTGACTTATGATTTATTATATTCTTCAGTTGATAATTTTTGGAGTATTCTGCTGCTAACAGGATATTTAACAAGTGATAATAAAACTTTAGGCAAGACTGATTTACGTATTCCAAATAAAGAAGTACAATATATTTATAAGGATACTTTAAAAGAGTTTTTTAATGACAAAGTCAATAATTCATACATTGAATTAACTACTGCTTTGTGGAGTGGTAATGTGAAAGTACTCTCTAATATCATATCGGAAATCTTATTGACAACCATTGGTTTTCAGGAGTATAGTAAAGATTTTTATCATGCTTTTCTTTTAGGAATTCTTACAGGACTCGGTTATGATACTGATTCTAATAAAGAAAATGGAGAAGGTAGAAGTGATATTGTTGTACAAGACTACAGTGGTTTAAAAGTTGCCATCTTCAAAGTTAAACATTCTGCTAAAATAACAGAAATGGAAAAAGACTGTGATAAAGCTTTAGCACAGATCCGAGACGGACAGTATGCAGTGGAGTATGAAGATGAGTTCGATGAGATTATTTGCTATGGAATTTCATTCTTCAAAAAGAAATGTTTGGTTAAGACACAATAATAAGAAGGCTTTAGCAAAGAGCTTTAGCCAAGAAAATAAAATAGAGAAAACAAGGCAGTGGTAGATAAATCACTGCCTTTTATTTTGTGGCACTTTATCCCAGTATTCTTTTTTACAAAGCAGTATTCTTAATGGCAGCACTGATAAGTGCGAATTAAGATATTTAGCCCAGCACTGCCAAACACACCTCGACGCAGTACAAATGCAAACCAAAAGCATTCAAAAATATAACTATAAAATAAAAACAAATTTAGGAGGCAAACATGAAAAATTTAAACAACAAAAGTAAAAGAGAAATCAAAAAACTTTCAAAAATGGTGGATGCCATCGAAGCTCTTGATGAAAAAATGCAGGCACTTAGTGACGATGAGTTACGTGCCAAAACACGGGAATTCAAAGATCGCTTGATAGCAGGAGAAACCCTCGATGATCTTTTAGTAGAAGCTTTCGCTGTAGTTAGAGAAGCAGCCGACAGAGTTCTTCACATGAAACCTTATCGTGTACAGTTAATGGGCGGTATTGTTTTACATCAGGGACGTATTGCAGAAATGAAAACAGGTGAAGGTAAAACTTTAGTTTCCACCTTACCTGCTTACTTAAATGCACTTGAAGGAAAAGGTGTACACATCGTTACAGTTAATGATTACCTGGCAGAGCGAGATGCCAACTGGATGGGTCAGGTACACCGTTTTCTTGGTCTCAGTGTAGGTGTCATTTTAAATGAATACAACAATGCAGACCGAAAAGCAGCATACAACTGCGACATTACTTACATCACTAACAATGAATTAGGATTTGATTACCTTAGAGATAACATGGTAATGTACAAGAAGGATTTAGTCCAGAGAGGTTTACACTATGCAATTGTGGATGAGGTAGACTCCGTATTAATCGATGAAGCCAGAACACCTCTTATTATTTCTGGACAGGGAACCAAATCGACTGATCTCTACAAGGCTTGTGACGTTTTAGCCCAGAACATGGAGAGAGGAACTTCTGATGGCGAACTTTCTAAGATTGATGCCATCATGGGAGTTGACATTGAAGAGGACGGTGATTTCCTTGTTAATGAAAAGGATAAGCAGGTAATGCTTACAGCAGAAGGTGTTAAAAAGGTAGAAGAGTTCTTCCACATTAAAAATCTTGCTAATCCGAAGAACTTAGAAATTCAGCACAATGTAATCTTAGCATTACGTGCACACAATTTAATGTTCAAAGACAAAGACTACGTTGTGAAAGACGGTGAAGTTTTAATCGTTGATGAATTTACTGGTCGTATTATGCCAGGACGTCGTTACTCCGATGGACTTCATCAGGCAATCGAAGCAAAGGAACACGTTGAGATTAAAGACGAGTCAAGAACTTTAGCCACGATCACCTTCCAGAACTTCTTTAACAAGTACGACAAGAAAGCCGGTATGACAGGTACAGCAAAGACCGAAGAGAAAGAGTTCATCGATATTTATGGAATGGATGTTGTAGAAATTCCTACCAACAAACCAGTGGCAAGAATTGACCACGAGGATTCAGTCTATTTAACCAAGAAAGAAAAATTAAATGCTGTAGTAGAAGAGATCGAAAAGACACACAAGACTGGACAGCCTGTACTGGTAGGTACAGTTAACATTGCTGTTTCAGAAGAGCTTAGTTCTCTTTTAACCCAGAAAGAAATCAAACACAGTGTACTCAATGCTAAGTTCCACAAGTTTGAAGCAGAGATCATTTCTCATGCTGGAGAAAAAGGAGCAGTAACTATTGCTACCAACATGGCTGGTCGTGGTACTGATATTAAGCTTGGAGAAGGAGTTACTGAATTAGGTGGTTTGAAGATTATCGGTACAGAACGCCATGAAAGCAGACGTATCGACAATCAGTTACGTGGTCGTGCAGGTCGTCAGGGTGACCCAGGTGAATCCAAGTTTTACCTGTCTCTCGAAGACGATTTAATGAGACTCTTTGGTTCCGAAAAGATGATGAAAGTCTACAAAGCACTTAAAGTTCCAGAAGGACATGAAATTCAGGATAAGTCTGTATCAAAACAGATTGAAAAGGCACAGAAGAGAATTGAGAGTAATAACTTTGGAATCAGACGTAACTTACTTGATTACGACAAGGTAAACAATGAACAGCGAGAAGAGATCTACAAAGAAAGACGAAGAGTTCTTGATGGCGAAAGTATGCGAGACGTTATCTACAAAATGATTAATGATGTTGTTAAGGATGACGTGGAAATGGTTGCAGGCATTAAACCTTTAGCCCAGCTTGACTTAAACCAGCTTAATCTTACACTTCGTAATGAGATTCCTTTAGCCAAGATTACTCTCTCCGACGAGGAGAAGAAAAAGAACGACAAGAGAGCATTCATTGAAAGACTTCAGAAAGAAGCCTTAGAAGTCTATCACAAGAAAGAGAAAGAGTTCAATGAATTCACAAAGGTAAATCGTCCAGATGATGTAGAACTTGGAGAGGAGGACGCAGCTCTTTACAACGATGGAATCAGAGAAGTTGAAAGAGTTATTCTTCTTAAAGTAATCGACAGCAAATGGATGAATCACATCGACAACATGGAACAGCTTAGAGAAAGCATTGGACTTCAGGCATACGCACAGAAAGACCCAGTAGTTCAGTACAAGTTCATTGGATACAATATGTTCAAAGAGATGGCAAAGAATGTTCGACATGAAACTATCAATGCCATGATGCATGTACAGATTGAAAGAAAAGAAGAAACAAAGCCACAGATGGTGACACAGGCACCAACAAGTGAACGACTGATTCAGCATGGCCCTTACAAGAGAGCTACACCTAAGATTGGTCGTAATGACAAGTGCCCTTGCGGTAGTGGTAAGAAATACAAAAACTGTTGTGGAAGAGCAGCAAGCTAATGGTAGAAGCGAAGCAAGCTTTAGCCACGTAAAATAAACACAGAGTCCAGAAGTACATTAAGCTACTGATAGAAGTACATTAGGCCACAAGAAATCCGGAAACTTTAGCCCAGCACTTTAGATCAAGGGAATTAAGGTCTCCGGATTTTTGCATTTCTGCTTTAATTGTAACAAGTCCGAAATCACGGCAAGAGATGAGGATCTTGTGATTTAGCCAAGTGACTGCTTTAATTCAGGATATTCTGAAATGTACTTCATGAAATGAGAACTAAAATGGAAGTAACGATAGATATCTTTAGATCACGAAAGCGAAGCGAGCATTACGAATTTTAGTTTTCAGTCAAGCAGATTAAAGTATTATATTTTAGTTCAGTAATGTGTATGCTTTAAGTAGGAGGTGTTATGATGATAAACCTATTTATATTATTACTCCAATTACAGTTGATGATACAAGTGAGTATATTTCTGATTAAACTTATTTGTTTCATCAAATAAATTTTTAAAAAAGAATGCAGAAGTATATAAACAATTAGCAAAATAGAAAAGATAGATTTATTTTTAACCAGAACTCAGAAGTATCAAAGCTTCCGGGTTCTTTTGCTATTTTGCTTTAGCCAAGGTCTTTTGTAAAGTCTAGCTTTAGCCAAGAGATTTAGCGAAGCAGTGATTTAGCCAATAGCTTTAGCCAAGGTCTTTTGCTATCTTCAGATCAATGGAATGAAGTGACCGTTAAACAGGGATTTATCCAAGAGTCTATTATCTTCAAATCCCGAAGAATATCTCATTCTTCCCTACTTCTCCGCACATTATCTATACCAGTAACAGTTCTTTCATTTAAATAGGAGGTACTAAAATGGACACAAATACACAATCAATTAATCCAATTACATCAGATGACAGAAATAAGTGTATCTTAAATGATGCGAATGAATACGTTTCAGATGAAAAGTTATCTGCATCTTCTGATAAATTTTTAAAAAAGAATGTAGAGGTGTACAAACAATTAGCAAAGTAAAAAGAATAAACGATAGGCAAGCAATTATTCTACACACCAGTTTAATTCAAATGTATGGTGGGATTACAGGAATAAGAGATATTAATATGTTAAAATCAGCATTAGAATCACCATTTCAAACCTGGAGTGGAAAAGATTTATGCAAAACCTTAGAAGAAAAAGCAATACATTTATGCTATAGTATTGTAAAAAATCATCCTATGTTAGATGGTAACAAGAGATTAGGTGCACATTTATTATGTGTTTTTCTAGATATTAATGATTATGTTTTAATATTTGATGACGATGATTTAATAAAATTAATCTATGGAATTGCAGATGGTTCTTTAACTATAGATGATTCAATTGCATGGATTAAATTACACGTAAAGGAAAAATGAATTTATTTTAACCAGAACTCAGAAGTAGCAAAGCCTCTGAGTTCTTTTGCTATTTGGCTCTAGCCAAGCGATTGCTCTAGCCAAGAGATTTAGCGAAGCAGGGATTTAGCCAAGACTCTACTATCTCTAGCATTAGCCCAGTGAGACAATCGGCGTCAGCCCCTAAAGCGAGCGTAGCGAGCAAGTCGTCGACTGGAGGCGCGAAGCGCCGGAGGGAGACATAATCTATCTTTAGATCCCGAAGGGTATCTCACTTCTCCACATTTCTCCTCAACATCATCTGCATTAGTAATAATTAATCACAAAGGAGGTATTCCCAATGCTTCAATACTTTTTAATGCACAAAGATCAAGAATGTGGAACACTTATACTTGATGAAAAATTTGGAAGAATTTTAGAGTACCATGATAATAGAAATGGTATATCACCATACTTAGGCACTGCAGATATTGAAAAGATTCGGCAATGGTGGGAATTAAGAGCAATACCGAATTTCCACCTTAATAAACAAACTACTGATTGTAACAATGCTAAAGTTTATTTAGCAAAGAATCTTGGACTTAGTATTACAGATACCTATTGGATTAAGCCAGTAGAAGTTAATTTATCATTCGATGATGCGAAACTCACAAATAGTAGATCTCCATTTGATCCAAACGCTTCACTTGGTGGACAGATGAAGAAGCATTGGATTTTAACCCAGAAAACCCCTACATTAGTGAAAAAGAGTAGTAATTACTTCGGCCAGCAATGTATTAATGAAGTTTTTGCAACAATGCTGCATGAACGTCAGGATACCACTATACCTTTCGTAAAATACACAGCAAATAGTGTTGGTCGCACGCAATGCAAGCGCTTTAGCCAAGAATGCAAATGCAACGCTTTCACATCCGAACACATAGAATTTGTATCTGCACACGAGGTTCTAGAAAGTCAAAAAACAAGAAATGAGCAGTCATTGTATGATAAATTTATTAGTATTTGCGAGAGCAATAATATTGATGTCAGAGATTTTATTGATTATCAGATTATGACTGATTTCATCATTAATAATACAGATAGGCATTTTCTTAATTTCGGAGTGCTAAGGGATACAAGTACAATGAAGTTAATTGGTCCAGCACCTATCTTCGATTCTGGAAATAGTATGTTTTTCAACGACGACAGAAAAATAGTACATACAAGAGTTTCAATATTGAAACAACAGATTTCTGGTTTTTATAAGACAGACGAAAAAATTCTTAAAAAAGTTAAAAATCATAATCTAGTAAATGCTGACTTACTTCCAACACCATCAGAAGTAAAAGAGTTCTATAGCAATGCCGGAATACCAGAAGAGAAGTCTAGTGTTATTAGTAAGAACTATGAAATTAAATTACAATTGTTTTCAGAATTCCAAAAAGGGAAAACAATATCGTTGTATAATGAAAGAAGAAAATAATCAGAATCCAGAAGTATCAGAGCTTTTGGATTCTTTTTGGTTAAAGCAGATAAGAATTAGAAATAACTATAATATTAAGGCAATTCAAAAACACCAGTATTAATCCTAAACACCAGTATTAATTCAATAACCAACAATAACTTATCTACTTTAACCAAGCATGCTAAAATGAAGTAAAATCAATAGGAGGTTTTGTTATGTTAAAGATTTGGTACAGAAGTGGTAACATTAAAGCTTTAGCCAAGTACCCAATTCATTAAAGCTTTAGCCAAGATTTTAAATCTTTAGCTATACAAAAAAGCTCATTCTTGGACGATTGTAAAACCAAGTTCATAGAGTTGTAAATTATAAAAATTTAGAATTACAGGTAAACAAAAACTTGTAATTCATTGGCTACCTTCTTTAGTAAAACTAAAAGATTTTTAGAATTCAGTAGTGTCAAAGCTACTGAATTCTTTTGGCTAATTCTCTTTAGCTTGGAATAAGTTCGAAATTACGAAAGAAATGAGAAGCTTGTGATTTAGCCAAGAGACATTAGGAAATTTTTTAACCGCACAAATCTCAAAATACAAATCTTGACCGCTTTAGCCAAGTGTGTTACGCTACAAATAGTTAATTACGAAATGAATTCAGTGTTAAGAGGATTCTGTTTTAAAGTGATTGACGAGGATAGAGTGGTTAGTGCACAGTACGCACTAAAAGAAAACTGGGAGTTGTAGTCTCCCGGTTTTTCTATGCAAATCTCTAAAAAATTATCTGTGAAAGATACGTAATTCCAACATCCTTCAGTCTTCTGTGACCTCTTGAAAACCAAATAGGTATGTCAGAAATGGAAGCGTACCAAAAAGAGAGTAACACATTTGTCAGATTGTGTTGAAAGATTTGTACGGTTAAAGAATTTCCTAATGTTGACTAACAATGATAAGTGTGCTACACTAAGGATAGCTTAAGCGAAACCTTGGCTAAAGTGGAATCATTTAAGCTTGAAAGTAATCATAGCCATTTGGCAAACGAAAACCCGGAAGTCAGCACACTTCCGGGTTTTCTAGCTTTTTAAAGAAAAAGCTTAAACTACGTTATTTTCTTCCGTCTAGCCATTTACAAATGTAATGTACAGCTATTCCAGACAGAATGGTTTTTACGAAAGTAATCATTTCTGCCATTTGGTTCACCTCCCATCTGCGGAAGGTTTCACGCAATTTTAGTATAGCACATTTGTCGTATTGTGTCGAGAAGATTAGAGTCTCTAAGTGTCATAACTTCCGGATTCTTTTGGTTAAAACTAAGGGAGCGAGTATAGTTTTAACCACAAAAGAAGACTATCTAAAAATGGTCTTCTTAAGATTATCGTATTACGATAACGACAACAATGTATTCTTTTTCGGTGCAATCAGTTTTGTGACAATGTTTGCACCCATTTTAAACAACTTAAACATAAAACTCGGTGCAATCAGTTTTGTGATAATGCTTGCACCGTTTTAAACAATTTAAGTGTAAAACTCGCTCCCTTCTTTTAAAATTGTAATCGAGAACATAAGAATTTTTCGACATTCGAGGCCTCTAATGGATAGTAGATTTACAATAGAGTAAAAGCTGTAGTTGGCAACTCAGACGACGTTGACAAATTCTTTCTCTTATGAGTTTTAAGTGTCATAGCTTATTTTTCTTTTTGGCTAATCACTGTTAAAGTGCTTTAGCCTAGCACTATTAAAGTGCTAGAACTGAGATGGAAGTCACGTCAGAGGTGAATCAAGGCTTTAGCCAAATTCGGCTTACCAGAGGTATTGACTGCCTTAACCAAGTGTGCTACACTAAGGATAGTTTAAAAGGTTTTCTTGGCTAAAGTGGATCATTTAAACTAAAAGAACTGTAACTGTGATGACATTTTCTCATCACAAAAGAAAACCCAGGAGTATGTTGGGAACTCCTGGGTTTTTGATTTTTTAAAAAGGAAATCTAACCTTGATGCCATTTCTGTAATGCTGTATGTAGCAAGTCTAAGATTAGACTAGATACTATGTTAGCAATCACAGTAGCGATAAAAACTGTAACTGCGTCTGGCATTTTCTCACCTCCTTTTAATCTTCTGTGCCTCATGAAAACCAAAAAGGTACAGCAGAAATGGAAGTGTACCAAAAAGAGTGTAGCACATTTGGTTAAGGCAGTCAAGATAGGTCAAGCTTTGACTAATCACTGTTAAAGTGCTAGAACTGAGATGGAAGTCACGCCAGTGGTGAACCAAGGCTTTAGCCCAGACCTATTTTAATAGGAAGTAATCCACACTTTACCGTACTGATTAAGTGTGTTAAAATGGAAATTGTAAAACCCACTTTTAAAGAGAGGTAATTATAAAATTTAAAATCAAGGAGGAGAAGAGATGCTCCTTCATCTATCAAAAAGAAAGAGGTGTTTAAAATGAAAAAAACAAGAAAGAAAGGTATTAGAAGTTTAGCTTTACTGTTAGCTTTGATCTTAGCTATTGGCTTTAGCCCAGTAACTAACGTGGAAGCGAAAGCTGCTCCTAGACTTAACTACAAGAAAGTAACTTTAGTACAGGGAAAGAAAAAGAGACTTAAAGTTAGAAATCTTAGTAGAAGGAGCAGAAGAAAGGTAAAATGGTATTCTACTAGAAAGTCAGTAGCTACGGTTAACCGAAAAGGTGTAGTAAAAGCTAAGAGAAAAGGTAAAGCTTACATCGTAGCCAAAGTAGGTAGGAAAAAGTACCGTTGTAAAGTAATAGTTAAGAAAAAAGTTAGAAGGAAGAAGAAATCCAGCAAGAAAGTAAAAATCAACAAGAGCATTAAGAGACAGCTTCCTTACGATACAGATTCTGTTCATTTTAGATTTAAAGACACAACTACTCTTAATTCTGTAGTCGATTTATTTGAACATTTTACAAATTGTGGAGATTCTTATGTAAAAACTTCTAACGTAGTACGAGCTAAATATTATAGATGGTATTCATCAAACACAAGTGTTTTAAAGATTAATAGATATGGAATAGGTACTGCTAAAGCTGTCGGAAAATCAACAGTATACTGTAAATACATGACAAGTACAGGAAAGTGGAAAAAGACTGAAACAGCGGTAGTTAAAGTTGTTGATGGTGGTAATGTTGATTTTTCTTATTCTCTTGGTTTAGAAGAGTCGCCATTTAATCAGAAAACTTACAAAGTGTGGGATTTCTACAAGCACGATACATACGATGAATCTTTACCTAAGTTTAACACAATAACTTTGAAGATTCAGAATAATTCTTCTAAAGCTATTATCATTCGAGGTGTAGGTGTTGATACATCTACATCACAGCCAACTTCTATTGATTTTAACACTAGCGATAAAGTTAAAGCTGTAATACCGGCTTATTGTACTAAAGAAATCAAGTATTTTTCTTATTCGGCTTTTGGTAGTTTAGATACTTTGATTTATCGCAATTATATTATAGACAAAGAAGTACTTTCAGATCTTGTTATTGGTTATAATTATAACGGTTTGGAACTTCATGCTAAAAATACGTTCAAATCATCAAATTGGAAATACTATTAAACACATAAGAACCCAGAGTGTAAAAGCCCTGGGTTCTTTTCGTTTTTACAAATCACTTTTATTTTAAAATAAAGGTCACTTTAGCCAAGTCAATTCATGCTAGTTGATTTAGCCAAGGTAATCACAGAACAAAAGTCTAGAGCTTCAAAGCTCTAGACTTTTTTAATTGCTCAGTACTTTAGCCAAGAAAAGCAACTTTAGCCAAAGAGCTATTTAGCTTAGTAAAACTAAAATACTAAAACACGCAATTAAGAAAGGGGTGTTGCCTATCAACACGAGACCTCCTCCATTTTCTAAAAATCCTATCCAAAATACGAATGAGAGGAGAGAAAAGAAAATGGTTAGGAAAATAATTAACAAGGCAATTTCTGCCGTAACTACTACGCTGTTGGCTTTTACAACTTTAGCCTCAGCTATCCCAGTAACTACCTACGCAGCTGCAGCAAAAGATTCAATTCAGAAAAGTACAACTAAAATCACAAGTAAAAATAAAGATAAAGCTGCTGGTTATGGTACTTTTGATTTTGAAGCAGATTCCAGTGGATACACTTTTAGTCATTCGTCCAATTTGAAAAAAGCAGTAAAAACTGGGCCTAATAAAGATTGGATTTGGGAAGATAGAGATCAAGGCTCTGCAGATGACAAGCTTAAAAAGCTTATTGGAAACGCATACATAGCAAAACTTAACCCAGATAAAAGTTTTTGGGTAGAATACAGTAATGTAAAAAAAGTTGATGATGAAGGTAATCAGCTTGGTAACTATGATGTAAAAGTTGTCTTTGATAATGCCGGCGGTTCTATTAGCGGAGCAGAAGGACATGACATTGCTATCTTTGATGGACAATTGGGTGCTGTAAGATTCAGAGGTTACAAACACATTCGGTGCACAATCTATGTTTACAAACATGGAACAAAAACTTTGATTTCTGGTGCAGACGATAAGCTTCATTTCAGATTTCTTGATATCGATTGTAATCAGGCTGTAGAAAGTATGTGTCCTGGAAGAACTGATTGGTACATGATGGGTTCTAAAGTTTCATGGTCAGGTGAACCAAGGTGCACTAAAATTGGTGCAGAACAGGGAAATACTGTAACTTATAATGGTGATACCAATACTCCAGATAGTGGAATTTTATCACCACATGGTGCAACAGCATCGAAATCTGAAAAAGATGCTTACAGAACAGCATGCCGTTACACTTGGTCTGTAGGTTTTACACCTATTGCAAGTTCTCCTTTTACTTACAGAGTGCGTTACTTTGCAGGTGGTGTTGAAGATATTGGAACGCAGACTAATGGAGCTTTCTTTAGTTTTGATGGAGGATTAACACTTCCACCAATACCAGATGAAGCTGAATTAAGCATTGATAAAGTTTCAGACAAGTACGTTCACAAAGTAGGAGACTCTTGGGATTATACTATCAAAGTCAAAAATGTGACTGATGAATCTCAGGCTGTAACAGCAGAAAATGTTGTTGTCACAGATACAATCCCATCTGGATTAAAAGTTAATTCTGTTACAACTTCAAAAGGAACAGCAAGCCACAAGGGCAATGCCGTTACAGTCAATGTGGGAGATTTAGCCCAGGACGCTACCGCAACGGTAAAAGTTAACGTTACAGCTCTTGAAACCTCCAATGGTACACGACCATACAACACAGCTAAAGTTGTTGCTGAAAATGGAAGTGTTGATGGGGGATGGCATGACGACGATGGTAACTACATTAATTCCGCTAATGTCCAGGTGGACAAGGTGGTAGATAAGTACGAGTACGCAGTAGGAGACAAAGCTAACTTTACTGTTAAGGTAAAGAACACCAAAGGAATCGCTACTAATGTAACAGTAGCAGACACACTTCCTTCTGGAATGAAGTTAGACTACGACTCCGTTAAAATCAGTGGAGTTCCAGCTAACGTCTCAATGCCAGTAGCACCTAAAGATGTTACCAACCAGCTTAACAAAACTCTCTTTGAGAAATCAGAGACCAAAACTATCACAGCTACCAAATCCAAGAGCGGTGATAACGGATGGGCTTACAAGATTAATTACTTGCCAGCCAACGCAACCGCTACCATTACATTCTCTGCCACAGCCGCAGAAGCCGGAAATGGTAAGGAACAGCAGAACGTAGTTACAGCCACAGGCGATAACTTTAGCAAAGCTGAAGACGATGCAGAGTACTATGTGAACACACCTAAGCTCTCACTCAGTAAGAAGTATGTTAACCCATACAAAGACGAGAAGAAAGACAATCGTTGTGATAACGAGTTCAGAGTCTTTGAGAAGGAAACTGGTTACGAAAAGGTTCAGTACGAAGTTTTAGCAAAGAACACTGCTCCAGCAGGAACAGTTGCTAAAGACGTAGTAGTAGAAGATGTAACACTCCCAGAAGGTCTCGCACTCAACTACGATTCCATTGAAATCTCAGAAGTGAGTGACAGCGGTACTAAAACCTTTAGTAAAGCCAGCGGTGGAAATGGAAACACCATTAAGTACCACGTAGCAGGCACAGCTGACGTTACTAACAAACTCAACCCAGAACACTACAACGAGACACAGGACAAAACACCTGTAATCACAGTAGAAAAGAAGGGTAATGGTTTTGTAGTTAAAGATAGTCTCATGGCAGGTGGAGCAAGCCTCAAGATTAGCTACAATGCCAATGCACTTGAGAATGACAAAGTAGATGTTAATGGTTCAGAGATTAGAAACGAAGCTACAGCAACCGCAAGCAATTTAGCCAAGGTTGATGGCAAAGTTCCAACCATCAAGGCCGACACTACTGTCTACATTAACTCCCCACGTCTTAAGATCGAAAAGAAAGCAGACTCCGGAGATTACGAAGTTGGTGACAACGTTAGCTACACAATTAACGTAGTAAACACACACAAGGGAACAATCGCACGTAACCTTGTTTACACAGATGAACTTAAGACAAAAGGCGTACAGATCCTCACAGGTACAATCGCACTGTACGACACAGAAGGCTATGAGCTTCGTGAAGGCGGTACTTTAGCCGGGGAAGTTGACTACAAGAAACAGGCAAAGACAGATGGCTTTACTCTTACTACTCGTAAACATTTAGTAGTGGATGGCAATTACGATAAGTACGATTTAGCCCAGGGAAAGAACCCTGAGACTCAGAATGCTTGGAACCCGTCTTATGTCAACACAAAGAAAGAAACTCTCATGTCAATCAAGTACGACATGAAGATTACTGACAAAGCTCTTGCAGGCAAGGAAATTCTGAATGTGGCAACAGCAGTTTCAGACGAAGCCCTCAAGGTAACTACAGACGAGACCGTTAAACCAAAAGGTCCAGAACCTACTCCAGAGAAGTCCGTTGATAGAACTAATCCAGCAGTAGGAGAAGATGTGACCTTCACACTTCGCTTTACAAACAACAATGCAGGAACAGTCGCAAAAGACGTTAAGATCAAAGACTTCATGAACGAGTCCAACATGGTTAAGATTCGTGAAGACAGTCTTAAGGTAACTCTTGACAACAAGGACATTACAAAAGAGTGTAAGATTACTTACAACGACAGTAAAGATGGATTCGAGATCGAGACCGGTAAAGATTTAGCCCAGTCACAGGCAATCGTAGTTAGCTACAAGGCAGAAGTACTTCTCGCAGCAGCCGGAAAGGATTTAGTTAACACAACAGGAGTTAACTGCACAAACAATCCTGAGTGGAAGTATGCGGAAACACCTTTTAACCCAGTAGACCCAACACCTGACTTAAAGATCGAGAAGAAGTCCGACAAGACAAACTACTCTGTAGGAGACAAAGGTCACTACACTGTTAAAGTTACACAGACAGCCGACAACGCTACTGCACGTAACGTAGTAATCGAAGATGCCTTCGACAATGAGAAAGCTATTCTTGACACCAAGACAATTAAGCTTACAGACAGCAAAGGCAAAGACATTACTAAAGAAGTCTCTATTGCTGGAACTCCATCTGGCTACAAGATTGAGACCGGTAAGAATTTAGCCCAGAACGAATTCTTCACAGTAACCTACGATGTTCTGTTCACTGACCAGACACTCGGTGGTGAAGAAGTAACCAACGTGGCTAAGACACATGCCGACAATGTTCCAGAAAAGACAACAACTGTAACCGTTAAGATTGAGAAGCCAGAACTGGAAGTTACAAAGACTTCTGACAAAAAGGTTTACTCCTATGAAGACACAGCACACTACACCGTTAAGACCGAAGAAGTCAAAGAGAACGCTACAGCGTACAACGTTGTAATCGATGACCAGTTACAGGTTAGCGGAGCTAAAGTTTTAGCCGAGACCATCAAGATTAGTGATAAGGACGGCAAAGACTTTACAGACAAGTGTGAGATCGAGTGCAAAGGAACTGGTTACACAATCAAGACTAAGAGAGATTTAACCAAGGGAGAAACCTTCACAGTTAACTATGATGTAGTATTCGAAGACAGATCTCTCATTGACAACTACGTACCTAACGTAGTTAAAGTAACTGCTGACAACGCCTCCGCACAAACAGAGAACGAAGTCATACCTAAGACAGTTAAGACAGAAGACGGTGCTGAGTACCAGATTCTGAAATCCTGCCAGCCAGCTAGTGGTAGTGTTGTAAATGTTGGTGACGAGATTGAGTACACCATCACAGTTAACAACACAGGAAAGAAAGATCTTAAGGATGTTAAGATTAAGGATGCTATTCCTACTCACACACAGTATGTAAGTGGTGGCACTTTAACCAAGGCAGACGACAAAGACACTGTTGTCTTCAAGGTAGACGAAATCAAAGCTGGTGCTAAGGCAGACGTTACCTTCAAAGTAAAGGTAATTGACGAAGGACTTTGTGAAATCGTCAATGTTGGATACGTTAAGGCTAACACTGTTAGTGGCGCTTTAGCCCCGTCTGACTCCTCAGAGAAGAAGGACGACTCTACAACAGAATCTAAAGACGAGAACAGCTCAGAGTCTACAACAGAGGATTCCACTTCCACACCATCCGACTCTTCAGAATCTACTACAGAGAAGAAAGATGATGGATGGGCAGATGCAACAACAGGAGTAGAACTCGACACAACTGAAGCGACAACCGAAGCTCCTTCCAGCGAAGCTACAACAACGACTAAAGATGAAGCTAGTGAAGCAACAACAGCGGCTAAAGATGAAGCCAGCGAAGCTACAACAACATCTAAGGACGACACCACTTCTACAGACAAGAGCGATTCCAAGTCCGATTCCAATGGTTCAATCCTTGACAAAATCAAAGACACTCTTAACGGAGCAAAGGACACAATCACAGGAAACGATCCAGAATTCTCTGGTGATGATTTCTATGCTACCAACCAGGTTGTACACTTTGTACCATACAGAGTGCAGGTAATTGCACCTGAGTTAGCTATCAATAAAACTTCAGATAAGAAGGAATACACAGTTGGCGAAACAGGTCATTACAACGTAGAAGTAGTACAGACTAAAGACGACGCTGTTGCTAAAAACATCCATGTTATTGATAAACTGGACAAAGTTGGTGCAGAGATCCAGAAAGACAGCATCAAGGTTTACGATGGTGAAGGAAAGTTAGTCACAGGAGATTGCACAATTAAGTGTGATGGACAGAGCTATGACATTCAGTCTAAGGTAGCTTTAGCCAAGGGACAGACCATGAAGATTAAGTACGATGTACTCTTCAAGTCCTCAGACTTAAGCGGCCAGAAAGTACTTAACTCTGCTAAAGCACAGGCAAGCAATCAGAAGAATCCAGAAGACTGGGTAGAAGATAACAATGAAGTTTCTTTAGACAAGCCAAAACTTGCTATTAAGAAATCTTCCAACAGAGTTACCTTTAAACCAGGAGAAACTGGAGAATACACCATCACAGTTACAAACAAATCTACAACAGCTACAGCTAAGAACGTAGTTGTTAAAGACAACTTTAACAAAGATGGAGTTAAAATTCAGAAGAGTTCTATCAAGATCGAGAATGACGGTAAGGTAGTTAAGGGAGCAGAAATCGAAGCTAAGGACAATTCTTTTGTCATCAAGACTAAACAGGATTTAGCCCCGAACGCTGACATGGTAATTACCTACAAAGCTAAGTTCTCCAAGAAAGGAACTTACAAGAACACAGCGGTAGCAACGTCTGACAACACTGACCCAGTTAAAGCGAACAACAAAGTTAAAGTAACTAAGACTGGAGTTAGTCCAAAGAACGTTACACCTAAGAACGTAATCAAAACAGTAACAAAAGGAACTAAAGATGTTAAGACAGGAGATGTTCTTGGTTTAGCAGTTCTGGTAGTTCTTGTAGCTGGAATTGGTTACTTAGGATTCGTTGTTGTAAAACGTAAGAAATCCAAATAATTAAAATTGAGTGACTTCGGTCACTAGTAAATCATTCAGGCCGATTTAGTCAAGCACACTGTACCATCTTCAGATCTGACCGAATGTAATGAGGGATTGTCAAAGGTATGGTGTGCTCTCGGGGAAGAAATCCCTGATCTAAAGTACTCTGAACCCTAACAGGTAAGGAGACTTTAATAAAAGTAATTTTGATACAAGTAATTCGGGCTGATTTAGCCCAGCACTACTGTCCTTCATCGGCGGTAGCGCTTTAGCAAATCACGCAGGCTAGGGAGACATAGCTTTAGTTTGTAATTTAAAAATGAATTTCAATTAAAGAAAAGAAAGGAAATTTGATATGAAAAAACATAATTTGATGGGGAAATTCCTCACAGCTACTTTAGTGGCTTCCATGGCAATCAGCCCAGCAACGGTATTTGCTGCAACAAACCAGACATATAAATATAATAATAATGTAAATTATAAACAAATGTATGATGGTTATAAACAAAAATATGGGGATTATATGAATCAGTTTTTTAAAGCTCCAGAAAATGTAGATGCTTATTTCGACCACGGCTTTCCTATTGATATAAATGAATTATGTGTAACTTTCAAGAAAGTTGATTATGCTAAATCATATGACGTTATGGTCAGTAAAGATAATAACTTCAAAGTGACAAAAACATACACTACAGACAAGAATTCACTTAGGGTAAAAGCAGCTAATGATGATTTTATTACACCACATTGGCATGGAAGATATGTGAAAGTTCGTGCTAATTATGGATACGGAATGCATAGTAAATGGAGCGAACCAGAAATGGTCGGATGTGGCAAATTACATCTAGATCAAGATTTTGATAATGTTCCAGAATAAGTTTAATCACCCAAGCACTCAGGCTAAATTAGCTAAGCTAGATTAGCTAAGCTATGTTGTTCTATCTTGAGTGATTTGCTAAGGCTAGTTTAGCCAAGCACTACTGTCCTTCATCGGTAGTAGTGCTTTAGCCCAGAACTTCTGAGCAAAAGAAAAAGAGACCACAAAGGAGAACAAGGTGGTCTCTTACTGGGTTGGTTGTCAACTTATTCTCTCGAAGAGATAAGGTGCTAACGTAAAATTCCTATAATGACAAATGGAATAATGGAATAATCGCAAATATCATTATACCAATTAACCCGATTATTTTATCTTTAATTGGGTTCATTATGAACACCTCCCTTCTAAAGAAAGGAGATAAAGAATGACTAACCACGACCCAAACACAGGTTAACACAACAACTTAGCTGTGTCAAGCACACTGTACTGCCAAAGGTATGGTGTGCTCTTGTGGAAGATACTCCAACCAAAAAAGAGACCAGAATGAGAGAAACGGTCCCTTTTTCTTACAGTTATTTTCTTAAGTTAATAACAATGATGTTCACGTTAATTTTCACTAAAGAAAATAACTGTGGTAACTTAACAATTGTTTGCTTTGACTTAGTAAAAATTTTGTTAAGTGCTTTCATATTATCACTCCTCTCTTTGTAAGAGGAGATTAAAAAATGGTAAGGTAAATTAATTTTAGCATGACAGTTTAGTTGTGCCAAGTACTGCTATCCTATCTTTAGATCTGACCGAATGCAATGAGGGATTTTCATTGGCAGCACTTTAATTCAAATCTATGAATTGACAGTTATTAAATCTTTACCTGTTATTCTATCTAAATAATCGACATTTTCGATAATAAATTTCCGTATAATAATAAAAGAAAAAATAGTATACTTTACCATCAAAAGTACCGTACACTTTAGCCAAGTTGTTGCACCATGCTTGGCTAGCATTTTAAACATCTCAGCACTGTTAGCTTTCATCGGCTACAGTGCTTTAGCCAAGTAATTCGGCTAAATAAAAAGAGACCAGAATGGGGTGGTCTCTTAACTGGGTACGCTAAATAACTTAAGCTACGAGAAAAAATGGTATTAAAGAATTCTTGTGATAACAAACGGTGTTAGAAAGAAAATAATAATTCCAATCAAACCAATTAATTTATCGAAATTAGAATTCATTGATAACACATCCTTTCTATTTTAAGCTTTTACTCATGAGAAAGGAAATAATTTAGTTTAACCCAATTACAAATTAACATAACAATTTAGTTGTGTCAAGCACCGTTAGCTTTCATCAGCTACAGTGCTTTAGCCAAGCTCGTCACTTGGCTCATTGCAGACTGTAAATTAAATTACTAAGTGAGAGAACGGAAAAGGTAAAGCAAAGTAAAGCTTAGTAGTTAAGAAGTTTACCTTCTGCCAGCGATGTACTTTTGTTTTCTTTCCTTTCATTCGGCAAAACTACATTACTGTTCTAATCAAAGCACACTACAAGCAGGGGAGTGCTAGACGTAATACTGTCAAAGGTATTACGTCTTTTTGTTTGCAAAGAATTATGCTTTAGCAAAGTACAACTCTTACACGCTTTAGCAAAGTCAATGCAAACACAGCTACAACAGTGGAGAACTCACTTAGTACAGTTCTTACATTACTTAACACAGTTCTTGTCCTACAACATTTCTAAAACAGGTGATTTGCTAAATTACCGTTTGACTTTCGTGGTCACTTTAGCACAATCACCACATTATAACATTTCAATAAGATTTGGTGAACAATTAAGTTCACTTAGTCTTAGTGTCAGCAATTGGCATTTCTTAATCTCTTGTGCTTTAGCCAAGCCTCAATTAAAGCTTTAGCCAAGTAACATTTCCAAACATTTTAAGACTTCTAAACATCTCATAGCTTTCAAAATTAGAATTGTGAAGTTTCGTCGCTAATAATTCTTTTGCGTGAAATACGCTAAAAAACAAAAAGAGAGGAGGCGCTCTATGAAAGGAAAAGAGCAGCGTTGGGATACTTTTGTATCTTACAGTAATTTAAAATCACCACCAACGGGTGTATTAGAAGAAACGCAACGCTTAAATAAGAAAGGAAAAAGTTATGAGAAAAAATGAAGTAATGGGAAAATTTCTCGCAGCTGCTTTAGCAGCTTCTATGGCAGTCAGCCCAGCAATGGCATTCGCAGCAACCACTAATGGTGCATTAGAAGGATCTGATGCAGCAGACAATCCAACATCTGTAGTTGGTGACCTTAATGATTTTGACATTCAGAACAAAGCTGATCATGGTAGCCTTACCATTCACAAGTACGATGTAACATCTGCTTCACAGGATGGTTTTACATTCAATTGGTCTGACACAGATCACGACAGTGGCGGAGTTGATTCCACTGTAACAACTAAAGATGGACAGACAATCAAAATTACCAGTGATGGTAAAAACAATGAAGAGCTTAAGAATGCCCTTGGCGACTACGCTATTAAAGGTGTTGAGTTTACATACCTTAAAGTCGGTGATGTTAAAACACTTAGTGACATTAACGAAGATGGTACTAATGGAGACATTGAGTTAATCTACGGAATGGACACAGACTTAATGGCTATTCTTGGTCTTAAAGTTTATGACGCTGCAAAGAAAGGAACTGATGGTGTTGCCGTAACACAGGTAGATAATGTTAACTACTTTACAGCAGAACAGATTAGAGTAGCACTTAAAAACGTTTTAGATGTTGACACTTATAATGGTGCTGGCAAGAAAGACAGTGATGCTACATACGCAACTGGTGAAGGCGTTGGTACTAAAGGTGCAGGCGGATCAACCACAAATGAAGGAAAACGTACAGATAACAAGAAAGGTGTTACAGCAGTTGATAGACTTGAAGATTACATTGTAACAGCTAATGATAAGCATGCTGCAGGTGCACCAATGGATCTTACTGACAAAAATGGTATGACAACAAAAGACAACTTAGATTTAGGTCTGTACTTAGTTGTTGAAACCAAAGTTCCTGAGAATGTAACAGAAACAGTAAATCCTTGGTTTGTTCAGATTCCTATGACAGATATTGAAGGAGATCAGTGGTTCTACGACATTAACTGTTTCCCTAAGAATCAGACAGGTCATCCTACAATCGAGAAAAAAGTACGTAATGAGTACGGTACAGCAGGTCTTAACTATGATTCCGCAGGAACAAACAACACAGCTGGAGATTTAAAGATTAACAAACAGAACTCTTTAGCAAGTGGTGCTCCTGGTATCGTTACTAACGATGATGGAAAGAAAGGAGAAGACTTAGCAGGTTGGTTAACAGAAGAAAAGAAAGCAGCAGATTACCAGTGGAACACAACTACAACAGCCAGCGAAGGCGATAGACTTGGTTTCATGCTGGAATCCAAACTTCCTAACATCACAAGTAAAGCAACAAGACTTCAGAGATTTGAGTACATCGATACTCTGAGCAAAGGTCTTGTTTATAACGATGATGCTAAGATCGCTATCTACAATAACAAAGCAGCTGCAGATGTTAACGACACAACTCAGGCTATCGACGTTTGGGAAGCAGCTGGAGAAAATGCTAACTACAAATTCACAGCAAGCAAAGCTACAAACAAAGGCAATGACTCTCAGGCAGTTGACATTACAGTACAGCCTGCAGGTCTTAAAGAAATCGCAGAGAAATACTACGATGGACAGCACTACTTAGTAGTTTACTACACAGCTACTTTAGCATCCAATGCTGACACTGTACTCGGTGACAATGGTAACCCTAATGATGTTTCCCTGATTTGGAGAAGAACTTCTGAAGGTTACTACAATGTACTTGAAGACAGAAGTATCGTATACTCCTATGGTGTTGATTTAACCAAGTTATTCTCCGACAACAATACAAAAGCTGATGACTTCAAAGACGTTCAGTTCGTTCTTTACAACGAAACAGAAGATTACTATGTAACAGCAACAAAGAGTGCTGATGGACTTTACTACGTTTCCGGTAAGACTAAAGATAAGAAAGATGCTACAATCTTTAGCCCAGAAGGAACAGGTAAGTTACTTGTTAATGGTATCGAAGGTGATGACTACAAGCTTACTGAGGTACACACTGCAAAAGGCTACACAATTGGACAGAACCAGATTCATTTCACAATCAATCAGGCTTCCAGAGAAATTACAGCTTCTGCAGTATATCACATGACAGCAAAGAAAGATCATGACGAAGAGCACATTAAAGATGACTCTACAAATCTCACACTTTCCAATGGAGAGACATTACCAACAGCTAATGAAGGTACAACTGACAAAGATGCTATGGTAATTGGAGCACTCAACCCAACAACAGCAACAATCGATGGTGCTCAGGCAGCTATGTGCAAGTATGGCGAATCCACTCTTAGCAGCGCAGCAGTAGAAGCTTTAGCAGACAAGACAGCTAAAGATTCCGAAAACGCTAACGTTAAGATGAGCATCACTAACCACAAAGGATTCAGCTTACCTAAGACAGGTGGTAAAGGAGTTTACTTCTTAACAATCGTAGGTGTTGTTGGTGCTGTAATCGGATTCTACATCATTTCCGAAGACAAAAAGAAAAAAGCTAAAGCTAACTAAGCAACAGCAAAGCAGTAAATTAAGATAGTCATTAAAACTGCAAATTACAAAGTGCTTTAGCTAAGTAAGCTACAAAGTAAGCTTTAGTAGAATAAAAAGTCACATCTATTAGTTTAGGTGTGACTTTTTGCATTTAAAGGAAAAGGTGAGAAATGGTAAAAAAGATACTAGTAACACTATTCATTGGTGCCAGTCTTGTTATGATGTTCTATCCTTGGATTTCAAATTTCGTAAACCAACATCAGGCTGACATTACTGTAGACAACTACAAAAAGAAAGAAAAATCTCTTTCGGAAGAACAGAAAGAAGAAATGTGGAAAAAGGCACAGATGTACAATGCAGATTTAGCACAGAATCAGGTAGAACTTACTGACCCTTTCGTTGAATCCAAAAGTGCTATTAAAAGTGGTTTGATTTACAACAATCTGCTAAACATTGATAATAGTGGTATGATGTGCTATTTGGAAATTCCATGCATTAATGTTAATTTACCAGTATTTCACGGAACAGCAGCCAGTACTCTTGAAAGGGGAATTGGTCACCTTGAAGGTTCATCGCTACCAGTTGGTGGCAAATCAACCCATGCGGTTTTAACAGGTCACACGGGTCTTAACAACGCAAAGCTATTCACAGATTTAACCGAGGTAAAAGAGGGAGATTTGTTTTTCCTCCACACTTTAGGCAAGGACTTAGCCTACAGGGTAATTGGAACAGAAGTTGTTTTACCAGAAGAAACGCAAGACTTGTTAATCAGAAAAGGAAAAGATTTAGTAACGTTAATCACGTGTACTCCGTATGGTGTTAACTCTCATCGTTTGTTTGTAACTGGAATAAGAACTAAATACACTCCAGAAGAAAAAGAAAATGCAAAAGACGATAGAAGCAAAGACTCGCAATGGATGAATGCTTACAAGAAAGCAGCAATCATTGGTCTTGCTATTGCAATAGCCATGATAGTTTTACTCAAAGGCTTTAGCAAAGTAAAAGAGCGTCTGGCTAAGTAAGAGAGCATTTAGCTAAGTAGTTCCAACACCACCAACACAAAACCAAAGGAGTGATTGATTGAAAATAATAGTAAAACTTTTTGGACTGCTGTGCATTGCTGGAGGAATTGCATTGTTTTCATCTCCGATGATTGCAACAGAAAACATTAAGCAAGAAACAAAACAATACATTACACAGTTCAAACAAAAAGAAAAAAAGAACAAGGTAAGCAAAGAGGATGACTCTCGTTACCAAGAGATAGAAGAGTACAATGAAAAGATTTACGAAAATCACCAAAAGAATTTCAGAGATGTTAGCAGTTACCAATCGTCCCCAATCTCTCTCAAAGGTTTTAAAGATGGTAAATTCGGCTACATTAAGATACCAAAGATGAAAGTTGAGTTGCCGTTGTATGTTGGTGCAAGCAATGAACATTTAGCAAAGGGAGCTGCCATTTTAGGACAGACCTCAATTCCAGTCGGAGAAATAGACACCAATAGTGCCATTGCAGGTCACAGGGGGTATCAAGGTGCCCCATTCTTTAGAGAGATTGAAAAGCTAAACAAAGGCGACACAGTAACAATAGTAAATCCATGGGACACCTTAGAGTATGAAGTAACAGGAATTAATGTAATAAGCCCATTCGACACCGATGCCGTTATGATTCAAGATGGGAGGGACATGATCACTTTAGTCACGTGCCACCCTTACCGTAGCGGAGGTAAGTACAGATACATTGTTTACTGTACAAGAAAAGGAACAAAGCCTTCAAAAGAGGGAAACGAAAGTTATCAGTTATTAAAGACCTCAACCCAAGACATTAACAACGAAGATAATGTCAGACGTGGTGGAGCTTTGTTATTAGCTTTTCTTTTCTTTAGCACTTTAGCCCAGAGTATTAAATCTTTCTGGCAAAAGAGAAGAAGGAAGAAGAGACACTATTAACGAAGGGTTTAGCAAAGGAATTCTAAAAAGGGTTTAGCCAAGAAGATACCGCCAAGGTATTAGCACAGGAATTCTAAATAAAAAGAACATCAGAAAAAAGAAAAACAGAAGAGGTAGGCTCAACACCTACCTCTTCTTTTGACTGATTTAATCAGCTCCTCTGGCATAGTTGAATTAACCAAAGATAATTGCACTTACTAATGCAAATACTGCTGTTAAGTAAACTATGCCAATTAAAACACAAGCTAAGTGAGTATAACAACTCTCTTCCCTTTAGCTCTAACTAAGCTTACAACCAAGAGCCGGGCTATCGTCAAAGCTTTAGCCAAGACAAGCTACGTTGAAGTTAATTAGGGACTAAAAAGGAAAGGAGTGATCACTATGAAAAGAGCGATAGTAGTGCTGTGCTCCGATGGTTCTTAGTACAGCAATGCACACCGCAGCTTTAGCAAAGTTTAAGTATTAGATGAAAGCACAACTAAATACAAAAAAGAGTGGTGTGTAAAGGTTCAACACAAAACTGTAACTCACAAGAAACAATAGGAGGGAATAGTCATGAAGAAATTAGTAGTAGCCATGATGTGCTTAATGATGTGCTTTAGCACAGTAGTACCTATTCAGGTACATGCATGTTCTGATTTAGTTGCATCAATGTGTCCAAGTAACCCAAGTTCTTACCCAACTTGTGGCGATTGGGAACCGTCGTTTATTGGGCACCTTACAAGTTCTAAAAAAGCTAAAAAGACATACGTTCACGAAACAGCTTGGGAGACTATTCACACAGAATACCTTTACAAGAAAAGCAAAAAAGGTTCTAAAACAACTTACACAAAGTACAAAAGAACACATCTCTGTAAATACAGAAGGCATTATGTAAAAGGTTCTAAGAAGTACACAAAAGATGAAATAAATAAAGTTACTTTAGCAAAAGTCGGTACTTCTAAGAAAAAACCTTCAAGTCCTTACAAAAAATGGTAGGTGATTTAAATGAAAAAGTTAATGACATGGGTACTGTGCTTAATGATGTGCTTTAGCACAGTAGTAGGTTTTGGCACACCTGTTACCGCTTTAGCCAAGTCTAAGTGCGCTCACAAGCATACGCAATGGGTATCTTTAGTTAAAACTACCTGTACTAAAGATGGTAAAACTGCGTGTGTGTGCAAAGACTGTAATAAAACATTAAAAGTAGTGAAAACGCATCGTTATGGACATAGTTTTGTAAACTACTATGTAGCTCCTACTTGTAAAAAAGGAGGGGCTAGAGGGCAATACTGTAAACGTTGTAGAAAAAGAACTATAACAAAATCTTACCCAGCAAAAGGTCATAATTGCAAAATTCAGACTTCTCCTGCTACGTGTACAAATCCTAAAATTGAGATTAAGACGTGTATTCGCTGCGGTGCTAAGTGGGGTTTTACTAAAGGGAAAGCTTTAGGACACAAGTGGCGTAAGTGGACAATTGATCCAAAATCATTGTTAAGAGGTCACAAAGCCAGACTAATAAGGACGTGTAGTCGGTGTGGTAAGAAAGATTACAAATACAAGTAAAAGTGTAAAGGAGAGATTACTATGAAGAAGTTATTAACAGTAGTACTGTGTGCTTTAATGGTCTTTGGTTCAGTAGTATCTGTTGCTCCTACAACAGCTTTAGCCAAGTCTAAATGTTCCCACAAAAAGACTAAATGGGTAACTTTAGTTAAAGCTGATTGTACACAAGAAGGTAAACGAGCTAAAATGTGCACTAATTGTGGAAAAACTTTAAAGACTGTGAAAGTTAAAAAAACTTCCCACAACCTTAGAAGACAGGTGCGTAAAAAGCCAACCTGCTCTTCCCCAGGCGAAGTAGCTTGGTATTGTACTAATCCAGACTGTATCTACGGTTACAGAAAATACTACAAAACTAAACAAATCAGACCATTAAATCATAAATGGAAATCTAAGACTTATGCAGCTACATGCACAACGCCAAAGGTTGAAATCTCTATTTGTAGTAGGTGTCATGCACAGGATTCTTTCGTTCAAGTAAAGGCTTTAGGACACAAATGGAGTAAGTGGAAGCTAAGTGCAACAAGTATGGTAAAAAAGAAACCTAAGAAAACAAGAGTGTGCAGTAGGTGTCACAAAAAAGAAACGGTTTACATTAAATAGTAAATTAGGGCATTGGGGTATCGCATCCCCTTTGCTCATTAGCAAAGAGATCATAATAAATCTTTTTCCTTTAGCTCCGATGAGCTATTAACAAAGAACTTTGACTAAGAACTTTAACCAAGTTGTAACTACGTTGAAGCTGAATTGGGGACTAAAAAGGAAAGGAGGAAATCACTATGAAGAAGTTAGCTACGTTGAAGCTGAATTGGGGACTAAAAAAGAAAGGAGGAAATCACTATGAAGAAGTTAGCTACATTAGTATTGTGTGCATTAATGCTCTTTAGCACAGTGATGCCAACAACTACTTTAGCAAAGACTAAAAAGTGTACACATCCAAAAGAAGTTGTAAAAGTAGTGAAAAAAGCTACTTGTACTGAAGATGGTAAAGTAACCTACACGTGTAAAAAGTGTGGTAAGCTACTTCAGACTTCTAAGGTGAAAAAGCTAGGTCACAAATGGAGTGATTGGAAAATTACTTCAAAGGCGAAAAACAAAATGGTTAACATCAGAAGAAGCTGCAAACGGTGTAAGAAAGTGCAGAAACAGACTTGTCCAGACGTTGGATACTGGGGATGGTATTAAGCAGCAAGATGGTATTAATTAAATAAAATTCTAGTAAAAGAAGTTTAAAGAATTAATAAAGGAACTCCAGAGGGTTTAAACGCCCACTGGAGTTTTTGGAATGCACAAGCAAATGCAAAGATTAATGCACAATTAAATGCCTTTAATCACAGCTATAGCAAATGCAACTATGAATGCTCCGTAAAGAAAGCCGACAACTTTATCAAACTTTTGGAACATACCAGTCACCTCCTTATTTAAATGAAAATGGTTAATGGGTAAATAAGGAAGTAGTTTAGGCTTGCTGATAGCATCTCGAAAATTAATTTGATTATAACACATTTAAAGAATTAATCAAGCAGTTTGTGCATTTCAACACTTCTCCAAGTTGGCAATAGTTTGGTGTATTGCCAACTTTAGCCAAGAGGCTCACAGACATAAGAAAAGCTCTAGCTAAATAAGCAAAAGGAGAAGAACGCATGAATTTTAAATTAATACGGAAAAGAGTAATGGTTACTTTAGCCAAGATCTCAGAGCTGAGCACACAGTCTCCGGAATTCACGATTTAGACAATAGAAGAATCGTAGTTAGCGACACAAGTGCAATGATTGTCATTCACGAAGTAGGTCACTTTGTCTCCTGTAGTTTCCAGATGGTTAATGGAAAAAATCTAACACAAACAAAAGAATGGAAAAAGATCTACAAAAGTGAGAAAAGAAAGTACGTTTCAGAAGCAGGCTTTGAACAGACAGAAGATGTCTACGCAGCTACAAGTGCAAACGAGTTCTTTGCAGAGTGTTTTCAACAATACTATTTAGCACCGGGAACTTTAGCCAAGAATTGTCCAAAAGCCTACAAGTTCATTAAAAGAACAGTACAGATTGATTTTCCTAAAATCGCAGGGATTGTTTGGTAAAAGTATTGCTTTTACAAACTAAATGCGGTAAAATTTCTTTAGATTTCAACTAAATAATGGACTTTTACAAAACAGTGTTTTTAATTTAGTGAATTATAAATTATTAAAGAAAAAGAAAGGAGAAGAGGGGAAACCCTAACAAAAATTCAAAACAAAATAAGAAACAAAAACAAAATAAAAAGGAGAAATTATAATGAGAAAAAGATTTAACAAAACAGTTAACAAAATCGTAACAGGTGCATTGGTAGCAACCATGGCATTTTCTTTCGTACCGGCTTTTGGCTCAGCTTTAGCCCCGGTAACTGTACACGCAGCCGAAACAGGAACAGTTGACCCTGCAACGTGTCCACATGAGAATACAGAAGATATTTGTGATAAAGTTGCAACGTGTACCGAAAAAGGGCATTATCGGGAAGTGTGCCAGGATTGCGGAACAGTAGTAGATGAATGGGATTCACCAAAACTTAAACACATGTTTGACGAAGAACATTACAAAATAACGAAAAAACCAACGTGTACAGAAGATGGGGAAAAAGTCTACTACTGCACACGTAAATCTTGCACTACAGGAACAAAAACAGTAACCCTTCCAGCAACAGGACATGACGACGGAGTTCTCAAAGTAACAAAAGAACCAACATGTGCAGAGCCTGGTCTTAAAGAGACTGTATGCTCTAAGTGTGGAACTGTTCTTGAAGGAAAACCAGCGGAAACTGTTCCAGCTACAGGTCAGCACACATGGGACAATGGTAAGATCACTTTAGCCCCGACAACTACCAAAGAGGGTGTAAAGACTTTTACGTGTACAGTGTGTAAAGCAACCAAAACAGAAGCAGTAGCAAAACTTCCAGCAAAGCCAAAGAAACCTGCCACTTCAAAACCAAAAGCAGGAACTAAAGTAACAGTTGGTGGAAATCAGTATACAGTAACAAAGGTTGGTTCTGAGGTTCGCTTTAGCAAAGCAAAAGCTGGTATCAAGGCACTCTTCATCCCAGCAACAATTAAGTACAAAGGAGTTACATACAAAGTAACAGCAATCAGTGCAAACGCGGTTAAAGGCAATAAAAAGATTAAGAGTGCTACCATCGGAGCTAACGTTAAGAGCGTAGTGGCAAAAGCTTTCAACAACTGCCCTAAACTCAAAACAGTCACAATCAAGAGCACTAAGCTTACAAAGAAAACTGCCAACAAGAAGTCCTTTAGCAAAGTAAACAAAAAGATGGTAATCAAAGTACCAAAGAAAGTTAAGAAAACTTATGCTAAAATCTTCAAAGGCTACAAAGTAAAATAGCGTAGCAAACGGCTTAATGCAGTAAGTAGTTTAGCACAGCAACAATTGGGAAGACATAATTCCAGTGGATAAAAAATCCCAGAGAGTATCTTTAAATCCAGTATGGTTTCATCGCTCTCTTGGATTTTTGGTGGGCAGCTTTAGCCCAGATTATTTTCAATTTAGCAAAGTAAGTACTTGACTTTATTAGATAGTGAAGTTAAACTAGAGATAGTGATAATGTTGAACAAAGAAGTTATAACAAAAATCATTGTAACTTAATAACACTAAAAAAGTCAGGAGAGATTGCGCCTCTCCTGACTTTTTTCTTTTAGAAAATTATTTTTTGTAGTTATTGAAATTGTTGAACAGTTTGATTAGTATGTAAACTAATAGTCCGGCAATAACTTGTTCTACAATGTTAGTAATAATGCTGAACACAATAACACCTCCTTTGTAATAAATTAACACGAAGGTGTCACTGCAAATCATAGCACCACTATTGAATTTTGTCACGTATGATTTTGCAGAATTGAAATGAAATAGTCCCAAAAAGTTTCATCGCTTTTTGGGATTTTTGCTGGGCAACTTTAGTCCAGCCACTGTATTTTCACAAAAAAGAAAAGTGTACCCCGGCGTGCATTTTAATCAGGGTACACTTTTCTTTAACTTACAATAATTGGTAATGCGAACCAAATGATTGCAGTAATTAAAATAAAGATTAATACTTTTTTCATTGTTAAGCTATTCCACATGCAGGACCTTAACAAAAAACAGTTTAACAACAATTTGTGAAAATACAGTAAACAATTCTGGGCAACTTTAGCCCAGTTTGAAATCTCCATACTACATAACATTTATGTACTGAGTTAAAAATAATACTACAGCAATTAAAATGGAAATTAAAGCGGATCTTAATGTCAGGAGGAGTTTAAGTTCTTGCCATTAAGATAAAACCACAAGAGACTATTACATCGTTAGAACTGCTAAGACACAGCATTACACTCACGTAAAACCTAACGATGTTTTTAATTGGGAACATTTTAATAAATGTTTGTGTACATTTTGTGAAGATTTCTAAACAGTATAGCTTATTAAAAATAGGCATTAAAAAACCACCTCGGTTGTGACGAGATGGTTTAAATTACTTTCCTCATTTTGAAATTCCTCGTTTTTGATTTGATTAAAGTACTGTTACTGGCCATGCAGATTTAATAGTAATAATTAAAACTGCACATACGAAAAGTATTTTAAAAAGTTTTGAATTTAAAATTCTTTTCATCTTAATCACCTCCTTTACTTTGGTGATTACATTGTAACATAAAACGATACTAAAAATCTCTTAAATTTTCTTAAGCAGGAAAGTAATTTACTGGGTTGCTTTAGCCCAGAAACGTGGGTGAACACCTCACTTTATTTTAGTTTATCCCAATTTCACTTTCATCGGTGAATTGGGATTTCTGTGCACCTTAGCACAGCATTCATTCTAACAACTCTTTAGAGAATTAAATCAAAAAGAAATACAATAGAGCCTACATGGATTTTCCGTGTAGGCTTTTTATTCTAGAAAGAAGGAAAGGAGAAATAAAGCGATGGGTAATAACTCACCACCAATCAGAGAATTTTCTACCAGAAAATTTAAGTATGGATTCTCTGCTAGACTATTTTATTGGGAACCGCCTCCAGGCGAATCCAAACCTCCTCCATAGTTTTTACAAAAAACCTTAACTAAGAAAACTATGAGAGGAGTTTAGAATGAAAAAACCAATAAAAATTTCTATTACAATTTTACTAGCTTTCACAATGGTGTTCACCAACCTCTTTAGCTCAGTACCAGAAGGTTTAATTAAAGATCTTTTTGGAAATACAGCAACAGAGGTACAAGCAGCTTCCAAAGATGATGAAAAACATGCAACAGGTCACAAATTACATTCAAACACTGACATGGGAAAAACAGCGGTTGAGATTTTGGGACATAGTTCTTCAACACCATTCAGAAAGTTCTACATGCATGACGACGGTTTAGATGCAAACAAACGTGTAATTTGTGGTTACTCAGAGGGTCGTGGACACCCTGGAGATAGATACAAAAAGACAATAGTTTTAGCAAAGAACTGGAAGAACGCTAAAAATGATAATGCTCTTTGGGGACATAATACTAAAAAAGTAGCAAAAGCCCTCAAATGGTTTTTTCACGATGTAGGTCCAGGAAATGCTTCTGCAAAACAGGCTTATTTTATTCAGACTTATGTTTGGGCAAAAACAATGGGTAGAAATTCTGACACCGCTTTAGAACAGCTTGCACGTAGTAAGAATTGGAAGCTTTCTGATTTGCATAAAATGGAAGACAAAGTAGAAGCACAGACTATTGATGGATGGATTGCTATTTATGAAAAAACTGGTGCGTGCGTTGCCGGTGATACTAAAAATGTTCACCAGCCTTACTTCAGGTGGTTTAGCGTGAGTCCTGAGCAAGGCAGTGTTACTTCCAGCAAACAAAAAACTATTAAACGAAGTATTCCAATTGTTGTTAACAAAGTTGACAGTAGTACTGGTAATAAAACTGCTGTGAATGGTGTAGAAGTTAAGGCAACTCTTGCAGGAAAAAATTACTATGGTGTTACTGGGCAAAATGGTGGTAGGCTCTCTGATGGTAATACAAATGTTAATACCACAAATGAGCAAGGTAAGATTAAGTTTTCGACAAGCCGACAGTTTATCGGTGAAGGTAAGGGAAGTGCTAAGTACATTGAAAACTGGGATGAACTTACAAAAGAGCAGCAGAACGATTACAAGAGTAAAGGCTACTGGTCTAGCAAAGCTTTAGCCAAGTCTGATGCAGATAAGCAAGCTGAAGACAATGCAAAAAAAGCAGCTAAAGCTAAATTAGACAAGCTTAAAGAAACGTGGACTTTTACAGAGATCAAAGCCCCTGGTTACTTTTACAAAGTAGGTAACAAACCAAAATCAATTACCAAAACTGTAAATAAAGGGACTACAGAAATTAACATTACTTTTGATAACCATCCAAAGTATGGTAAGATTAAACTTCAAAAGGTAGTCGCTGAAGAGAATGGTAAGGAACATCCTTATTCAAAATCCTTTAGCCTAGAAAATGCTGTATACACAGTTAAAAAGGGCAGTAGCTACGATAGAGGGGAAGTAGTAGGCACAATTACTACTTCTAAAATTACCAAAGATGGTAAAACTGTTTATGCAGGTTCATTAGGAAATTTAACAATAGGTAAATACTTTGTTAAAGAGACTAAAGCACCAAATGGTTTTAACGTGGATGGTGATACACATTCTTTTGAACTGGTAGACAACGGTGGAGATGCCCTTGTAACCAAAGTTACAAGCAGCAATAAGATTGACAATACTACAATCAAGTCTGTAGAAACGCCAAAGGTTGGAACTGTTTCTCTTAAAAAGTGGTTAAAGACTTTAGCCACGGGTGAGGGTAGTGAAGAAACTATTGGCGGTGAGCGAGACATTAAGTTTACATTAAAAGCGGTAAATGGCATTAATGGTGATTCTGAGTATGCGAAGGGTGTTTCTAAAACCACAGGAAAGGGTACAGATGGTACTAAACTTGGCGAAATTACATGGGACAAAGTGCCATACGGTACATACACCATTACAATGGACAAAGATCAGACTTTAGCCAAGAACATCACATTCATTGGACCAATCACTGTTTACGTTCAAGACGATGCAACTGACAAGTACCATGGAAACAACATTCAGCTTGGCTACGGGGTTGATGCTACTGGAAAACCAACTGACAGCTTAACCGTCGATGAAGAAACTCCAGCAGGAACAGTTGTAGTTCACAAGTCTAAAAGTAGTATTAGTAAAGACGGTGCAAAGGAATACCACCCAGAAAAGGGTGCTAGATTCCAAATTCTGGACGAGAATTGGCAGGAAATTAGTGATGATTTTGGTAAACCTTTTAAAACCGATACAAATGGTTTTGCGAGAAGTAATCAAATCGACAAAGCAGGAACTTATTACTTAACACAGGTAAAAGGTAGCGCAAATCACGCTATCATGGAAGACCAGAAGTTTGTCGTAACAGAAGCTGATCTTAACGTGGATTTCAAAGTCTTTGAATTCAATGTAATCAATGAGTACGTAGGCGATCACATTCACATCAGTAAAAAGAAATTACCTTACGATGACAGCATTTCTAGCTACGTAGAAGATCAAAAAACACCAGAAGAAGGTGCAGTCTTCACAGTAATTGATGTTGCCAGAATGGGGGACACGGCCTTAAAACAGCTCATGGACAATGGTAAAGATTGGGACTCTGACAAACGTCAAGAGTTTGTAACTTCTGTTGGTGATGCAGCTTTAGCCACGTTAACCACAAATGAGAATGGTGAAGCAGACGTGGACCTCGAAGCTACCTTAAACGATGACAATGAACCTGTCTATAAGATTGGTGAAAAAGGATACGTTTTGTTACAGATAAAAGGCACAGACGGTTACGAGTTAAGTAATCCTTTACGTTCCCCAGAAAAACTCCCTAAACCATTAGAAGGAGAAGGAGAAGCTACGACTTCTGAAAACGGTATTTCCGAATCCACCAATGGGTACTATTTCACTTGGAGTGCAAATTTAACTAACAAGCAGAAACACCCAATGGCAATCGCTAAGTTTACAAAGTTAAAAACGACTATTGACGACGAAGGTCAAACATCGACAGAGCCTGAAGTTGGTGCAAAGTTTAAAGTTGTAAAGGCTGATGGTACTTACTTAAAGTACCAAGACGACAATGGGGTTTCCAAAGACGTTGAGTGTACAGCCAACAACAGTGGCGTGGTTTATGTACCATACCTGTCACGAGGAGTGTACAGTTTAGAACAGATTTCTGGCTCTGGTGTACATCAGAAAATTACTTTTGACATGGATGAAGGAACATTCGCTGTTAATCAGGAAGATTTATTTTATTCAGGCAATCAGATCGAAGCTTTAGCAAAGAACAACTACGATGGCATTGATAATAACCACGTTGTAACGATTGCAAGCGAGAATAATGGTGAGATTACTGATGAAGAGTTACCTGTCTCCGTTAAGTTACTTAAAACCTCTTCTGATACCGGTACACCTTTAGCCAAGGCAGAGTTCACTCTGTACAAAAAGATTGATGGTGAATACAATGAAGTTGATCAATACTACACCGATGAGAATGGAGAACTCACAATTCAGGACTTACAATTTGGTAAGTACAAGATTAGGGAAACGAAAGCTCCTGATGGCTATTTAGCCACGGAAACCGACACAGGTAAAGAAACAGGGGACGAGGACTTTCCTTGGCAGGAAGTTGAATTTACTATTGACGAAAACCACGTTGTAGACGATAGTGGTGTACTTTATTTCACAAATAAAAAGGCTGATGGGGCAACCACTTTCACTTTTAAAGATTCACCTATCTTTGGTAAGATTGCTGTAAACAAGAGTGGTACAGTAATGACTGGGTTCTCAGAAAACGATGGTGGCTTTAACTATGCGAAGCAGAATTTAGCCGGAGCTAAATACGGACTGTACGCTAAGGAAGACATTATGGACGATAGTGGTAAACTAATCTGGGCAAAAGATACTTTGATTGATGAAAAGACAACTACAGGTACTGATGCAGTTTGGTTTACTAACGATGTATTAACACCTAGCGATAATTTCTACATGGGAAGTTATTACGTGAAGGAGTTGGAAGCACCAGCTGGTTTCGACATTGATGAAACTAAGCACGATGTTAATTTAACATGGCAGGCAGGCGCTAAAGATTCTGAAATCGGTGCATGGGAACCTGACGATGATGCAGAATTCTCAGAACAAGGAAGTAAAGGTAAGAACTTTTTAGCACAGGGTTCAAAACTAAATCCTTACATTGTTAATGCTAAGAAAGTAGTTTTCACTTATGAGAAAGCACCAGAGGGAGTTGATGTGTGGGATGTTTCGGCTGATGGTATCAGTGATGATGTTAACAGTCCTAACGATGCTACCAATAGTAGTACAGTTGTTCTCTGGCATGATCCAGAAGATTCAAATACCATTTACATTTCTAGTCAGAAGGCTGAGCAGGAGATTAAGTTCAATAAGCTTTCTTCTGAAATGTTTTACAAGTGTGCAAATCTGACAAGCGTTATTTTCTTCAATGTAGATACATCATACATTGTTAATGCAGACAAGATGTTTGCATACTGTACCTCTTTAACCAAGCTTGATTTGTCCAACTGGGACACACACAGATTGAATTCTACTGTACAGATGTTTGCAAACAGTTCTGTACTTACAAAGATTTACGTTGGTAATACAGACATGCACTACGAGGACGAAGCAGAAGCAGCAATAAGTTCTATCTATGTAACTCCAAAATACAATGGCTATCTTTACTATGATCCTGCGACAGACCAGACAACTCTGAAAGACCTAGAAGCAGAAATCACAGCTAAGGAAGAAGCACTCAAAGATACCAGTCTTAGTGAAGATGAGAAGACAAAGCTTAACGAAGAAAAGACCTTGCTTGAAGAGAACAAAGAGAGTGTAGAAGCAACACTTACTTCTAACAGATTTTCTATCGACAGTTTTAGTTACTCATTAATGTATGACAATGGTAATGCTCAGCAGCTCTCTACTACTGATGATGTGGGTAGTCTTACGAAATTTACTATTTCCAACGGGGACATTGAGAGCTTTAGCCCAGAATACCCGAATTTCGGTGACCAGTCTAATCGCTCTGGAGAACTTAAAGTAACAATTAAGTTAAAAGAAAGTTCTGAATACTACAAGTACACTGATAAGGATAGTAATAATAATCCAACAGGACTTCTTACTGTTACAGTCAATGTATTAGACCCTAACGATTTAAAATTTAATGTGGACGAGCATCCTTCTGCAACAGTAGAAGCAGAAGATGAGAGTTGGGGAATGTATCTGTCAGTTTTAAAGGCTGATTCTGGAGAAGCTGTAACACAAGCAGACGATAGCGAAACAGCAGATCCAACTGTAATGAATGATCTGGAAACCGGTCTTGGTAAAGCAGAGTTTACCGTATACGCTGCAACAGATTTGAAGAGTTACAACACTGATGAAAATGGTAATCCAATTACTGTTATCAAAGCAGGAACTAAGATTAAAACTATTCAGAGTATTGCAAAAGACGAGGATGATGGTGGTAGAGCAGGTACAGACTTGTTACCATTTGATTACTATGCCGCTGATAAGAATGCTGAAAATCTCTACAAAATTATTGAGACCAAAGCACCTGACGGTTATGCTATTGATAGTGCAGAAGCATACGTACCAAACATTAACTATCGAGGACTCAGTGCTGATGACATTTTAGCCAAGCTCCAGAAAACGAATGGTGATAAGATAAAAGTTAAGTACAGTGCAGAGGACAAATCTTTTGCAATTGCATTTACTTTCTTCGACACGAAAGCTCCAACCATCACAAAGGACTGGGGTAGAGAAAATACTAATGAGTTCGTAGAGGAGAGCAAACGTCCTGATCATTTGACAATTAGGATGTACAAGGACAAGGCTAAGACACAGCTTTACAAAGAGATTACGCTAACCAAAGATGGACACTGGTCATACACTTTTGATGAGGATGTTGACCTTAGTAAATTCTACTATGAGGAGGATACATCTAACTTCCCAAAGAATGTCAAGATTGACAAGAGTGACTACGAAGAAGGTTACTATGTTAACAAAAAGAATAATTCAGTGAAGTTCTACAACATTTGGGATAAACCAGACGATCCAAAAGTAGTTCTCTCAATTCACAAAACGTGGAAGGACAACGACAATGCCTCCGGTAAACGACCAAAAGAGATTAAAGTGACACTGTATCAGAATGGTGTAGCCCTAAAAGATTACTCCAATGTAAAACTTAACGAATCCAACAACTGGACTTTTGAAATGACAGAAGACGAAGCACTTTCACAGTACGATGATTTCGGTGTTAAGAATGTCTACAGGTGGGAGGAAGACAGCGATTCACTTGGCGAAGACTATGAGTTAGTTTCTCAAGAAACAACTACAACAGAGTCTACACAGTACATCTACATGACAACAGAGTTAGTAAATGCGTACTCGAAGTACACAACAGCTTCTGTCAGAAAGAGCTGGGACGACGAGAAGAATCTGTATGGACAAAGACCTAAGGACATTAAAGTGCATTTACTTGCAGATGGCAAACAGGTTGATAAGTTTACTCTCGAAGTCGCTAACGCAGATGGAACTGTTTCAAATAAAGATGTCACTAATGGAGAAGTTACACTGAATGAGAAAAATGCATGGAGTGCTAAGGCTATCAATTTAGACAAGTACAAGGGCAAAGACAAAATTCAGTACACTTGGGAAGAGGTAGATGTTGGAGATGGCTACAAGTTAGCTGACAACACCACAACGCTTGAGAACGAGGATGAAGCAAACGAGACTTTCATTACAAACCTTACTAACAAGTACACACCTGCGTATGGTAGTGTAAAGGTTTCAAAAGTAATCCCAGTTTCTTCCTTAGACTTTAGACACGGTGACATTACCTTTAAGTTCGACTTGACCGGTGAAACCATTCATAGAACGCAGGCTAAAGACAGTAAGTCTGTAACCTTTAGCCAAGATACCCTCTCTGACAAGGAAAGTGTTGTTACCATTAATGGAAAGCAGTACTTGAAGTTAAGTGTTACTTTCAATAACCTCGATTGGGGTGACTACAGAGTAACAGAATCAGGATCTGAAAGCCGTTACCAGTTCGATTCAATTGATGGTCTGAAGAATGCCACAATAGGAAAAGATGCAAAAGGTAACTCTTACATTAGCTTCACAGTAAACAAAGATTTACACGAGTTTACAGGAACATTCCACAACCGAACAATTCCTGCTTCGGTTAAGATTGTGAAGTACGGTAAGAGCGGTATTAAGAAGCTCAAAGGTGTAACCTTCAAGATTGAAAAGATCAAAGGAGACAGCAGAGAGCTAATCAAGTCAGCTACAACTGGAGATGAAGGTGAGGTTCTCTTTAACGATTTAGCCCCGGGTGATTACGAGATTACCGAGACGAAAACACTTAAGGGATACACTCTCCTGAAAGAGCCTATTAAAGTCACATTACCTTTAACTATGACCAAAGAAAGGGCAGAAGAGTTAAAGGCAGACACAAGTAAGGCAGTCTACGACAGTGAAAAGAAACTTTACTATTTCTATAGCGTTTCCTACAAGGTTGACAACGATGCCGGTTTTGAAGTACCACATACAGGTTTCAAAGACAATTTAAAGACATACTTGCCACTAATCGCAGCTATGATAATGATAGTTGGAACAGAGATTTGGGTGTGCATTGGCAGAAAGAAACCAAAGAAGAGAGCTTAAGATGAGAGCTTAATTAATTCTCTTGGCTTTAGCAAAGACAGAAGTGTTAGAGCTTTAGCCAAGAGAAAATCCCGAAGAGTTTCATCGCTCTCCGGGATTTTAGGAGTGATAAGAATTTAAAGAAGATTGAAATATTTACTGACAATCTTCTATATTTAATGCGGCTAAAGGCTATTCTATATCTAATACTTATTTAATCTACTTGGTGCAATTATGTATATTTATAATTTATTATTTTAATATTTTATTGTAATATACATTTTTACTATTGCATAAATTAAGTTTACCGTTGCTGCTATTATTTTTATTGTGTTATAAAAATTCATATTATCACTCCTATTCTTGGATATAGAATAGGAATTATTTTTGCATTAAATTTAGATATATTGTAACATACTGTAAAAATGATTACAATATATTCTTGACTTTTTTCTATATTTTTAGTATTATATAAATGATGAGTGATTAATTAGTGTGGCTAAAGGCTATTTATTTGCTTATCTACTTGGCTAAAGCTGTTGGTGTTTGCTAACAGCTTTTTTAATTGGAACTAAAATTTGGCTTTAGCAAAGACGAAAGTGTCAGAGCTTTAGCCAAGAAATAATCCCGAAGAGTTTCATCGCTCTCCGGGATTTTTGGGTGGAAAAATGATCTATAAAAGAAGATTGAAATATTTACTGACAATCTTCTAAATTTAGTAATATGGCTAAAATCTGTTCTGTATTTTATACTTAAATTGTATTCCTATTATCTTGATAATTTATGTATTATTAAATACAAAATACAACATTTGAAAATGTTTGTACAATTGAACATGTTAACTCTAAAAATGATATTATTAAAATAATTCGTTCATAGTTAGTCATTTTTCCACTCCTTTCCGCAAAAATACAGAATAGAGTGTAGTTAATACTAAATTTATTTTAATATAACATATACTTCTAATTAATTCAAGTATTTTACTTGACTTTTGTGTATTTTTAGATTAGACTTATTTTAGGTGGTAGAAATGTGGCTAAAATTTGTTCTATCTTACCTATTATCTTGGCTAAAGCTGTTGGTGTTTGCTAACAGCTTTTTTAATTGTAATTAAAATCAGGCTTTAGCAAAGACGGAAGCGTCAAAGCCTTAGCCAAGAAAAATCCCGAAGAGTTTCACCGCTCTCCGGGATTTTTGGGAATGTTGAAAATGTTTTTTTGTAAAAGGAAAATTTGACTTTTACATCTAATTTCCCTGTGTTAAATGATTTAGTAAATGTGGCTAAAACCCATTCTGTATTTATATTTTATTAGCTTAGCTTATCATGTTTATTTCTTTTTAATTTAAACTTTTTATCGTAATATGCTTTAATATATAATGCAGTTTTTGTTATGTTGCTAAATGTGTTTAATATTTCTATTAGTACTCTGAAATCTTCTCTCATTTTCAACCTCCCATTCTATAATTTCATAAATACAGAATAGGAGTACATTTAATACTAAATCTTTTATATTATAGCATATTAAATTTGTTATTGCAAGTTTACTCTTGACTTTTTTGTATTTTTTGTTATTATATAAATAATAAGTGATTGAATTGATGTGGCTAAAATCTATTCTGTTTACTTATTAGCTTGGCTAAAGCTGTTAGTGGTTACTGACAGCTTTTTTAATTATAATTAAAATCAGGCTTTAGTAAAGACGAAAGTGTCGGAGCCTTAATTAAGAAACAATCCCAGAAGATGTCAAAGTCTTTTGGGATTTTTCTTTATCCAGCTTTAGCCAAGAGAGCCTTTAGTTCCAGTGTGGTGCTAGGTACTCTGGGATTTTCTTATCCAGCTTTGGCTAAGCGAACTCCTTAATGGCTTTAGTCCAGTATTTAAGCCTTTAGCAAAGTATCTCTCACAAACTAAAGTGTAATAGTGTAGTAGTAAATCACACTTTAGCCTAGCAGCACTTATAATTTACTAAAATAACAAAACATGATAAAATGGAGGTAAATTATGAGAGAGGAAATATTGAGCATTAAAACTAAAAGGAGAAGTGACTTTCCCAGATTCTTTTTAAATATTAACACCAAGTCCTGAAGAGTGTCTTTAGATCCGAAGAGTAGTGAAGCTCTTCGGGATTTTCTATTTTAAATAACTCTTCAATAAAGACTTAATAACTCTTTACGCAGAACAACTCGTGTGCTAAAATGGTAATAGTAAACCACGCTTTAGCCAAGCCTTCACTATAAACTTCTAAAAACAAAAGGAGAGTAATAATTATGAAAAAAAGATTTTTATTGGTCGGAGCTTTAGCCACGACACTAACTTTCGGAGGACTTTTTACACCAAAGTTAGTCAAAGCAGCTACACCGACTACTCAGGCTGAAGAGGAAAATAACGATTATTATGTGCTCCCAAATGGGGAGCATTTTTTGACTAAAAGAACCCTTAAGAATGGAAAGACATTGGAGTTTTATGATGTGAAGCCTTATGAAGATAGTAAAGGAGTTGATTGTAAAGCCATTTATGATGGTGAAGAATTTAAACTTATTGATTACAATTTAGAGACTGGTTATGTTTTTATTGCAAATCCTGAATATGACTATAAAGATAAATCAACACAAAAATTCAGAGTACGAGCAAATCCAGAAACTTATTTTCCAGCACTCACAGCAACCAAAAAAGTGAATGACTTAATCCAAAAATACAAAGACCCAAGTAAGAGTATGCTGCCAGAGAACGTGGATAAAACATCAGAGTTATACTTAGACATGAAATCCTGTGCTGATGAAGCCATCAAGGATTGTAAGACTGAGTATGATAAGATAATTACTTTGGATAGGTATGTACATAGTGTAATGACTACTGATATTAAATATGATGGTTTATCTCTTGAAAAGGCGTGGAAACAGAAAATTGGTGCATGCGGACAGTATTCTAGTGTTCTAGAAAGATTATGTCAAATTGAAGGAATTCCTTCTAGTTATGTTTCAAGTACCAAGCATGCTTGCGTTTTTTCTTATGATTCTGAAAATAAAAGATGGGTACTTAGTGACCCAATAAACTATGTAGCAGACTGGGATGTACATTCTTGGGCAAATCAACGAGATATGGTATTTAATAATAACAGTTATCTCAAAAAAGATAATTGTTATTTTACCTTAGACTATGACAAGAATAATCCAAATAGTGATACAGATAAAAACACTTGGGATGAAATGGAAAATTGGGGATTAAATTTACAGAAATTTGATTTATCTAACGGTTCTGACATTGTTGTTCCGAACGACATTGATGGAGTTCCAGTTACGTATGTTAGAGGACTTACTGCGGATTTAACGTCCATTAAACTTCCAAGCTCTTTGATTAAAATTAAAGATGATGCTTTTAATTCTATGGATACTCTAAAGTCTTTAGTGATAGACGGAGGAGCACCTAATCTTAATGAATTGGGTGAGAGGTCATTTTCAGGATGCTCTAACATAGAGGAACTGGATTTATCGAACTCAAAACTTACTAGCATTCCTGAAGGAGCTTTTGCATACTGTAAAAATCTTAAGACCATTAAGTTACCAAGCACAATCACCTCAATTGGCGATGAGGCTTTCTACAATTGTCAGTCTTTAACAAACATCGAAGGACTTGATAAGTGTAATTTAAAGTCTATTGGTTCTGCGGCTTTCTCTAACTGTAAGGCGTTGGAAAACTTAGACTTTAGCAAATCCACCTTTACTAATGTGCCATCCAAAGCATTCAATGGCTGTTCAGCTTTAGCCAAGATTACTTTACCAAACACATTAACAACGATTGGTGGATACGCTTTCTATGCATGCTATGGTATTCCGCAGCTTGATTTATCTAACACAGCTTTAACCACGTTAGAAAACTATGCTCTTTACCAGATGAGAGAAACAACCAAATTTTCACTACCAGATAGCATCAGTAGTATAGGAACCCATGCTTTTTCCGTTTCAACGAGTAATGGAGCAGTGCCTACAATTTTACCAGCATCATTAAAAGATAAAGTAAATTACAAAGATGCAGCCACATCTCCTTGGTTAAATCGAAAAGTAATGTTCACAGATGAAAATGTGAAAACAATACATTTTTATGGAAACGGTGCAACTATTGGTGACACAGAACCAATGTTTGTAAGTGAAGGTTCTAATGTAACTTTGCCTTCCTGTGGTTTCTCAAAAACTAATTACATCTTTAAAGGATGGAATACAAAAGCAGATGGAACTGGAGAAAGCTACAAACCAAATGCTACACTTACTACTATTCCAAGTAAATTGTACGCACAGTGGGCAAAAACAAGCTACAAAGTTAATTTGGTTTACACCGGTGGTACAATAAAAATTAACGGAGTAAACCATACAAATAGCTACACAATGGCATGCACATTTAAGAATGCCAGCACTACATACCCACTTCCAACAACTAGTCAAGTTATGAGAACAGGTTACAAATTTGTTGCTTGGTACGATAACGAAGAGTGCACAGGCAAAATCTTAACTAAAATTACTATTGACAACGTAAGTGATATGACGCTCTACGCTAAATGGCGTGTTGATCCAAATCATAACCACAAGTGGGACAAGGGAAGAGTTACAAAAGAACCTAGTTGCAAAGAAGAAGGAGAAATTCTCTACACCTGTTCTGTCTGTAAAGGGACTAAGGTCGAAGCTTTAGCCAAGACTGATAACCACCAGTGGGGTGAGTGGACAACCATTACAAAACCAACGTGTTCTACAAAAGGCAAGGAAATCCGTACCTGTAAAGTATGCTCCAAAACAGAAGAAAGAGCTATCCCAACAATTCCACACACTATAGTAAAAGAAGCCGACAAAGCTGCAACCTGTACAGAAAATGGCTACGAGGGTAGAGAATACTGTTCTGTTTGTAACACAACCATTAAGGAACGCACAATCATTCCAGCCACTGGACACCAGTGGGGAGCATGGCGTACCACTTTAGCCAAGACCTGCACCACAGATGGTAAAGAGGTGAGAGAGTGCTCTAAGTGTTCCAAAACAGAAGAGAGAACAATTCCTGCAACAGGACACACCCTTAAGAAAGAGGAAGGTGTCGCAGCAACCTGTACAAAAGACGGGCACGAAGGCAACACAGTTTGTGAAGTCTGCAGAAAAACCCTAAAAGAGGGAAAAGTAATTCCAAAGCTTGGACATGACTGGTCTAACGAGAACGGTAAGTGTACTCGATGCGGAAAAAGCCATAAGCATTCCTTTGGTGAAGGCACAACCATTAAAGAGTTAACATGTACTCAGGATGAAGAGATCGACTACACCTGCTCTGAGTGTGGTTACGTTAAGAAAGAAATCACAAAGGCTACCGGACACCAATGGGGAGAATGGCAGACCACTTTAGCCCAGACCTGTACTACAGATGGTAAAGAAGAAAGAACCTGTGCTAAGTGTTCCGAAAAGGAAGAAAGAACTCTCAAAGCTACTGGACATGAATGGGGAGAGTGGAAGACCATTTTAGTCAAGACTTGTACCACAGATGGTAAAGAAGAGAGAACCTGCTCTAAGTGTTCTGAAAAGGAAGAAAGAACTCTTAAAGCTACTGGACACAAATCCGAAACAGTAAGAGCAAAAGCTCCAACCTGTAAAGAAAACGGTTACACTGGCGATGAAGTGTGTAAGGTTTGCCACGAAACTCTTAACAAAGGAACTACAATTCCTAAGACAGATTCCCACGAATGGGGAAAATGGACTACAGTAAGGGAATCCACTTGCACTGAAAAGGGAGAACAGAGTCGTAAGTGTGCTGTATGCGGAGAAGAGGAAATCGAGTCCTTACCTTTAGCAAAGCACACATGGGACAATGGTAAAGTAACCAAAGCTCCTAGCTATATTAAGGTTGGGGTTAAGACTTGGACTTGCAAAAAGTGTGGTAAAACTAAGACTACCACTTTAGCAAAGCTCCCAATGCCAAAGGCAGGAACTAAAGTAATCGTTGGTGGAAATCAGTACACAGTAACAAAGGTCGGTTCTGAGGTATGCTTTAGCAAAGCCAATGCTAAGGCAAGAGCCATCACAGTTCCAAGCACAATCAAAGCCAAAGGTATTACCTACAAGGTAATCAGCATTGGAGCTAACGCTTTCAAAAACTGTAAAAAACTTACCAAAGCTACCATCGGAGCTAACGTAAGAGTAATTAAAGCAAAAGCTTTCAAAAACTGCCCTAAACTCAAAACAGTCACAATTAAGACAGTATTGCTCACCAAGAAAACTGCAAGCAAGAAGTGCTTTAGCAAAGTGAGCAAGCGAATGGTAATTAAAGTACCAAAGAAGGTTAAAAGGGCATACGCTAAAATCTTCAAAGGATTTAAGGTAAAATAAAGCAAAACAAAAAATAATCCCGGAGGGCTTCATCGCTCTCCGGGATTTTAGGTATTGTGTAGTAACTAATTTACGGTAATGTTCCAGTAAATCTAGGTTAACTGTGGCTTTTTTAATTTATATAGGCCAGTACGCTCAAAGCGAACTGTGCACCTGCAAACAAAACACCAATAGTGGTAATGATCAACATCCAAATATTAATATTTTTCATAGGGCTACCTCCTTCCAGTAAAGTCTGGAACAAGGCATTTTTAGTTACTACATGATACACTTTATCACATAAGAAATTACATAGTCAATTGCATTCTTAGTTAATTCACAAAATGTTCAAAAATACTAATCAGAATTCTGACTAAAACTATTGACTAATTCTTTTCTTTTTACTATAATACTAATACAAAGTAACTAGTTTAGCCTTAGGTAAGTTACTCTAGTAAATCTTTGTTAACTGGGCTAAAGCTGTTGGTATCTACTAACAGCTTTTTTAATTGTAGTTAAAAACAACTCAGTATAAAAAGTATTCACTTGAGACTATTAAACTTGGCTTTAGCAAAGACAGAAGTGTCAGAGATTTAGCTCAGTAAACAATAAATTAAAAATAATAACGAAAATTGATTATAAAGTAATCTCTTACTATAACCCTCATTAAAACTTAATAGATAACATAACCCAGCTTGCTTTCACCGGTAAGCTGGGTTTTATTTTTGGTACAATGCTTTAGCTAAGACAACAGCCAAGACTTTAACTACAGTGCTTTAACAAAGTCAATTCCAAAGCTTTAGCATAGCAGGCTACCCAGCTTTAGCAAAGTCAATAACAGAGCTTTAACCAAGGCTTCAACTGCAGTGCTTTAGGCAAGTAGTTCCCTAACAAGCAAAGCTCTCCAGCAGACTAGCTTTAGCCACGTACCAAAATAAAATAAATTAAGAAATAAGAAAGGGGGAAGTTTTATGAAGAGATTTGGAATACCACCTTAAAAACATTTGTAACTAAATAATTACAAATTAAGAGAGGTGATATTCTTGGAAGAAAAGAAAAAGTCATATTCAAAAAAGAAAAAGTTAGCTTTAATTCTGTTAGCTATCACTTTAGTTTTAGCATCAGTAGGTACTTTCTTTTATACAGCTTTTGCTAAAGATAGACCTTACAAAAAGTCGGGTAGTTGTACTATCAAAGTTGGTGATGCGACTTTACCTATTTCTGTTACTTTTAGTGGAACAGAAAACGAGTTTAAAACAAACGGCGATATAGACAAAAAAAGAGCTTTTACCAAAAGTAGTCATACAGTACGTGTATCAGAGGGATCAATAACGCAAGGTACTGCTGTCAGTAACTTGACTGTTTTAAATTCTAAAGGTAAAGCGGCAAATTACGTTGATTGTGGAACAGTACCAGATAGTAGTGGCGATAGATATAACACTGTACTATTTAACATATCTTTTACACTTAAGGCTCATTATTCTTTATCAGGTAGTGTTAAAACAGGTGGATCTGCTACAGGAGGATTTTTTGGATTTGTTTCTGGAACAAGTAGAAAAAAATCCGTTACAGTAAATGGTGAAAAGTTAGCACCATATGAAATCATATATGATTTCTCAACAAATGCTGGACATAAGACAGCAGATCGTAAGATAACCTTGCTTGTTAGATTGAATTTATCGCAAGCTAGAATGTTAAGTACTAGCGAAGGTAATTACTATAATGCCACACTTACAACAAATAGCAGCATAATTAAGTACACTTATGAACTTAAAGATGATTTGATTAGCAGTAATGCTGTTAAAAGGTCTGATAACTGTGGTACAGTAGAGACTTTACCAAAACCAACATTGACAGGTTACAAATTTAATGGTTGGACAGATGAAAATGATAATAAGCTTTATGCTGGTGGTACTAAATTTACAATGTGTAGTAAAAACAGAACTTTTACTGCCAGTTGGACAGCTTATACGCATAATGTTGTTTACAATCTACAGGGCGGGCATTTCCCATCTAGCAAAAAATCACAAACGACCTTAAATGGGTGTGTTATAGTACCAAACGGTACTTACTACATTCAATCTGGTTTGACTGGTGGTAGGTATATTCATGTTTACAATAAAAAAATGGAAAAAAGCATTGACCCTATTGTAATATGGAATGGTTGTGGAGGCTCACAAACTAAATGGATTTTCGAAAGATACAAAGATACTCAATACTATTATATTACAAGTTATCTAAATGGTTTAGCTCTGGACTTAAGTGGTAGTCCAAGTAGTAGCAACAAACTCACTAGTAAAAGTGTAGAATTGTGGGAGCAGACTCAACCTGCTGATGACTATTTATGGTATTTAAAAGATGCCGGAAATGGTAAAGTAAACATTTATAACAAGTCATCGGGACAGGTTCTCGATGTTAAAGGTGGGCAGAGTCAAGACAGAGATGGTACATTCCTACAGCAGTATAATTATAATAGCAATACAAATGCACAAAAATTCAAACTTATTTCTATAGAACAGAAGGACTATCCTAATCGTATGCAATATGGTAATCATAATATTTATGTAAACACCACAATCCCAGAGAAAGACAACAGTACTTTTTTCTATTGGAATACAAAACCAGATGGAACTGGTAAGGTATACAAAGCTGGTAATATTTATCAAGCAACACAGAATGGCGGTACTGTGACTTTGTACGCTATTTGGAACATTGATGATTTTACTGTAAGTTTCAATTCTAATGGTGGTACCGGCTCTATTGCCTCTATAACGCATAAAGGTTTTGAATCATTTACATTACCAACAAATACCTTCACACGAAAAGGTTATGTCTTTAGAGGTTGGTCCTTAGAAAAGTACCCAGATAAAGCTTCGTACAGAGATGGTGATATCTATGACAACCAGACTCCAAATGCAATGTTGTATGCACAGTGGCAGCGAAAGATTGGTGGATTTATTCAAAGACCATTCTTAGATTCACAGATGTTCTACAAAGATTCTGCATTGATTGGTGAAAATGGAACTACCTACAATGGAGATTTGATCGACTCAAGAATGGCGCACATTGATGAGAATGGTAACCCAGGCTACTTTAGCAATGGTTGGAATAAATAGCATTCCACTTTAGCCCAGCTCTTATTCTAATCAGTTAAGAGCTAGGCATTGCTCTGCTTTAGCCAAGTCAAACAACACAACTAAATCTTAGCAAACGATTTAGCCAAGTCAAACAACACACAAGAACAAACGCAATCCCAGGGAATTTCATCGTTCTCTGGGATTTTTATTTTTACAAGAAAAGCTCTAACCAAGATCAAAACTCTAACCAAGATTACAACCCTAACTAAACTCATTACATTAACAGGAGGATTAGCATGACTAACGGAATCGTAACCAGTGGAAGTATAATCAAAATGGATTTAAAAGATAAATATGTATTCTGGGACATTGATGGAACTTTAGCCCCATATCGCTTCAACGATCATGTAGCAGACCCAGATGGTTCTATGAATAGTCTAAGTTTAAAAGAAATAGAAAATGGTGTATTTCTACATAGAAAACCATCTAAACATATGCAAAAAGTTCTGAAAACTTGTGAATCAAAACAGAATATCGTAGTAGGGCATTGTTTAGCAGAGAAAGAAATGCAGGATAAAGGAATCTGGCTTGCTAAGAATTATCCAATGATTTCTGAACATTTATTTCTTTCTAGAGACAAATCCAAAACAACTGCCATCTTAAAATACTGTAACGAGCATAACATTAATTTAAAAGACGTTATCTTTGTGGATGATATAATTCCATTTCTAATTGAAGCGGAGCGTGAAGGTATCAGATCATTTCACATTAGTAGTTTTCTCGACTGGGAGTATTCAATGCTCTAGCCAAGACCACTACGGACCACAGCTTTAGCACAGCTGCTACCAAAGCATTACTTGACCATCACAAACATTACAGCTTTAGCAAAGTCCTAACAGCTTTAGCAAAGTCGAGCCAGCGTTAACTGAGTAATAATTCTAAAATTTAATAAAACAAATTAATCAATCACATAGTCCCAGAGAATTTCGTCGTTCTCTGGGACTTTTTTATTTTTACTAAAGAAGTGAGAATTCACACACTTTAGCCAAGACTCTTAAATGTCTATCATGCACAGGTAATAGCCTTCACTTTAGCTCAGACATTAATCAATTAATCATTTCCTAATAATTACAGATCGGAGTTATGTAAATCCAGCTTTAGCCAAGTATCCCTTATAAAATAATAAAAACAGGGAGGGATTTAAAATGGCAGTTATTTTAGTTGATTATACAGCTTTAGCAAAGCAAACTCTCTAGCAAATTAATAGCAAACATCAGACAACGCAATCCCAGAGGATTTAATTATTCTCTGGGATTTTATTTTTAATAAGGAGAAGAGATTATGAAAGAATTGCAACAAAACTTAATAACACATTTAAAAAAGCATTTAATTTTAACAGCAATAATACTAATGACCTTAGTATTATTAACACCTTTAGCAACGCAAGCTAAAACAGTTAGTAAAGGACATAAAACAACAGCAGCAACAACAACACAACTTAAAAAGAGGTCCAAGAAGAGGTCCAAGCACTTCACTACAATCCGGAAGAAGTCCAAGAAGAGATCCAAGAAGAGATCCAAGCAGAAGTCCAAGAAGAGGTCAAAGCATTCCAACACATTCCAAACACACAAGACAATAAGAATACAATCCAACATTTACCAAAACGAATTAAACAAAAGATTTAAAGATAAAGAGTTACGCACCATAGTAAAATTAGTCACTAATGGACAAATTGGCTATGTAGGTAAATTCAAAGATGTAAAAAGAATCAAAGACGAAATCAATTCAAAAAGCGGAACCACATTTGTCGTATGGAGACAAGTCAAACCAGGACAGGATGAAAATTATTACAAACCATTCCTACAAGCAAAGTATAAAACTGTGACTGACGATGAAATCACATACAATGCTACATACAACAATAAATTTGTACACTATAAAACGTCTGACCTAATCTATTGCTTACGACTATACGATAAAGAAGGTAATCTCGCTAAACAAAGAATGAACTACTGGGCTTTAGCCAAGCAAGCTACCCGAAGGGCTAAAGTGAAGAATAGCGATTCCGATAGAGAAGCTGTTAGAAAAATTGCATATTGGATTTGCAAGCACACTAAATACGCATACGGTCAATACGACAATACGGAAGCCGGAACACTCTTTAGCAAAGGAAGAGGAGTGTGTAGGGACTACTCAGACGCTTTCTGGGCAATGTGCAAAGTAAGTGGAATACAATGTGAATACTACGCTGGTACAGTTACCGGAGGAGGAAGACATGGTTGGAACAGAGTCAAGATTGAAGGTAAATGGTATTGGATTGACGTAACCTGGATGGACTGCGGTAAATCAATTAATAAAAATTATTACTTAAAACGTAAACTATGGAAAAATCACAAAATAACTGAATTAGGTCAAAAGAATGCATTAATAGCCAATGTGCATTATGTGGAATTAAGATAATTAACCCAGCACTACTAGAGATGGCAGTCACGTCAGAGACGAATCTCTAGTTTAGCACAGTACTCCAAACAATTCAACAGCTTTAGCCAAGTAATCTAAAACCAATTTAGCAAAGGAATAACACAATGAAATCAAAAGCAGCAGCACATCTAAAAGTAACAGCAATACACCTAAAAACAACAGCAACACACCTAAAAGCAGCAACACATCTTAGAGTAGCCATAGCATTATTCACAATAGCACTACTCACAATGGCATTTCTCATCACGCAACCCACATATGCCAAAACAACTACTCGCCTTAACATTACCCCCACATCTTCCAAAGCAACCACACATTCCAATAATAAGAAACAAAAGAACAAACATAAGAATAAAAAGAACAAACATAAGAATAAAAAATACAAAAACAGAGTCAAAATACAAACAAAGATTTACCAAAAAGAGTTAAACACTAAATTACATCGCAACACCTACAACACCCATGGCACACCTCTCAATACAGTCCTCAACCGAGTACTACAAGGAAAAATCGGTTACGTAGGTAAATACGAAGAAATAAAACCAATGATAAATCAAATCAATCAAATGGCAGGAACAAAACTTACAACTATAAGATTCATCGAGATTAATCGCGCACAAAGCTACTATAAGCAATTCCTAAATATACCAGGCAATCCAGATAACAGCTGTAAAGATATGCAAAAACGACGAATAGGTAATACACTCTGCTATCTTACCCTTTCCAGTACAAAAGGAGACACAGTCAAAAGCCGCAGCAGATACTGGGCTTTAGCCAAGAAAGCTGTCCGTAAGGTGGGTGTACACAATGGCGATACAGACAAAGTAGCAGTTCATAAAATTGCAATGTGGATTTGTAAGCATACAAAATACAAAGAAGGTAATTACGACAACTCTGAAGCAGGCACCCTCTTTAAAAAAGGAACAGGAGTCTGTAGGGACTATTCCGATGCATTCTGGTCAATGTGCAAGATTTGTAATATTCCATGTAAATACTACACAGGTTATGCAAATGGGTTCCATGGTTGGAACAGAGTTAAGGTCAGTGGAAAATGGTATTGGATAGATGTCACATGGATGGACAATAGAACAATAGATAAGAGATATTACCTCAAAAGAAGATTATGGAATAATCACAAATCACCGAAATCTACATTTAAAAGTATTTTAAGTTGTGGAACAACAACCACACATTAGTTCCGCTTTAGCACAGGACTATACAAGCATTAAATTCTTACTGGCAGGTACGAGAGTACCGAAGTAAGATATTTAGCCCAGTTGAGTTTCACTGCTCTTCTGGGTTTTGTTTTACCAAAAATAAATTATTTTAAAAAAGGAGTAGTCTTATGGGTAAAAATTTACAAAGATTGACAACAGATTACGAAGGGCTTTTAAAACGTTATTCAATGGAAAAGAATTTCATTCAGAAAAGAAATTCTACAGGCGTGACTACATTCCCTGTTATACAGGATGCGTGGTTATTTGATAAAAACGTTGAAATAGTCGATTGCCCAGGAAGTGAGTACAAACTTCCAGGCATTGTTGTCAATAACTTTAATGAATTATTCAAAAGCTTTAGCTCAGCCAAAATATACAACAGTATAAATATACGTGTTGATGATTGGTACATGAGTGATGATTCCAACACTTTCACAATTACTACGGGAAGAACTAATTATTACAAATTTTTAGTAACAAATCGTGCTATTGATTACGCTTTAGCCGAGGGAATAAGTGTAAGAGAACTGTTAGAGTGTGGTCCTTTTATTCATTCATTAAAAACTTCTTCACTCTCAAATCATTTAGGGTTTAATGGTTTTGTGGAAAGTGCTGACGGAAAGATAGCATTGATATTTCGAAAAAAGGGAATGTCAATTGGTGAAGAGACCTATTCGAACAGTGTTACAGCAAGCCTAAAAATTAAATACGCCTTAGACGAGTCTTATCTATTTACAAAAGATGGTTTAATGAATGCCATTATTGAAGAAATCAATGATGAACTCGGAATTCCATTTAAAACACTAATAACCAAGAATAACGAACCAATACAGTTAATTGCAGCCTATCGAGATGTGCTTGAGGGCGGAAAACCACAACTATTATTCTATGCAAAAACAGAAATGACTTCAGAACAAATAACTTATGCATTTAATAGTAAAAATACTAAAATTAATTGTAATGAAAAACCACTTGCTGCTACAGAAAGTATGATTACAGATGGAAACTTTATTTATTGGATAGCATTAGAAGATCTTTTAAAATGTGATGTATTTCCAAATAAGTTTGTACATGACGGTAAAGATTTTACTATGTTGCCATCGGCCGCTGCATGTATTGTAATTCTGCAGGAATTTAAAAATAAAAGATAACAAAAGTACAACTGACCATATACAAGAAGACAATCAAGCAAGCAGACAAGAAGACAAGAAGATTGCTTAACAGCCTAACAGCTTTAGCCCAGTTGAGTTTCATAGCTCATCTGGGTTTTTAAATTTAATATTCTAATTAAAATAAATCAGAAACAGAAAGAAGGCCTATCATGATTTACATTGTTATTTCTATTAGAGAACGTAGTACTAGAATTCTCACAGATCACATTTCTAAGAAAAAGTATTTTACCGATTTAGCATTAGCCAAGGAAAAACTTTACAAAGATTTTGCACTTTCCTACAGTGCTAAAACAGATAAAACTTTAAGCAAAGAAGAGTTCAATAGAATGAAAGGTAAGTGTACAGATTGGTACGGCATAAACAGTAACGGAGAAATAGCTTGGATAAATGATGTTAATGGTGCTGACTATGATATCCAAATATTAAGCATAGAAAAATAATGCTACAGTGCTGTGTTGATCAGCACATTGGTCGCCGCTTTAGCCAAGGCAACCACAGCTTAAGTCAAATCAACTTTAACCAAGTGCATCCCTACACATCCAAAAGGAGGCCAAACATGAAGAACAATTCAACTAAAAGTGAAAAGTGCATCAAAAGAAGCGAAAAGGTAAATAAAATTCTAACACAGCTAGAACACGGAACAAAAGAACTATTCAATAGTGAACGTTATCAGAAATACTTAGTAACCTTTTCTAAATTCACAAACTATAGTATTAACAACACAATACTAATTTATCTACAAAACCCTAATGCCACCTTAGTTGCCGGATATAAAGCGTGGGAAACGAAGTTTAATCGACATGTAAAGCAAGGAGAAAAGGGAATAGTAATTCTTGCACCAATGAAATACAAGAAAGACCCGGACGATGAAGATAGCGAAGTGTACATTAGATTTAGAACAACTGCTGTATTCGATATCAGTCAGACAGAAGGGGAAGAGCTTCCAAGCTTTAGCCCAGTATCTATTGTGAAAGATGTGAATGGGTATCAAAAACTCTTCACAGCTTTAGCCAAGCTTACTGATTACAAAATAGAGTTTGCAGCTTTAGCCAAAGACACCTGTAAAGGAACATGTAATTTTACAACACATACAATTACAATTAGAGAAGGTATGAGTGAGTCCGAAAATCTATCGACCTTAATTCACGAAATTGCACATTCAATTTTACATGAAGATGAACATAATTCACGTAATCAAGCTGAAGTCGAAGCTGAAAGCGTCGCATTCGTTGTAAGTACTTTCTTAGGATTGAATACAAGTGATTACTCATTCCCATACATTGTTGGGTGGGAAGAAAACGATGTTGACTTACTTAGACAATCCTTACAAAGAATTAAAACAACTTCTAATTCGTTAATCACGCAGCTAGAAAACGAACTACAGAATGGTACAGAACAAAAATCTAATGAAAAAGAAGTAAAGACTAAAGAAGAAGTAAAGGCAACACAGACAATGAAATTATTTTAGATCTGCTTTAGCCTAGATGTGTGCTGTAGCTTTAGCCTAGTTTACTAATTACAAACCGGCGCTCGTCCGCCGGAGGCATTTACTTGTATTAGCTTTAGCCCAGCACCATCAGCTTTAGTCCAGTAATCTAATTTCGTTTTAATAGAGTATTTGTTACATGTAAAGAAATGATAAGAAATGATAACTTCTGTAAAGAATTGATAACCAGTGATAATTAACGTCAAGAATTGAAAATCATTGAAAACAAATGATAAGAATTGAAAACCATTGAAAATAAATGATAAGTTGTGATAACCATTGAAAACAAATGAAAAGGAGAATACCATGAGTAAATTAGTGAATGAACTTTATAAAGCAACCAGAAAATTAGGCAAAACAGCCTCCGTTTTAAATGACATTGAAAATATCTCAAAAGGAAACCTTGACAAGGTTATAAAGAAAAAAGTAAAAAGAGAAATTCACAAAGAACTCAATAAGAAGATGAAATAAACCATAATATTAATAAAGGAGAATTAACAATGAATGATTATTTAAACAACCCACTTTTACTTATCATTGACATGCAAAACGTCTACAAAGAAGGACAACCTTGGGAGTGTAAGAACTACGACAATGCACTCTCTAACGTTCTTGCCTTACTGGATGATGGTCACTTTAGCCAAGACAACACAATACTAACACGTTACATAGCCTCAGCACATCCAACAGGAGTATGGAAGAACTACAACAAAGAGTACGCAGAGATCAACGCAAACCAGTGGTATAACGATTTAGACCAGGAACTACAACAGCGTTGTAAAAACTACAAATGCTACGACAAATCGACCTTTTCCTCCTACAGTGTTAAAGAAATCCAAGAAGCAGTTCATAACGCTTCAAGCGTAGTTATCACAGGTGTTGTTGCAGAATGCTGCGTCTTAGCCACAGTATCCAGTTTGATCGACGTCGGCAAATACGTGTACTACATTACAGATGCAGTAGCAGGATTAGACAACGAGAAGGAAAACGCCACCATAAAAGTATTAGAAGGTTTAGCCCCGTTACATCTCTCAATCATAACAACAAATGAGTTCAAAGCTTTAGCCCAGAACAATACAGGATTGTTTAAGTTAAATCTATTTTAAATCAAGAAGGGCTTTAGCCCAGATCTAACAATTTAATCAAATAAACCAAAGGAGGTTTTAATTATAGCAATAATTAAAGTGAATGAATTTTTAGATACAGCGATGTGTGTAAGAGATGCAGAAATTTTAAAGGGTAGGATAATGCCTTACATAGAATCTAATGAATCTGTACTTTTAGAAAATATTGATGATGAAGAGGATGACTAAATGGCAAATATTGAAGAAAATAACGATGATGAGGTATGAAGAGTGAAATCATAATACATTCCAAACAGATAACACAGGTATACAAACTCTCATTTCACAATTGAACATTTTATAACTTTCCAAAACTACAGGGAGGAAGGTTATGATTGCGATATTAAAAGAAGAGGATATAGACCTTATTGTGAAAAGTTATATGTATAGCGATAATACAAATTACATTCTAAGACTAATAAAAGTCTTTAGCAAAGAAAGTGAACGTTATTGCCTTTTCTCATTCGATTACATGAGCGACCAAGCTAAAAACTATTCACTAATATCTTACAAAGATAAAAAGTGTACTTGCACTTGCTGTAATCATAGCGTACAGGATTCTATGCTTTACTTATTAGAAGATAATTTAATTACTATTTGTTTTGATTGTCTACAACGAAAACATTTCAGCTTTAGCCCAGACGTTAACATCTCATTCGTTGCAAAACTTTTAGCCAAGCACAACCACGTTGAAATACTTACTAAAATATTTTCCAACTGGGATACCGAACATAGCTACTATGGATACAGAGTTCGAAATGTTAGTAAAAGCGAAGAAGTGTTTTATTACTTGGACACACAAGATCGGTATAGCTTGCACAGTATTGATAAAAACAGACCATTCAATGTGACATTTAACAATGCACGACTTTTGTTTTTATACAATTACTATTTCCTAATGAAGTTGCTAAAACAAGTAAGTGACAAAGAAATCTGCTACAAAGTTCTTTCCAAGAACTTTAGCCAAGAAGAATTGCAGGAGGTTAAGTTAGCTTTAGCCAAGTTAGATCAATCGGAAAAAATTGAAATAACTACGCAGTTAAGCTTTAACCAAGAGCAGCGGCAGCCATCGCGAGCCGCAGGCGAGCTGGGAGCGAAGCGACCCAATTGTTTGACCGAAGGTGCGAAGCACCGAAGGGAGTCAAGCAATAGTCAAGAGATTACAAGCATTAAAAGTAAAACAGACAACGTTCTTGAAGTTGGTAAAACTTATAAGAATGCAAAAGTAAAACTATTACATGTACCGAAAGACCATAGAGGATTTTTTAAAGGTAGTTACAAACATCTATATGCTATTTACTATGGACCACATGCATTGTTGTGGAATACCAATAAAGCCGTAGAAGATGGAAATTATGTTTGTAGTTTTATTGTGCAACGTAGTGCACACTCTAAGGGATATATGTTTGTAAATAATTGTAGACTTAAGAAGATTGAAAAATAGTAATCAAAGAGTTATGAAGAGTAATCAAAGAGTAATTATAGAAAAATTATAGAAGGAGTCAAAGGAGAAATTATTATGTTAATTAACTTAACCTATGCATGTAAAATGGGATGTAATCATTGTTTATCTGATTGTAAACCTGATGGTGAAAATATGTCAATCAGTACTTTAAAAGATGTTCTTAACTTTTTAACAAAGTATGGTATTCCAACATGGTGTTTTTCTGGTGGAGAGATTTTTGAACATCCTAACATTTTAGCAATGTTAGATATTATTGAGGAAGAGTGGTTAAAAGCGGGTAAGTTCTCTGCATTACTTTTTATTACCAACGGACGTGAACTTGTACGTAACAAAGAAGTCTTTAGCCACGTTGAAGTTCTTGTTAAAAAGTACGGAAAGAAATCTATTTACATACAGGTCACTAATGATCCAAGATTTTATCCGGATAAATTAACAGAGAAAGAACTTTACTGGCTTAATAAAATCGCATCCGACATAGATCCTTTAGCCGGCTTACCTAACGATAAAGATAGGTGTCTTTATCCACAAGGTCGAGCTTTAGAAAATTACTCAGAAAAGAATTGGAACACTATTGGACCAAAGTGTACTAATGTTAGGTTACTTGCTAAACATGGTTTTCATTTAAATGGAATTTCTATGACGTTATATCTAAAAGGTAAAAACTGTACACCAGCTATTGCTCCTAATGGTGATATTAAATTAGGAGAATCAGCATTGTGTCCTCCAGTTGCTTCCATTTATGATGAAGAGAGAATGATACTTAATAAAATGAAAAACTTTCATTGTAAACAATGTACAATAGCATGGGAAAAGCTGAAAAAGAATGAACCTAAGATTTATCAGGTACTAAATCAGTAGGTGACATTTGTGTGGTAGGGAATGTGCATCACCTCATTTGTAATAGTTGATGCTTGGTATTAGCTCAGTGCTATCTTTTAGGCTTTAGCCAAGTACGTACTTAAGTCAAATCAGCTTTAGCCAAGTACAACATTTACATTTAATCGGAGGTATACAAATGGAAATTAAAGTTTCAGAAGTAATGCAACGTGAGGATAATAGTCTTTATTTAAAAGAGATCGAAGTGATTAACTACGATGAAGTGGAAATTTTAAATACACCAGACAATGTGGTAAAATTAATGACAGATGTATTCGAAATTAATAAAAAGATTAGTGAAGAGATTTTTGTAATTGCTTTAACCACAGATTCCAAACCTTTACATTTCTTTAGGTTAAATCGTGGTACAGTAAACAACTCACTATTTGATACTCGTGGTTTAATGATTTCTTTGCTATTAGCAAACGCTTCTACATTCGTTATTGTACACAATCACCCAAGTGGTAGTATCACACCATCCAAACCAGATATTGATATAACACAAAAGTTAAATAAAGCAGCAGAACTGTTAGGTTTAACCTTCACTGACCACATCATTGTCGGCAAACGTGAGGATCATTATTCATTCATGGAAGTCTACGGTAATTTAGCCAAAGTGCGATAAAAAGTAGAAAGGAGATTTATGTTTGAAATAAAAGGAAAAGTAAATACAGCAATTTGTTATGCAAAAGTATTTGAGCAAGAAGCAGTCGAACAAATTCGTAGGATGTGCGATTATGAATTGACAGAAAATAGTCACATTCGTATTATGCCAGATGTACATGTTGGTAAAGGGTGTACAATTGGAACAACGATGACTGTCACAGATAAAGTATGTCCAAACATTGTTGGTGTAGATATTGGATGCGGAATGTACACAGTAAAATTAGCAGAAAAAGTATTAGATTTTGAGGAGATAGATGAAATCTGTCATTACGTTCCTTCAGGCATGCAGGTATGGGAAATGGCACAGGAAGAGTTTTCTTTCACAGATTTGCGTTGTTATAAGTCATTACGAAATAAAGAACGACTACTGTGTTCATTGGGAACATTGGGAGGTGGAAATCATTTTATCGAAATAGACCAAGCATCTGATGGCACATTCTATTTAATAATTCATACAGGAAGTCGTAATCTTGGGAAACAGGTTGCAGAGATTTATCAAAACATTGCAATCGATTTATGTCATGGTAAAGAAGAGTACTATGCGAAAAGAAAGGAACTAATTTCTCCTTATAGAGCTGATGGCAAACAACAGTTAATACAAAAGGCACTGGAAGCTTTAGCCAAGGAATTTGAAAATCGTGGTTTAACTGTTCCAGAAGATTTGTGTTGGTTACAAGGAAAGTATCTTAATGACTATCTTCATGATGTTGAAATTTGCCAGCAGTTTGCAAAAAGAAATCGAGAGAAGATAGCAGAAATAATTCTGAAGAAAAGTGGTTTAACCCAGTTAGATTCTTTCCATACAATACATAATTATATTGATACAAAAGAAATGATTTTACGGAAAAGTGCAATCGCAGCATACAGAAATGAGATGGTGTTGATTCCAATTAACATGAGAGATGGTTCTATCTTAGCTATAGGACTAGGTAATTCAGAATGGAATTATTCCGCTCCACATGGAGCTGGCAGAATTATGTCAAGGTCAAAAGCTAAAAGTTCTATAAGTCTTGAAGAATACAAAGAAGCTATGAAAGGTGTATACACGACTTCTGTAAATGAACATACCTTAGACGAAGCACCAATGGCATACAAATCCTTGATGACATTATAGATGTTATTAAAGAAACTGTTATTCCTATTAACATAATGAAACCAGTTTACAATTTTAAGGCTTCTAACGATGAAGCTCCTTGGAGAGTACTTTAACCAAGAATCAAGTTGGCAGTACTGCTAAGTATCTTTAGATCACGAGAGCGAAGCGAGCATTACGAATCTTGGTTTTAGCACAGTACAATAGCTTTTTTAATTTAATAACTATTTTTACGGGTAGCTTCGGCTACCCTTTTATTTTCGTAGGAGAGTTGTTAGACTCTCCGTTTTTATTTTTATAGGAGGGAGTTAATCCCTCCATTTTTACATTTGTAGGAGGGAGTTAATCCATCCGTTTTTATTACTCGAAAGGAGGTGAACACTCAATCATGCTAGACAAAAACAATCCTTGCATTTCCAATTTAGCACAGTGCGGACTTACTCTAGAAAAGTTAGAGAAGCTCTCCGTTAAGTCCAATTTAGGTGTTAGTTTCGTAGAAGATCTGGGACGCTTTAGCAAAGAAGAACTTTTCAAAGAACTTCAAACAGTTACAGATCATTATAACAACGAAGCTATACTAACAACCATTGATATTCCATTCCGGATTAAAGATTTAAATTCAATGCTACATAATTACGAACGTTATTATTACACTAAAGAAGCCAATAGAGTCTTTAATGATATCCTAGGTTTTAGATCAGTATACACTAATTACGATGACGTTTTAGCCATGGAACTGCCAGAACAATTTAGAATTAGTGATATATCCCATGGAAAGACTATTGATGATGGATACCGAGGGGTACATCTTCATTATCAAATGGACGAATTTCATTATCCTATTGAAATACAATTTAACACAGCATGGGATTTACAGTTTAATCAATGGCTACACAAGTATGTCTATAAGAAAAGCATACCTAACATTATTGGTGCTTTATTGCGAAGATATTATGAAAATGGTAAAATAAAATCAGAAACAGATTTTAAGGAGGTCTTAAACGGTGGTATATTTAATCGTAAGGAATGATAAAGAGATTGGTTCTATTGCTTTCAAAACGGTATTGGGGGAAGCTTTAGCCCAGTTAAAGCACCAGGTTTCAGAAATAACTGAAAAGAGTAAGATAGAGATAATCACCATCAGCAGACCAGAAGCATACGGTGAATACAGCCCATACAGAATTATGGGCACGAAAGAAGAATTCATTAAAGAAGTAAAAAGAGAGTATGGTAGTTCACTTTAGCCAAGAACTTCTGGTGTAAGTCGTCCAATACTCCCACATTATTTACAGCCAAGCAAGGTGTCATAGCCTGCCTTGGTTTTACTAAATTAAAAATAAAAGAAGACTAAAATAAAAGAATAGCAAAAAAATTTAAATGAGATTTAAAAATGGAGAGGAGATTATAATATGTTAAATATTTGGTATTGCGGAGGAAACGTAGAAGTACTAACGGATGCCCCACGTTATTTCGATAATGTATGGGAAGATGAATGGCTAGAAGATCCTTTAGTAAAACAAATGATTAAAGACATAGATAATTCAGAGGTAATTAGCCCACATTTAATAGAAAGCCCGGTACTTGGTCCAATAGGTCCAAAAGATATCTCAGGAGGAGTAAAAGTCTTAATACTATTATTGAAAGACACCTCATTCATTTACAATATTTCAAATTGTGGAGATAACTGTGCAAAATGGATTATTGAAATAGCGAAGATATATGAAAAAGAGCAGAACAGTGATTTAACAGTTTTTCTAGAACACATAATGGATTTCGGAACTTGCCAACCTTTAGGTATAGACTTTAAAATAATGAATTCAAATAAGATTGTAAAAAACACAGTGGACTATGTTGATGAAGTCATTAAAGCAGAATACTTAGTAGAAGACGGTATCGTTCCAGAAGCTGAATTCATTTAACTGGTATTTCACCTTAGCATATTTCACTTTAGCCCAGTACTCTTTGCGAAGCAGTACTTTAACCCAGCAGCATTAATCTAATACCACAATGGAGGTTATGATGAAAGGAAAATATCATTTTAAAGTTTACAATAAAAAATTGCTTTTCGAATTCGATATCAAGAGAAATATTACTTTTATACAAGGAAACAGTGCAACTGGAAAAACAACATTATTAAATATGATGTATGATTATTTATTAAGTGGTAGAGGTTCAGGAATCACTGTAGAAACAAATGCTAAGTTTATGGTATATTTAAGAAAATCATTAACGGCAACATGGAAACAGGAATTAGGAAATTTAACTGATACTATTATTTTTATTGAAGAAAACAATAGATTTATACAACGTTCTGACTTTACTAAATTTGTAAAAGAATCTGGTAATTATTTTGTATTTATTAACAGAAAAGCATTAAAAATGTTACCATATAGCGTAACAGAAATTTACAGATTACAAAATGAATACTCAGAAGAAGAAAAGAAGCAAGTTTATACATTACAACAACGCTATCCAACACTCACATATATGAATGGAAATGTAAATTTAATAGCCACAGAAGATTCCAATTCTGGATTAGAATTCTTTAGCAAAGTATTTAATAATATAGAAATTACAAGCACATACGGAAATACTAAAGTTATTTCTTTCTTAGAAAATATAGAAAATACTGATATCTTATGTATTGTTGACGGAGCAGCTTTTGGATGTTTTATTAAAGATTTAATTTCAACTTGTAATCAGCACCCAACAAAACATATTACCTATTGGGCACCAGAATCATTTGAGTTCTTGCTATTGACTGCAAAGACTATTAATTTTCCTGAGTTAGATAAAATATTGAAAGATACGTATAATTATGTTGATTGTATAAAATTCGTTAGCTGGGAAAGATTTTATACGTTTCTAATGGAAACAAAATCTAACGGACAAGCAGCATATGATAAACATTCTATAACTCAGTTTTATATTACAGAAGAAAATATTAATAAAGTTTTAAAAATATTTCCAAAATCTATACAATTACTAGCGCAGGCAGGTAAAGAGTGTAAAACAATGAATTTATTTTAATGAAATGTTTTATTAACTAAGTACTCTTTGCGAAGCAGTGGTTTAGCTCAGTACACAAATTTACTAAAAATGAATTTATTTTAAACTTAATAGCGTAATGCTTAATACCACAGCAGTAAGTAATTGTTGTGGTTTTTTTTACACTTTAGCCAAGTAACAATCTCGGAGGTAAATAAAATGCAAGAAACAAAAAGACAATTTAAACCAGAGACAGGAGAAAGACGTTTAGAAAGACTTAGTAAATTCATTAGTATGATTTTACGACACAAACCAGAAGTAATCGGAATTACATTAGACGAACATGGGTGGGCAAACGTAGATGAATTGGTGGAAGGTATTAATAAAAACGAGGCCTTTAGCAAAGCGACTCTTGAGAAAATTGTAAAGACTGATAAGAAACAGCGTTACAGCTTTAGCCAAGATAAAACTCTAATTAGAGCAAATCAGGGGCATTCAATTCCTGTAGACGTTGAGTTAGAAAAGAAAGAACCACCAAAAGTTCTTTACCATGGAACAGGTGTTAAATCAGTAAAAGCAATCCAAGAGCAGGGACTTCTTCCAATGGAACGACTTTATGTACATTTATCTACAGATGTCGAAACAGCCACTAATGTTGGGAAGCGTCATGGCACACCTGTTATTTTCCAAGTTAATGCGGAACAGATGCAAAAAGACGGCTATGACTTCTTTCAATCCGTCAATGATGTATGGTTAACTAAAGAAGTTCCAACTAAATACTTGGAGTTGAATTAATTTACTCAAGCCATTAATTAATTCATTCAAGTCGCTAATTATTCTATTGGAGGTTATTATGCAACGTTCAAAGGAGTTTCAATTTTTAATAGGAAATCATTTACACAATTCACTCTTAGCTGCTATTGAAGAGAATAACAACACTGACATTTCAATTGTAAAAAATAATCGAATCATAACGACAATATCGAAATCAAAGGCAAACGATTTAGCCAAGGCAATCATAGCACTTAATGATAACTACGGTGATAAAGTAGTTGGAGTAATTCTTCATGGCAGCTACGCTGTTAATAAAGCTAGAGAAGATAGTGATGTTGATGTTTTTGTTTTAGTAAAAGAAAAAATGCAACAAAGTGATCTCTGGAAGTTTAAAGCTCTCTTGGCAGATAGCATCGATATTCACTTTAGCACAGTTGACTACTTTTGGAATGTCAATAATACCATACATCAAAACATTATGCGAAAAGGACTTTTACTGTGGGTATCCTAATAAACTTTAGCTAAGTAAAAAAGCTATCACTGCTAATGTCCTAATAAACTTTAGCTAAGTAAAAAAGCTATCATTGCTAATGTCCTAATAAACTTTAGCTAAGTAAGAAAGGAGGTTATTACTATTACTGTGAGTAAATTAGATAACAGTTCTACATATTATGTTAAACCAAAACATCGCACTTATTTAGCAATGGCTAAAGAAAATTATAACTTCGTAAGACACGCTATTTCACATAATTATGCGACAAATTATACAGTTGTACAAGCAGCATTATCTGCCGTATTCTATTTTAAATACATCATCGATACTTTTGATATAAACGAAGAGAGTGTAGAAAAGCGTACAGAAGTTTTGCGAAGCAACAATTTAGCCACGTTACTTCATTACATTTCAAATGAGATGGAGATTCCAATTTCTATTTCACTACTATCTAAAGCTACTTCACTTACAAGTTATTATTTCGCTTTAGACGAGATAACGACAGACACTTTTGTAGTTACAAAGGAAGAAGCGCATTTTTGTTTTAAAAACTTGGAAATGTGTAGAAAACATGCATTGTTAATAATTGATGAGCTAGAGAAATCAACAAGAGATAATAGTGATAAAATACCAGACGATGTTATTGTTTTTGAAGACAAAGAGTATACATTATAAAAGAAATTTATAAATAAATAATTCTAAAAACGCATTAGATTCAAAAGTCTGATGCGTTTTTATTTTAGTAAAGGAGGTAATTAAAAATGGCAGTAATAGGTGCTATTCTTGGTGACATTGCAGGCTCATTCTATGAATTTTACAGACCAAAAGATTTAGATTGGAAACACTGCGAACTATTTACTAAACAGAATTTCTACACTGACGATACAGTTTTAACTTTAGCATGTAAACTAGCTATTCTGAAAGATAATCCGTTCTCGGAAGCCTATACCACTTTAGCCCAGAAATATCCAGATGAGAGCTACGGTGGTCTTTTTAAAGATTGGCTAAAGAGAGGTTCTAAAGAACCCACCAATAGCTTTGGCAATGGTTCTGCAATGCGATGTTCATTCATTGGAGAGCACTTTAGCCAAGAAAGCGATGTTATTAAATACGCAATCAAATCAGCCGAATGCACTCACGGTCATCCTGAAGGAATAAAAGGTGCAGTCGTTACCTCAAAGTGTATTTACATGGCAAAAACTGGTGCTTCGAAAAATGAGATATTACAATACGCAGTCTCACAATATCCTAGTAATCAATACCAATACGGCATTGACCTAGCTTTAGTCCAGTACCGAAATAATTACAAATGGAATTCTCTGTGCCAAGACAGTGTGCCAGTTGCAATCCGTTGTTTTATTGAAAGTGAGAACTATGAAGGCTTTTTAAGAAATGTACTCTCATTTGATTGTGATACAGATACTATTAGTGCAATAGGCGGAGGTATAGCCGAAGAGTTCTACAAAGGGACTGGATTTAATGATGATGAATTACTAGAGAAGTATTTGGACACATATTTATTAAACATTGTAAATCTTTAACAGAAAAGAAAGTGCAATGATGAAAATGAAGTACAATGGCGAAAGGAAAGTACAATGGGGAAACGTAATTTTACATTAAATTACACAGAAGAAGAATTACAAGCCTGGCAAGAATATCTGTTGCAATGTATAAATTCCAGAGTTTCAGACAAAGTTTCAGACTCCGCTTTAGCTAAGACTAAAAGTAAAAATGAATTAGAATTATCCAAAGATTTAGCCAAGCAATTAAATAATTTTGAAAAAGAAGTTAATACTCAATCGTACACTTTAAGACAGTTATGCAAAAAGACAGAAAAAGAGATTTTAATACTTAATACGCTAAATCGAAACTTGTACAGGGAATTGAAGAAATGTACGAATGTTGAAAACTTTTTCAAAGGTTATAAAAAGCTAAAAGAAAATCAGGAGAAGATTAAAAAGCTATCAAACTATCTTGATAATCCAGAATTGGCTTTATTTCTATCTGACAAAATGTGTTTGGAAGTGCTAAATGATTTCTTACGCACAACTTCACGATTAAGTGAAAATAAAAGTCTCTGGTTTAGCCAAGTTTCACATCACTTTGATGAAATGAACGAAACACAAATAGCTTTAGCTTGTACTTTAGCAAAGATCTTTGAAAATAACTAAAATAATGTTTTTATAGCTACACAATTTCACTTCTTTAGCATTTGTAATTACTTCTTTCCAAATGAATTAAAAAACCATTCTATAAGTAATATTAATTATAAAAAATTACAAGTTAAGAGAAAAAATTCTAGTTTTACTAATCTTTAAATTGGAAAGCAGAATTGGAGTATTACTAACGTTTTTGGCTAAACGTATTTAACTGATTTGCGTAACGGTGAGAGATAGTCGGAATTTGTCCTCAGTTAAATTGAAAGTTACAAATAGTTTAGCCTTAGACAGGGGAGGTCTGAGACCTCCCTTTACAAGAAAGGAAAAGAGAATGGAATTTTTTTTAAGTGATTTGTTAGAGGACTCTTCGAGAAAATCAAGAGTTAACTTTTACAATGCTTTTGACCAACACATCGAAATCGAAAGTGAAGTTAGTGCTGATGTCTTGCTTACTTGTGTTGATTACTGCTTAGTGAGAAGAAAATACAAATTAACTACAAGTGAAAAGAAATGGTTAGTTAAAGCGTTGGAAAAGTGTAATGCAGAAAGCTTTAGACTAGCTTTAACCGAGTCAAGAAAAATTGCAAATAGAGCTATCAAAGTATTAGAGTTTTTAGATTACAATAAATTTTCAAGAAGCATTGAACATCGTGTGATTGTTAAAGATTTAAGAAATGGCAGTCTAACAACAGTTAAACAAATTATTAAACAGAAGCTAAGTGGTGAGGGTGGTGCCGGTATCGCACAAGTTTTAGACAAGCTACCATCATTGTTTTGGAGTAATTTAGAACTGTTAGAAAAGAGCCTTAGTGATGAGGAGTTACTTAGAATTGGAAAAGAGCTATGCGATAGATTTAGCACAGCAGACTTAGTTTCAATCTTAACAAAAGAGGAAAATAGAGTATTGCATGAAATTCTAAAAGAACATTTAGCAAAGCTTAATCTTGGAATTAGAGGAAAGCGAACTAAGTTTAACTGGGAAAACTACAGTCCAGAATTTTCTTACTGGAATGAGGTAGTAGCAAATACAATTCCAGATGACACAAGGTGGATTAGAGTAAAACTGCAGTGGAAAGACACAGTAGTAAATAGTATTGACTTAATCACTACAAAAGAAGATGGTCATCTCACAATTCTAGGACATGGAGAGGAGAGAGAAGAGCTTCTTAGTTCTAAAGATAATTGTGATGCTAGGTGTGCTGAGTGGGTTGATTTAGATTTAGCCAAGGTCAGAGGTAAATTTAATTTCAATGCACATTTGTATTCTGGTAGAAATAGCTTTAGACAAGTTAGTGAGTGCACTCTTAAAGTAGAAAAATTAACAGAACTTGGTGGAGAAAGCATTGAAAGCTTAATAGAGTGGAGATTAATGAATGATTCTGGTTTTGTAGATTTAGGAACGTTAAGCACTAGTGATAGAATTTTTGCATGGAGAGGTAAAAGTACTAAGTACAATGTTTCTAAAATCTTGACAAAACAAAGGGAACTAAACTACTCGTTAAAGGATTTGATAGACGATGTGGTTGAACAACAAAATCTTACAGTCGTAAAGAATGGAGAAGATTTTACAATAGTTTTGTAAGATGTAAAAGTCATTCAGAACTTTAGCCCAGTTAGGGTACACTGTATTTTTCTCTGAGTAACCATCGTTACGGTCATTTTGCTAGTATTTACTAGCTTTCAGAGATGATAAGTTTCATAGCTTACCATCTCTTTAGCCCAATTCCCCGGTTGGGCTTAGCAGTGCTGTCTTGTCACAGCAACTATCTTGAAGGTATTTGTATCCCCGCACATTTACAATACTTTCTCCAAGCCTCAGCATTACGCTGGGGCTTTTTACATTTCAAATAGTATACAAATAAAAATAAATTAAGCTTAATTGGAGGTGGTTTCCTTGTGCTAATAAAGTTATACTAGTTAAATTTGAAAAATTAAAAGGAGAGTGATAGGTATGCGAATGAAATTTTCTTTACAAAGATTTGTTGGTTTTTTGTGCATTACAGCATTAGCTGTGATAAGTGCTTTAAGCTTTAGCCAAGCATCTCAGGTTTACGCAAGTACTACTGCTAAATTAGGGATTAAAACAGCTAATCATGGTAGTATTTCTGTAACTGGTAATTCTGTTAGTAATCGAAGTGTTGGAAAAGATTACATAACATACGATGTTATAGAGGGCCAATCTGTAATGGTAAAAGCACTTCCAAATGAAGGGTATCATTTTGAAGAGTTTCAAATCACTGACAACACTGGTAAAGATGTAACAAGTAAATTAAAAATTACAAAAACTGAACAGAGTATTGAATTCACAATGCCAAACTGGGAAGTTAAATTAGCTGCAAGCTTTGCTGTAGGAGAACCTAAAGAGGAAGATGATTCCACTTTAGCCAAGTCCAACACTACAAGTAAGGCAGACACCAGCACAACGAGTAAAACAACTACAAAGAAATCATTAGACTTTGACACAGATAATTTAAACGATTACACAGATGTTACTACTGTAGATCCAGCAGACATTGCTATCCTTACCGATAAAGGAGTTAGCTTAATGCGAGTTGGTGAACAGGGTGTTAGCTCAGGTGCACATTTATCTGTTAGCGTTAAAGCCGACAAGACAACTGGTGGAACTTACAACTCCGAAACAATGAAGTACGAAGGTGAGAGAACTCCTGGTATTTACAAGTATCCAGATGTTATCACATACAACATTATTGTTAAAAATTATGGTGATACAGATTTACACTATGTTAAAGTAACCGACACAATTAGTGAAGAATTAAAGAATTCAGTTAATGTCGGAACAATTAAGTTTGACTTACAAAAAGGGTACTATGTAACCACTGATACCGGTGAACAAATATTTGTTTCCGTTGATGGTGATAGTGGCAGCAGCAGTGACAATACTCCAAGCACTTCAGACACTTCTAGTGATTCTAACACTTCATACAGTGCAGGAGCTTTAGCCAAGTCCCTCACGATTGATAAAATCCAGGCAGGCAAAAGCGTTAATTTAAAACTTACAATGACAGCAAGAAAAGATATTAAGAGAGCTTTAAATTTAAAAAATAGTGTAAATGTCACTGCAAGTGTGATTGAAACTGCAAATGACAATAGTGGAAATGCTAATGGTGGAGACGGTGGAAATGCTAATGATGGCACAACAGAAGGTAAAGACGACACCTCTACAGAGAAAAAGAATGATACCACAGAGGAAAAGAGTGACACCACCACTGAGAACACTTCCAACGCAACAGATGTTACTAAAGGTGCTTTAACTCAGGCAACTTCTGCCGAAGACAACACTACTAAAGGCGGCAACTCAAATGCAGGAAACACTGCTAATAACACCTCTAAGATCGTTGCACTTCCAGTTGATGAAGCAATGCACAATGATACAGAAATTATTAGTATTGGTAAGTATGCTGTACATTATCCACAAATGTCTGTAAGTATGACAGCTGATAAAACTAATACAGGAACAACCAATAAGGATGGAGTAATTGGTATTGGTAAAACTGCAGGAATCTACAAAGCAGGAGATTTAGCCAAGTTCACCATCACGGTTAAGAACGAAGGCAACGTGGCTTTACATGATGTTACGTTGTCTGACGCTGTTAGTGATGCTCTTAAAGCTGTTTTGCTTACAGGAACAGATGGGTACTACTTTGACAAAACAGCAACCATTACAGATTCAACAGGACAAGAAAGTACAGCCAATGTTACTACAAGTGGACAGAACACAGCTGTACTAAGTCAGCTAAATTCTGGTGCGACTGCAAAGCTTACATTTTTAGCAAAGATTAAATCAGATGCTAAAGAAACCAAACAGTTAGTGAATAAAGTATCACTTACAGCTAAATGGGCTAACATTGAAAATGGTACAACACAGTACGAAGTTGTTGAATCCGATTTAGCCAAGCACACTGCAGAAGATGTAATTAATGTTGTCGGTACACCTAAGATGGCTGTTGGTCTTTTAGCTAACAAAACAACTGGTGTGACCTTTAACAACGGTAAGTACGAAGGTACTAAAATTGCTGGTAACTACGTAGCTGGTGATAGTGTTGAGTACAAGGTAACCGTTTCCAACTTAGGTGGTACAACATTGTACAATCTCAAACTAACAGGCACACCATCAGTGGACTTACAGAAAGCGTTGAACAACGATGTTACTTTCTCCAATGTTGGTACTGCCACAACTACGGCAGGTAATGAAGTCAAGGTAACTAGCGTTGCTAACAACATCGTCTCACTTGATAAGTTAAATGCAGGAGATAGCATTACTTTAACAATCAAAGGAACTGTTAAAAGAAACGCCTCCATGTTCTTTGGAGCAGAGTGTAACGTTAAGCTAGAAGCACAGTATGACGATTTAGCCAAGTATCCTTCGCAGAACTTGGTAGCACTGACAACAGACTCTGATAGTGATAAGATTAATGTCCCAGGCAATCCGTCAGGAACAATCTCGCTCACAGCGGACAAGGTTGGTAATACAAGTAACGACGCTACAGCAGATGTGGTTGGAATCGCATACAAACCAGGCGACACCGTTAAATACGCACTCACAATCAAAAACACAGGTACGTGTGATCTTAAGAATGTTCTTCTCAAAGGAACGCTTGATAATCGCTATGCTAAAGTAAGTGGAAGCAATACCTTTAGCCAAGCCAAAACACTCACAAGTACAAACGGTAAGGCAATTAAGTTTGAAAAGAAAGGAACCTCTTTAGCCCAGATCGACACCCTCGGTGTTGGAGATAGCGTTTCAATTCCTTTCTCCGTAACATTAAAGAAAGATTGTGGAAATCAGTTTAGACTAGCAAACAAAGTTGTAATGTTACCTTACTACAGCATTGGTGGAAATGCACTTGCAAGCACAGACTCTAGTTTTGCAGAAACAGAGATCAATGTTGTTGGAGACGGTTCAGTCTCTGTTGGAATTTTAGCCAATAAAACTAAAGGTAAAAAACTTAACGAAAAGACTGGTCGTTACGAAGGCACAGCCACAGAAGGTACATACCAGACAGGCGATGAGATTGACTACACTGTTACAGTAACAAACACAGGTAAGTCTGATCTTTACAATGTTAGACTTGAAGATGTTCTTTCCGATAAGCTCAAAGAGATGGCAGAAGAGGACGCTGGTTTTGTAATCCCTGAAACAGGGGAAGTCACTACAAAAAATGGTAAAATAGTGACAATTGGTAATGCAGAGGTTTCCTACAACGAGAACTACAAGGCTAAGTATGAGAACGATTCCATTTTAGCTCAGGAAGAAAACTCTACAGGAAGTACAACCACAACGCAGTCTACACAGGCTACTACATCAACATCAACAGCTACTGAACAGACTTCAACAGAGAAGTCTACGCAGGCTACTGAGAACACGGAGTCTACAGAGACGACAGAATCAGAAAAGACTACTGAGTCAACTGAAAACACGAAGTCTACAGAGGCTACCGAATCAGAAAAGACTACTGAGTCAACAACAGTCGGAGGGGCGTTAATAGTAAACGCAGCAGAAGCAAGCACGCAGTCTAGTGGTAGCACAACACTCACAACAGATTCAGACTTGTTAAACAAAGCCTTCAACGGTAATGGAACAACTACAAGTCTTGATAACACTGGAAGCAGTAATGGAACAACTGGCGGTAATGGCGGTAATGGTACAACTAGTGGTAATGGCAGTACTGGTACAACTACAGGAACTGATTCTACTTTAGCTCAGGGAGTCCCTACAGCAAGCACAGATGAACCTTTTAGTGTTCAAATAGTCTCAAGTGGTACTGACAATGGAGAGTCCGGACAGGTTCTCACTTTAGCCCAGTTACCAGCAAACGACTCAGTTCAGTTACACTTCAAGGTTAAATTAAATTCAAAAGCAACAACAGCAAAGGGTCTGGAAAACACAGTAAAGGTAACAGCTTCTAAGCTCTCTGCAAACACAACTCTTGAAGCACTTAAGAGTGATAAAACAATGGAAGATTCAGACAAGATCTCCGTTGAAAGCTCTGCATCCTTACGCATTGCAAAATTAGCAGACAAGACTAAAGGAGTTACACTTAAAGATGGTCGTTACGACGGTACTAAAGTAACAGCAAAGTACGGTCCAGATTCTACTGTAAAATACAAAATCACAGTAACTAATTTAGGAAGCAACGCAGCCACAAATCTCTTAGTAACTGAGGAACCAAGTGAACAGCTTAAAGAAATCAGTAAGTGGGGCAAGTTTAGCCAAGGAAGTTCTGTTAAGACTAAAAATGGCAAAACAGCCAAAGTTACTGTAGATGGTGTTACAGCGGTAATTGACAAATTAGCATCAAAAGACAGTCTTGAATTGGAGTTCGATGTTAAGTTAAAGAAGGATGCAACCAATGCAGTAAATCTTAACAATTCTGTTAGTATCTCAGGCAATTACGTTGTAAATGGACAAGAAGTTGCAATGACAACAACTGATTTAATGTCTGATAAAGATGCTATTAGCATTGATAAAACTGTCAAACCATCAGGTAATGAAAAGAAAAAGAACAAGAATGGTAAGAATGGAAAGAACGGTAAGGGTACTGACTCCTCCAAGAATGGAGCAAACGGTAAAGGAAAGACTAGCAATGGAACTAAAACAGGTGACAATAGTCCAATAGGTTTACTGTTAGCTATCATGGTAGTGTGTGCAGGAACAGCTGTCGTTACAGTACTTTTCAGACGTAAAGAGCGTTAGGCTTTAGCCAAGATCCCAAACTGAGCAGGGCAGGAGAAGAGACTGATGGTCATGTCTCTTCTCATTTTAAGAATAGTAGTCTAGGTTAGTGTCACAACTAACCTAGATTTTTAACAAATAAAAATTAATAGCAGGTCAATCGTTGTAAAATGTTGCAATAATTAATAGGAGATCGTTAGTCTAAAAACATAGATAGATTAACATTGAGTTATAAAATTTTAATAAAACGATAGGAGGATACATGATGGATGTAACAATTAATTTAAAACAGATTTACAAATTTAATGGGGATGATGTCATAGTTGTTGGTATCTCTAAGGTTGAGCAGCTCTCTAAAATGAGAGACATTGGGTGCATTGGTACTAATAAGTTTAAATCACTTTCAATAACACCAAATGACAATAAGATTAAAAAGGAATCTGTAATTCTGTTTAGCAACTCTAGTGAAATGTATCACAATGTTGCAACGGTTTCAGAGGACATTGTAGTCTACAAAAGTTTGACAGACATGGAAGGTGCTAAGTGTGTTTGTATTAGTACATTCCTTGATGGACTGAAATAGGAGGAATTAAGTGCTAAAAAGCTATCGTAATTTGTGTAGTGTCGAGGTACAAACGATTGAAGCAAAAGGTAGCTATTGTAGTTTAACAGGCTTTAGCCAAGACAACAGTGACGAAGTCTGCTTTAGCCCAGCACATTACAGTAAAGTAAGTCTGCAGTTAAACAATTGCAAAGCAGCAATCGTAAAAAAGTATTTTGGCAAAAGTAGTGGAAGATTGAGTGTATTGGAGGGTTCCACATTAACAAAGATAGAAGGTATTGGTAATTTTCAATCATTGTGTACAAATCAGCACATTTATTTATTGGAACTCGATAACTCAGAAATCTTTGTCAGTCCTAGATTTTTTCTTGGATATGTTGGCAATGTAAGTATAAGTAGTTTTAGCAGTTTAGCTAAGGGAGTTAAAGCAATTGTTCCTGTGACAAAAGTTGGTAAGGTAGGAGGTGTAGAGACTATTGCAGGACTGGGAAGTTTCCTACAGCACTGTACTTCTTACACATTAGACAAACTTCATAAGAATTTTATTGTTTTAAAAGGAAGCGGTTTTGTAATCTTGACATTTCCATTCCCTTTAACTTTCTTACAAGAAACAGAACAGACAAATGATTCTATTACTGCTAAAACAAAGAATTTAGTATACTTTACTGCACCGAACAAAGTTGTTTTTAGTGAAAACAACAGTTTGTGTACTATCAACGGTCAGTGCAAAATTTGTACAAGTATGATTGAATTATGATTAAAGAGAATAATAAAAGGAGATAATAAAATGACAGTAGATGATTTTTTAAGAAGTGTTATTGTAGCTTTAGAGGATCAGGCAGAGAAACAGGCAGAGCAGACAGACGAAACACCTAAAAAAGAGGAGCAGGCAGATGAGACACCTAAGAAAGAGGAGCAGACAGAGGAGACACCTAAGAAAGAAGAGACAAGTGAACGTAAGAAATTAAGTAATGCAGAGTTTCTTACAGCCACACTGCGTTTCGGAATTGGTGAAGATGATGCAGAACTTTTAGACAAGCTCATCAGAAATGCAACACCTTCAAACATGGAGGAACTTCAGAGTAGTATTAATAATTTCTTTAGTTCAGATGAACAGGACAAGGACAAGAACAATGACGACAACACAGCTGAAGAAAAAGAGTTAATTGAGGTAAAAAATCAGCTCGAAATGACAAGAGCTGACGTAGTAGAACTCAAACGGATCATCGCAAACTTAAGAGATAGCAATAGCAGTTTAGCCAATGTAAACCAGGAATTAAGAATTGAGAATCATAATCTCAGAATTGAGAACGAAGCAATGGCAAAACAGTGTGATTCTTTGAGTCAGGAACTTAAGAGAGTTAAGGGCGATTGCGATGCTTTGAGAGATGCAGCACAGATAATCGTTAAATACCTTGCACAGAGGTAGAGGTGTAAAATGCATGACAAAATTTAGTTTAGTTAAGAAAATTTTATTATGGTATGACTTTAGCATGTATGATGTTGGAAACTCTTTCCAAGTGAAAGAAAATGGAACCTCAAACGTGCAAGAATTTTCCAGTCTTGAAGAAATTTTAAAAGCTTTTTACAGTATTTTAAAAGCAACAAACGAAAATTTAAAAATGTGTCATTACCAGATTTGGAGCGACGATGAAATTGCATTCATCGCTTCTTTATAAGAAGAAAGGATGGTGTTAGCTGTGATTCAGTTAGTAAACCATTGCATGGTTTTATCTGCTACTGATTTCATTTCAGCTTTAGCCGAAATGATTACTAATTTAGTAATGTCTTTAGCAGAGTGGGTTGTTGGTTTACTAACTGGAGGCTCACCGATGTCATTGCTTGTTGTAATTACATTAATAGTTTTAATTTTTGGTAAATTAAGGGGCAATGACCGTTATTAAAAACAGAAGGGAAAAACAATGCTTGATTTTTATTTTATTGGAACAAGTGGTAAAGTTCCTCAATTACATAGAAGATTAACATCAGCAATGCTACGTGCTGAGGGCGATATTACTTTAATTGATGCAGGAGAAGGAACACAGCTTGGTATTAGTAAATCTGGTTGGTCTGCAAAATCAATCAGCACAATTTTAATAACACATTTACATGCAGACCATGTTCTTGGTTTAGCCGGGGTACTTTTGCAAATACACAATTCTGGCAGAACTGATAGAATAATAATTGCTGGACCTAAAGGAGTTAAACGGTATGTAAATTCTTTATACTTGGTATTACCTACTTTAAAGTATCCAATTTATTTTATAGAACTTACAGGTGATTCTGATTTTATTTTAGCCAATACATTAGAAATTGATGCTTTCAAATTAAATCACAGTGTCAGCTGCTATGGCTACAGTTTTTACTTTAGACACTTCGGTAAATTTAATGTTGAGAAGGCAAAAACAGTTCCTAAAAGATCCTGGGGAGAGTTATCAAAAGGATTCGCTACGAGGGATTTTAATGGGGTTAAAGTAAAAAATGATCAAATTCTTGGACCTGAACGTAAAGGTATTAAAGTAACTTATGTTACAGATACAAGACCAACAGAGAGTATTGTAGAGTATGCAGCATACAGTGACTTATTTGTTTGTGAAGGAATGTACATTGGGTCTGGTGAAACCGAGGAACGAGACAACATTAATAAGATTAAAAATTACCACATGACATTCCTTGAGGCGGCCACTTTAGCCAAGCATGCACATGTAAGTAAATTAATGCTCACACATTTTAATCCTAGTTTGCAGTATCCATCATCACATTTAAGTGATGCTAGGGAAATTTTTCCAGAGACCTATGCAGCTTCAGATAATTTACTGCTTAACTTCGCTTTTGAAAGTGATTTACCTTTTGATACTTATTTACGCAATTCAACAATGGTCAAAGGTTCTATCACAAAAACAAATCCATACGCTGATTATCTATGCTTTGAAGATCGTAACACACGTAAAGTTAGAAAAAATGGAACAAAGAGAAAGAAAGTAGCACAAAATAGGTACGGGTGTAGAAAGAAGAAATTAAATAATACACAAACCAGTCAGTAGGAGGTGTTGCTATGAAATTTAAGCACCTTTTTCTTACTATAATTAATGTGTACATTACTGTGATTCTTTGTTTGATGTGTTTTTATTTCGCAGTGATTAAGTGCGGAATCGGACATAGCTTTAGCACAGTTTCTATAGCAAAGCTATTTAGCAATGCAAAGTTGTATGCCAAGATGTTAGATGTAATTCTATTATTAATGAAAAACTCCGGAGTAATTCTCTGCGGTATTTCTTTAGTATTTCTTTTAATACTATCACTGTTTAGCCACGCTTTTAAAAGTAATTTTTTGAGTTACTTTTCTATTATTGTAATACTGGCAAATTACATTTACATTATTGTCAGGGATACTACATATGGCTTCTACAATACTAAGTGTATTGAATTGATCGGTATGAAGATACCTGAGTTGGATGTTGTAATTGCAGTTGCTTTAGCCCCGTTGTTAATCTTGTATGTGATTAACGTTATTGTTCGTCGCTGTCTTTAACTAAGATTTACGCACAAGGGTATCATTATTTCTCGTAACCTTAGCCAAGGTTTGCATACTGTATACTCAGCTTTAATGAGTAATAATTTATTAAGGAGGTATACGTATGTATAACAAAGAGGAATTTAAAAATGAGATGCAGGAGATGTTAGTTGAGATGTTTCCAGATATGGACTCTAGTCTTATTTCTGTTACAGTTAATGGAAAGGCACAAGAAGGCTTTAGACTAGATAAAACTGGAGAGGATACTTCGCCAATATTTTTATTAAATAGTTGTTATGATTTGTATGAAAAACATAATGACATTAATGAAGTTCGTACATGTATTAAAACTATAGTGCAAGAGCATAAGAAAGCTTCAGAAACATTTGAATACTTTCAAACACATTTTTTCGATGCTTTAAGTATTAATCTGTTCGATACCACTATGCAACCAGATGCAATCAAGGGAATTACCAAACCTTTTGGTGATTTACTTCAATCACTCGTATTAGTGCGTCAAGCTAATGAATGTTTTTTTGAAAGACTAATTCTAAATGAAGAAAATTTACATAATTTTAAGGAGTATTTAGGAAATACAACTTTGGAAGATCTATGGTATTTAGCAAAGAAAAACATCGAAGAATACTCCTATGAGTTTTCATCTGTTAGTAAGTTGCTTTGGATTAATGGTTTGTTACAGGAAAAAGAGGATTTATACTTTAAAGGAGAGATTGAAAATTGCAATAGTAGTCGCAGTGATGAATGTTTCGTAAGGTTTAGTACAAGTGATTTGCAAACAGCAGAGATGCAGAAAAAGTTAAAAGACTACATTAAAAAGTGTGGTAATGATTTTATTGAACCGTACATGATTAGAGTTGTAGAAATAAACAATTCAACACCTATTCTTTTAAATAAGAAATTGTTAACTGGAATAGGTACAGCTTTAAATTCTTCATTTTACATCTTGCCATCAAGTAATAAAGAGTTGATTATTTTTGTTGGTGATGACAGTAATGATGAGCGAACTCTGAAACAAATGATTTGGGATACTAACAGGAGTATCGTAAGCGAAAATGATCTTTTCACAGATGAGTTATTTTATTATGATTTGCAGTATGAAGAAGTTGAATTTCTTGGTCGCTACACTACAGTGACAGTCAACTAACAGCTTGAATTTACAGAATCAGGTGGCAGTAAGCCCCCTTTCTTTTTATGAATTTGGAGGTGATAATTAAACTATGCGGAAAAGATGTACAATTGGTGCAACACTAATTGCAATAGCGATACTAGGAACACTACTAATTACTAACAACAAAATTAGAAGTCCAGCTTTAGCCAAGGTAACCGTTACAGCCTTAGCTGAGGAAAACGGCTTTGATGAAAGAGATGTAAAACCTGTCAAAGAGAAGAGCAGTGGTAAAAAAACTTCATGGACAACTGCGTTACTATGGTTAATTTTCATTGCCGGTGTAATTGATGTTGTTTTCTTGAAAAAAGATTCCACCTTAAGTAATAAGATAGGTGAAAGGGCTAAGCGCTTTAGCCAAGAATCTCAAGCTAACAGTGTAGAAAGCAATGCTGCCGCTAACACTACAGAAAACAATGCTGTAGCCAATACTACAGAAAGCAATGCTACTGTAAACACCAACTCTGCAGGAGGAGGTGATACAAATGCAGAACTTTAAAAAGAAAAAAGCTATAGTTATTACAGTACTTGCGGTAATGCTTGTGGTACTCGCTATTTGTGGCATTCATAAAATAGTTAAAGTATGGAAATATAAATCCTGCAACACAAAGTACATTAGTATTAAACAATACGACAATTTAGAAATTCCGAAAGTAAAACCTGAAAAGGTCACGGATGATTTGATTGATTTCTCTTTAGTACAGTACCTCCAAAATGAGAACTTAAAGCAACATGACACCCAAAGTCCAATAAAAGAAGGCGATACTATCTGCTTAAACTACGCTGGCAGATACAATGGTAGTTCCTTTAGAAACAGTGATGTAAAAGGTTTAATTTTGACTTTAGGAAATGGTAGTATTGATAACAACTTTGAGAAACAATTAATTGGCCATAAACCAGAAGAAATCTTTAGTGTAAAAATGACAATGCCAGGCAACTACGAGGATAGCTTTGTTGCTGGCAAGGAAGTCACGTTTAGCGTACAGGTTGATTACATTGTTAAAAGTGTAGAGATACCTAATGTTGTTACAGATGATTTTATTAAACAGCATACAGGCTATTTCACTTTAGCAAAGTACAAACAATACATTAAAGAAGATTTAAAGCAGCAGGCAAAACTTAAAGCAGAAAAAACTAACAGAGAAAAAGCTATTGAAGTTTTACTGCAGCATACAAAAGTAAAAAAGTATCCGAAAGAAGAACTTGAAGAAATAGAAAATGCTTTAATCGAAAAAGACAACTCAAATGCTTTTTATTCAAATGTTAGTGAAAAAGAGTACAGAACTAACATGGGATATAAAACAGGCAAAGAGTATGCAAAGCACATAGAAACTTTAGCCAAGTCTCAACTTAAAGAGAGATTAGCTGTAGCCGCTATTGCAAAAGCAAATAATCTTGAAGTCACAGAAGATTACAATCAAAAAGAGCAGGAGAAGCTTGCTCAAGAATTTGGCTTTAGCACAGTAGAAGAGCTAAATGCTAAAATGGTACGCAATGAAATTAGATTGATGATTAAAAAGTTTTATGTTGCAGATTACCTGATTAAGCATTCTAAGTAAAGGTGCTTTAGCAAAGGGGTGCTTTGACAGGTAGCTTTAGTCATGGATGACTTTAGCTGTGGGTAGCTTTAGCTACGGATTACTTCAATACTGGACTAATTCAGTAAAAAGTATCCCTTTGCTTAAAGAATAGAAAATTTAACTAAGAACTAAAAGGAGAAAAAGAATGGTAAAGTTTAGAAAACCAGTAATTGTTGCAGCTATGATTTGTTTTTCAGCTATGATGGCTACAGGGTGTTTAAATCCTGGAAACACATCAGGCACTAAGCAGTACATTTCACAAAATCAAAAGAAAACAATTGAAACTGATAATCTTAAGATTAAACAGTACATTGGAATGAAAGTTAACTGTGAAAAAGAGAATACTATTACAGACAAAGATGTGGAGGATGCAGTTCCAGAATATTTAGCCGAGAACGATTTGTTTGAAAAAGATACAACAAGTGAAATCAAGAAAGGTGATACCGTCAACATTGCTTTCATTGGTAGAATTGATGGAAAAGCTTTTGAAAATGGTACTACTGATAGCTACGATGTTGAGATCGGTTCAAAGTCTTTAATTGACACTTTTGAAGATCAGTTAATTGGACACAAGGCCGGGGATAAAGTTAGTGTTAATGTAACATTTCCAAAAGACTATCAGGAAAAAACTTTAGCCGGAAAGAAAGCTGTTTTTGAAACAACAATTAATTACATTAAGAAAGAGGTTAGTGTTCCTGATAAGCTCACTGATTCTTTTATCGCTAAGTACACTACTTACAAAACTGTTAAAGATTACAAGGAGTATGTTAAGAAAGCTTTAGCCAAGGATGCTAAAGATTCCTTTAAATCTGCGCAGGAAAGTGCTATTACCGATGCTTTGCTTAAGAATACAGAAGTAACTAAGTATCCAGAAAAACGTCTGCAGGAAGAGATTGATTACAACATCAAATACTACAAAAACTATGCTAAATCAATGGGTATTTCTTACAAAGAAATTATCAAGCAGATGGGGTACAGTGATGAGAAAGCATACAAGGAGGATTTAGAAAAGTATTCTAAATCCACCATTAAGTATTACATGATGTGCGAAGCTATTGCTAAAGAAGAAGGATTAGAAATTAGTGATGCTGATTTCAAGGAAAAGGCTACAGCTTTAGCCAAGGAGTATGACTATGACACTCTTACTGCTATGGAAAGAAATTACTCTGACGATAGAATTAAAGAGGTTCTTACAGCCAGAGAGGTAACTAAATTTGTAATCAAAAATACAAACTTTAATTACACAGAAGCAACAACAGAACAGACTATTAATACGAATGCTTCGGATTCTACAGTTACATCAGAGACCTCAGATGCATCAACTACAGAAGGAAGCTCAACAGGAGCTGATAGCACAGAGGTGAATAGTACAGAGGTAGGTACTTCTGCTGAAAAGTAAGGTGGTGGTTACGTGGATAAGAAAACACAAAATCTTAAAACTACATCACTAGCCCAAGAGAATCTCAATAAAATACTGGAGCATAATAACAGTGAAGCTAGGGATGCTCTTCGTTCCGCTTTAGCAAAGTCAAAATCTTTAACAGAAGCAAACGATAAAGTCAATAAAAAGGTTGATACTAGTTTCGCAAAAACAGGTGGCGATTTAGCAAAGAGAAGTTCAAAAGAGAGTTCAAGAGGGAGTTCAAAAGCTATTAAATCTGCAATGAAATCTTCTAATATTAGAAGTAACGTAGGTACAACAGAAATACAAAGTAAACGTAGAGTTACAGAAAAGGCTGTACCCACTGCTTCAAAAAGAATGCAGAACATTAAAGGGCAGAGAGATTTGAATGAAATCTATAGTAATTTACTTTCTGATGATTTAAATCACTATGTGGCAAAAGAAAACGAAGAGCACAGTAAAGAAGAAACACATAGAAAACGAATAAACATTTCAATCAACTGGAAAGGAATTGTGGAAACTGCTAAACAGATTTTCTACAATTCCAAAAAGTTTCTAAAAGTAGTTCTCGGAGTTCTTGCTGGTTTGATTACTGTTACTTGTACAGGAGTTTTGTGCTATGCTTTTGTTTTGTCTTTCAGCACTATGCCAGCTTTAGCCAAGTGCTACAATAAGGCACATGCTGTGATTGAGAGCAGTAATAAAAGCACTTTTAAAAAAGAGGACAACAGTTTTGTCTACGACAAAGATGGCAATACTTTAGCCAAGCTTAGACAAAACAGAGATACAGATTACGTAAAGTATGATGAAATCCCAGAAAAAGTAATAAATGCTTTCATTGCGACAGAGGATAAACGATTCTATGACCACCATGGAGTTGATTTACAATCAACCGCAAAAGCAGTAGAGATTTTAGTTAAAGGTAAGCTTGGAGAAAGCACAGAAGTCGAACGAGGTGGAAGTACAATCACACAGCAGATGGTTAAAAATGTTTTTCTTACAAATAAGAAAAGCTATGACAGAAAAATCAAAGAGATCTTTCTAGCCTTAGAGGTTGAAAAGAAATACTCTAAAGAAGAAATTCTTGAGTTCTACATTAACAACTGTTACTTCTACAATAATTGCTATGGTATTGCTTCCGCAGCACAGTCTTACTTCTCCAAAGATTTAGACCAGTTGACCTTAGCAGAGGTGGCTACATTGTGTGCAATCCCAAATTCACCATACTACTACAACCCAGTTAGTAACTACAGTAACAACAAAGAACGTCGTAATTTAGTTCTTAGAAGAATGAGAGATCAAGGCTACATTACTAAGAAAGCTTACAAGACTGCCAAGAAGTCTAACACAACGGTAGTGCAGAATCAAAGAGATTTCTACAATTACGAAGTTAGCTACGCTATTGACTGTGCTGTTGAAGCTCTCATGAAGCAGGATGGATTTGATTTTCATTACAGCTTTAGCTCAGTGAAAGACTACAAGGACTATAGGAAACGGTACTTGGAAGAGTACGACCTGATGAGGAAAGAACTCTACACAGGTGGTTACAAAGTAAAGACCACAATTGATTGTAATGCTCAAGAGAAGTTACAAAAGGCGGTTGATTCCAATTTAGCCCAGTTCACTAAAAAACAAAAAGATGGTGAGTTTCTGGTACAAGGAGCAGCTACAGTAGTCGATAACATCACTGGTAAAGTTGTTGCTATTGTTGGTGGAAGAACTCAAAAAAGTGAAGAGGGAAATGGGAGAACTTTAAATAGAGCATTCCAATCGTACAACCAGCCTGGTAGTACAATTAAGCCTTTGGTGGTTTACACACCTGCTTTCGAGAAAGGCTACAATCCAGACACAATAGTAAATGACCAAAAGTTCGATGGAGGTCCTTCAAATAGTGATGGTCTCTACAAAGGTCTAATTAAAGTATCACAGGCTGTTATAGAATCGAGGAATACCGTTGCTTGGCAGATTTTGGATGACATTAGTCCAAAGACGGGATTAAAGTATGTGCAAAACATGAACTTTAGCCACATTGTACCAAGTGATTACTACGACGCAGCAGCTCTTGGTGGTTTAACCTATGGTGTCAATACAGTGGAGATGGCAAGCGGTTATGCTACCATTAAAAACGGTGGAATCTACAGAAAATCCACATGCATTGATTCTATCGAAGATAGCGAAGGAAATGAAGTAAAGGCTGGCGAAATGCCTTCAAGAGTTTACAAACAGTACGCTACAAAAGAGATAACTGAAATCATGCAAGATGTAATCAAAAAGGGAACAGGTAGAGGGTTGAGCCTTGAACGTGGTATGCCATCTGCTGGTAAAACAGGTACTACTAACAATCAGAGGTCTGGCTGGTTCTGTGGCTTTAGCCCGTACTACTCTATTGCAGTTTGGGTTGGAACGGACAACAACGATGAGGTTAAAGATTTGTGGGGTGGAACATACCCAGGAAATATCTGGAAGGACAGCATGAATGCTTTGTGTAGTGGAAAGACCGTTGTTCCTTTCGATACCACTTTAACCCAGTCTGACCTTTTAGAGAAGAGTGGCAAGTCTGCAAATAGTAGTACTGCAACAACTGAGAAAAAAGCAGCCACAACAGCTACAACAGAATCAGACAATAGCGAAGAGGAAGAGGACGATATAGTCTCAAGGCTAAATGATTTAATCTATGACTATGAGGATGCAGAGATCCAGAATGATTCTGATTTAGCTAAGATCGATTCTATTGAAAGTGAAATCGAAGACCTGTTGACTAAATTAAAGACGAAAGATAATAAGAATTTTTACCGTAAGGTGTACAAGCAGGCAAAAGGAGAAGTACAGAAAAAGATTAATCAGTACAAGAGCAGTTTAGGAGGCTCTAGTACACAAACGCCAACAGACCAAACTACAAGCAACACAACCACAGAGTCCACCGAAGGTGATAACAGCAGTGGAAGTACTACAGAAAGCAATGTAGACGACAGCGATGATAACGATAGTGGTGGTAGTAACGAAGAGTTTGGTTGGCAGAATTAAAAGCAGAGTACCAAGGTTTCATCGCCTGGTACTCTTTGACAACACATCACAAAAGAGACAAAGAAGACCAAACAGTCTCAAAGAGTCTCACAATCGAAACACATTAACTGTTCAAGAGTTGTGGGACATGGCAGAACATTATGACTTTAATCCAAAAAATTTTGAAATCTTTAAGAGTAATATGTGTCACACAGTCAAAAGACTTGGTAACAAAGGATTCATTGATGAAATAGTTAACAAAGAGTACATTGAAATTTATTGGAATAACAAAAATCGTTTATGTGCTTGTTATCTTTTAGCTATGATAGATTATCTATGTAGATTGGAGAATTTACCATTGATAGAGAAGTTTGACTGTATTGGGGGATATAGATTACCAAAGCTGGTATATCCGTATTCATTCAATTTTGCTAATAATCAAAATATGATTAAAAAAGCTTTAGCCCAGGCAATCCCTGAGTTTTATAGACATGGTATAGTGGAGGGAGATGTCTTTAACGTGTGCTAATTAGAAAGTGCTGTAAAGGCTTCAGCCAAGTACAACACTAGAATGGGTGAGGTTTATCAAGAAGTTAGTGATTTTTCTAAAACGAAGGAGGTGCAGGCAATGTTATTGGCAGAACAGTTTATAAATGCTGATTTAGATGCTTTAAAATCCTATGAAAGAAGAGAAGGAGTTAGCAGGCAAACATTTAGCAAAGAAATGTTATCTGACGGTGTATCAGTAAACAAAATTCATAAGTATCTTAAACTCCCAATAGAAACCATTACAGAATTACAAAAAGAGTTTAACCGAGAAAACTCTGATAAAGGTGATGATGTAGAACAATAAATTCTAAATTTCAGAACACCCTAATTTAATCGTTAGGGTGTTCTTTGTTATGAGCTCTAGCCAAGATAATTTCTTTGAGCTTTAGTAAGTAATTTTAAAAAACAAGAGGTTTTTCAGAATTAAACGTTGCATTATTAATTAGAGGTGTTTGTGGCTATTTAGCCAAGCATTCTAAAAATAATGAAGGAGGTTCAGATTATGAACAAAATTAATTCTGAAGAAATCAAAAACAAAAAGAAACAGGTTGACAAAATACCAATCTATCACAAACAAAATTTAACAATCCAAGAAGCGACCGAGTATTCTAATATCGGAATACATCGCTTAAATCTTTTGGTTAGCGATCCAAGTTGTACCTTTGTTTTACACGTTGGAGCAAAACGTTTAATCAAAAGAGAGCTGTTTGACGAGTTTATTAAGAATGCTAGCTATGTTTAGAATCGCAGTGAGTTAAAGTTAAAGAGCTTTAGCTAAGAACAATGAGACTGGGCAGAACTTTAGCCCAGTCTTTTCTTGTGTAAAGGAGTGTGCTATACTAATAGTATTATCGCACCTCTTTAGAGAGGAGTGTTAAATTTGGCAAACAAAAAAGATAAAAAAGGTAGAGTATTAAAAGAAGGAGAAGATCAATTAAATGATGGTCGTTACCGTTACAGATATACGGATACTAATGGTAAACGGCATGCAATCTATTCTTGGAAGTTAACAACAACAGATAGACTTCCAGCAGGAAAACGACAATGTAAATCTCTTCGAGAAAAAGAATCTGATCTACAAAAGGATCTAGCAGATGGAATTAATACATACGGTGCACAAATTACTGTTAGCGAGTTAGTTAAACGTTATTTAGATACCAGAACTGAACTATCAATAAATACAGATAAAGCATATAGTGTTGCTTTTAGATGTCATATTAAACCATCAACACTGGGTAAAAGGAAAATAGTGGATGTAAAATATTTGGATGTTCTTGATTTTTATAAGAATTTACGTACTGATAAAAATCTTGCATATTCAACTATTTATAATATTCACAGTATTTTACATCCTGCTTTTCAGTTAGCAGTTATGGATAATTTAATTAGATACAATCCATGTCATAATTGTTTGAAAAGTTATAAAAAACCGAAAACACCAAGAAATGCATTAACATTGCAACAACAAGAGCATCTTTTGGAATTCTTAAAAGATGCATCCACGTCATTTCATTTTTATTACTCTTTTATTTATTTCTTACTAAATACAGGTATCCGACTAGGTGAAGCAATTGGTTTAACCTGGGATGATATTGATTTTGATAATCATATGATTTCTGTAAATCACCAGTTATTGTATGGGAGAAATAAAGTAGATAATAAATTAAATAGAGGAATTAATGCTAAAAGATATTGTGCAACAGCTACTAAAAGTTCAATTGAACGTTTTGTTCCGATGTCAGATGCTTTACTTATGTTTTTACAGAAATATTATAGGGACACTGCTGAAGTGAGAGAAAAGGGTAATTATGTTGTTGACGGTTATGCTAATTTTGTTTTCTACAGTAAAAGAGGTAATTTATTAATACCACAAACAACAACTAGAACGTTTAAAAAAATAAAAATATGTTATAATAATGCAGAATTAAAAAAATCTAAAGCAGAGAACAGAGAGCCTATTCTATTAGATAATTTTTCACCACATATTTTAAGACATACTTTTTGTACAAGAATGGCAGAAAAGGGAATGGATGTTCGCGTGCTACAAAAGATCATGGGACATTCTGATATTAATCTTACAATAAGTGTTTATGAACATACTAACAATGATTTATTACTAAATGAGTTGAATAGAATTGTATAATTATGTAAATTTATTTAGTTTAATTTGGTTATATTTATGACCCAATTTATAACCCAATTCAGACAAAGATATGAGAATTTATGATGGTTTATGCCAAAA